>OGHL01000017.1_pt1 | contig 115846 bp, 129 predicted proteins | sample 1571391 | NCBI WGS metagenome assembly OGHL01 (sample SAMEA2581948, study PRJEB24529) | metagenome | biome: Human gut stool | place: China | collected 2011 | reverse complement strand
GGCTCGTCAATAGAGCTCTCTGCGGATGCTCCGCTCAGAGAGCCTTATGCCGCATGGATGCAGGGCGGCTTCAATTTCCACAGCGCCAAGGCGGGCGTCATGCTCGCGGCGCAGGCGATGCACGACAGGGGTCTTATCTGATGAGCGATTTCAAGGGAATAACTCAGGACACGCTTTTTCTCATGCAGCTCAACCGCTTCAATGATTCAAAGGCGTTCTATGAGGAGAATAAAGAGAAAATAAAGGCAAACATGACCGTGCCGATGCGCCAGATTGCGGCGTCGCTCAGCGACATGATGCTCGATATCGACCCGTTCATGAATACTATACCGACAAAGATGGTGTCGAGGGTGCGCCGCGATACGCGCTATACCCATGACAAGCACCTCTACCGCGAAAATATGTGGATAATGTTCATGCGCCCGAAAAAAGAGTGGTGTATGTATCCGTGCATGTGGTTCGAAGTAACTCCGCGCGCGTGGTCGTGCGGCGTCGGAACATACGAAGTCTCGGCGGACTATATGGAGGTTTTCAGGGAGCATCTGCGAAACGGCCCGGAGGGCTTCAAAAAGGCAGCGAGGTCGGCGCTCGGCACGGGAGCAGTGCTCGACGCCGAGTGCTACAAGCGCCCGAAATCCGGCTGCCCCGCAGGACTTGAAAATTTCTACAACGCAAAGTATCTCTATTTTGTGTTCGCGTCCGATGAGCTTTCCGATATCGGGAACGACGGTATAATAACCCGCCTCGAGGGGATATACAAAAAATTTGCGCCGATGTATCGCTTCCTGCGCGATGTTTCGGACGACTATTTCAAAACGCATCAGTGATGCCGAAAGGAGCTTTGATATGAGCCTTGACCCCGAAGATTACAAAGAGCCGAGATGCCCGAGCTGTACCGATTTCTATTATCCGGACGAAAACGCGAATGTGTCGTTTATCCCCGTTGACCGCGTTGTGGACAGGCTCGATACTCTGCTCTCCCATAACGATATGCCCGCGGCGCGCAGGCACCTTGAATATTGGCTCTCCGAAGCCCGAATGGGCGGCGACAAGCGCGGCGAGTTCGCGGTGCTCAACGAACTCATGGGTCTCTACCGCAAAATGGGCTTGAAAGACAAAGCTTTTGAAAGCGCGGAAAAGGCGGACGAGCTTGTGAAAACACTGTCACTCGGCGGCTCGATAACCGCCGCTACTGTTTGCCTCAATGCCGCAACAGTCTGCGAAGCTTTTGACCGCCCGCGCGAGGCTCTCGAACGCTACAGCGAGGCGAAGAGCATCTACGAAGATTTTCTCCCGCCCGGGGACGCGCGCCTCGGCGGACTCTATAACAATATGGCGCTCGCCTGCGTGTCTCTAAAAGAATACGAGCAGGCGCGTGAACTCTATCAAAAAGCGATAAAAATTATGAGTGCACTGCCCGGCGGAAAGCCCGAAACGGCGATAACATATCTGAACCTCGCCAATGCCGCAGAGGCGCAGCAGGGGCTCGAAAACGCGTCGGAGTTCATCACCGACTGCCTGCAAAAGGCTGAAAATCTTCTGCTCGATGAATCAAACGCGCTCGACGGCAACTACGCTTTCGTCTGCGAAAAATGCGCACCGACTTTTGAATATTACGGTTGGTTCATGACCGCCAAGGAGATAAAAAGGAGGTCGGACGAGATATATGAAAGGACTTGAGCTTTCAAGAAAATTCTATGAAACATACGGTGCGCCGATGCTCCATGAAAAATTCCCGGAGCTTGAAGATAAGCTCGCGATAGGTCTTGTCGGCGACGGCTCGGAGTGCTTCGGTTATGACGATGATATATCGCGCGACCATGATTTTGAGCCGGGATTCTGCATCTTCGTGCCCGATGATATCGACAGCCGTACTGAATTTCAGCTCGAACGCGCCTATGCAAAGCTCCCGAAGAGCTTTGAGGGCGTTGACAGGCTCAAAATAAGCCCTGTCGGCGGCAGCCGCCACGGAGTTATAAAAACAGGGGACTTCTATCTCGCGAAAACAGGCTCGCGCACGGGCTTTGATTCTGTAAATCAGTGGATGACTACGCCCGACAGCTGCCTTGCGGCGGCGACGAACGGCGAAGTCTTCCGCGACGATCTCGGCGAGTTTTCGCGCATCCGCCGGTCGTTTCTCGATATGCCGCAGGATGTCAGACTCAAAAAGCTTGCAGGCCATCTTATAATGGCGGCGCAGGCGGGACAGTATAATTTCAAGCGCTGCATTTCCCACGGTGAAACCGGCGGCGCCCAGCTCGCGATGATAGAATTTGCAGATCACGCCATGTCGGCGGTGTTCCTGCTCAACAGAAAATACCGCCCGTTTTATAAATGGGCGTTCAGGGCAATGCGCGAGCTCGAAAAGCTCTCGGAGCTTGCCGATACATTTGAATTTCTGATATCTTCGGACAATGAACCGGTGACCGCCTCGGCGAAGGCGGATATCGTCGAGGACATTGCCTCGATGATAATAACCGAGCTGCAAAATCAGGGGTTAACCGACGCGATATGCGGCGACCTCGAGAAGCACGCATATTCGGTCAACGACAGAATATCCTCAACGCAGCTGCGGACTATGCATATCATGGCAGGAGTGTGAAAATCATGACAAAGACAAATGCAATGAGAATGCTCGACAGAGCAAAGATAAAATACGATGTTCTCCAATATGACTACGACGAGAGTGACCTCAGCGGCGTCCATGCGGCGGCGGCTCTCTCGCTCGACCCGAATCAGGTGTTCAAAACCCTTGTCACCCGCGGCGGGAAGAACGGACTTTTCGTGTTCTGCATCCCTGTCGGCGCGGAGCTCGATCTCAAAAAATGCGCGAAATGCGCCGGGGTCAAGAGCCTTGAGATGATCCATGTCAAGGAGCTCATCTCACTTACCGGCTATATGCGCGGCGGCTGCTCGCCGATAGGCATGAAAAAGCAGTATCCGACTTTTATCGACTCCACCGCATCTGATTTTGAAAAAATATATGTCAGCGCGGGTCAGCGCGGACTCCAGCTGTGCCTCGACCCGAAGGAGCTCGCCGCATTTGTCGGCGCGGAGCTCTGCGATGTCACGGTCTGATTGACTTTAGAAATGCTTAATATTTGAAGAAAAAGCACCTTATTATGCTTGGCGGGAGTAAAGAATAGCTGTCAGGTATGTTATACTCGTTTTATAGATTTGCCGATCGGGGACAAATATGATAGAGCTCAGAAACGGAAAACTGAAAATAGACTCAAAACGGTCTGCGTTGGAGATACTGCTTGATATCTCTATCGTTGCAATGCTCACCGTTCTGTTTGCGTTTAATTTCCGCTTCGGAGAGCGAAATTATATATATCACGCTGCTCTTATTTCCGTTGCCGGTCTGACTTTCTTTGTCCGCATACTCGGCAGACCGACTATCTCGATCAAGCTCCCGACGATATGGTACGGCATCTTTGTTCTGCTCTGCGTCGTCTCGTCCCTCTGGGCGGCATATAATGTCAGCTATACTTTACATTATATACCGCGAATGCTTCAGGTAATGCTGTTTTGCTACTGCGTGACTCTTTATATAGAGACGCGCGAGGATTTTGAGCGATTTACCGCGCTGTTCACCGCAGCGGTAATGATAATGATTTTCTCCATATTTGTCAGAACGCCGTATTCTATGTGGTTCTCCGGCTTTTTCGGGCGCATAGGCTACGAAAATGTCACGGGCAATAATATCAATACGATAGCCTATATCTGCGTCGTCGCCGTGGCGATATCGTTCTGCAAGGCGTATTACTATAAAAAACGCGCCTATTATCTGTGTACGGCGTTCGAGCTGCTCTATATAGTCCTCTCGTCGTCGAGAAAAGCGCTGCTTATCGTGGCGTTTCTTCTGTTCACGATGCTGATATTCTATGTCAACAAGCGTTTTTATCTGCTCAGGCTTGTTCTGATGGCGCTGGCAGTGGTCGGTATCGGAATCGCGTTTTTGAAGGTTCCCGCGCTCTATAATGCGGCGGGCTTCAGACTCGAAAAGATGCTCAATTATCTTGTCGGCAACGATGCGTCCGCCGACGGAAGCCTTACGCTGCGAAAAGGCCTGGCAGAGATATCCTCGCAGATATTCTATTCCCATCCGATAATCGGTATCGGACTCGGAAACAACACCTATCAGATAGAGCAGATCTACGGACTTTCCGTCTATGCTCATAACAACTATCTCGAGCTGGCTTCCGGTCTCGGAGTAGTCGGATTGATAACATATTATTGGTACTATATTTACCTTCTTATCGGCTTGGGCCGCAGAGCGTATAGGGGAGAGAGGCTCTGCGTCACAATGTTCCTGCTGCTTGCGGCAACCGCAGTGGGCGAAACTACGCTGATATCATATTACGATTATAATGTCCAGATAATGCTGACGCTATGTTTCTGCGCGATGAAGCTAAAGGACGAAAAAAAGAAAACATATATGAATCTTGAATGAAGGTGCGCATGTTATGAAAATTGCCGTTGCGGGAGTAGGCTATGTGGGTCTTGTTACCGCGGTCACGCTTGCCGATGTCGGGCATGATGTAATCTGCCTCGATGTTGACAAAGGCAAACTGAAAATGCTCAAAGAGGGCATCTCTCCCATCTACGAATACGGACTCGAAGAGCTCATGCTCAAAAACCGCGAGCGCCTGGAGTTCACGGACGATGTGACGAAGTATTCCGAAGCACAGGTCATTATTATCGGCGTCGGTACGCCCGAGAAGGAGGACGGTTCCGCAGATTTAAGCGCCGTGTTCTCCGTTGCGGACAGCATCGCCGACAATTGCAGCGACGGAACGGTCGTGGTTGTTAAATCTACCGTGCCGATCGGAACCTGCGAGAGCGTGCGCCGCAGAATAGATGAGCGTCGCCCGGATCTTCATTTCTTCGTTGTCTCAAACCCCGAGTTTCTCTCGCAGGGCACGGCGGTCAGGGACACCTTCAACGCCGACAGAATAGTTATCGGTGCGGATGATGAACAGGCTTACAGAATCGTTGAAAAGATGTATGCTCCGCTCGAACTGCCGATAGTACATGTCAGCGTGCGAAGCTCCGAGATGATAAAATATGCCTCCAACGACTTTCTCGCGCTCAAGATTTCTTATATAAATGAAATTGCGAACTTCTGCGAGATAGTCGGCGCAGATATCGAAGAGGTTGCCTGCGGAATGGGAATGGACAGGCGCATAGGCTCAAACTTCTTAAAAGCCGGAATAGGCTACGGCGGCAGCTGCTTCCCGAAGGATACGAAAGCACTTAATTTCCAGAGCGACCACGCCGGAGTGAAACTAAAGACCGTAAAGGCGACTATCGATGTTAACCGCGAACAGCGCACAAGGCTTATAGACAAGGCGCGCAGATTCTTTCCGACGTTCAGAGATGTGCGCGTGGCGATAATAGGACTCACTTTTAAGCCCGGCACTGACGATCTGCGTGAAGCGCCGGCAAAGCAGAATATAGATATACTGCTCAACGAGGGCGCGGATATAATCGCATGGGATCCTCTGGGTGCCGAAAATTTCAGAAAGCGATATCCGGATTGTGCAATAAACTTTGCAAAGGATATAGATGAAGCCTTGACAGATGCGGATGTTTGCTTCATAATGACTGAGTGGGAAAAAATTGTGGAATATCCGCTGGATAACTACAAAAAGTATATGAGGAGACCTCTGGTCTTTGACGGCAGGAATTGCTACAAGCTCTCCGAGGTCGAAAAGCACGAGATATTCTATGATTCAATAGGAAGAAAGATTGTCGATACTCTTTGATGAGCGTTGACGAAGTGGGGGATATGTGATTGAGTAAGATAGTTAGAAAAGATACCGACAGCGACGGAGTCGAAGTGAACATCATGTATGCGTTCGGTCTTCTTCTGAGAAGGCTGTGGCTTCTGATACTTGTCGCGTTGGTGGTCGGCGCGTCATGCGCAGTGATAACCAAGGCAGTCGAAGAGCCGACTTATACTTTGAGCATGACGTTTATCGTCAACAATAAGTCCGAAAAAGACCTCTCGTCATCGGGGGAAAATTCCGTCTCCTATAACGATATGTCGGCATCGGCTTATATGGCGAATACTTTCGTCCATCTTATGACCGGGCGCACTATGTGCAACGCGATAGCCGCCGAGTGCAAGTCGTATCCGAAAACTGCGGATCAGGTTGCGAAGATGATAGCTGCGTCCCGCAAGACGGACAGCAGCATTATCGATATGACCGTCACTGCTTCCTCGCCCGAGGAGGCTTATGAGCTCGCGCAGGCTGTCAAGGATACATATAAAGATGTCGTTCGGGTTTATTCGGGCGGCAGCATCCATCTCTGCGACGAGCCGGAGCTGCCGACAAAGCCGGACAAGTCCGTCGGTACAGTGCGCAACGCCATCATCGGCGCTCTTGCGGGTGCAGTTATATGTGCGCTCATTATAATAATCAGGGATTCTGCGCGCAACACCGTCAGAAGCCAGGAGGATATCCAGAACAAGCTTCAGCTTAATGTTATCGGCGAGGTGTCGCAGGTGCCCAGCGGCGAGCGTTTCTATAAGAAATCCGCCCACGGCGACCGAGAGCTGCTGATAACCGACAAGGCCTGCGGCTTTGCGTTCGTTGAGACATATAAAGCAATGCGAACGAAGCTCGAACTGCTCAACGGCAGGCGCGGTTACAAGAGCTTCGTCGTTTCGAGCACCGGAGCCAATGAGGGCAAGACGACCGTTGCCGTCAACCTCTCGCTCGCGCTTGCGCAGAACGGATATTCCGTCCTGCTCGTCGATGCCGATCTCAGAAAGCCGTCCGTGCTCAAGAATCTCGGCATAAGCAATCTTTCCGGCAACGGCATAGCCGATGTCGTCAACGGCGCGAAAAATTCGAGCGATGCGATAAAATATATTGAGAAATATAAGATGTTCGTCCTCGCAGGCGACGAGAGCATAACGGATCCGACCGAGATGCTTTCAAACGCCAAGACCGGCGAGTTCATCGCAGCGGCAAAAGAAAAGTTCGATTATATTATCATCGATACGCCTCCCATCGGAATCGTTGCGGATGCGGCGATATGCGCCAAATACACCGACTCGTCAATATTTGTTATCCGCGAGGATGTTTTCCCCGTTCCCGCGATACTCGAGGCTGTCAGCGACCTCACTCAGGGCGGAACGGATCTCGCCGGATGCGTCTACAATATCTCAACCGACCGCAGCAAGGGCGGCTACGGCAACTATTCGATCTCGCGCCGCGGATACGGCTACGGATATGGCTACGGCAAGCATTACGGGTATGGCTACGGTTACGGCAGTCATTCCGGCTCGCACGGCAAAAACAGCAAATAAGCAAAAATATATCAGCCTTCGGTTCTTTTGCGAATCGAAGGCTGATTTTTTATCTTTTCGGTACTCCCTGCGGGAACATCAGTTTTTTTAAATCACCCGCGCTCTTTTGGTATTGCGCTTCGGATATCGCCCCGTGTTGGAGCAGGGTGTCGAGCATATTTATCTGGCGCTCATATAGGTCAAGCTTGTCTCCGCCTTTTCTTTGCGGCTCAACGCTCATGCCTGAACACCTCTTATCATCGGCGCATAGAAGTCAAACAGCTCGCGCGCGACTTCGAGCGTGTCCTCCTCCGAGGGCTGCTCGGGCTTGTAGGTCGAGAGCCATTTGTTCTCGAATTTTTCAACGCTCTTGTAGAACGAAGTTCCGTCGAAGTCCTCGCGCTCGTTATAGCGGCGCTTTGTGGTCGTGAATGTGCATTTGCGCTTCTTGAAGTTGACCGCCATCTGCTCGAAGAACGAATACCAGCGCGGCAGATAGAAAGTCTTTATCATGCCGCCCCATTCTTTCCATGCGTAGTCATAGAGCTGCGAGGAGCGCGCGGGACCCCAGAGGGTCAGCATATAAAGCTCGTTGAGCTCGAAATTCTGCCTATCCTTGTCGGAGCAGGCATAGGCGTTAGCCTGTCTGACATGCTCGCCGAGCGTCAGTTCGGGGCGCGTCATGAGCAGCCTGTCAACATCTTCGAGCAGGCGCACGAATGTGTTGACACTCTTTTCAAAAAGACTTATATTTTTGCTGTCAAATGCGCTTATGCTGCGCTTGTAAAGATCCTTTGCGTAGTTGCTGAGCACCTGGCGCGTCAGATCGCAGACATCGAATCTGTATCCGTCCGTATCGGCGTGTTCGGCTTTAAGCAGATTTTCGAGCGCGTCGAGCAGCCTCTCGTTGTCATATCTCAGCTCAAAGACATCGTTCGGCGCGGTGTGGCGCTGTTCATATGCAGGGCGCGCGCAGATTATCGACGCAGTCTCGCGTCCCGTGCAAGCCTTGCTGTAGCAGGTCTCATGCATATCTTTGACCGCTTCGAAAAGGCACGCTTCGTCGCTGCCGTAGCGGCGGCGGGCGTAGTCCTTGAGCCATGAATCAAGCTCCGGCTTGTCGCTTCGCGTGAGCATATCGGAAGCGAGGTCAAAATACAGCGGGTTCTGGAAAATGCCCTCCATGAAAAGTCCCGTGCCGACAATACTCGGATATTTTTCGCGCTCTTCCATGAACTTGTTTTCGGCGAGCGCGTCTATCGAACCGTGGAGCGTGTTTCTGTCGCCGAAGTTGTTGAGCGTGCCGCTGATGAAGTTGTAGCCCCAGAAGCCGTCGGTCTTTTCGCATTTGCTGCCGTCGATGTCGAGAATGAGCAGCTTGTCCTTGTCAACAGCCTTGACTATCGGCTCGCGCAGGGACCATGCCTGCATGACCCAGACCGCCTGAGAGTCGAAAGCTGTATACATCTCCGAAATAGCTTTTCCGACGTTCTGGAGATACTTGTCGCCCTTTATCGGGGGCTTGTTCTCGTGGAACGGGTCGCAGGCATAATAGTGGTGCGCGCCGAAGAGCTGACGCTGCTTTTCAAGCAGAGCCATGCCGAATTTTCTGAAGTTTTTGTCGAGCGGGTCTATTTGATATGTTACGGGGAACCCACACCATGAGGGGACATTGTATGCGTTCGTGTGCGGAAGCACGCGAAGAATTGTTGAGGGCACCTGACCCGAGCAGCCCTGCTGAATCGGTGTCATGCCGAGCTCGAGCTCGCGGTCGATTATCTTCTTGCCGAGTTCAAGTCGCTTGTCAACATAAGCTTTGTCCGTCAGGCTGAAATAGCTGTCGAGGTTGCCCATGAGCTGCCACGGCAGATATGCGGGGCCGCTGATGAAATTGAGCGCTCCGTCTTCCGTATATCCGAGGTCGCGCAGGGTATAGAAAAGCACCGCCTCGTAGCCGACTATGCTCAGCGGCATGTTTATTCCGCGCATAGCCATGTAGTCTATTTCGCGCTCCCAGCGCTCCCAGTCCCACCAGCGGGCGGAATACGAAAACGTGCAGTAGTTCATGTAGGCGCGTTTGTCCTGCTCGATAATGCGGACTATCTTGCCCGCGGGCAGGGGAGCTTCGGTTATATTGCCTATCCTGTCGTTGCCGCAGTGGGCAAGATTGACCCCGCAGCAGTCCTTCAGGTATCTGTAATATGCCATTGCAAGGCTTATCTTGCAGTCGCCGCGCAGAACTATTTTGTCGCCGCACGCCTCGATTTCATAGAAGCTCTTGCCCTCGCGCCTGTCCTCGATTTCGAGTGCGAACCTGTCGGCAATCTCCGGCGTATTTCTTTTAATCAGCTCTTGCATCAGTCTGTCCTCCAGCTATAAAAAAAGTTTTTATGTATTTCTAAGCGTATTTTCACGCTGAAAAGTCGATTTGTTGAATTGATTGTATAGTTGTTGTGATATAATCAAATGCAATCCAATTCCCGGAAGGTGAGAGAATGAAAAGTAAAATGACTTCAAAAGGCAGGGCGATGACCGCCGCCGTGTGTGCGCTTTCGTGCGCCCTGATAATCCTCGGCACATTTATAAAAATACCTTTGCCGATGATATCGATAACCTTGCAGCTCGAATTTGTTCTGCTCTCTGCGATGCTGCTCGGCGCGTGGCGCTCGTCGCTGAGCGTTGCGGCGTATATTATCCTCGGTCTCTGCGGCGTGCCCGTGTTCACTTACGGCGGGGGAATCGGCTGCGTGCTCAAGCCGTCCTTCGGATTTATAATCGGCTTCCTTGTCGCGTCCGCCGTCACGGGATTCATCGTCGAGCATCTAAAGGAGCGCACATTCTGGAAGCTCTTCTTCGCCGCTATGGTCGGCACAGTGATAATATATGTTATCGGCACCGTGTATTTCTATTTTGTCACCCGACTGTATCTCAATACATATCCGGGCTTCATGAAGATGATGAGCGCCTGCGTGTTCACGACCTTTCCGAAGGATGCCGTTTTCTGCCTGCTGCTCGCGTTCATCGCAAAGCGGGTCTATCCCGCAATAAGAAAGTATATCACCTGCTGACTATTGAATAGCCCAGAGTGATCTCGGCAGTGTTGCCGAGGCTGTCCATGTCCGTCTCAACTGCCTTGAGATAGACCAGCGCACATTCCTGCCCGCTGCGCGACTGCCAGTCGGCGAGGCGTATGACGGTGCGGAATATCGAGAGAGGTCTGTCGTTTGAAGAGACGGCAGAATTGACTCGCTCAAATCTTGTTTGTGGCACAGCGTAAGTTTTGATAAAAGCCGCTTCCTCGCAGCTTCCGGGCTGCGGCGCGAAGCGGCTGTTTTTCATCGTCCAGAGGGCAAGACTGTGCCTGAGCTGACGCTCGTTCATCAGAGATAACATAGCTCTGACCCTCCATGCCGTATGGCTTTTTTATTTGCAGACTTTTGCGTATATCTCCTGTGTGACCTTTTTCATCTCGTCCATCTGCTTCTCCATGTTCTCAACGAGCTTGAACTGCGTGCGGGCGCGGACAAGATTGTGCTCGGGATAGTTAATGCGGAAATAAGTGTCGCCGTTGAGGTAGTCCCCAAGGAAACGCATACCGCATTCGAGCGTCATGAGCTTCGATGAGAAGGGGAGATATTCAATCTCCGCGTCGGTCAGACTCTTGCCGGCGGCGGAAAGATAGCCCTCGGTGTAGACTTTGTAGAGCTCAATGTCGAAGTTCACTTTGCTGAGGTCTTTCTCGTCCTCTGCGGCGGTGCTTGCGCCGAAGCGGATGCTGTCGCCGAAATCGTAGAGCGAAAGTCCGGGCATGACCGTGTCGAGGTCGATAACGCATATGCCCTCGTCGGTCTTGTTGTCGAACATGACGTTGTTGAGCTTCGTGTCGTTGTGGGTGACCCTCAGCGGCAGCTCGCCGTTGTTGAGCATATCGACGAGAATGCCCGTGTCACCCTCACGCGAGAGAACAAAGTCGATCTCTTCCTGCACGCCCGCCGCGCGACCCTCGAGGTCGTCGCCGACTGCCTTTTTGAAGTCGGCAAAGCGGGAGCGGGTGTTGTGGAAGTTCGGTATGGTCTCGTGGAGCGTGCTGCTCGGATAGTCCGCGAGCAGGCACTGGAAAGTGCCGAAAGCCTTTGCGGCGTTGAAGAATGTTTTCGGGTCGTCAATGGACTGGCAGGCGTGTGCGCCGGTGATGAAATTGTAGCATCGCCAGCATTCGCCGTTCTCTGTTCTGAAATAGGGCTTGCCGTCCTTTGTGAAGAACACCCTGAGGCATTCGCGCTCCGGGTCGCCGCCGCGCTCGATAACTATGTTGCGCAGGTATCCCGTGACTCCGACGATATTCTCCATCAGCTCGTCTGGATTCTTGAAAACATTCGTATTTATCAGCTGAACAAGGTAGCTTGTGCTGCTGCCGTCAGCGTTTTTGAAATCGAGAACAAAAGTGTTGTTTATATGACCGTCGTTTGAAACGCGGTAGCCGATATATTCTCCCTCAAAACCGAATTCATCGATTATCTGCTGCAGCGGAAAGGGAGCATTCTGCGTTTGCATCTGTATCACCTTTTGATTATTTTGATAGTGCCGAACCTTTCGGGATTGTGAAAGCCGAGAGAAACGCTGTCAATGGGGAAGAGCGCACCGTAGTGCGGGGTCGGCGAATCGTCGGCGCATTTGTAGAAGTTGCCGCGAATCTCGCCCTCCTTGACCGAAAACTCGCAGCCGTAGAGCGCCGATATCAGCCCTTCCGGGATGAACAGCTGAGCATGCCAGCCCTTTTTGTCCGTGTAAACTCCTGCACTGACGCGCGGGTCTCTGCGGTCAGTTCTTTTATGAACACGCGGCCGTTTCTCTCGCTTCCGAACTGCGACAGATAAGCGCCGTTCGGATTCATCTCGAAGTTTATGTATTCGCTGCGCCCGCTGACGGGAGCAATGAAAACCTCGAGACAGCTGTCGGTATATACCGGATCGTCGCGCCTTGTGTATCTCGCGAGCACGGGGCTTTCGGAGCTTTCAAGAAAAGCATAGTAGCCCTCGTCTTTAACCGCGCAGAACCGCACGGAGCTTTCGGGGCGCGAATATCCGTCTTTTTCCCAGTGGAAGGAGCTTATCTCAAACCGGGGGATAAGCTCCTTCTCCGGTAAACTGTCAAATATAAAAGTGTTGCAGCCGTCCATATCAGAGCTTCTCGACGATAGCCTTGGTGTCTCTGGCTATGAGCAGCTCCTCGTTGGTGGGCAGAACGAAAACGCGGACCTTTGAATCCGGGGTCGAAAGCTCGCCCTCCTTGCCCTTTCTGAGCTCGAGGTTCTTCTCGCAGTCGATCTTGACGCCGAGATATGTAAGATGCTTGCAGACATCTTCACGCAGGTCGCAGGTGTTCTCGCCGATGCCGCCGGTGAAGACTATTGCGTCAACGCCGTCCATCGCGGCAACATATGCGCCGATGAACTTGCGGATCTGATAGCGCTGGATGCTTCTTGCAAGAGCGGCTCTCTCGTTGCCTGCCTCTGCGGCGGCGAGAACGTCTCTGTCGTCGCTAGATATGCCGGAGATGCCGAGAACGCCGGACTTCTTGTTGAGGATTTCAGCTGTCTCTGCGGGAGTCCAGCCCTCTTTCTCCTGAAGATAGGTGATAGCCGAGGGATCAACTCCGCCGCAGCGCGAGCCCATGATGAAGCCGTCGAGGGGAGTAAGACCCATGCTCGTGTCGATAACCTTGCCGTCCTTGATAGCGGTTATGGAAGAGCCGTTGCCGAGGTGGCAGGTGATGAGCTTGATATCCTTGAGGTCAACACCCATAACTTCCGCGCAGCGAGCGCTGACGAAGCGGTGCGATGTGCCGTGGAAGCCGTAGCGGCGGACTTTGTACTTCTCGTAGTACTCATAGGGCAGCGGGAAAAGGAATGCCTCGGGGGGCATGGTCGAATGGAAAGCATTGTCGAAAACAACAACTTCCGGAACATCCTCGCCGAAGACCTCGCGGCAGGCACGGATGCCCTGAATGTGAGCGGCGTTGTGCAGGGGAGCGAGATCGCACAGGCTCTCGATGCCGGCGATAACATCCTCGTCAACGAGCACGCTCTCTTTGAACAGAGAACCGCCCTGAACTATGCGGTGGCCGACAGCGGAGATCTCGGAGAGGTCGTCGATGACCTTGTAGGTCGAAGTGAGAACCTTCTCGACCTCAAGGAAAGCCGCAGTGTGGTTTTTGAGCTCCACGCTGTATTTGAATTCTCTTCCGTCGAAGGTATTGCCGCTGATTTTACCGTCGATACCGATACGCTCGCAGATGCCTTTTGCTATAAGCTTTTCGCCGTCCATGTCGATGAGCTGATATTTAAGCGATGAGCTTCCGGCGTTGATAACAAGAATTTTCAAGAGTATTGCCTCCAAATAATAAAGATTTGCTTGAAACAAGCACGTTACTGATATATTATATATATTATAAGATGATTTTTCAAGCAGTTCTTGCAGAATTCCCCTGTCTTATTGTCGAAAAACGGAAAAGGAGTGAATCCGATGAGCACCGCAGGCATCGTTGCCGAATATAATCCGTTCCATAACGGCCACACATATCATATAGCCCGCACGCGCGAAAACGGCGCGTCGGCGGTTGTGTGCGTGATGAGTAGCTGGTTCGTCCAGCGCGGAGAGACTGCGCTGATGCACCCGAACGCCCGCGCGCGCATGGCTCTGATGAACGGCGCGGATCTCGTCGTCTCGCTTCCTGTCCCGTGGGCGTGCGCCGCGGCGCAGACCTTTGCGAGGGGCGCCGTCGGGCTGCTCGATGCCATGGGCTGCGTGGACACTTTGAGCTTCGGTAGCGAGTGCGCCGACGTCGCTCTGCTCAGAGCCGCGTCCCGCGCCGTTGACGATTACACCGTGCGCGAAAGTCTGCGGGCAAACCTGCTCTCGGGAGTGAGCTTCGCCTCGGCGAGACAGCGCGCCGTGGAAGAGCTCGATCCCCGCGTCGCATCGGTGCTCTCGTCGCCGAACGATACACTCGCTGTTGAATATATACGCGCGATAGATACGCTCAAATCCGAGCTCGCTCCGTTCGCCGTCAGGCGCGAGGGAGTGGGTCACGACAGCGGCGAAGCGGTGAACTCCTTTGCGAGCGCTTCGCTCATACGCACCCGCGTGAGGGCAGGGGAGAACTTTGACGACCTCATGCCCGAAAGTGCCGCCGCGATACTCAGAGCGGAGATAGAGGCGGGCAGAGCGCCGGCGGATATCAACGCTCTCGAAAAAGCCGTTCTCGCGTGCCTGCGTATCTCAACGCCCGAAAAAATAGCCGCAGTGCCGGATATTTCCGAGGGGCTCGAAAACCGCATATATTCGGCCTCGCGCAGCGCATCCTCGCTCGAGGAGCTCTATTCGCTCACAAAGACGAAGCGCTATTCCCATGCGCGTATAAGGCGCGTGATTGCGGCGCTTTTGCTCGGAATAGAGGCGCCCGACTGCGAGGGCATACCGCCGTATATCAGAGTGCTCGGTTTCAATGCGATAGGCCGCGAAAAGCTCCGCGCCATGCGTTCGAGCGCAAAGCTGCCTATAGTTATGCGCGCGGCGGATATAAAAAAGCTCGGCGAACGCGCAAAACGTATCTCTTCAATCGAAGAGCGCGCCGCCGACCTGTTCTCTCTTGCTCTGCCGTCGATAATGCCGTGCGGAGCGGAATATACGGACGAGATATCGGTCATCTGACCGTTTCTTGAATAAAAACACAAGGAGATTTTGTTTGAAGCTTATCACAAAATCATCGGAGAGTGTGCGCTGACCGGGAGGTCGGCAAATAAAACACACTCTGCCGTCCTCCCGCAGCTCAATCCCCGGGAGGAAAAATGAATCGCGAAAACAAACGCAAACAGTACGAAAAAGGTTATTACAAGACCCACGCCTGCAACGAAGCTTTTGTTTGCAGGGTGTGCGGGCGCACTGTAGTGCCGCAGGGCGCGGGCAGCGACCACAGAAACCACTGCCCAAACTGCCTTTCGAGCCTACATGTTGATATTGAGCCCGGAGACAGGGCTTCGGACTGCGGGGGAATCATGGATCCCATAGCGGTCTGGGTGAGAAAAAACGGCGAGTGGGCGATAGTCCACCGCTGCCGCAGATGCGGTGCGATGTCCTCGAACCGCGTCGCCGCAGACGATAACCCGATGAAGCTGATGAGCATGGCGTTAAAGCCGCTGTGCTCCCCGCCGTTCCCGATAGAGCGTATCAGAGAACTGACGGCGCTCATGGGCGGAGACGAGGCGCTCGAATAACCCGAAAGAAAATAACGGAGTAGGTTTTGCCTGCTCCGTTATTTTTTATGCATATCAAAAACGGTGCAGCCCGAGTGAGCTGCACCGCCGTGCTTATTGATTTGTCGGAGACAATCAGTCGTTGCTTCCGTTATTCTTGCTTGCGCGTCTCTCAATAAGCTCGTTGAGGATTCTTGTGTGCTCCTTATCGGTGAGCGAATACTTGAGAGTGGGGATAGCGGAGAGAAGCATGCCGATTGCGGGCGGAATGGAAATAAGCAGGAACATCGCCATAGCGTATTTTCCGTCGTTTGCCTCGTAGAAATGATACTTTCCTGCCGCCAGGTCGAGGTTAAGAGTCTCGATGTATTCGGCGGTGTAGTGAACAGCCGAATAAATGAAGCCGGAGATGAGCGAGGAAACGCCCATTGCAAGCTTGGTGATGAAGGACTGGCCGGAGAAGAACACGCCGTCGGTGCGAACGCCGTTCTTGTACTCCTCGTAGTCAACGCAGTCTGCTATCATTATCGACTGGAGAATGTTTATCGAGCCCATTGCCCAGGAAGCCGCGAACATCATAATAGCCATCAAAACGACATAAACCATGTTCTGCATAAGGTTGCCGCCGGCTATTTTATAGACGACAAAGATCATTGCATAGGGAACTGCACCGGCGATTGAATAGAAGTTATAGAGCTGCTTCTTGCCGAACTTTGCGGACATCTTCGGCGTGGCGGCAGTACCGATGATCATACCGCCGAGAAGGCCGATAGCCATAACCAGAAGCTGAACGATTTTTATAATCTGAAGCTGGCCGTCAACAACAAGATTGGCAAGGTTGTTGTCGAAGAAGTAGTACATAACGAGCGACAGACCGACGATCGAGAGAAGCATGATGGGGCTTCTGAGAATGCCCGAGAGGAGGAGCCTTCTGAACGGATCGTTGGAGATCGCGATTTTGAAGTTCTCCTTCATGGTGTACTTCTTTTCGGACTGCTGAACTCTCTCCTTGACAGAGAAGCCGGAAAACTGGAAGAGAATAGTTGCGAATATCGTAAGGATAACGGCGATTATGATATAGGACATCTTGTCCGCATGAATAAGGTCAAGGCCTTTCTTCTCCTGGAACATGGGGGAGAGAGCCTTTCCTGCGAAAGTGATGAGCATGCCGATGGCGCCGAGGTTTGCGACTATACGGGCGAGAGAGAGAGCCTTTGCTCTGTCGTTCTCATCGTCGGTCATAAGCGAGGTTACACCCCAGAGCGGAATATCGCCGACGGTGTAGCACATACCCCAGAGAATGTAGGAGATTGCCGCCCAGGCGATAATCAGTACATGCGCACCGGTCGATGTGTAGTCGGTGTATGTCTTGTTGCAGAATGTGAGAATGGTAATGATTCCTATCGGGATCGGGACGAACATGAGGTAGGGCTTGCACTTACCCCACTTTGTTCTGGTGTGGTCAACTATCGAACCCATCATCGGGTCATTGATAGCATCCCAAACGCGGGCGACGAAGAATATTACCGAGATGGCCATCGCCGGCAAAAAAATAATTGACTGCCAGTAGTACTGGAGTCCGCCTGCGATGATGTTGTAGATGATGTTCTGTCCTGCGAGACCTACTAAGTAACCTGTCAGCTCTTTGCCGGTGTAGGTGTTGTGCTTAATAGCTCCGCTCGGCGCCTTGTTTTTTCCTTTGCTCATTTCTACCTTCCTTTTGTGTGGTTTTTCGATACGGTTTTTATGTGCGAATTCATGTGCAAAATTTTACACATAATTTTAAAAGATTATACCATATGTAAAAAGGCTTTTCAAGTACACGGATATATTTGAGCAGGTTTCACAAAAGGGACGGCGGCAATTTGGTCAAAATACCGACACGTGTTGTTCGGTGTTCCCGAGACGAAACTTTAAGGACAAAAAACGTCTCCACGCAGTCCGGCTGCGGAAAGTTTGTTCCGCAAAGAAAAATACCCCGCTCGAAAGAACGGGGTATTGGTATTGGTGCCGGTGACCGGGGTCGAACCGGTACGGTGTCGCCACCACCGGATTTTGAGTCCGGCACGTCTGCCAATTCCATCACACCGGCGGGGATTCTGAACGCAAGTATTATACACGATATCATTCCGAAAATCAAGATAATTTTCCGCGCCGGCGATTTATTTCAACACTCCGCCCGTAAATTGACCTTTTTGTGCAAACTATGGCAAAAGCAGAACGCTTTTTGTTGAAATTAACGGTTGAGTATAATATAATAAACTCGGTATACTGTATCGGAAATTTTGCGCTTCGGCGCACGGACGGAGGTGAGGCGGATGCACAAGGGCAGACTCGGTGTCGCTGTGCTCCTGCTTTTTGCCGCCGTTTTTTGCTTTTCTGGCTGTAATATAAAGTCGGACGAAAAGACTGTGTTTGTCCGCGATACGGACCCCGCCTATATTGACCTGCTCCGCGACATCGCGCCTGACTGCACCGTCCGCGACGGCAAAGGTCTCTCATCTCTGCTCTCGTCCGTTGACGGAGAGGATAAGGCGTTCGCCCTCTTTGACGTTCAGGCACGCGCCTCGAAAGACGCGGGGACAGGCGGAATTTGGTACGAGCATTTTGCCACCGCCGCCGTTATCGCCGTTGACCGCTCGCGCTTTGACGGGGAGATAAAAGGCTGGCGCGATCTCGAAAATATATCCTGTCCCGTGGGCTTTACGTCCCAGTATGAGCGGATGCTTTTTGCCGCCGTGTCTTACGGGCTTGAGAAGAATTATATGTCCGGCGAGGCGGTCGGCCTGCTGCATAAGCTCAACAAAAGCGGAAGGCTGAGCTACGACAAAATCGACGCCCCCGTCAATATCTGCTGGGATTACCAGGCCGCGCTTATGAAGCGCGAGGGAAAAAATATCGAAATAATAATCCCCTCCGAGGGCACTTTGCTCTACGGAGTCGGCATCTTGTCGGGCTATGAGATGAAGTTTTCGCAGAATGCCGGGGATGCGATCGCCGCGGCGGGCTTCCGTACCGACAAAGCTCAGGGCGAAAACTATCCGTCTCTGTCCGAATACGGGCGCGCCGAAAGGGTAGGCGATGCCGTAGAATTTGCGAGGCAGACGGAGAATTTTATCAGCGTTTTCAAACGCGGAGTGTTCAGAAGCCGTCTGTATTCCTCTGCGGAATCGTTTGAGCATAAGCTCTTGGGCGCGGCTGTCATAATGACGGCGATAATCTGGATGGGCTTTGCCCTGCGCAGAGTCCAGCGCAAGGATATCCGAATGCTTGTCCGCGCGCTCGGCGGCATGGTTATAGCCTGGATGCTCGTCTGTATTTTGAAATATCAGACGGACGGAAACCCCGTTATGGGGCGCTATCTCTGGTATGCCTATTATGTTTTTATGATGGGTCTGCCGCTTCTTATGCTTATCCTGTCTCTGATGACCGATTCCTCCGGGAATGTTCGGCAGCGCAAGATATTTGTCTGCTCGGGCTTTGCCGTCTATGCGGTTTTGCTTTTGACGGTGTTCACAAACGACCTGCACGGCTGGGTTTTTAAGTTTGAAGATATAAAAAACTTCAGTGGAGGCTATACATATAACTTCGGCTATTATCTTATTTTTGCCTTTATCGTCGCGGCGGTGATTTTGTCAACCGCGATTTTGGTGCGAAAGGCCATGCGCGGCTTCAACCGTTCGAGGCTCGTTCTGCCGATACTCAGCGCGGTTCTTCTTTTCGTTTACTGCGCGGCATATGCCGCAGGCGTTCCCGTGGCGCGCGACAGCGATATAACAACCGTCTCGTGCGTCTTTGCGCTCGCGTTTGCGGAGCTTGCGATGAGAACGGGACTTGTGCCCGTCAATCAAAAATATGCCGTGCTCTTTTCCAATTCACCCCTGAGAATGCAGATAATCGACTCCGAGGGCAATGCCGAGTTCAGCTCTGCTGGTGCTCGGCCGATATCGCGCGAGGATTGGGAAAAGCTCCGAGACGATATAAAGCATCCTCTTCTTCTGCACGGCGACACCCTGCTCTACGCCGACGGCATACCGGGCGGCATGATAGTTTGGCAGGAGAGTATCGCCGAGATACTCAATATGCAGCAGGAGATACGCGAAAACGTCTTGAAGCTGACCTCCGCAAACAAGCTCCTTGTCACGGAGCGCGAGAGCAAGTACAGGCTCGCCGCGGCGGAGGAAAACGTGTGCCTCATGGAGCTTTTAAACGCCGAGATGGAACGCCACCTCGAGCGCATGAACGATATGATAGACGGGCTTGAACGCTCGAACAACAAGCAGCGGGACATCGCCCGAATAACTCTGCTGATGTGCTACATAAAGCGCAGATGCAGCCTGTTCTTCAAGGAGCAGGAGGGCGGGGATATGCCTGCGGAGGAGCTGGCCGTCTATATCGACGAGCTTTCCGAGTTCGCGTCCTACGCCGATATCAGAATAAGCACCGTCTGCACCGCAAAAGGCTCGCTGTCTCCGCGCTGCGGCAGCGTGATGTACGATTTCTTCTATTCCGTGCTCGATTCGTGCGCGGGTGAAGAAAATACGCTGCTCGAGCGCCTTGCCGATACAGACGGCATGACGGAGATGAAGCTGCTCCCCTCATCCTTTGACGGCGGCGAAGAGTTTATGAGCGACGAACTGAAAAAGGCGGTCGAGGGTGTCGGCGGCACAGTGTCGGTAAAGGACCTCGATGAGACTGCGGGCATCAGTCTGCGCGTGCCGAAGGGAGGGAAAGCGCCTTGATGTTTTTATACTCTCTCACGGAGCCCGCCAGAGTGCTCATATGTATGATATCCGTTTTCTGCGTCGGCTTTCAGACGGCTGCGCTCGTCTATACGGTGGTGCGCAGTGCGTTCAGGGACAGAAAACGCACGGCCGCATATATTTCTCAGACAGCGGTCACGGCTCAGAGCTTGGTTATGCTCATTATCGTCGCGCGCGCTCAGCTGAACGCTTGGATGTTCCTGCCCGCGGGCAGCGAATATGAGGTGATGAGATACGGCGTGTTTGCGGCGGTTGCCGCGTCGTGCATAGCCGTAGCCTGTGTCGGCCGAGTCTATGATGTTCTGCTCTGTGCGGTCGTCTCGTCCGTCTCCCTGCCGTATATAGACCTCCTGCCGTACAAAGCGGCGGCGGTCATCTTCTGTGCGGCGGAGCTTCTGCTGATTGCCCGCGCGCTGCTGCTTATGCGCGTGTGCCGCAGGGATATAAAAAACGAGCTGTCGCGCGATTCCGTCAAGCTCGCGCTCGATGAGCTCCATTCGGGTCTGCTTTTCTGCGAGCCGGACGGAAATATACTGCTTGTAAACGGGCGTATGCAGAGGCTCATGCAGGTGCTCTGCGGCGAGGTTTACAGGGACGGAAAGAAGTTCTACGAACGCCTGCTCTCGGGCGATGTCTCGGACAGCTGCAGCTCCAATGTTATCGACGGAAAAACCGTGTTTATCCTGCCCGACGGCAAGGTCTGGTTCTTCACAAGATGCGATATATATATTAAAAACAGACGCTATGTTCAGCTTTCGGCGGCGGACGTTACCGAGCAGTGGATGCTCACGAATGAGCTAAACGCACAGCGCGCCATGCTTCAGAGCAGAGGTCTCGAGCTCAAGGAGATGATATCCGAGGTTCGTTTTCTATGCCGCGAGGAGGAGATGCTGAGAATCCGCAGCCGCTTCCACGATATTTTGGGTCAGCGCCTCGCCCTGCTTTTCCGCAGCCTGCGCGAGGGCGAGGAGCCCGATGAAGAGCTTATTCGCAGATTCGCCTATAACCTGCCGGAGGAGCTCAGCGGCAGGGAGGCCGTGACTACCGCCGCCGACAGATTGGAGACTCTCTGCCGACTCATGCAGGAGATAGGCGTGACGCTTATTATAGACGGAAACCTGCCCGCAAAGGAGAGCCTTGCGTGGCTCGGTATGGATATAATAACCGAGGCGGTGACAAACTCCGTGCGCCACGGACTCGCGTCGGAGGTATACATATCTCTCGGACAGAGCGGCGGCAATTTCTCCATGAGGATAACCGACAACGGTATTCCGCCTAAGTCCGAGCCCGTCGAGGGCGGCGGACTCAGCTCGATACGAAGAAAAGTCGGGCTGTTTGACGGCAGCGTGAGAGTTGAAACGAAGCCCCGATTTGTCCTTTCAGTCTTTATTCCCGGAGGTGAAACCCTGTGACAAAAGTGCTGGTTGTCGATGACCACGAATCAATGCGCGAATCCCTTGAGCGCCTGTTTAACGAGAGCGGGGATTTCTGCGTTGTCGGCGGTATTTCCTGCGCCGACCATGCAGTGAGAATGTGCGGCGAGCTCTCGCCGGATATAGTCTTTATGGACGTCTGCACCGAGGGCGGCGCATCGGGACTTCGCGCAACAAAAGAGGTGCGCGACGCCTTCCCGGATATAAAAGTGATAGTTATGACCGCCTTTGACGAGATATCCTATGCCCCGCGCGCAAAGGAGGCGGGCGCCCACGCATTCATATATAAGAGCCGCAGCCTCTCCGAGTTCGAGCAGACCGCGCGCGATGTTATGTCGGGCGGCGGATGCTTCCCCGAGCCGAAGACCATCCCCATGCCGCAGGGCGAGGCACCGCTGACGGAGCGCGAAATGGAGATACTGCGCCTGATGTGCAAGCATATGACCAACAAAGAGATTGCCGCCGAGCTCTATATCAGCGAGGACACGGTGAAGTACCACAAGAAGAATATGCTCGCAAAAACAGGCTTCGCAAGGTCGGTCGATCTCGCTTTCTACATGATATCAAACGGGTGGATAAATCCGCTCTATTGACAATACTACCCGTTTCGGGTAGTGCGTATTCTTTTTTGTTTTGTTATAATCAAATCGGCGAAAAATTTCGGTGAGTGTGCAATAAAATGAAACATCTGAAAAAGCTTACGCTCCTTCATTCAAACGATATGCACGGCGACTTTATGGCCAAGGAGGTCGATGACAGGCTTATCGGCGGGGTCTCCATGCTCTCGGGCTATGTCGGCAAGGTGCGCCGCGAGGAGCGAAATGTAGTCTATTCAATCTCCGGCGATATGTTCCGCGGCTCGCTCATAGACAGCGAGTACAAGGGACTGTCGACCGTTGAAATAATGAATATTTTAGCGCCAGATGTCGTGACCCTCGGCAACCACGAGGTGGATTACGGCATAGCGCATCTTTTATTTATAGAGCGCTGCGCAAAGTTCCCGATAATCAATGCGAATATATATCTGAAAAATAACGGCACGCGCCTTTTCAAATCCCACGAGATTCTCGAGATTGACGGCATGAAGGTGCTGTTTATCGGACTTCTTACCGAGCAGGTGCTCTCGCAAACAAAGCAGGATAAGCTCATCGGCTCGTTCCTCGATGTCTATGAGGCGGCGGCAGAGGTCGGAAAGATATGCAACAGCTATCAGTCCGTCGATATAGACTTTACGGTTCTCCTGACCCATATCGGCTTTGAGGCGGACAAGGAGCTTGCCGCGAATCTCGACCCGCGCTGGGGAGTCGATATTATAATCGGCGGCCACAGCCACACAATGCTCAGCGAGCCCGCGGTAGTCGCCGGGATACCGATAGTTCAGGCGGCGAACGGCACCTCTCAGATAGGCCGCTTTGATATCATGGTCGATACCGACGACAATTGCATAGACAGCTACACCTGGCAGCTCGTTCCGATAAACGAGGACAACTGCGAGCGTGACCTTCAGTTAGAGCGGGTCATAGAAAAATATAAGAATCAGACGGATGTGAAATACAGTCGGGTAGTCACCCGCTTCAAAGAGGAATATTTTCATCGCAAACGCAACGAGGAGACGCAGATAGGGCGCATATTCAGCGATATTTTCAAGGATGCGCTCGGTCTGGATATAATGCTGCTCGGCTCGGGCAGTATCAGATACGAGCAGTTAGGCCCCATAGTCCAGCTCCAGGATTTGGCGGAGATATTCCCGTATAAAAATGAAATAGAGCGCATATATCTGACCGGAGAACAGCTGCGCTCGGTGCTCATGTATATTCTGCGCGGCGAGGCGCTCGACGGAAAAACGGAGTTCTACCAGCTCTCGCACGGACTCAGGGTCGTCTATTCCCGCTCGGAGAAGAGACTGCTCAATGTCGAGCTCAACGGAAAAGAGATCGAGCCAGAGCAGCTCGTCAGCGTAGGGCTTCAGGAATACGATATGATGAATATGGACAAATTCTTCGGCATAACGCGAGCCGAAGCGGAAAAAAACGGGAAGATAAAGACCGTCGCCACCTCATGCTTCGATGTGCTTGAGGAAAATTTGAGCGATATGGAGCTTGTCTCCGACCCTTCCGACCGCAGGCTTTTTGTTGTGCGGTAAAATTGCATATCCGAGCCTTTTCGCATTCTTCGATCAAAACTACTCCGAGGGGGTAGTGTGCTCGGACATTTTTTTTGATATTATATATGTGCAGTATTTGGGATGTATTTGAAGAAAGGGGAGACAAACCGTGAGAAAACGCGATTTCGGGGGCTTTATGCTCTGCTTTTTGATGAACCTCGTATTCAACCTCGGCTGGTCGGTGCCCGCGTGGATATTGCTTGCCGCCCATTTCATCCTTAAAATTTCCATATGGTGGTTCGCTTCGCTGCTCATAATATGGTTTTTTATCATATTGCTGCGCACTCTGCTCATCAGCTGGGCGGGTGACTGCGCGAGCGTGCGGGATGAGCCGAAAAAGAATCTGAATCCCTATTCCGCCTCGTCGAGCTTCGGCAGGGCGGACAAAAAAGAAGAAACCCGCGAAAAGGAGGCTTGACCCCGCAGTGAAAAGAATGCTGATAACGGCAGCGGTTCTGTTGACGGCGGTTGCCCTTATGCTGTCGGCAGGCTGCGCTAAGGACAAAAAGCCGACCCCCGAAACGTCGGACGGCACGACCGCAGAAGCGGCGATAACCTCGACTTCTTCCGAAAAAATGACGCTTCCGTCTAATCTTTCGGGAACGGAGATAAAGCGCGGCGAGAAGTATGACATACCCTTGGATGAGGCGGTCAAACAGATGCGCGAATGCAGCAAGGGCTTCGCCGAATATATCGATTCCGGCATGGCGATTTTGGATACGGGCGAGTATATGGAGCAGGACGGAATCCGCTACAATATCTATGCCCTCGGCACAAGCGGCGAAGACAGCTTCGTGCGCGAGATAAATGTGTGCTTTAACCACCTCGACAGGGTGGTATATGAATATGACGCAATTTCCGACCTGTGGACTTTGCTGCCATGAACGGAGGTTTGAAAATGAAGAAAAGCATTTCGGCAATTCTGTCGGTTCTTCTGGTCCTTGCCCTCGCCCTCACCCTTTTTTCCTGCGGTAAAACGGGCGATACCGATGAGACGACCGGCGACGGGGATATGCAGACTACCGAGGAAGTTATGACGGAGTACGATGTGACGAAGGATGCGTTTGAGCTCTCGCTCTATACCGATTCAAGCTCCGCGTCATACAGGGCTCTCGGCGACCCGGTGCAGATTTTTAAGACCGGGAGCGCGATTTATCCGAACGACAGGATACGCTTTGTCTCGAATGTTGACGGAGTCATCGTCACGCTCGTAAAGCTCAAGTATAACGAAGCCGATAACGAGATGGAGTCGGACGGCATCCTCTTCTCGGTGAAGGTCAAAAAGGGCGAGGTTTATGAGTTCGACGGCAGCCTTGCCGAGACTGTTCCCACCGCCGCCATAGAAGCTGAAAAGGGCGGCATGGCCGCGAGAAAAGTGCTCACCTATGACGGACGCGACGGAAAAACCGATTATGTTTTGAAGAGCGAGCCGCTGCTCTTTGACGAAGCGGTAGGATAAACAGTTAAAAAGGGGAATCACCCCACAAAATAATATAATAAAATAATATTGCAAAGGAGTTTTTATTTATGGGACTTATTAAAGCCGGTGTAGGCGCAGTCGGCGGCGTTCTTGCCGATCAGTGGAAGGAATTTTTCTATTGTGAGGCAATGCCGAAGGAGCTTCTTGTTACCAAAGGACAGAAGCGCGTAAGCGGCAGATCGTCAAACACAAAGGGCAGCGACAACATCATCACAAACGGCTCGGGTATAGCCGTTGCGGACGGACAGTGCATGATGATAGTCGAGCAGGGCAAGGTAGTCGAGTTCTGCGCGGAGCCCGGCGAGTTTACATATGATGCCTCCACGGAGCCCTCGATTTTCTCCGGCTCTCTCGGCGACAGCATTAAAAAGACATTCCAGACCATCGGTAAGCGTTTCGCCTACGGCGGAGATACCGGAAAGGATCAGCGTGTCTATTATTTCAACACCAAGGAATTGATGGACAACAAGTTCGGCACTCCGAACCCGATTCCGTTCCGTGTCGTCGATTCGAAGATAGGCCTTGATATCGATGTCGCAGTCCGCTGCTCGGGCGTATATTCCTATAAGATAGACGACCCCATGCTCTTCTATACCAATGTCTGCGGCAATGTCGAGCAGGATTATACCCGCGAAGAGATAGACAATCAGCTCAAGACAGAGTTCATCAGCGCGCTTCAGCCCGCTTTTGCTCAGCTCTCCGACCTTGAGCTTCGCCCCAATCAGATAGTAGCTCACAACACCGAGCTTGAAACCGCTATGAACGCCGCCCTCTCCGCAAAGTGGAGCGAGCTGCGCGGACTCAAGGTCGTCACAATAGCCCTTGGCTCGGTCACTCTCCCCGAAGAGGATGCGGAGCTCATCAAGCAGGCTCAGCGTGCAGCTATCATGCGCGATCCCACTATGGCGGCGGCAACCCTTGTCGGCGCTCAGGCGGACGCCATGAAGACCGCGGCCGGCAACCAGGCAGGCGCAATGACCGGCTTTATGGGCATGGGCATGGCTATGAACGCAGGCGGCGGCATGAACGCCCAGAACCTGTTCGCCATGGGTCAGCAGCAACAGCAGCAGGCTCAGCAGCAGGCGGCGCAGCAGCCGACGGACGGCCCCGATATGGCGCGCTGGAAGTGCTCGTGCGGCAATATGGTGTCCGGTAACTTCTGCCCGAACTGCGGCGGAAAGAAGCCCGCTCCCGAGCCGGCGGCAGGCGCTTGGAAATGTCAGTGCGGCGCTACCGCGACAGGCAAGTTCTGCCCCGAGTGCGGCTCCCCGAAACCCGCTGACGCAAACGGCTGGACCTGCTCGTGCGGAACCGTCAATAAGGGCAAGTTCTGCCAGAACTGCGGAGCCAAAAAGCCCGAGGGCGCTCCTCTCTACCGCTGCGATAAGTGCGGCTGGGAGCCCGAGGATCCATCCAATCCTCCGAAGTTCTGCCCCGAGTGCGGAGATATATTTGACGATAGCGATAAAAAATAAGATGGCCGATGAAGGCGCTGCTCATAATTTTGATTCTGCTCACGGCGCTCATATTGGGCGTTGCCACAGGCGTGCGGTGTCACCGCCGCTTAGCGAAAAAGCAAGCTTCGCCGAAAATCTCCGAGCTGCCCCATATCCCCGAGGACGATGTGCTTGACAGCCTCGACCGGGGACAGAGGCGGGAGAGAATGTGTATGACGAAGCGGACAGTCTGCTTTGCGTAGGCCGGCTTCTGCCGACGGCAGCGTTATTTCGATGAAATATAACGGCATGGGAGAAAAAGAGCTGTTCGAGCTGTTGAAATCGTTCTTATGATACGGTTTGCAGACTGACAGCGCAAAACTGGTCGTTACTGCGACCGAAAAAATAACAGGAGGGAAACACTATGGGATTATTTGATAAGAAATATTGCGATATCTGCGGCGAGAAAATAGGACTTCTCGGAAACCGCAAGCTTGAAGACGGCAATCTCTGCAAGAACTGCGCCGCGAAGCTGTCTCCGTTCTTCAGCGAACGCCGCCGCTCGACGGTCGAGGATATCAAGCGTCAGCTCGCTTACCGCGAGGAAAACGAGAAGCTCGTCAGAGATTTTAACCCCGATGTAATGTTCGACGGAAGCAAAAAAGTGTATATCAGCACTGCCTCCGAGGCGTTTATCGTTACGGGAAGCTCGAATTGGCGCAGCACCAATCCCGATATCATTAAGCTTTCGCAGGTTGTTGCGGTCGACACAAATATAAAAGAAAACAGGGAAGAGATATTCTTCGAGGATTCCGACGGAAACAGAAAGAGCTATCAGCCGCCCCGCTATGAGTGCGACTATGAGTTCGATGTGGTTATCCGCGTGAACTCCCCGTGGTTTGACAGTATCGAGCTTGAGATAAGCGACGGCAGCCGCCCCGACAGCCCGTATACCGACCTCTACCGCGAGTATGAGCGCAAGATGAACGAGCTCAAGGATATACTTCTGCGCCGTGATAACCGTTACCGCACATGGGACGGCGACGGCATGATGAACCGCACGGTATACGGCGGCGACAGACCGTCGAATCCCGCCCCCGGATATGCGGCAGCCCCCGCAGCGGGATATGCAGCCGCCCCCGCGGCAGGTTATGCGGCAGCGACTTCGGCCGGATATGCGGCAGCCCCCGCGCCTCAGCAGCAGGTGGCAGCGGCAGCTTGGATGTGCCCGTCCTGCGGCGCACAGAATACAGGCAAATTCTGCGCAAACTGCGGCTCTCTGAAGCCCGCTTCGGTTAGCGGCTGCCCGAATTGCGGCTGGTCGCCCGCGCCCGGTCAGGCTATGCCCAAATTCTGCCCGGAATGCGGCAAGCCGCTCGCCTGATAAAGCAGTGGTAGTCGGCGTCCCGAAAGGCGGAGGTTTAATGCGGCTCGATTCCCGCCTGATCCAAGCCTTTCGCGGCGCTGCAAAAAGCGAATAAACAAATCAGCTTGCCGAAAAAACGGCTTGACGGAAAGGGGAGATGAGCTTACGGCCGGCAGGTCATTGCTTCGTGCCGAGAGAAAAAGACGGATAAAAGAAGCTTAAAGGCTTCGGAGCCGATATTAATGCGGCGGAGGGTATCGATTTTACGGCGTTTGCGCAGGTGGGCTGTAAGATTTATCTTCGGCAAAAGAACCGCGCATTTGTGTGTATCGCCGACCTGCGTAGCTGCAAATACAATGAACAGCTTTTGAAAACGGCAAAAAACAAAATACCGTTAGTTCGACTTTTCTTTATGTCGGTACCGAAAATTCCATGCGGCTTTTGCGGCGGTAAAAACATAAAGACGCTTGACGGTTAATGTTCTTTTAAGAGAGGAGTTTTTTAATGCAAACCTTGCAGGAATATAAATGTCCCTGTTGCGGCGGCGCAATAGCTTTTGACAGCACGCTCCAGAAGATGAAGTGCCCTTTCTGCGGCACTGAGTTTGAAATGGATGCGCTCAAGAGCTATGACGCCGAGCTTCAGGGCGAACAGGCGGACAATATGGAATGGGAGACCTCCGCGGGCAGCGAGTGGCAGGAGAGCGAGATTGAGGGGTTACGCTCTTATGTATGCAAATCCTGCGGCGGAGAGATAGTGGGCGATGCCAATACGGCGGCAACGTCCTGCCCGTTCTGCGGCAATCCGGTAGTCATGATGAACCAGTTCGCGGGCTTGCTCAAGCCCGACATCGTGATCCCGTTCAAGCTCGATAAGAAGGCGGCAAAGGCGGGGCTGATGAAGCACCTCAACGGAAAGAAGCTTCTGCCCAAGATTTTCAAGGATCAGAATCATATCGACGAGGTAAAGGGCGTCTATGTCCCGTTCTGGCTCTTTGATACCGATGTCGACGCGCAGGTGCGTTACCGTGCAACCAAGGTTCGCACATGGAGCGACGAGGATTACAGATACACTGAGACGAGCTATTATATGATTCATCGCGGCGGAAGCGTCGGCTTTGAGCATGTCCCGGTGGACGGCTCATCCAAAATGCCGGACGATCTCATGGAGTCCGTCGAGCCCTACGATTATTCCGATGCTCTGGATTTCCAGACGGCTTATCTTGCGGGCTATTTTGCGGATAAGTACGATGTGACCGCCGAGGAGAGCATCAACCGCGCCAATCAGCGCGTCAGGCGCTCCACGGAGGATGCCTTTGCCTCGACGGTTCAGGGCTATGCAACGGTCACTGCCGAGAGCAGCTCGGTGCAGTTCCATGGCGGAAAGGCAAAGTATGCGCTCTATCCCGTGTGGCTGCTGAACACAACCTGGAACGGAGAAAAATATACCTTTGCCATGAACGGACAGACCGGCAAATTTGTCGGCAATCTTCCGCTCGATAAGTCGGCCGCCACAAAGTGGACGGTGGGACTCGCCGCGGCGCTCAGCGCTGCCGCCTGCGGCATTGCGTGGCTTCTGCATTTTGCAGGAATACTGTAAAGGAGGGATAACGATGAAAAAGAGAATACTTGCGATGATATTTGTCCTTGCCCTCTGCTTCTGCACGGTTATCCCGGCTTTTGCGGTGGATGCGGACGGCTTTGTAAGCGAATACGAGCGCGTTCAGGATATGGCGAAGCTCCTCTCGGAAAGCGAGAGAGCAGCCCTTATAAAAACGCTCGACGAGCTCAGCGAACGTCAGAAAATGGATGTAATAGTCGTGACGACCAAAACGTTGGACGGCAAAAAGCCCATGGAATATGCCGACGATATCTATGATTATTGCAAATACGGCTACGGAGAAAAAAGAGACGGCCTGCTGTTCCTCGTCAGCATGGAGGACCGCGACTGGTGGATATCCACCTGCGGCTACGGTATAACCGCGTTTACGGATGCCGGAATCCAGTATATCGGCGAGCAGATGGTAGAGGATTTGGGTGACGGCAACTATGCCGCCGCATTCAACACCTTTGCCGAGCTCTCCGATGATTTCATCACAAAGTCAAGAGAGGGAGAGCCCTACGACAAGAGCAATCTGCCCAAGGGACCTCTTTCGATAGTTTGGATTGTGATCTCGATTTTGGTGGGCATCGGCCTTGCGATGTTTATAGTCGGCAGGATGAAGGCACAGCTCAAGACAGTGCGCTTCCAGGCGGCGGCAGGCGACTATATGAAGAGCGGCAGCCTTAATATAACGGAGAGCAGGGATACGTTCCTGTACAATACCGTTACGCGCACGGCAAAACCGAAGAATACTGACAGCGGCAGCTCCGGCGGAAGCAGTACGCATACATCTTCCTCCGGAGAGACACACGGCGGCGGAGGCGGTAAGTTCTGAGCCGCCGCAAAGAAAGCGAGGTGTCTATGAAAAAAGCAACAGCAGTTTTAATCTTCATTCTCATCTTAGCGACATTTGCGTTAACCCCGTCGCTTGCTGCGGGTAATATAGTGATTACCCATCAGCCGCAGAACGGAACCTTCCCGGAAAACAGTGCGGCATCTTGGAGCGTAGAGGCAGCGGGAGATAATCTTTCCTACCATTGGTTCATCGTGTACAAGGGCGTTACATATGACACCAACAAGTCCTTTGCCGAGGGTCATCCGTGGCAGGACGGTGTTGTCGGAAGCGGCTACGGCTCGAACGATAAAGGAAATACTTTCTTTATCAACGGTATCGGGAGTGCCCTTGACGGGGCGGAAATCTACTGTATCGTCTCGAACAAAACCGGCAGCGTGACCTCGGCGAGGGCTTATATCTCCGTAGGAGGAAGCAAGTTCCCACCGGAGCTTAAAGTGTCAGCGTCGGTCAGAGTGGAAAAGGGCAAGGTTCTCAAGCTCTACTGCGACGCCAAGGCATCGGACGGTGACGAGGTTAAGTCATATTTATGGTATGAAACAACTACCGGCAAGCTCAAGGATATTGTAGCCATAGGCGCGAACGAGGGGTACCCGGAGGAAGATCCTATTCTCGTCTGCGACACGGGAAAGGCCGGGACGCGCTACTATGTCTGCTATGTTGAGACAAAGCTCGGCGGTAAGGCGTATTCGAGCGTTATTCCCGTCACGGTAGTCGAAAAGGCTGCTCCGACGCAGAAGCCCGCTCCGACGCAGAAGCCCGCACCGGTGACTCCGGGCGCGGATAAAACCTCAGAGGTTCAAAAGACCTCCGAGCCGGACAGCGTTAAGGCGCCGGACGAAAGCGCAGTCGGTATGGAAACCGATATAGGCGAGCCCGGCTCTGTCGAGTCCACCACGGCCGCGAAGCAGGACAGCACGGGGAAAACACTCTCCGTGAAGGCGGTTGTCCTGATAGCGATAGCCTGCCTTGCAATAGGCGGCATAATAACCGGAGTGGCGGTTGCCCTCAGGAAAAAGAAGCAATAGCATTTGAAAAAGGAGAGATTATATGAGTATATTTGATAAGCTTAAGAGCACGGCGCAGCAGGCGGCGACCTCTGCCATACAGTCGATAGGCAACAAGAGAGAGCAGTTCACCTTCGCTTCTCTGCCCGAGAGCCTTGCCGAAATGCAGGCGCTCCCCGAGGCGAGCCTTGACACACCGTTTAAGACGGCGGCTCTGACCGTCCTTGCCCTCTGCGCCTATGCGGCGGATAAGAATATCGGCCTTGAGATGCTCAACTGGCTCAGAGGTCCCCGTCCGCTCAACGGTCAGGAGATATCCTTCCTCAACGACCGCTTCCGCGACGGCAAGACCTATCTCCCGTTCACCTACTTCGTAGGCGCAACGCCCGACAATAACTACACTCCCTCTCAGCCCTATACAATCATCATTGAGAGCAATCACGTATCCGGCGAGGAGAAGGACTACATGAAGCTGTTCATTCCCTGCGGCGGTGCGGACGATCCCCGTCCCATTAAGATGCGCCAGCGCGGCTCCGACGGCAAGTGGTTTCTGTGGGAGCAGTACCTGCTGACAGGCGTGCGCACTCCGAAGGAAGCCGACCCGTGGGCATAACAGGAGGAAAATAATATGGATATTTGCGGACTTTGGAAAGTCAGGGAAATGCATTTGGTTACCCCGGACGGCGAGAAAGTCTTTACGGCAGACAGTCAGGTCGATAACGATATGTATGCCGAAATCGTCCAGATGTGCAAATATATCATGGAATTTGCACCGGACGGAACGCTCAACACGCTCTTATTCGTGCCCGAAGAGGTGCGCGAAGAGGCGAAAAAGCAGGGAGCGGACATCCGCGAAAACGGATATGCGGTTTTGGAGAGTACCGTATGGAAGGAAGAAGACGGAAAGTTTTACTATGACACCGGGATTCAAGGCGAGGTGTTGGGCGAAAAGGTTGATTCCTTTGCGGAGATTTCACTTCTGCCGGATGACTGCCTTCTCTATAACCTCGGCACGATGATACTCGAGCGTGCGTAAACCGCGCCCTGCTTTAAAACGGCAGCAAAAAAAGAAAATCTTCCGATTAAACGAACCCGCCCCGCCGACTGTACGAACCGTCGGCGGGGCAGGACTTTTTGCCGTCTTTCTGTCTCGATTTCTTGACAAGCGTTTACTTGAAGTATAAAATTAAAATTAAGCAAGGCTTACTTTTCCGGGAGGATAATATGACGCTGAATGAACTGAAAGTAGGAGAGAGTGCCGTCATAACCGCCGTAGGCGGCGAGGGCGCTCTCAGATGCAGATTGCTCGATATGGGACTCATCCCGCATACCCGCGTGACGCTTCAGAAGGTCGCGCCGATGGGCGATCCGATAGAGATAATGGTGCGCGGCTATGAGCTGACGCTCCGCGTTGACGACGCGAAAAAGATAGAAGTCAGAGCCGAGGAGGACGCAAAATGATATTTGCTCTCGTAGGTAATCAAAACTGCGGAAAGACAACTCTCTTTAACGCACTGACAGGCTCTAATCAGCATGTCGGAAACTTCCCCGGAGTCACGGTCGATCAGAAGATGGGCGCGATAAAAGGCGCAAAGGACAGTTCCGTCGTCGACCTGCCCGGCATATACTCTCTGCGTCCGTATACGCAGGAGGAAATAGTTTCGCGCGACTTCATTCTCAATCAGAAGCCCGACGGCATCATCAACATAGTCGATGCCACAAATATAGAGCGAAATTTATATCTCACCCTGCAATTGCTCGAGCTGCGCGTACCTATGGTGCTCGCACTCAATATGATGGACGAGGTGCGCTCGAACGGCGGCACAATAGATGTCAAGAAAATGAGCGACGCGCTCGGTATTCCCGTCGTGCCGATAAGCGCGGCAAAGGGCGAGGGCGTGTCCGAGCTTGTTGACCAGGCTCTGCAGGTCGCAAAGAGCAAAACTCTGCCGAAGGTCTGGGACTTCTGCTCCGACGGTTCGCCCGTCCACCGCTGCATCCACGCTATAGTGCATCTTATCGAAGACCACTCCTCGCGCCTTGACCTGCCGTGCCGCTTCTGCGCGACAAAGCTCATTGAGGGCGGCGACGATATGGCGGACAAGCTCGAACTGGACAGCAACGAGCGCGATCTGCTCGACCACTGCATAGTCGAGATGGAGAACGATACCGGGCTTGACAGAAACGCCGCGCTCGCCGAAATGCGCTACGAATTCATAGAAAAAGTAGTCGAGAGCTCGGTCGTCAAATGCCACGAGAGCAAGGAACACCGCCGCAGCATGAAGCTCGACCGCGTTCTGACCGGCAAATACACCGCCATTCCCGTGTTCATAGGCGTTATGTGTCTCGTGTTTTGGCTGACCTTCAATGTTATAGGCTCCGCCCTTTCCGACTGGCTGAGCCTCGGAATAGATAAACTCACCGGACTCGTCGATTCGGGGCTGACCGCCTATGGAATCAACCCCGTTATACATAGCCTTATCATCGACGGAATCTTCGCGGGCGTCGGCAGCGTCCTCTCGTTCCTGCCGATAATAGTGACATTGTTCTTCTTCCTGTCCATACTTGAGGACACGGGCTATATGGCGCGAATCGCCTTTGTTATGGACAGACCGCTGAGAAAAATCGGTCTGTCGGGGCGCAGCTTCGTCCCCATGCTCATCGGCTTCGGCTGCTCCGTCCCCGCGATAATGGCGACCCGCACCGTCTCGTCCGACCGCGACCGCAAGATGACGATAATGCTGACCCCGTATATGAGCTGTTCGGCAAAAATACCGATATATTCGGTCTTCGCGGCGGCGTTTTTCCCGGGACACGGCGCGCTCGTCATGATATGCCTGTATTTCTCGGGCATCGTGCTCAGCGTCCTGCTTGCGCTGATACTCAAGAATACGGCTTTCCGCGGCAATCCCGTGCCGTTTGTTATGGAGCTGCCGAACTACCGCATCCCGTCGCCCAAGAGCGTCGCACTTCTGCTGTGGGAAAAGGCGAAAGATTTCCTTCAGCGCGCATTTACTGTCATATTTGTCGCGACAATTATCATATGGTTCCTTCAGAGCTTCGACACGCGCATAAACCCCGTTGAGGACAGCGCGAACAGTATGCTCGCCGCGATAGGCCGCTTTATAGCGCCGATATTCAAGCCCCTCGGCTTCGCCGATTGGCGCGTCGCAACTGCGCTTATCTCCGGTTTCACCGCCAAAGAAGCGGTTGTCTCCACAATGTCCGTCCTGCTCAACACGAGCGTATCGACCCTCGGCGGCGCACTCTCCGCTATGTTCACCCCGCTGACCGCCGCGAGCTTCCTCGCGTTCACTCTGCTCTATACGCCCTGCGTCGCCGCAGTTGCAACTATAAAACGCGAGATGAACTCGACCCTTGCAACGATAGGCATAGTTATCCTGCAGTGCGTTGTCGCGTGGCTCGTCGCGTTCGGCGTTTATCAGATAGGGAGCCTGATAGCATGAAACCCGTTGATTTTGTTATAATAGCCGTTATCGCTCTGCTCGTTGTGCTCGCGATAGTTTCAATTCGCAGGCAGAAAAAACGCGGCGGATGTTGCGGCTGCTCGGGCTGCAGCGGATGCTGCTCGCAGTGCGAAAAAAGTAAAGATAAATAACACACGGAGCCGGCATCGCAATGATACCGGCTCTGTATTTTTCTTACTTTCTCCTTGCGAGTACTCCCGACAGAACACATTCGGCGGCGAGCGTGACTGTTATCAGGCAGCCCGTGACGGAGAAATTATTTATATTATATAACAGCTGCATGGGCGAAATAGCGGCCGCCGCCAGAGAGATGCCGAAAACCCGAAGCAGAGCCTTGCGGCTGTCCTTTGCCGCCGCCAGGATTGCGGCCATCAGCAAAACGCAGGTGAGAAGCGCCGTTATCCCGGGCGGAAAGTTTGCGTAGCCCCAAGGGGTCGGGCTGAAATATGAGTAAGTCGTTCGTATTGTCCTGTCAGGGAAATCCTTGAAAATCAGAACCGCACCGTACGGCAGCGACTCCAAAAACAGAGCGACGACAGGCAACAGCACGGTTAAAACTTTTCCGAGTTTTTTCATCGAAGCCCCTCCTTTTATTTCGTTAATATCTTCATATTGCGCACGCAAAGCACGGCGGTATAAACGCCAATCAGAAGGAATACTGCCGCCAGCACGGTGCAAAACAGGCGCAGATCTATTTTATAATTGTCGAATTCCGCGCAGCTTAAGCCGAACGCTGCAAACGCTATGAGCGAGAGCCTGAACGGCAGCGGGCGGTGTCCTTTGTCGAACGCGATGAACAGGAGCGCGAGATATGACCCCACGCAGACGATAGCGAAGACAAGCAAAACTACAATAGTCGCTTCGCTGAAATAGAAAAAGTCATCGAACACACCGCTTAATACCGACTCCGACGAAATCGGCAGGTGCAGATGGACGAGCCCGTAGGACGCACAGTATATGAACGCGTACAAACTGCAAAGAATATATCCTATAGCGGCGGATACGGTGTAAAATTTCTTCAATTTATTGTCGTTGATATCCATAAGAAAACCTCGCTTTCAAGAGCCTGAAGTGAGCTTTAGATATAACTGCCGTTGTGCTTCTCTCTGCACTTTCAGTGTAGCATACAAAGCTATATATGACAACAAAATTCTCAAAAAAAAGCAAAATTAACAGCTTATTCACACAAAAGAAAAAGAGCCGGGCTTTTCGGGCATCGGCTCTTAAATGTTAAAAATAAAAATCAGCTTTCAAAATCAACGCTCTCGCGCTCGAGGCGAACCGCCTTGACGAAAGCGCGCACCTTGAGGTGCTCCGGGTGGCTGTCATATGCGTGCAGCGCGTCCCAACTCTCGAACTTCGAGAAGAGCGCCGCATCATATTTGCCGCCGTTTTCGTTTATCCCAACCTTCGCTTCAATAAGCCCCGGGACAACGCCGACGAGCGCTTCAAGCATCTCTTTGATGTGCTCCGCGTTTTCTCTTTTGCTGTGGCCCTCCGCTTCATCTTTAAGCGCCCAGAATACTATATGAGTCACCATTTTCATTTCCTCCTGTTTTTGAGAATCTGATAGATTTTGCCCGCGCCGAGCATCACTGCCGCCGTTGCCGCTCCGGCGAGAAGCGCACGCGATGCTATTGTAGCGTTGACGCTCTGACGGTCGGTTATGCGGCTTTCAATCGGTCCCAGGCAGGTGCATTTGAGCCCGAAATCCTTGAACGAATGGACGCTTGTCTCGAAGCTTCCGTCCTCGTGAACGGTTATCAGCCTGACGGACGGTCTGCCGCCGTCAGTGTATGCGCGGAATCCCGAGGTCTTGCACTGCGCGAGAAGTATTCCGTCAACCTCGCCCGCGAGATTGTTCATGTGGTCGTGGCCGAAGAACGCGCCCTTTATGTCGCCCATCTTCTTCCAGCTCTCGAACTGTCCGCTGTTGACGTCCGCCGGGCACGGACCCTCTGCGAGATATCCGTTGTCCTCGTCCTTGAGAACATACCAGTTCTTGTTGAGATGCCCGTAGCCGCGCACGGCTTTCCACATCTCCCAGGGCTTCGCCTTTCTGAGAAGCTCATATTCTTCAACGACCGGGATGTGCTCAAACAGCAGAGCGGGCAGGGGAGCACCCTTGTTTTCTTTTCGCAGCTTCGCCGCATTTCGCTCGTACCAGTCTATCTGATCCTTGTGAACAACATCGTAATATGAAATCTCTTTGTCGTAGAAAATATTGTTCGAGTCCATGAACCAGAGATTGAACTCCGGCTTGCCGCTCTTGTCTAAAATGGGTATGTAATAGTTTGAATATCCCGTGATATCCTCGTCGCATCGGCGGGTCACGCAGTATTCGGTGTTCACGAAAATCTCCGTCTGCTCTTCTTCGAGCCCGGAGTCGTGGTCGTGGTTGCCCATTATTGTCGCGAACGGAATCTTGCGCTCAACAACGGGTGCAATGAGACGCTCGAACTGCCTTTTGAACGACTCCATGCCGATGTCGTCGCGCGACGCCGCGCATATGTCGCCCATATAAACCGCAAGATCGGGCTTGAGCGCGTCGAGCGCGGTCTCGTGGAATTTCAGCGTGTCCGCGCGCTTCGCCTTGCCTTTTTCCGAGCTGACATCGTCGTTCTCGTGCGGGTCGCCGAAGAGCAGGATTTTGAACTCTCCGTCCTCGTTGAATCTGAATTGCTTGTCGTACATCTCAGTTCTCCTTATCTGAAAACGGCTTCTCTTATCGCCTCGCTCACCGTGGGGTGGGGGAACGCCGTATTTTTAATTTCTTCAACAGTCATTTTTTTCGCGAGCATCGCCGCTGCGCCGTATATCAGCTCCGACGCATTGCCGCCCGCAATGTGAACCCCGAGCAGTCTGCCGCTTGTATTTTCTGATATTATCTTGCAGAATCCGTCCTGCCCGCCCTCGGCGAAAAATCTTCCGCTCGAGCGCAGCGGCGCTTCGCCGCAAACGGCGTCAATGCCTTTTGCGAGCGCACTTTCGAGCGTCTCGCCGATCGATGCCGCCTCGGAAAAAGTGAACACGACCTGCGGAATCGCGAGATAGTCTATCTCGTCAGTCTTGCCGAGAATATTGTTTATCGCCGCTGCCGATTCTCGGTATGCTGCATGAGCCGACATGGCTTTTTGATTCGCGTCTCCGGCGGCGTAAACGCCGGGAACAGCAGTTTGCATGTGGCTGTCTGTATTGAGATTTTCAAACCCGATGTTTTCGATTCCGAGCCCGTCATAACACGCCGTTCTGCCGGATGCGTTTATTGTAATATCCGCTTCGGCCGTCTTTTCTTTTCCGCGCGTATCGGTATATTTGATACTTCTACCGTCCGCCGAAACGGCCCTGCACGAAGTGAGAATATTTATCCCGCTCTTTTTGAGACTGCGCCGCAAAAATGCGCTTATGTCTTTGTCCATAGTCGGGGCGATTCTCTCCGCCTGCTCGATTACAGACACTCTGCATCCGAGCGCGTTCAGATATTCCGCCGCTTCAAGCCCCGATGCCCCGCCGCCCATAATCACGGCGCTTCTCGGTATTGTGTCAAGATTATATACATCGCTCACATCCGCGATATCCGCGCTGGGAATTTCAAGCTCCCGTGGTCGTGAACCCGTGCAGATGAGCAGATTTTTTGAATATATATCATTTTCGCCTGCGGCGGTTATGAACAGCCCGGCTGCCTTGCCTTTTATATGAGCTTCTGCATTTATAACTTTCACTCCCGTGTGTTCGAGCGAATCGGCGATGCCGCATTTCAGCTGACATATAACATCATTTTTATGCGCGAGCGCAGCGTCGAGATTGAAATCCGCTTCTTTGCAGGTAACTCCGAATTTTTCGGAATCGAGTGCTTGCCTGAAAATCTTCGCGCTGTGGAGCATGGCTTTCGACGGTATGCAGCCTCGGTTCAGGCACACTCCGCCGAGCTCGTCTTTTTCTATGAGCGCCGTTTTCAGCCCGCTCTTTGCGGCTGTTATCGCCGCGCTGTATCCGGCGGGTCCGCCGCCGATAACGGTAAGGTCAAAGATATCCATAGGCGCTCCTTTCGCTTTTTTTCAATTATATCCGAAATTTGCCCTGCGGTCAATCGAACGCTCTGTTTTTTGTTGACTTTGAAGGCTGTAAGCATTAAAATTATCGTTGTATAAAAATCTTTTGCTGTGAGGTATTCGATGAAAACACCGGCTTATCACAAATCTCTTGAAACGCTCCATGTAAACTGCCTTGAGCCGCGCGCTTATTTCATTCCCTTTGCGGATGAAAAGACCGCCGCTTCGCGCGAGCGCAGTGAGTCCGATTATTTTGTTCCGCTCTGCGGCGAGTGGGATTTCCGCTTCTTCAAAAGCTTTGAAGATGTCCTGCGCGAGCCGCCCGAATATGTCGGCGAGAGCGGATTTGATAAAATATCCGTACCGCGCAGCTGGCAGACCTATACCGACCGCGGCTACGATGTCCCTCTTTACAGCAACCTCGAATATCCTTTCCCGACCGACCCGCCTTTTGTCCCGGATGATAACCCCTGCGGGCTCTATGTCAGAAAATTTACGCTCGATGAAAAGCTCTCTTCACGCGATTTATTTTTGAACTTCGAGGGCGTGGATTCCTGCTTCTATGTCTGGCTCAACGGAAAGTTCGTCGGCTTCAGCGAAGTCTCGCACTGCACGAGCGAATTTGATGTTACGGACTTTGCAGTCAGCGGCGAGAACACCCTCTGCGTGCTGGTTGTCAAGTGGTGCCCCGGCACTTATCTTGAGGATCAGGATTGCTTCAGATTCTCGGGAATTTTCCGCGAGGTCTATCTGCTCGCGCGCGGAAAAGAGAGGCTCGATGACATCTTTGTCAGAAGCTATGTCTCCGATGATTTTAATTCTGCCGAACTTCGCATTGAAGCGAAGCTTAGCACACCGTGCGATATAAAATATAAGCTCGTCGCGCCGGACGGAGTTACTGTGTCCGAAGGCGTCGGCGACGAAAAGTTCAACATAAGCGTCGATTCTCCCGTTCTCTGGAACGATGAACAGCCCGAGCTTTATGAACTCTGGCTGACCGTCGGCGACGAAATCGTTCTGCTCGATACTGCGGTGCGCCGCTTTGAGATAAAGGACGGAGTCTGCCTCTTAAACGGAAAGGCGGTCAAGGCTCGCGGCATCAACCGCCACGACTCAAACCCCGTCACGGGTCACGCCGTCACGCTCGACGATGTGATTGAGGATATTATGCTCATAAAGCGCGCCAACTGCAATATGATCCGCACCTCGCACTATCCCAATGATCCGCGCTTCCCCGCGCTGTGTGATAAATACGGCATAATGCTGACCGACGAAGCCGATATCGAGACCCACGGCATGGGCTACGACTGGGAGGGCGAATGGGACTGGACGCGCTGGTCGCATCTCTCGTCCGCTCCCGAGTGGCGCGAGGCTTATGTCGACAGGGCAAAGAGACTCTTTGAGCGCGACAAGAACCACGGCTGCGTCGTGCTCTGGTCGCTCGGCAACGAGTCGGGAGCGGGCGTCAACCACCGCGCGATGGCGCAGTATATCCGCTCGCGCGACGACCGCGCACTTGTCCACTATGAGAACTCCCACCTCGAGTTCAAGGCTGTCCCCGAGGGCGAAAATTTTGCCGATATCTCGGATGTCGAGAGCCGTATGTACGCCGGCACGGAATATATAGAGAACTATCTCAATAATAAAGAATATACGAAGCCTTTTTATATGTGCGAATATGTCTGCTCAATGAGCACGGGTGATGTCTATCCGTTCTGGGATCTTGTCGAGAAGTATGACAACAATTTCGGCGGCTGTATCTGGGAGTGGTGCGACCACGCGGTCAATGTCCCGGATGAAAACGGCAATGCCCGCTATTTTTATGGCGGCGACTTCGGCGATTTCCCGAACAGCTCAATTTGCTGCATTGACGGACTCGTCTATCCCGACCGCACTCCGCGCCCCGGCTATTTCGATATGAAGCGCGTCTATCAGCAGTATTCGGCTGAATATAATGGCGATGGCAGCGTGACCGTCACGAGCCGCAGACGCTTTACCACTCTCGACGATATGGCGATTCACTGGACTCTTTCAGAGAGTGGCAAGACTGTTTCGGAGGGCACGACTGCTGTACTTTCAACACCCGCGCAGGGGAGCACGACTGTAAAGCTTTTTGACCCCGCGGATTTTGACTCGCTCCCGTCCTGCCTGCTGACTCTGAGCTTTGTCTCGACGAAAGATACCCCTTGGGCGAAAAAGGGCTTTGAAACGGGCTTCGAGCAGTTTGTACTCAAGGACTATACGCCCTATGTGCCAAAAGACGGCAGAGTCGAGCTCGGCGAAAATGACCGCTTCGCGGTTATCAAGGCGGGAAATATCGCCTATACTTTTGATAAGCCCTACGGACGCATATCTTCTATAACCTGCGGCGGTAAAGAGCTGCTGAGCGCACCAGTTGAGCCGCAGATTTGGCGCGCGCCCTGCTATAACAGAGGCTCGTCGGAGATGTGGAGGCTCAAGAACTTCAGATATGCCGCGCAGAAAACATATTCCTGCCTTGTCTGCGAAACTGACGGCGGCGTGTGCATCAAGACGAAGATAGCAATCGGCGGCCCGTCCTGCCCGCCCGTTATCCACGCCGATGTCGATTACAAATTCACGCCCGACGGCTGCGTGACGCTCTGCTTTGACGGCGACGTTATCGAGAAATGCCCGATACTGCCGAAAGTCGGCTACAGGCTCTTTATGCCTTCGGAAAATGAAAGCGTCAGCTATTTCGGCTTCGGCCCGAGAGAAGCTTATGTCGACAGATACAAGTCTCAGCGTCTCGGACTCTGGAACACAACGGCGACGGATAATTTTGAGCATTATATCCGCCCGCAGGAGAACGGCGCGCATTACGGCACCCGTTTTGCCGAGGTTTATTCAAACGCGGCGGGACTCAGATTCGAGCCGTTCGGCATGGAGCATTTCAGCTTCAATGCCCAGCATTTCACGGCGCAGATGCTCGAAGATACGAAGCATGATTTTGAGCTTGAGCCCCTCAAAGATACCGTTGTCAGCCTCGATTGGCGCATGACGGGAATCAGCGAGGCGGAGTATCACAACGACCCTGAGCGTGCACTTCGCCGTATTGACGAAAAGAAACTCAATTTCGGCTTTGTTATAAGACCGTTTGAAAAATAAGACTTCACGGGAGAGATACAATGTTTCTGAAAGAACTGCTTGAGGGCACGACCGTTGCGGGTGATTATCCGCAGGCGGATATATGCGATATAGTCTACGACTCGCGCAAGGCAAGACCGGGCACGGCTTTTGTCTGCATGAAAGGCGAGACAACTGACGGACATAAATACGCAAAGAGCGCATATGACCTCGGCTGCCGCGTGTTCGTTGCGGAAGAGGCGCTCAGCCTGCCCGATGATGCAATCGTGCTGATGAGCGAAAACACGCGCCGCGACCTCGCGCAGATGAGCATAAACTTCTTCGGCCACCCTGCGGATGAGCTGAAAATGATAGGCATAACCGGCACGAAGGGCAAGACAAGTATAACTTATATCCTGCGCAGTGCGCTCGAAAACTGCGGCATAAAAACAGGCGTTATCGGCACTATCGGCGCGTTCTACGGCGACAAAAAAATACCGACCGTCAACACGACCCCCGAATCATATGAGCTTCAGAAAATTCTGCGCGAGATGGCAGACGGCGGCTGCGAGGCTGTCTGCATGGAGGTTTCGTCGATAGGGCTCAAGATGAGCCGCGTCCACGGAGTTGAATTCTATGCCGGGATATTCACGAATCTTTCGCCCGACCATATTGGCGGAAACGAGCATAAGACGTTTGAAGAATACGCCTATTGGAAAAAGCAGCTCTATGTCCACAGCGGCTTCACTGTCGCTAACCGAGACGATGCGTTTTTTGATGATATCGCCGCCGCGTCAAAAGGCGAGGTGATAAGCTACGGGCTCGACGAAAAGTGCGATTACTATGCAGAGAATATAAATCCTCTGCGCCGCCCGGGCTTCCTCGGAATAGAATTCGACTGCAAGAGCAAGTTTGATTCCCCGTGGCACGCGCAGGTCAGTATGCCGGGATTTTTCAGCGTCTACAATGTTCTTGCGTCCGTCGCGCTCCTGCGCAAGATGGGCATACCCGTTGAAAAAATGCGCGAGGCGTTTTCGCATGTGAGCATCGACGGCAGAATGCAGATAGTCCATGTCAGCGATGATTACAGCGTAATTATAGACTACGCTCACAACGGTCTTAGTATGGAGAATGTCATTGAGACCGTCCGCGATTATAAACCCAACCGCGTTGTTGCGCTCTTTGGCTCGACAGGCAACAAAGCGACTATCCGCAGGCAGGAACTCGGTCTTGTAAGTGCGAAGATGTGTGATTTTATTATAATCACGAGCGATGACCCGGACTTTGAAGATCCGAATGCGATAATAGACGAGATAGCCGGATGGGTCGAAAAAGGCGGCGGAGCGGGTAAGTATGTCAAGATAACCGACCGCGCCGAGGCGATAGAATATGCCCTCGACCATATGCAGAAAGGGGATATCCTCCTCCTGCTTGGCAAAGGTCATGAGCATTTCATGAAAGTGAAAGGCGAAAAAATATATTTCAGCGAGCTCGACTGCATCACGAATTATATGAAAAAGCACGGGATGAAGTAATTCTTATAAAAAGCAAATATAAAAACACAAAACCCCGGAGGGTATTCCCTCCGGGGTCGCTTGCATTTTATCAGCCGATTTCGATTCTTCTCGATGTCGGCACATTTTCTTCTTTCTTGGGCATCGTCAGGGTCAGAACGCCGTCCTTGTATTCGCCGGTGATGTCTTCGGTCTTGACGGACGAGACATCGAAGCTCCTGCTGAACGAGCCGTAAGACCTCTCGCGGCGGACAAAGTTGCCTTTGTCATCCTTCTTCTCGGTCTCGTTGCTGCGCTCTGCGCTGATGGTCATGTAGCCGTCTTCAATGTCGACGTGAATGTCTTCCTTCTTGAATCCGGGCAGCTCTGCCTCGAGCACATATTCCTTGCCGTTGTCCTTTATATCAGTCTTGAAGTCTGTTGCGGCCATGTCGCCCCAGAAGTTCTTCTCGAAGTTTTCCATATCTCTGAAAGGATTAAAGAGCGCACGCTGATGTCTGCGTTCATAAGGTGTAAGTTCAAACATAATTGATTCCTCCGTTTGATGTTTATTGTTATTCATATTGAAGTGGTTGTTTTATTTGTCTGACTGCTCTCCGATTTCCATCGGACTCACTCTCTTTCTTCTCCGGGGGCTCTCGCTCCCTTCGTTTGATTATATAGTACCCCTGCTTTGTTAAAAAAGAATACAGTGATATGTGAACAAATTGTAAATACTTAGCACTTTAATTAAAAGAGTGCTAAAATACGTTTGAAAACACCGCGCAGGTTTTTATCATACGCGGGACATGGGAGGAATATAAATGCATTGACATTTTCTGTTAAGGAGAGGAATGCGATGCAAATCAACGTTATAACGCAGTCGGTCGGTGTCGAAGAGACGCTCGGCAGCTGCACTGCGGAACAGCCGATAGATGCCGATATAACCCTGCCGGATTATTGCCCGGATATCAGGCGCGTGCTCAAATGCCTTGTCACTCCGCGCATAACCGCAGTCCAGACCGCGGGCGACAGAGCGACGGCGGATGGTTCAGCCGGCGTGTGCGTCATCTATGCCGACGAGCAGGGGACGGTCTGCTGCTTCGAGCAGACATATCCGTTTTCGAAATACGCCGATCTCAAGGGTGCGGATGAAAACTGCTGCGTGAATGTGCGCGCCTATACTCAGTATGCCAACTGCCGCGCCGTCAGCCCGCGCAGGCTCGATATCCACGCCGTGGTCAGCGTGGCGTTCGGCATATCCGGAGTAAAAGAAGAGGAGATAATAACCGGAGCAGAGGGCGCGGGAATCCAGCTCAGATGCTGCGACAGCCGCACTGCAAGCCTCGTCGCCTGCACCGAGACTGCGTTCCCGATGAGCGAGACCGTGCCTCTGCCCGACGGCGACCCGGCGGTGTCCTGCGTGCTGAGCGCGCAGGCGGCGGCGCTCGCGCAGGAGATAAAAGTCATCAGCAACAAACTGCTTGTCAAAGGCGAACTCACCGTCAGCGCGGTCTGTCGCGGCGAGGGCGGCGAAATATTTAGCTTCGGCCATTCCATGCCGATAAGCCAGATAATAAATCTCGAGGGAATTGACGAGGACTGCACCTGCTGCATCTGCCTGCCCGTCACTTCGCTCGAAGTCCTGCCGAAGGCCGACCAGGCGGGCGACAACAGACTGATTGATATCAGCGCGCGCGTCGGCGCGGGAGTCAAGGCTTATCGCGAGCTGAGCTTCCCGACCGTCACCGATGCCTATTCCGTCTGCTGCGACCTTGAAACAAAGAGCCGCAATGCCGATTTCGCGGTTATCGCCGATAAATTCAACGATACTTTCACCTGCCGCAGCACGCAGGATCTGCCGGAGGCGAGACAGATTTTGGCTCTCTGGTGCTCCGACTTATCCAAGAGTGTGGCGCAGGACTCCGACGGAATAATAATCTCCGGCGAACTGACACTACATTTTCTCTATACCGATGCCGAATCCCAGCCATGCTACGCCCAGCGGCAGACGAACTACGAATACCGCCGGGCGGTCAGAAAGTGCGGCGATCTCAAGTGCTCGCCGTGCATCGAGATAACCGCCGCGAGCGCCGCCTGCGCTTCAGGCAGTGCCGATGTCAGGGTCGAGATGAATATCTCCGGCTGTATCTTCGACAGCGTCCGCCGCAAGACCGTCACTTCTATAGAATGCTCCGATTCCGACGGCAAAAAGACGGGCGGCGCCGCGCTGACAGTCTATTTTGCGGATGCAGGTGAAGAGATATGGGATATCGCGAGGCGGTATAACACGACCGTTGAAGCGGTGGAGCAGGAAAACGGCATAACGGGCGAAACGGTGGCGCAGAAATGTATGCTGCTGATACCCGGAGTCTGAGGAGGGATAACCGTGCAGGAGAGAAATATTTACAGCGACATTGCAAAGCGCACTCAGGGCGATATTTATATCGGCGTTGTCGGCCCTGTCAGAACCGGAAAATCAACGTTTATAAAGCGTTTCATGGATGCCCTCGTTCTGCCGAATATCGAGAGCCAGAGCGTGCGCGACCGCGCGACCGATGAGCTCCCGCAGTCCGCGGCGGGACGCACAATAATGACCACCGAGCCGAAATTTATCCCGGAAAATGCGGTTGAGATATCGCTCCAAGCGGAGGCGACATTCCGCGTGCGGCTCATAGACTGCGTGGGATATATCGTCCCGAGTTCCCTCGGCTATATCGAGGGCGAGAGCCCACGAATGGTAAAAACCCCGTGGTTCGAGCATGAGATACCGTTCAATATGGCGGCGGAGATAGGCACGCAGAAGGTCATCAGCGAACATTCGACAATAGGTCTTGTCATAACGACTGACGGCTCGATAAGCGAGATTCCGCGCAGCGAATATGAAGAAGCCGAAGGCAGGGTAATATCCGAGCTCAAAGGGCTCAAAAAGCCTTTTGTTGTCCTATTGAACAGCACGAATCCGGAGTCCGACGAAGTCAAAAATATGGCGGCGTCGCTGACCGATAAATACGGCGTGCCCGTCATGCCCGTGAACTGCCTCGAGATAGGCGAGGAGGAGATAAAAGAGATTCTCACTCAGGTGCTCTTCGAGTTCCCCGTCAAAGAAGTCAGTGTCGGTCTGCCGGGTTGGGCTATGACTCTCAGCCGCGATCATTGGCTGCGCTCGGGACTTTGCAGCGCCGTGAGCGAAGCGGCGCAGAACCTCCGCACCCTCCGCGATGTAAAACACCTCGCCGAGGATATCTGCTCGTGCGAATATGTGACGGGTGCAAAGATAGCGAAAATGGATCTGTCCTGCGGTGCGGCGCGGATAGAGGCGCAGATAGACGGAAGTCTGTTCTATAAGATACTCGCCGAGGAGACGGGACTCGATATCTCCGGTGAGCAGGATCTGATGAGCTGCATGCGCGAACTCGCCGCCGTGCGCCGCGAATATGAGCGGCTCAAGGGCGCGCTCGACGAGGTTGAAGCGACGGGCTACGGAATAGTTATGCCGTCGCTCGATGAATTGAGCCTCGAAGAGCCGGAGATAATGCGCCAGGGCGGCAGATACGGCGTGCGCCTGCGCGCCTCCGCTCCGTCGATACACATGATGAAGGCGAATATAACAACAGAAGTCGCGCCGATAGTCGGCTCGGAGTCCCAGTCAGAGGAACTTGTCAACTATATGCTCAAGGAGTTCGAGGAGGACCCGACAAAGATATGGGAGTCGAATATCTTCGGCAAGTCCCTGCATGAGCTCGTTAACGAGGGACTGCACAACAAGCTCTACCGTATGCCCGCCGCGGCGCGTATGAAGCTGCAGGAGACGCTCGAAAAAGTCATCAACGAGGGATGCAGCGGACTCATCTGCATCATCCTGTAAAATAATATCGGCTGTGCCCGAAGTTTAGGCGTGGCCGATATTTTTTATATTAGCTCTTGACACAAACAAATGTTCTGATGTATAATGTGTACGAACAAATGTTTGAAATCTGGTGAGAACGTGGATCTGTTTGACAAGCTGGAGATACTTTCCGATTCGGCGAAATATGATGTCGCCTGCACGAGCAGCGGAACGGACAGATCCTCAGGCGGCGAGGGGATAGGCAACGCCGCCGCGTGCGGCATATGCCACAGCTTCGCGGCGGACGGCAGATGTATATCACTGCTGAAAGTTCTCATGAGCAACGCCTGCGTTTTTGACTGCAAATATTGCGTCAACCGCGTCTCCAACGATGTCCGCCGCGCGACATTTTCACCGCGTGAGCTCGCGGAGCTGACGATGAATTTTTATCGCCGCAATTATATCGAGGGGCTTTTCCTCTCGTCCGCCGTCGTCGGCAGCCCCGATTATACCTGCGAACGTATGATTGAGACTCTGCGTATCCTGCGCGAAGAATACAGGTTCGGCGGATATATCCACGCCAAGGCGATCCCGGGCGCGGATAACGCGCTGATAACCCGCCTCGGTATTCTTGCGGACAGAATGAGCGTCAATATCGAGCTGCCGTCGAACAACAGCTTGCAAACTCTCGCGCCGGACAAAACAAAGGAGTCGATACTCCGCCCGATGGGGCTCATTACAAATAAGATAAAAGAGAGCTCGGCGGAGCTTGTCAGATATAAGCACGCGCCGCGTTTCGCCTCCGGCGGTCAGAGCACTCAATTGATAGTCGGCGCAACGCCCGACAGCGACTATCAGATAATGTCGCTCTCCGCCGCACTCTATAAGAAATACGAGCTCAAGCGCGTGTTCTATTCGGCTTATATCCCCGTAGTCGAAAATCCGCTTCTGCCCGCGAAAACAACGGAACCGCCGCTTCTGCGCGAGCACAGACTCTATCAGGCGGATTGGCTTTTGCGCTATTACGGCTTCGATGCGAACGAACTGCTCGATGAAAAGCACCCGTTCTTAAACCCCTATGTTGACCCGAAATGCAACTGGGCGCTCAATCATATGGAGCTGTTTCCGCTTGAAATAAACCGCGCAACAAAGGAAGAACTGCTGAGAATACCCGGCGTCGGCGTGCGCAGCGTTCAAAGAATTTTGGCGGCTCGGCGTGTTTCGCCGCTGAGCTTTGAAGATCTCAAAAAACTCGGCGTGGTGCTCAAACGCGCCCAGTATTTCATAACCTGCAAGGGCAAACATTTGGCGGGACTCAATGTCAATCCCGACAGAGTCCTCGGTTCGTTAATTTCCGAGCGGTGTCAGTCGCTTTTACCGAATATGCAGGGCGAACAGCTGAGCCTGTTCGACAACAGGATAACAAGGGAGGATGTAGTACAATGTCTGCACGGTCAGATGTAACATATGTATATGACGGCTCGTTCGAGGGACTTCTGACGGCTGTTTTTGAGAGCTTTGAGAGCCGCGAACTGCCGTGCTCTATAGTCGCGGAGGATGAGTTCGTGCCGACTCTCTTCGCGTGCAAAACCGTTGACACCGATCCGCAAAAGGCGGACAGAGTCCGCCGCGGGCTCAAAAATGTCAGCGCCGATGTCTGGAATGCCGTGCGGCTCGGGTACCTGACCTGCGTCGAGGACAGGGGAACGCTCATCAACGATTTTGTGCATATGGCGATGCACTACGGCGCGGGTGTCATGCGTATGCTCGCCGACGACACCGTTTCGCGCCTGACGAAAGCCGTCCGCGCCCTCAAGCAGGAGAGTCATAAGTATACCGGCTTTGTCCGATTCAGCATCAGCGAGGATAATACCCTCACTTCAATTATAGAGCCGAAAAATTCCGTCCTGCCTCTGCTCGCGCCGCATTTCTGCGACAGATATCCGAACGAATCGTTTCTCATATATGATAAGACCCATTCGCAGGCGCTCGTCTGGCATAACAGGCAGAAAATGATTATCCCGTTAGACGGCTTCGAGCAGCCGCAGGCGGGGGACGAGGAGCTGTATTTCCGCGCGCTGTGGAAGCATTTCTATGATACAGTCGCCATCGAGGCGCGGTATAATCCCCGATGCCGCATGAACTTCATGCCCAAACGCTATTGGAATCAGCTCCCGGAGATGGATGAGAGCAATTCTCCCGATGCCGTGCGCGGAGTCAAAAGAATCGGAGCATAAAAAAGCAGGAGCCGTGGGACTCCTGCTTTTGATATTTTTTTAATCCTGCGCGTGGTTTGAAAGCTTGATTTCGTCGTTGTCCGTGAATTCTGCGATGATTCCGTTTTCGTCAACCGTCGCGAATATCGCACTGTGGCTCTTCATTGTGAGCGTCCATTTGACATCGGGATATATCTTCCCGAGCCTGTTTGTGATTATCGCTATCTTCGGCGAAAGTCCCTTTGCGAATTTCCACGAGGTCGAGCCGTAGTAGCCGTGGTGTCCGACCTTGAGCAGATCCACCTTATGAAGCTGCGGCAGAAGTAAGCCCTCGAGTCCGGTGGTTCTCGTTATGTCCGCGGCGAGGAATGCGCTTTTTTTGCCCTTTTCGACCATCGTTCCGACGGATTCGGCGTTTTCGCCCTGTCCGTGAAGACGCGCGTCATCGAGTGCTGTATTGTAGAAAGTCAGCGTGAAGTCGCCGAATTTGAACGGCTCGCTCGGTATCTCGGAAGTAACAACTGTGCCCCTGTTCTGAAACGCCTTTACCGTGTCTGCGTATGTTGTTTCGATGCCCCAGCCGTTGTATTCGTATTCGTGGGCAATCTCGCGGTTGACGGGCTTTATGTAGAATGTCTTTACCGTGATATCCGGGTCGTTGGCTATCGCCTCAAATGTGCCGACATGGTCGTAGTGATTGTGCGTGCCGAGCGCAAATTCAAGCGTTACTTTGCCCTCTGCGTCGCCGGCAGCCTTTTTCAGATATTTTATAACAGCCTCTTCGCTGCCGTTGTAGCTGAGCTTCCTGCGCGGATTGCGGTCGCCCTCGCCGGAGTCGATGAGCGCGAATTTTCCGTTTGATTCTATGAGTATTGCGTCGGAGTTATAGGTGTTGAGAAAATGTATCCTGTCCGCCGTGCTGTCCGACGAAAACTGCGCCGGGGTGATTTCAAATTTATTCTGATATCTGTTGCACATCGCAACGCAGATTATATCCAGCAAAAAGACCGAAAGCATTATCGCCATCATTATCCATGTCGCAATTTTTTTGATTAGCTTGTCCCTTGTCATATTCCCTCCGAAGCGCAAAAATAAAAACGCTTTTAAAATTATATCATACTTTTTTAGTAAATGTCCATATGCAGACGCGCCAAAAAGCGCCGAATTTAATTGTATTCGGCGCTTTTTTGTGATATCATATACATATTAAGTGCGATACTAATCCTGATTTTCACCCTCGGGGTCGATAGCCTGCATTATCAGCGAGCCGAAGAGCATGACTCCCATGCTCGGGCGGATGCAGTCTATCGCGTCCTTTGCGAGATATATGCATCTCCAGTAGTCGAATCCGCGCCCCGCGAGCAGCAGTGCGCAGACGGCGAGAGTGAAGAGCAGCTCAAAAATAATGACCGCGCCGAGCAGCATCCTGCGCGAAACGGGATTTATGTAGCTTAAATTTTCTGCAATTTTTTCTTTTATGCCGCGCATATCTTCACCTCCGTTTGTTTGATTCTAACCCGGAGTGCGATTTTTCGCAATGCAATGATTTTTACTTTTGAGGAAAGGAGAGGAAAACGAATGTCCGTCGGAATATCCACCGCTTGCTTTTATCCCGCGGCGACCGAAGAGGCTCTGCGCTGTGTCGCCGAAGCGGGAGCAAAAGTCACCGAGGTGTTTTTCAACTCGCCGTCGGAATTGGAGCCGGATTTTCTCCGCCGCATTTCGTCTATAGCCTCTGACAGCGGCATACGCATCCGCTCGATACATCCGTTTACCTCGTTCGCCGAGGGGTATATCCTCTTCAGCCAGTATGAACGCCGCTTCGACGATTACAGGGAGTTTTACAAAAAATATTATGCCGCCGCATCTGCAATAGGCGCGAAAATAGTTGTGCTCCACGGCGCAAAGCTGCCGGTGAATATCAGCACGGACGAATACGCCGAGCGTCTTAGCTTGCTCGTCCGCGACGCGCAGGAACAGGGGATAATTCTCGCGCAGGAAAATGTTGTCCGTCATAACGGGCAGACGCCGGAGCTTATGAATGAACTGAAAGCGCGCCTCGGTGCGAATTTTCATATGGTGCTCGACATTAAGCAGGCGTATCTCGCCGGAGTCGACCCGATAGAATTTTTCAGGGAGTTTTCCGATAATATCTGCCACATACATCTGAGTGATCACGACGAAAATCACAAGTGCATGCCGCCGTTTGACGGAAAATTCGATTTCGCCGCCCTCTTTCCGCTCATGAAAGAAACCGGATATTCCGGCGACTGCGTTATCGAGCTCTACCGCTCGGGCTTCGAGCGCATAGATCAGCTGACCGATTCGATGCGAAGACTCGAAAAGCTTGACATTTGACCGTTTTTGTGCGATAAATATTATATGTTCATAAGGGAGTGATAGCTTTGAAGTGTCCGTTCTGTGGTTTTGAAGAGAGCAAGGTCATTGACTCGCGTCCTACCGATGAGGGCGAGAGAATACGCCGTCGCCGAGAATGCATCAGCTGCGGCAAGCGTTTTACGACCTATGAGATAATCGAGACCGTGCCGATAGTTGTCGTCAAAAAGGACAAATCGCGCGAGGTTTTTGACAGAAACAAGCTTTTCAACAGCATGCTCAAGGCGTGCGAAAAGCGTCCGGTCTATATGGAACAGCTCGAAAAGGCAGTCAGCGAGATTGAGGCTGTGCTCCAGAATTCGCTCGACCGCGAGGTGACTACCGTCTATATCGGTGAGCTCGCGATGGAGAAGCTCAAGAGCATCGACGAAGTCGCCTATGTCCGCTTCGCCTCCGTCTACAGGCAGTTCAAGGATATCAATACGTTCATGGATGAGCTCGCAAAACTGCTCAAAGAAAAATAAAAAAGCAAGGATCGCTCCGGCGGTCCTTGAATTTTTATCGCAATATAAATTTTACTTCGACTCCCTTAACGCGGGGAATATAAAAATATATTTGCTGTAGGACGCGAAGGTAGAGGGCTGATATCACACCGTTCAACTATTATTAATGTATATTAAGCCATAATCATGGCGCAAATTTTTTCTTCTCGTTGCCAAAGCTGTGATAAAGTGATAAAATCTAATCAACATATATTAATGGATGGGGTAAAAGTGAAGTTTGTCAAAATAAATCTCAAAAACAACTGCAAGTCGGCGGGAAAGTATCTGCTGACTTTTCTGAAATGGTTCGCTCTCGCCGCAGTCACGGGAGCCGTGGGCGGCGCGGTCGGCGCGCTGTTTCATCTGAGCGTCGAATATGTTACCGGCGTGCGCAAGGCTCATTCGTGGATAGTGTTTCTGCTGCCCGTCGGCGGACTTGTGATAGCCGGTTTGTATAAGCTCTCCGGCAAAAAGGATATCGGTACGAACGAAATACTCGATGCCGTGCGCTCGCCGCAGGGCGTGCCGGTTTTGCTCGCACCGCTGATATTTGTCTCAACTGTTATAACGCACCTCTTCGGCGGCTCCGCCGGACGAGAGGGCGCGGCTCTTCAGCTCGGCGGCAGCATCGCGGGACTGATAGGCAAAATATCCCGCCTCGATGAAAAAGATATGCATATCATGACTATGTGCGGCATGAGCGCCGTGTTCTCCGCGCTTTTCGGGACGCCGATAACCGCCGCCGTTTTCGCACTCGGTGTTATCAGCGTCGGTGTCATTTACTATGCAGGTCTGCTCCCGTGCGTCGTGTCCGCGTTCGTCGCATATTTTATATCGACCCTTATGGGCACTGAGCCCGTCGCGTTTACAGTCTCGAATATCCCAGCATTCTCGCTCAAAAGCTGCCTGCTTACCGCTCTGCTCGCCGCGATATGCGCTCTGCTGAGTATCGGATTCTGCCTCGGTCTGCACGGCACGCATAAGCTCTTTGAAAAGCTGTTTAAAAATACTTTTGTCCGCGCAGTCGTCGGTGGATTAATAATCGTCGCGCTGTCCCTTGTCTGCCGAAGCGGGGATTACAACGGCGCGGGAATGGATATAGTTGAACGCGCCATCGGCGGCAATGCGAAACCAGAGGCGTTCCTGCTCAAATTTATTTTCACCGCCGTCACCGTCGGCTCGGGATACAAGGGCGGCGAGATAGTCCCGACTTTCTTCGTCGGCGCGACTTTCGGCTGCGTGGTCGGCGGACTTATCGGGCTCGATCCCGGATTTGCCGCAGCGGTCGGACTCGTCTCGCTTTTCTGCGGCGTTGTCAACTGTCCGCTCGCTTCTATATTCCTGAGCATAGAACTCTTCGGCGCGCAGGGTATGCCGCTGTTTGCGCTCGCTGCCGCTGTGAGCTATCTGCTCTCCGGCTATTACGGACTCTACAGCAGCCAGAAAATAGTCTATTCAAAGCTCCGCGCAGAGCTTGTGAATATAAACGCAAAGTAAGTTATTGACTTTGCATCCGTTAACTGATAAGCTTATTCTAACCTATCATGGGAGGGAAAATATGGATGCATTAAAAGCAAAAAAAGGATTTATATGTGATATGGACGGTGTCATATATCACGGAGACAGACTGCTTCCGGATGTCAAAGAGTTCGTGGAGTGGCTGTATAAAGAAAACAAGTCGTTCCTGTTCCTTACGAATTCGAGCGAACGCTCGCCGCGTGAGCTTCAGCAGAAGCTTGAGAGAATGGGACTTTATGTTGACGAGAGTCATTTTTATACCAGTGCCCTCGCGACGGCAAAATTTATCAGCAGTCAGAAGCCCGGCTGCTCGGCATATGTTATCGGCGCCCCCGGACTCGTCAACGCGCTCTATGACCAGGGCATTACTATGAACAGCATCGACCCGGACTATGTCATAGTCGGCGAGACTTCGAGCTATAACTATGAGACGGTCGTCCATGCGTCGAACCTCGTCAGAAACGGCGCAAAGCTCATCGGCACAAATACCGATCTCACGGGTCCCGTCGAGGACGGCATCGTCCCCGCGTGCCGCGCGCTCATATCGCCCATAGAGATGGCAACAGGCAAGAAAGCGTATTTCGTCGGCAAGCCCAATCCGCTCATGATGCGCACGGGACTCAAGATGCTCGGCGTTCATTCGGCGGAGGCAGCTATGATAGGCGATAGAATGGACACGGATGTTATTGCGGGCATCGAAACCGGTCTTGACACAGTCCTCGTCCTCTCCGGAGTCACAAGCCTTGAGGATGTCAATCTCTATCCCTACAGACCCACATATATATTTAACGGCGTCGGCGACGTCTTTTCAGAAATATAACAAAAACGGAGAGTTAAAATGCATTACGAAAACAACTGGGAATCGCTCAACAGCCGCCATGTGCCGGATTGGTTCGCGGATGCGAAGTTCGGCATATTCATCCACTGGGGTCTCTATTCCGTGCCGGCGTATACCGAAAAAGGGCAGTATGCCGAGTGGTATATGCAGCAGATACGCGACGAGAACAGCGCCGCGCGCAAGTTCCACGACAGGGTGTATGCCCCCGGAACGCAGTATGAGGACTTTGTCAGCGACTTCAAGGCGGAACTTTTTGATGCCGACGAGTGGGCGCAGCTCTTTGAAAAGTCCGGCGCAAAGTATATAAACCTCGTCTCGAAGCACCATGACGGCTTCTGCATGTTCAAGAGCGACTATGCGTGGAACTGGAACAGCGTCGATGTTGGACCTCACAGGGACTTTTGCGGCGAGCTGAAAGCCGCGCTCGAAAAGACGGATGTTAAGTTCGGCGTCTACCATTCGGTTTATGAGTGGTTCCATCCGCTCTATCTCAAGAACCCCGAGGAATATGCCGTAAAGCATCTTATCCCGATGCTCAAGGAGCTTATAACAAAATATGAGCCATGGACTCTGTTCACGGACGGGGAGTGGGATCACCCGAGCTCCGTCTGGCACTCGACCGATTTCCTCCAGTGGCTCTATAACGAATCGCCTGTCAAAGATACGATAGTCCCCAATGACCGCTGGGGCAGGGAGACAAGAGGACGCCTGGGCGGCAATTTCACCACCGAATACGGCATAATCGACAACGGCAGACGCATCGAAGAGGTCGAGCTCGACCGCCCGTTCGAGGAGTGCCGCGGTATCGGCGCATCGTTCGGACTCAACCGCATCGAGGGCGTTGACGAATATCTGAGCAGCAAGGAACTTATCGAAACGCTATGCTCGCTCGTCTCAAAGGGCGGCAACTTCCTGCTCAATATCGGCCCCGCCGCGGACGGCACTATCCCTGTTATTATGCAGGAGCGCCTGCTCGATATGGGTAAGTGGCTCAGCGTCAACGGCGACGCTATCTACGGCACGCGCATTTATACCAAAGCGCCGCAGGAGGGTACATATTACACCAGAAAGGGCGACAAGGTCTACGCAATAACGAACGCCTATCCGTTCGGCAGCCTCACGCTCGACAAGGTGGATTACAATCCGGATATAAAGGCGAAGCTTTTAGCGCATGACGCGCCCATAGCCGTCGAAAACGACAACGGCAAAGCAAAGCTCGTCTTCCCGCAGATAAACCCCGACGAAATGAAATGCGGCTGGCTCTATACTTTCGAGCTCGACGGAGTGAAGTAAAGACAAAATAAAAAGCGCAGGATGTTGATTTGACTTCAACATCCTGCTTTTTATACAATTTTATTCTAACTCAAACAAAGTGCTTTTCGTTAAATTTACATTGTCATCTTTGCTTAGTTGTTTAATAAATAATGTTTCCAAAACAAAGAGGGCTGACATGGCAGAAATTAGATTTTCTAAATTTGCACGGTGATAATTAATTTTTTCTTTTTGATAGTACGAGGTGCGTTCATGTTTGACTTTATTATATGCTGTCCACCAATGTGGTGTTTCAGCACCGGAAGCTAATTTATAGCGAACATACCCGTTCCTGTCCATATATTGTTCATACGCCCAATTTTTCCACGGAGTTATGTGAAGATCATTAAGAAAGCTAACTTCTTTGCTCTGAATTTCTTTGAAATGCTTTTGAATAACAAATCCCCATTTTTGTATATTCTTACTTTTAAGGTTTAAAAATGTCGGATCAAGCTTTTCGGCAATGATTTTGGCAACAACATCTATTTCGCTACAGGTGGCTTGCAGAAGTTTAAGATATTCTATCGAAAATGTTTTATAATTAGAAATGTCAAAATCAACAAATCGTTTTGTTTGAATTAATTGGTCTTCGAGTTCGAGATAGTAATTCCAATAACTTTTAATAAACTGTGAGGTGGTTATTTCGCTTTTCACATTTATTCTCCTATGTGAACACGCCGAAATGATTGTTTCGGTATGTTATATTTATAAACCGAGTATTTGCCTTTTCTTTGTATCGAACTCATCCTGAGTCAATACACCGGCATCTAAGAGACTTTTTAATCGTTCCAATCTGTTGGTTGCAGATCCGGACTGCGCAAGCTGAGCATTATCTTGTTGAAGTTTAGTGAGTAAACAAGAGATAGTATTTATTACTTCTTCACGGTTTTCAAAGCAATAAAAATTGTTTACGCTACCGATGGAAGTGATAGAAATACCATTAAAAGAATTGCGGCTAATAGCGGTAATTTTGTTCAGTGGAATTTGCACTTCTTTTCCGTGGGGGCGTTTTCCGATAATTGCTTCGTCAGTTACGGTAATTTCACATTTTTCTGTACTTATTTTAATTATAATGCCCACAAGCAGTGTGACACTTCCTACTATAGTTATAGAACCGTAGTATATCTCAGGATTAAAAAACTCACCGAAGAAGAAGGAGAAGAAGTCAGCCAAACGATCAATCGAAGGAACCCACGAAAACACTTCATATCTGTAATTTGAACTTTCACCGTATTTATATAGATGAAGGGCGACAAAAAAGGCAATCACTAACAATATAGCTCCAATAACAATAGCAATAACAGCAGATTTATTTTTCTGCGTTTCACCTTTAATTACAATGTTTTTTTTCATAATATACCTCCAATTAAAGACTCGGGATTTTTTAAATTAGCAGTAAACTTATCAATAATGGTGCTGGATTCTGAAAGATTTTTTATGTTTTTGTATTGTAATAATTTCGGTCTGCTTACAAGAGATTCATAAGTTTGTCTTTTTTTGTTTGGAACTCTTCTTCTGTGATGACACCCCGGTCTTTTAATTCTTTGTATTTTTTTAATTCATCTGCCGTACTCCAATCTGCGTTAGACGGAATATAAGTTTGTACATTGCTCGGAAAATGAAGAGCAGTTTTGTCCGGTATCAAATTTACATGAATGATTGCTACGATGAATAGCATCCATCCGTAAAGCCACCAAACGCCAAAATTATAGCCTTTATTTTTAGCAATTGTTGCAGGAATAAATCCTAAGCCTGCGGAAATAACCAGTGATTCAATAAATAAAGTTCCCATTTTAATTTCTCCTTTTGTGCTTTTTGTTATATAGAATCCCAAATAGCCTCAAAAAGATTTTAACCTATTTCAGGTTAAATGTCAACACTCTGAAACAGGGTAGAATATAATTTTTTTCAGAGCACAGCGGCAGAGGTGAAGTCATGTATAAGAGAATACGGGATCTTCGCGAAGACCATGACCTTAATCAGACGCAGGTTGCAAAAATTCTCGGAATGTCTCAGACGGGGTATTCCAAGTATGAGACAGGAGAGAACGACCTTCCGACAGCAGTGCTTATAAAACTTTCCCGATTCTATGACACAAGCATAGACTACCTTCTGGGTGAGACGGATGAGATAAAAAGATATCCGTAAAAGCGTATAGTGTGTCGACTTTGAAATCTGAGCGTAAAACGAAAAATCCTGGAACATCAATAGCGACGTTTCGGGATTTCCTATATATTTTTTAGCCGGTTTAGTCCGTAATACTCTGCATTTACTCTGTACTTTTTGGGCGTTTTTATGCGTTTGTACGCCTTTTGATGCGTTCAACGAACATTTTGATAATTTGAAGTAGATAAAGAAAAAGCCCGCAATCTCAACGATTACGAGCTTTTTTCTTTAACTGGTCCGAGTGGCGAGACTTGAACTCACGGCCTCTTGACCCCCAGTCAAGCGCGCTACCAGCTGCGCCACACCCGGTTATACCTGAATTTAGTTTGCTTTCCGCTTATAGGCTTTTTGCTAATCGCCGCGGCGCTTCCTTCAGAAACATAGTCGCGGTACTTCGCTTGGAGCGCTCGTTCCGCTCCTTGTTTCTTCACCTCGAAGCAATGCCTTCATCCGCCACAGGCGGCGGCATTTCTCCTCGCCCAGCTGCGCCACACCCGGAAAGCTCATCAATAATACCACATGAAAAGCGATTTGGCAAGTCTTTTTTCAAACTTTTTTAAAATATCCGCCACTTTTTTACTTTCTTTCTCATTTTCGCCCTTCCTCTTTACTTTTTGTCTCTATCTATGCTAAAATCTAAAGGACGGAAGGAGAGTCAGATATGGCAAAAATAATCGGAACAAACATACCAAATATCCCGTGGGAGGATAAGCCCGCAGGATTTGAATATCCCGTGTGGCGTTACAGCAGCAATCCCGTTATCACCCGCGACAATCTGCATATGGCGAACAGCATTTTCAATTCCGCTGTTGTGCCTTACGGCTCGGGCTTTGCCGGAGTTTTCAGGGCGGATATCCGCTCGCGCGCCCATAAGCTCGTTGTCGGCTTCAGCAAAGACGCGATAAACTGGGAGCTTGAGAATAAATATATCTTCAACGGCTACGATCCGCGCCTGTGCGAACTCGACGGAAAATACTATCTCTCGTGGGTCAATCTCACCCCTCACGGCACAACTATCGGTATAGCCTATACCGAGGATTTCAAGAGCTGGACTCAGCTTGAGGATGCCTGCTATCCTGTTGCCCGCAACGGCGTTCTTTTCCCGCGCAAGGTGAACGGCGAGTATCTTCTGCTCATTCGCCCGTGCGACAGGGGACACACCCCTTACGGCGATATATTCATCAGTCAGTCGAAAGACCTCACTTATTGGGGTAAGCACCGCTTTGTTATGAGCCCGGTCGAGAACTGGGAAGCTACAAAAGTCGGAGCGGGTCCGACTCCTATTGAAACTGACGAGGGCTGGCTCATGTTCTATCACGGAGTGCTCACGAGCTGCAATGGCTTCACCTACAGCATGGGCGCCGCCATCCTCGATAAAGATGAGCCGTGGAAAGTGCTCCACCGCGCGGATAGCTTCCTGTTAGCTCCCCATGAGCTCTATGAATGCGTCGGCGATGTGCCGAACGTCGTGTTCCCGTGCGCTGCGCTCGCGGATGCCGAGACCGGCAGAATAGCTATCTATTACGGAGCCGCCGATACTTCGGTTGCCCTCGCGTTCACAACCGTTGATGAGACTGTGAAGTACATCAAGGATAACGACATTATAAAATAAAAATGCAGCCGTGGGATGATTCTCACGGCTGTTTCATTCCTTTTCCGAGCCTTTCGAGCGCACGCTTTTCTATCCTGCTGACATAGGAGCGGGAGATGTTCATCATCGACGCTATCTCTCGCTGCGTCAGCGGCTCGTTGCCGTCGAGCCCGTAGCGCATGACGATTATCGCCTTTTCGCGCGGGTCGGGTATGCCGATGACGAGCCCGCGCAGCTTCTCGCTCTTTATCTTCAAATCAAGATCGTCTGCGATGCAGTCCGGCGTGCAGATAATATCCATTAGCGTGAGCGGGTTTCCCTCGCTGTCGCTGTCGATCGGATCTTCGAGCGAGATGTCGTGCGCGCTCTTTTTCATCGAGCGAAAGTGCATCAGTATCTCATTTTCAACGCATTTCGCGGCGTATGTCGCAAGGCGCGTGCCCTTGTCGGGCTTGAACGAGTCTATAGCCTTTATCAGCCCGACCGTGCCTATCGAAATAAGATCGTCCTGATCCGAATATGCGGCGTAGTATTTTTTGACTATGTGCGCCACGAGCCGCAGGTTGTGCTCGATGAGTTCGCTGCGCGCCGATTTGTCGCCTGCGTGCATTTTTGCAAGAGCTTCGCGCTCCTGCGCCGCACTCAGCGGCGGGGCAAATGAGCCCGGCTGGCTCAGATGCAGGATAAAAAAGAGAAATCCGTTTGAAAATAACTGCAAAAACCAACCGAACACAGCACCGCCTCCCGTAGAATATCTATATTCGAGGTTTGCCGGAGTTTGCAAGTCCGGGCTTTTTTTGTAAATTCACTTGAAACTTCGGGACGGCTATAATATAATAATCTGTAGAAAAAGCGGGAACGGAGGTGCTCTCGTGTCGGATATCAAACTCGGTGCGCAGCTCTATACTTTACGCGACTACATACAGAATTATGAAGATGCTGAAAAGACTTTTGCCTATCTTGATTCTATCGGCATCAACACGATTCAGATTTCCGCTATCGGACCTATCGAGCCGGAGAAGGTCGCATATCTTGTTGATAAGTACAGTATGGATGTCTGCGTCACGCACACTTCGTTCGACCGCATGCTCAGCGATACCGAAGCCGTTGTCAGGGAGCATAAAATGATCCACTGCGACACGCTCGGAGTCGGCTGTATGCCGGGGGAGTACAGCGGCAGCGAAGAGGGCGTGCGCGAGTTTATAAAGCTTACGGGCGAGCTCGCAAAAAAGCTTCGCGATATGGGAATGCACTTTGCCTATCACAACCACGCTTTCGAGTTCAAGAAATATAACGGCAGGCGCGTTATAGATATGCTTATCGATGACACCGACCCCGAGCTGTTCGGCTTTATAATGGACACATATTGGGTTCAGTATGGCGGCGGCGATCCTGCGGATTTCATAAAGCGCCTCAGCGGCAGAATGAAGGTCTGCCACTTCAAGGATTATAAAATCAACAGCGAGAACAAGCCCGATTTTGCCGAAGTTGGCACAGGCAACCTCAATCTCGATGAGTGCTACCGCGTATGCAGAGATTCTGGTGTAAGATATATCGTTATCGAGCAGGACACCTGCGATATCGACCCGCGCGAGTCGATGGCGATAAGCTACAAAAACCTTGTTGATATAGCAAAGAGAAACAGCTGATTTTTGGGAAGGGATGACAGAAGTGGAAGGAAAGATGAAGATCCCCGTGGTTGATAGGGGATACGATATTGCGGCAACGGATGCGTATATCTCGATGCTGCAGGAGGAATATAATAAAATTTACGCCTGGGGCTCGGAGCTTGAAAAGCGTGCCGAAGCTCCTGCGGGCGAAGCGGCTTCGAGCGAAGAGATAGAAGCACTCAGAACGCAGAACCGCAGTTTATATAACAACTGCGTGGCGTTTGCAAAGCATATAAAACGCCTCGAAAAGCTCAGAGATGATCAGGGCAGATATATGGTTGACGAGCTCAACGCCGCAGAGAGCAGGAAGAAAGCTCTCGAAAAGGAGATATCCGACCTTGAGGCGCAGAAGAGCCTGCTCAAAGTGAGCAATGAGTCGGCTCGCGGCCAGTCCGATGCAATAGTCACCGCCGCGCGCAGCCAGGCACAGAAGACAGTTACCGAAGCGCAGGAGCAGGCGAACGCAATAGTCGCCGAGGCGCAGAAGAAAGCCGAAACTATCCTGCGCGAGCGTATCGGCAGAATGTCCGCCGTGTGCGCCCAGCTTAACGATATGTTTGATAAGGGCGAATAAATATCGGCAATAAAAATAGAATGCGGCTGTTCATCATGAGGCTCAGTGCCTGCGTGATGATAACAGCCGCTTTTGTTTTTGCTACCCTGTAAAATCTTCTATCAGCTTTTGAAGTGCTTCGTCGCCCTCGACCGTTATTCCCTTGTAGATGCGCTCGGCTTCGCCGCGGGGCAGGGAGGATGTGAAAACATCGAATACCTCCTGCGGCTCGTCCTCGCCGTATACGAACACTGCTATCCTGCCGTTGTAGTCGCGCATGATGTATTTTTCGCTCCCGTTCGGTGCGGTGTTTTCGATTATAGCCGAGACGGTCAGAAACGCCGCGGCGCAGAACGCGAGGGCAACGGCGATGCTTTTTATCGTGGTTTTCATCTTTCCTTTTCCTTTCCGAAGGCTTGCTTTTTCTGCTTTCGTGGTGATTTTTGCCTCTTTCAGGCGTTTTTATACGCTGTTTTATACACTGCTATTGTTTTGATTTTACAAAATGATGAGAATATTTGGATTTAGGCTAAACTTTTTGCAAAAAGTATGCTATAATTTTTAACTGGATTGTAATGTGAAGGAGGCGCACGGATGGCAAACAGCCCCGCAAACGCATCGAAAAAGATGGGAACAGCCAAAAAATCTTCCAAAAAGAAGAATAAAAAGCCGAATAAAAAAGCCGGCAGGATAGCTCTGCTGGTCATACTCTGTGTGCTCGTCGTCGGTATGCTCACCACGGCGATAATCGGAGGTTATGTTTTTTTCAATATCGTGTCTTTTGCCCACGGCGAGATCGCGATAAATCTCGACGACTACAAGGCGAATCAGAACCAGACCTCGTTCGTCTATGCCTATAACAGCAACAACGAGCTCGTTGAAATGGCTCAGCTCCACGGCGAGGAGAACAGAATATGGGTCGATTTCGACAAGATGCCGGAAAATCTAAGAAACGCTTTCGTCTGCCTTGAGGACAAGCGTTTTGAGAAGCATCACGGCGTCGACTGGCTGCGCACTTTCGGCGCGGCAACCGGACTTTCAACCGGCGGCGGCTCGACAATAACCCAGCAGCTCGTCAAGAATGTGACCAACGACAAGGAGATAACGGTCGTTCGAAAGTTTAAGGAGATAGAGCGCGCTCTGAACCTTGAGCAGCACTACAGCAAGGACGCCATACTTGAAGCTTATCTCAACACCCTTTATCTCGGCAACGGATGCTACGGCGTCCAGACTGCGAGCGAGACTTATTTCGGCAAGGATGTCAGCGAGCTGAACCTCGCCGAGTGTGCGACCCTTGCGGTCATAACAAAAGCGCCGACGAAGTATAACCCTCTGCTCAACCCCGAGGCGAACAAAACGCGTCAGGAACTCTGCCTCAAATATATGCTCGAAGAAAAGGCGATAAGCAAAGAGGAATACGAGGAAGCGGTCAACTATAAGCTCGTGTTCACAAACAGCGAGGGCTATGTCCCGAAGCCGGGCAAGACCAAGAACACTACCGAGGACAAGAACACCGAGAAAGAATATCAGGATTTCTATGTCGATTATGTCATCAAGACCGTCTGCAAGGATCTGATGAGCAAATACGGCTACACCTACCGCCAGGCGATGGAGAAGATAAATTACGGCGGACTCAAGATATATTCTGCCGCAAACCCCGATGTTCAGAAGGTTCTCAATACCGTATATTCAAACAGAATCGCTTTCGATAGGGAGGCAGACACTGCCGAGCATCCCGCCGCTCAGTCCGCGGCAACCGTCATGGACTATGAGGGCAGAATCGTCGGCATAGTCGGACAGGCGGGCGAAAAGAACGGCAACCTTTGCCTCAACAGAGCGTCCGAGTCCCCGAGACAGCCTGGTTCGTCCATAAAGCCCCTTTCGACCTATTCTCTCGCGCTCGAGAAGAACTATGTCAACTGGTCGAGCATGATCCTCGACTACTCGATCTATCAAAACGGCAAGCTCTGGCCGCAGAATGCGGACGGCACAAACGGAAGCAAGAAAGAGATAACCGTCCAGTATGCTATCCAGAAGTCGTTCAATACCGTGCCCGTCAGAATAATTACGGAGATGCTCGGAGTCAACGAGGCCTATAACTTCATGAAAAAGACGTTCCATCTGACAACTCTTGATGATTCTGCGGATGCGAATATCGCGCCCCTTGCAACCGGCGCTCTGACAAACGGCGTCACTACTGTCGAAATGGCGGCGGCATATGCCGTGTTCGGCAACAACGGCTATTACTACGAGCCCTATTGCTATTATAAAGTCACAAATGCCACGGGTACGGAAGTCCTGCTCGAAACGAAGTCCGAGCCTGAGAGAGTTCTCAGCGAGGATACCGCAGAGGTTATGCGCGAACTGCTCAAGACCGTCCCGGCAAGAGATTTCCGCAAGAGCAAGAATCTCGGCAAATTCGAGCTGATGAGCAAGACCGGTACCACGAGTGACACCAAGGACAGCTGGATAGCCGGCGGCACGCCCTATTATGTCTGCGCAGTCTGGCTCGGCTACGATAAGCCCAAGGTCATTCCGTTCAGATACAGTGCTTCCGGACGAGTCTATATCGAACTGCTCGACCGCATCCACGCGAACCTGCCCGTCAAGGAGTTCCCCAAGACCGGCAAGGTCGAGGAGAAGGACTACTGCAAGAAGACCGGACTTCTTGCTTCTCCCTCGTGCAAGGAGACCGCAAAGGGGTATTATAAGAAGTCCGCAATGCCCGCCGAGTGTACCGCATGCGGCGGCGGATCCGTCAGCGAGGTCGTCAGCGGAGTCGGCGAGGCGGTCAGCAATATTATCAATTCCATCCTTCCGACAAGCCCGCGTTCGGACGATTAAACTCAACCTGCGGCGAAAAAATATATAAACGGCCGCACCCGATAACGGTGCGGCTAATTTTTTAATTAAGAGGTATTTTATGATAATCCTGTCGGTAGATTACGGAGATACGCGAACGGGCATAGCCGTCTGCGACAAGACCGAATTTTTGGCGTCTCCCGTGACCGTTATAACAGAAAAAGAATCCGAGCCGCTGATTGAAAAAATAACAGAGATAGCCAAAGAGAAAAAGGCGAAGCTGATAGTCGTCGGCCTGCCCGTCAATATGGACGGCACCCACGGCGAACGCGCTCAGCGGTGCGAGGATTTCGCGGCGGCTCTGACCGAGTTCTCGGGCATAGAGACCGTGATGCGCGACGAACGCCTGACAACGGTCTCGGCGCATAATGCCCTGAATGTCACGAACACGCGCGGCAGGAAGCGCAAGGCAGTTGTCGATGCCGTCAGCGCCGTGATGATTCTCCAGGATTATCTCGACTATCGGCGCATCAATCACCTTTCCTGAACAGCTCTTTTATGCCCATGAGCAGCAGAAAACCGCCGAATATTTTCCCGGGAATATTGCTGTTCATGTGCGATACCGCGAGACTGCCGAGCAAAACTCCCGGCAGACCGCCTGCGGCAAAGAGCAGAACGCTTTTCCAGTCGATGAGCTTTTTGAATGAATAAACTATGCTCGAGAGCACCGCGCAGGGGATGAAGAATAATAGATTTATACCCTGTGCCTTGAGCTGCGGCATGCCGAGCGCGAGCACGAGATAGAGCACAAGCACTCCGCCTCCGCCGAGTCCGAGACTGCCGGCGAGACCCGAGAAAAAAGCTGCCAGTATAGTTTTCATCGCATCAGCATCCTCACTCCCGCCCAAAGCATGAAAAGGGCAAAAATCTTGCCGAGTATTTTTGTCGGTATCTTCGGCAGAATGAAAGAACCGAGAACGCTTCCTATAAGCCCCGCCGGGAGATAGGGGAGCGCGTCGCCGAAGGTTACTTTCCCTGTGTAAATATATATTCCCGCGCTCGCCGCGGTCAGCAGCATAATGAGCGCCACCGCGTTTGCTTGCGCTCTGTTTTGCTCCATTCCGCTTTTTCTGAGCATCGGCACGGCGATCATCCCGCCGCCGGCTCCGAGCGCGGAGTTGACCGTCCCGATGGCGAGACCGCCGATAATCTTTGTTATTCCTTTCATTTTCTCAGCTCCTTTTTCCTATTTTGCCCGCCGCTGTTCTAATAATGCCGCTACTCTCCGCATATTCTTTTGTGGGGGTGTCGGTATGGTGATAAATTTCAAAAAGCGTTCAAGACTCGTCGTTCTCGGTATCGCGGCGGCTGTTGTAATAATGGTTATATGCTTCGTGATGATATCCTCGCGCGGCTCCGGATATGCGCGCAGGGCCTCTTCAAATGCGCTCCGCACCGTGACAATTATCGTTGATGCAGGTCACGGCGGCATGGACGGCGGCGCGACTGCGGCGGACGGAACGGTCGAAAAAGATATAAATCTGTCCATAGCCCTGAAGCTGCGCGATATGCTTGACACGGCGGGCTATAATGTCATCATGACCCGCGAAACGGACGACGATATAGCCGACGACTCCGCAAAAACCGTGCGTCAGCAAAAGGTCTCGGATATAAAAAACAGAATGAAAATCATCGAACAGACGCCTGATGCCCTGTTCGTGAGCATACATCAGAACCACTACGGCGGCCCGTCATACAGCGGCGCACAGGTGTTCTATTCCAAAAACAATCCGGAGAGCGAAAAGCTGGCAAAGGCGATTCAGCAGGATATCCGCTCGCTTATCCAGCCTCAGAATCAGCGCGCCGTCAAGCGCACGGGCACTGAGATATATTTGCTCTATCATGCGCAGTCTCCGGCGGTTATGGTCGAGTGCGGCTTTCTCTCGAACGCCGCCGAGACGCTGAAACTAAAAGACGATAATTATCAGAACGCCATGGCATTTTCGGTCATGTGCGGTATAACAGACTATTTAAAACAAGACAAAAAACTGACGGAGGTAACATAAAATGGCAGGCAAGGCAAAATCGGTCTATATCTGTTCCGAATGCGGCTATGAAAGCCCGAAATGGTTCGGCTGCTGCCCGGGCTGCGGCGAGTGGAACACCATGAACGAGGAGATAAAAGCGCCCGCCGCTCCGGCGTCCAAGAGCGGCGCGAGCGCGCGCAGCGTCAAGACATATGCTCTCAGCGAGATAACCGCCGATGAGGAGATACGCTATCAGACGGGACTCACCGAGCTCGACCGCGTCCTCGGCGGCGGAATAGTCAAAGGTTCGCTGGTGCTCCTGAGCGGCGACCCCGGCATAGGCAAATCGACGATTCTTCTTCAGATATGCCAGTATATCGGCAGGGATCTCGATATTCTCTATGTCTCGGGCGAGGAGTCGGTCTATCAGATAAAGCTCCGCGCGGACAGGCTCGGGGTCACGAGCCCGACCCTCACTCTCATGAGCCAGACCGACGTTCAGGCTATATGCGAGTATATAAATATCAACAAGCCCGGGCTCGTTATCATCGACTCCATACAGACTATGGTCATAAGTGACCTCAGCTCCTCTGCGGGCAGTGTCACGCAGGTGCGCGAATCGACTTCGATGTTCATGCGCACCGCGAAGAGCAGCAATATCCCGATTATAGTCGTCGGTCATGTCAACAAGGACGGCAACATCGCGGGTCCCAAGGTGCTCGAACATATAGTTGACGCGGTGCTCTATTTCGAGGGCGACCGCAATATGTCTTACAGAATCCTCCGCGCCGTCAAGAACCGCTACGGCTCGACGAATGAGATAGGCGTTTTCGAGATGCTCGATAGCGGACTTTCTCAGGTTGAGAATCCGTCTCTTATGCTCATCTCAGGCAGACCGAAGAACACTTCGGGCACCTGCATCGCCTGCGCTATGGAGGGTACCCGCCCGATACTCGCCGAGGTTCAGGCTCTTGTCAGCGCGTCGAGCTTCGGCAATCCCCGCCGTATGGCGACCGGCTTTGATTACAGCCGCATGGCTATGCTCTTAGCCGTCCTCGAAAAGCGAGCGGGCTATTTCTTCGGCAATATGGATGCCTATATAAATGTCATCGGCGGACTCAAGCTCGATGAACCCGCGACAGACCTCTCCGTTGCGCTTGCGCTTATTTCGAGCCTCAAGGATGTCCCGATAAGAGACGATGTGCTCGCTTTCGGCGAGATAGGTCTCGGCGGCGAGATTCGCTCCGTCAACCACTGCGAACAGCGCATAAAAGAGGCGGCTCGGCTCGGCTTCAAGACCTGCATTATCCCACGCCATAATTTCAAATCCGTGCCGGACAAGCTCAAAAAGGAGATAGAGGTCATCGGCGTCAAGAATGTCTATGAGGCGTTTGCGAACTGCGTTGACTGATGAATTTTATGACCCCTATAGAATCGCCGAACCTGCCGAAGAGGGGAATCACCCTCGCCGCGGTAAGCGTCGGCGCAGAAAAAGCAAAAGAATATCTTCTCTCGCGTGGTATCAGTGTTTTTGATATCCTGCCGTGCGCCGCGATAACCGACGGCACAGCTGCCCACGCCGATTTGCACTTATTGCATCTCGGCGGGCGAAAAATCATATTGAGCCGAGAGCAGTGTAACAACGCGGAAAAGCTTATTGAAATGGGATTTGATGTGCAGGTTCTCGACACTCCGCTCGGCGATAAATATCCCGCCGATGTGCCGCTCAATGCCGCGCTTTTCGGCAATTATGCGATACTCAATCCCAAAACCGTCTGCAAAAACATCGACTTTTCCGGGCGTAGTTTAATACCCGTGCGCCAGGGCTACACAAAATGCTCGGTAGTGCCGGTGACTGAAAGCGCGATAATTACCGATGATGTGTCAATAGCCTCGGCGGCCGAAAAAAACGGACTTGCTGTACTGCTCGTCTCAAAGGGCGATGTCGCCCTGCCCGGGCGCGAATATGGCTTTATCGGCGGCTGCTGCGGACTCATTGCGCCCGATACAATGCTATTCAACGGCTCGCTTTCGTCTCATAGGGATGGCGAAAAAATCAGAGCCTTTCTCTCTTCGTTCGGCGTGCGTGCGGAGGAGGCAGGGGACTTTCAATTAACCGATATCGGCTCAATACTTCCGCTCGCGGAGAGATAAACCGAAAATCTTTTTGAAAATTACATTTTATTCCAAAATCCGATTTTTATTATTTGCCTTTGTGCTATCATATTTCGGAAAACTTCAGTGGAGTGGTAACAACGAAAAAGGGACAGCTTAAAGGCGGCATCTTTCTCATTCTCGCCGCCGTTATATGGGGACTGTCGTTTGTGGCTCAGAGCGAGGGACTTGAAGTAATCGGAACTCTGACCTTCAACGGCATAAGAATGATTATGGGCGGCACGGTGCTCCTGCCGGTCATTGCGATAATGTCGGGAGTTCAAAAATCAAAAAACAAAAAGCTCGGCTCGGCTGAACAGAAAACGCCCGAAGAGAAGAAAAAAGACAGAAAAAGTCTCATTGTCGGCGGACTCGTCTGCGGGACGGTGCTCTGCGTGGCGAGCAATCTTCAGCAGGCGGCGTTCGGCTATACAACGGTCGGCAAGGTCGGCTTCATAACCGCGCTCTATATGCTTCTCGTACCGATAATCAGCCTCGTTTTCTTCAAAAAACGCGTCAGTCTTCCCGTGTGGATCGGCGTCGGGCTCGGCGTTGTCGGACTCTATCTGCTGTGTGCGGGCGGCAAGGCGACTTTCGGCAAGGGCGAATTGCTCGCTCTCGCGTGCTCGGTCGGCTTTGCGATACATATTCTTGTTATCGACAAATATTCGGCGATAGTCGACGGAGTCAAACTCTCGTGCGCGCAGTTCTTTGTTTCGGGCATAATTTCCGTCATTCTCATGTTTATCTTTGAAAAGCCGAGTATCCACGCCATAATGAGCGCCGCGCCCTATCTGCTCTACACAGGTATTTTATCCTGCGGAGTGGCTTTCACTTTCCAGACCCTCGGCCAGCGCGATTCAGACCCAACGGTCGCTTCGCTCCTGCTGTGCCTTGAATCGGTGTTCGCCGTCATATTCGCGTGGGTGCTGATAGATCAGAAAATGTCCGTAAGGGAGCTCAGCGGCTGCATCATAATGTTCGTCGCAATAGTCCTCGCCCAGCTTCCCGCAGATGTGTTCAAGAAAAAGCAAAAGGTATAACAAATCATAATTTTATCCGGCAGACTGTGTGCTACAGCATGGTCTGTCTTTTTCTATACCTATTGATATCGTTGACAAAAAGCCAATATATGGTGTATAATTAAATATGTATGATACAAAATAATGCGTAGCATTTGATTTACGGGGGACAGCTAAATGGCGAATAAGGCAACCTACAATCAGGAGAGCATAGAGGTGCTCAAGGGCGCCGACCGCGTGCGCAAAAGACCTGCGGTCATCTTCGGCTCCGACGGCATAGAGGGCTGCGAGCACTCTGTGTTCGAGATTATCTCGAACTCTGTTGACGAGGCGCGTGAGGGCTTCGGTAATACAATAACCGTTACCCGATTTGAGGACAAGTCCGTTGAGGTTCAGGATCAGGGACGCGGAATACCTGTTGAGTATAACCAGAAAGAAAAGGAATATAACTGGAAGCTGACTTTCTGCGAGCTGTATGCCGGCGGTAAGTATAAGACAAACGACGGCGGCAGCTATCAGTATTCTCTCGGCACAAACGGACTCGGTCTTTGCGCCACTCAGTATGCCTCGGAATATATGGAGGCGGAGATACATTCAAATGGCTTTTGCTATCATCTGAATTTCAAGGGCGGCAAGCCCGTCGGTGATATGATAAAGGAGCCGTATAATAAAAAAGACACCGGCACGCGCATAAAGTGGCGCCCGGATCTCAAAGTTTTCACCGATATCAACATACCACTCGAGTATTTTCAGGATATGATGCGCCGCCAGGCGATAGTCAACGCGGGCGTCAAATTCGTGCTCAAAAATCAGAACGGCTCAAAGTTCGATACTTTTGAATATTTCTACGAAAACGGCATCGCCGACCATGTCCGCGAGGTGGTCGGCTCAAACGGACTTTCTTCCATTTGCACATGGAGCGGCGAGCGCGTCGGCCGCGACAGAGCGGATCAGCCCGACTATACTTTGAAGATAAACGCCGCGCTCTGCTTCTCGAACAAAGTTCAGCTCAAGGAGTTTTATCACAACTCGAGCTACCTTGAACACGGCGGCGCACCGGATAAAGCTGTACGCTCCGCTTTCGTGTCGCAGATAGACGCTTATATAAAAAAGAGCGGAAAATATCTCAAATCCGATTCAAAGATAAATTTTCAGGATATTGAAGACTGCCTTGTGCTTGTCATCTCGTCGTTCTCGACCATAGCTTCATATGAGAACCAGACGAAAAAAGCTATCACGAACAAGTTCATTCAGGAGGCAATGACCGAGTTCTTCAAGCATCAGCTTGAGGTGTATTTCATCGAAAACAAGCTCGATGCGGACAAGATATGCGATCAGGTGCTCGTCAATATGCGCGCGCGCGTCCGTGCGGAGACGACGAAACTCAATATAAAGGGCAAGCTCCAGTCGAGCAACGATATGGGCAGCCGCGTACAGAAATTCGTTGACTGCCGCAGCAAGGATGTCTCCGAGCGCGAGCTGTTTATAGTGGAGGGCGACTCGGCTCTCGGCGCCTGTAAGCAGGCGCGCGACTCGTCTTTCCAGGCGATAATCCCCGTGCGCGGAAAGATACTCAACTGCCTCAAGGCGGAATATAACAAAATATTCGCAAACGATATCATAACCGACCTCATAAAGGTTCTCGGCTGCGGAGTCGAGGTCAAGTCGAAATCGATGAAAGATATGGTCGCGTTCAATATCGATCAGCTGCGCTGGAGCAAGGTCATAATCTGCACCGATGCCGACGTTGACGGATTCCAGATACGCACGCTTATCCTCGCGATGATCTATCGCCTTATGCCCACGCTTATCGAAAAAGGCAAGGTGTATATCGCGGAGTCGCCACTCTATGAGATAAACTCAAAGGACGAGACATGGTTTGCCTATAACGAGCAGGAGAAGCAGGATATCCTTTCCCAGCTTGAAAACAGCAAGTTCACCATCCAGCGCTCGAAAGGACTCGGTGAAAACGATGCGGACATGATGTCGCTGACGACGATGAATCCCGCGACCCGCCGCCTTATCCGCGTCGACCCGACCGACGCCCAGAAAACTGCCGAGATATTTGATCTCTGGCTCGGCGACAATCTCGCCGGCAGAAAAGAGCATATCGCACGCGACGGCGCGGCATATATCGACATGGCGGATGTTTCGTAACAGCTTAACTATTGAAAGGATTTTGATATAAATGGCGGGAAAAAGAGGCAAAAAAGAACCCCCGAAAAATGAAATCGATCCGCTCAAGAGCGGAGTTCATATCATCGGCGCGGGCGAAGTTGTCGAACAGCCGATAACCGATACCATTGAAACGAACTATTTCCCTTATGCGATGAGCGTCATAATGTCGCGTGCTATCCCGGAGATAGACGGCTTCAAGCCCTCGCACAGAAAGATACTCTATACCATGTACAAAATGGGTCTGCTCACCGGTGCGCGCTCAAAGTCGGCTAACATCGTCGGACGCACCATGCAGCTGAACCCCCACGGAGACGCCGCCATATACGAGACTATGGTCAGGCTCTCACGCGGCTATGAAGCTCTGCTGCACCCGTATGTCGATTCAAAGGGTAACTTCGGTAAGGCGTATTCGCGCGATATGATGTGGGCGGCTTCGAGATATACCGAGGCGAAGCTCGACCCCATAAGTGCCGAGCTTTTCAAGGATATCGACAAGGACACCGTCGATTTTGTCGATAACTATGACAGCACCATGAAAGAGCCGACTCTTCTGCCGGTCACTTTCCCGAGCGTGCTCGTCAATAATAACACCGGTATAGCCGTCGGCATGGCGAGCTCCATATGCTCCTTTAACCTCGAAGAGGTCTGCCGCACGACTATCGAGCTTATCAGAAACCCCGACCACTGCGTTGCGGATACCCTCAAAGCACCCGATTTTGCGGGCGGCGCGAAGATACTCTATGACCGCGCGAAGATTGAGGAGATTTACCGCACAGGCCGCGGCTCGTTCAAGCTCTACGCCAAATATACTTATGACAAGTCGAACAACTGCATTGATATAACGGAAATTCCGATGACCTCGACCGCAACGAGCGAGTCTATAATAGAAAAGGTTATCGACAGAGTCAAGGCGGGCGCGATAAGAGAAATAAGCGATATCCGCGACGAGACGGACAAGAGCGGTCTTAAAATAACCATAGACTTAAAGAGGGGAACTGACCCCGACAAGCTCATGCAGAAGCTCTACAGGCTCACTCCGCTCTCGGATTCGTTCGCCTGCAACTTCAATGTCCTGATTGCCGGTTCACCCCGCGTCATGGGCGTCAAAGAGCTGCTCAACGAGTGGATTGCGTTCCGCATGGAGTGCGTCAGACGCAGAACCTATTTCGACCTCAAAAAAGCTAAGGACAAGCTGCATCTGCTGCGCGGACTTGAAAAAATACTCCTCGATATCGACAAGGCAATAAAGATCGTCAGAAATACCGAAGAGGAGGCGGAGGTCGTCCCGAACCTCATGATAGGCTTCGGAATCGACCGCATCCAGGCGGAGTATGTCGCGGAGATAAAGCTTCGTCATTTAAACCGCGAATATATCTTAAAGCGCACGCAGGATATCGAAGATCTCGAAAAGCTCATTGCCGATCTTGAGGATATCCTTGCAAAGCGCGGCAGAGTCGGCGCGATAATTATCAGCGAGCTTGAGGAAGTTATCAAGAAATACGGCAAGCCGAGAAAGACGGAAATTATCTACGCCTCCGATATCGCAGAGGAGGAAGAGGAGGAGCAGATACCCGATTATCCCGTGACGCTCTTCTTCTCGAAGCAGGGCTATTTCAAGAAGATAACCCCGCAGTCCCTGCGCATGAGCAGCGAGCAGAAGTTCAAGGAGGGCGATGAGCTCGCCCAGACTGTGGTTACGGATAACGCGAAAGAGCTTCTCTTCTTCACGAACCGCTGCCAGGTCTACAAGGCTCGCGTCAACGACTTCAAGGAGACAAAGGCGAGCGCACTCGGCGATTATGTGGCTAGCACGCTCGGCATGGACGAGGGCGAGACGGCGGTCTATATGGTTGTGACCTCGGACTATTCGGGTCATATGCTCTTCTTCTTTGAAAACGGAAAGGCGGCGAAGGTCGAGCTTTCCGCCTATCAGACGAAGACGAATCGCAAGAAGCTCATAAAGGCTTATTCCGACAAATCGCCTGTCGCTGCGATGCTCCATATCGAAAGCGATGTCGAGCTTGTTATAATCTCTTCTGCGGGCAGACACCTTCTGATAAATACCGGCGCAATCTCGCCCAAGACTACCAAGGACACTCAGGGAGTCGGCGTTATGAGCCTCAAGAAGGGTCAGAAAGTTATGACCGTCCGCGCGTATAAAGAAGGGGAGTTCGCCAAGGCGTACAGATATAAGACAAAGAACCTGCCCGCCGCCGGAGCGCTGCTGAGCGCAGAGGACAAAGGCGAGCAGCTTGAGCTCGGAATATAAAAAAGACCGTTTGCAAGGCTTCCCCGCAAAACGGTCGGCGGGAAAAGCCCTGCAAACGCATTGACTTCGGACTCTTGCCGCTGAGAGTAGTTTGCTCAGCCGCGCGCTGATAATACATCTTTCGGAAGGAAAATTTCTCCGTTCGGCAAAAGTTTTTGTAAAAACTATTGAAATGTGTCAAAGTATATGCTAAAATATCTTAGCAATTTGTGTTTGGAGGTTAACTTCATGGCAGTACATGAGATTATATTGGGCATAGTCCTCATTCTTCTTTCGGTCGCTATTATTGTTCTCGTCCTTCTTCAGGAGGGCAAGTCCGCAGGTCTTTCCGGCGCTATCGCAGGCGGCGCAGAGACTTTCTTCGGCAAGAACAAGAGCAGGACTATGGAGTCGAAGCTTGTGCTTATCACGAAGATCATCGCTATCTCTTTCTTCGTTCTCGCACTCGTTGCAACCCTGCTTCTTCTCTTCCTTTAATACAGGACAAGTAATATCTGAAAGCTGAACTTATGCGATCCTTCGGGGTCGCATTTTTTCATGTGTAAATATAAAAACCGCTCCGGGCTTCACAGATTTTCCGTGAAGCCCGGAGCTATGTGTGTTTAAGGGAGTTTTTATATTTAACCGAGATTCAGCTCGACGCGCCCTTTCGGGATATACATTATCGTTCTGCAGCCGTTGGCACGTCTGAACTCGGCAACATATCCGCCCGTGAGGTCGAATCTGTAGCCGTAGGCGTTTTCGGCGAGTGCGTTTATCGTTGCGCCGTCGGTGAATTCCCTTGAATTTTTCGGCATGTAGTCGCCGCTCGTGTATGTGCTTATCTGTTCTCCGGTCTCGCGGTCGGTTTCCGGCTTCGATTTGCCGTTGTCCCAGAAAGCGTTGAATATCGGCGTGGTGTATTCAAGCGCGTCGACGGTGAGCTTGCCTATGTCCGCCACTCTGACGGCGACTATAGGCGATTCGTCAACGAGCAGGTCATAGAGCCCGTGGGCTTTGAGATATTCGACGGTGTTCGTCATTTCCTCGGTTATCGGAATAACGGATTTGAACTTGCCGAAATCTCCGTATTCCGAGCCGTTGGTCATCATCTCGCCGTAGTTTCCGGCTTTCCAAGCGTTGCGAACATCGTCTGCCGGCGTGTCAATATCATCAATATCGGGGACTTCCGCCTGAGCTTGGGTCGCCGTCACGGCTTCGACTCCATCCGACGCTATGTCGTGATAGAGGGCCATAGCGCCGAGCCATTTCGAGTCGGAGCAGAGAATTCTGTCTGCGCCGAGAGAGGTTATGTCCTCGTATATCGCGCGGGCGAGTCCGCGTGTAAATTTTTGGTCAACGACGGTCTTTTTGTCCATCTGTCCCGAGAAGAGAACGGGGAATACTTTTTCGCTGTTTATGTTCAGCAGCTCGTTTTTGATTTTGTTGTTCCAGTTCTCGGTGTTCTCTATTGAATAGAGCGAGAGATAGTCGCCGAGCCCGACTGTCTGATATTCTCTTATTATCTCGCGTCCGTTCTTGAGCTTGTATTTTATAATAACAGTGCTGCGCACGGCTCTTTCGGAATAATCCTCGCTGCTTGAAACAACTTTTCTGCCCGAGGCGATGAGCCTTTTGTGCAGCTCGCGCACGGCGTTAATGTCGCTTTCGCTTTTGAATCCATCGATAATTATGCGCCTTTCGTCGGCGTTGCTGCGATAGTAGCAGCCGCTGTTTATGCCAACCGGGTTTCCGTCCTCGTCGAAGGCGAGATAGTAGCCGGAGTTTGCGTTGAATTTGAGCTCGTCTGCTCTTGTGCGGTAGCTTCCGAGAAGTATGTCCGGAGCGGATACCGATGCGCTCTCGATGCTGCCGGTATCAGGCACACGGCTGCTGTAACCGAAGAACCCGGTGTAGAGCGAGAGCATAACGGCGACCGCGAGAGCCACATGGACAAGCCCGTATTTCCAATCCTTTTTGAGTGCCTTAAAGCTGAGGTTGAGCATAATATCGAAAACGACGAATATAACAGCGCTCAAAAGCACGGTTGTTATGCCCGTTATAAGATATTGCTTGTCGGTGATTTGCGAAAAATAAAAATTAACGGCTACGATAGTCGAGCCTGCGGAAACAGAGAGCATGGCGGTCAGCAAAAAGTTTAAAGCCTTGCTCCTGCCGCTGAAGCCGCATATCTCCACCTTCCTGCGCTTTAGCATCAAAAGCCCGAAAACGAACAGCAGGGCGATCAGTATCGCCCAGAGTATATAGGGCTCAAGAGACGGCGCACTCCAGCTTTTCAGCTCGTCTGCGGTGATTTTAGAGAACCCGTCGGCCGAGACCAACGAGCCCGAGCGGATGAATACGTCGTTGTTGAGCGAGAGCAGATTGAGACGCGACAGCACGCGCCCGAAAGGGGAGAGAGCCATGCTGATATCCTGGTTGTGACTCGCCGACGGATAGAGTGCGTAGTTTGAATTGTGAGGCGCGCCGAAGAGCAGCTTCGGTACAGTGTTATTGAGAAAATATACAGCAGCGCTCGGAAACGCTATGAATGCGAGCGAGAACAGTACCGATTCGCCTGCGGTTCCCACGCAGACGGAGACTGCCGCCGCAACAGAGAATCCCGCAAGCGCCGTCACGGTCATGTGAACGGCGTAAAACAGCAGCGCGCGCCAGAGCATGACGGACGAGCCGAAGTAGATAAGGTTCAGCATTGCCGAAAAGGCGAGCGGGAGAAGCACGGCCGCTTCGAGCATGACCGCTCCCGCCAGCCAGTGCGCCGAAAACAGACCCGCGCGGCTGATGCCGAGACTGAAATATATGTTGTTCTTCGCCCTGCTTGAGACGAATCTGAAAAGCATTATACCCAGCGCGGCGGAGAGAACAACGACTGCCGCCGTGTAAAAATAGAGAATATCCGTCAGCATATAGTTGTCAGATCCGCCGATTATTAAAAATTTTCCGGATTCGCGCAGAAGCTCCAACGTTGCCGAGCCGCCGCTCTTCAGCGCCGTAAGCTGTCTTATCTTGTCGCTGCCGAAAAAGCTTCTGAGGTAGAGCGCCAAGCTCATTACAAAGACCGCGAGCGGAAAAGCAAAATTCTTTCTTATCGCGTGAACGACTGTGAAGCCGAATGGGCTTTTGAAGCCGTCTCTTGATTTGTTCACTCTTTATCCCTCCGATGCTGCTCAGTTCGGCGGCCGCACCGTTTCAGCGCAGCCGCCGCTTGAAATTTATTTGCCTGTGCCGAGATTCAGCTCGATGCGTCCTTTCGGAACATACATTATCGTAAGAGCGCCGTTCGCGCGCTTGAACTCAACAAGGTATCCGCCCGTGAGGTCGAAGCGGTAGCCGTAGGCATTGGCGGCGAGCTTTTCGACAATAGTCTTGTTTGTTATGGTTACGGCATCCTTCGGCATGAAATCGCCGCTGTTGTAGCTGCTCACCTGATAGGTGTAGCCGGTGGAATCCGTCTTTGAAACTGCCTTTGATTTTCCGTCATCCCAGAAGGCGTTGAATATCGGGCTACAATAGCCGTATCCGTATCTTGTGTTCACGGAGTCGGTCGAGTGACCCATGTCCTTAACTCTGACGCTGACTATCGGGGACTCGTCTGTGAGCTTCTCGTAGAGTCCGTGCTCCTTGAGGAAGCTTATAGTGTTCGTCATCTCCGAGGTTATCGGAACTGTTGAGTAGTCGCCGAGTGAGATATAATGTCCGCTCGACTCTCCGTGCGCCGAAAGCTCGTTGACCTTATCCTGCCTTGACATATCAAGATCTTCCTCAATGCCCGGTTCCGGCATAGGCTCTGTTACGGTAGTGGCGCTTCCGTAGTACGCCTCCTCCTGTGTGTTTTGACGAGAAACATAGAACGCAACCGAGCCGAGATATTTCGCGTTGCTTGTCAGGAACTTGTCGGAGCTCAGCGTGCTGATATCATTATATATCGCGCGCGCAAGACCCGCCGTCAGCTCTTCGTCAACAGCTATCCTGTTGTCCATCTGAGCGGAGAAAACTATCGGGATAACATTTTTCGAGTCGATGTTGAGCAGCTCGTTCTTGATTTTGCTGTTCCAGTTCTTGGTATCCTCAAGGGTATAGAGCGTGGGATAGTCGGTCAGCGGAACATAGTTATAAACTCTGACAAGCTCGCGTCCGTTCTTGAGCTTGTATTTTATGATAACCTTCTGGCTCGTGACTCTCTTCGAGTAGTCATCAGGGTCGCAGTTCATTTTGTTGATGTTTCCTGCTTTTATCATGGCCTTGTGGATTTCGCGGACAGTATTTATGTCATCTTTGTCCTTGAAGTCCTCAACGAGTGAGTTCGAACGGTTGCCGACATAGTAGTAGTCCTTGAGTCCGTCCTCGCCGAAGTAAAGGTTGCTGTTATATCCGGACTGGAGCCCGTTGCCGAGCTTGTAGCTGCCCATCAGTGCGTTGGGCGCGGAGATGGATGCGCTCTCAATGGACTGAACATCGGGCACGCGGTTGCTGTAGCCGAAGAAGCCGGTGTAGAGCGAGAGCAGGAACGCCGCCATGAGACCGACGTGGACAAGACCTATCTTCCAGTCCTTTTTGAGAACCTTGAAGCTCAAATGGAGAATGACATCGAGTATAACAAATACCAGGAAAGCTGCGACGATTACCAGGGCTATCATTATCCATCTGCTTATCTGCGATGTGTATGCTATAAAATATATTATCAGCGAAGCGGCTCCGAAAGAGGCAATCATGCAGAGCACGAAGTTGAGAACAGCGCTTCTGCCGGGGAAGCCGCAAATCTCGGCCTTTCTGCGCTTGAACATGAAAAGTCCGAACACGAAGAATGCGGCGATGAGAACTGCCCAGAGAATATAGGGAGTCAGAGAGGGAGCAACCCATTTTTTTGCGGCCTCTTTGGTCATAGCCCCGACGGTTGCGGAATTGATGTAGGCGCTTCTGTTGAGAAGAAGCAGATTTATATGGGCGATAGCGCGGCCGAACAGGGTGCTGTTCGTCATATCCAGATAGTTCTCGCTGAAGCTCGAAGCGACGGGATATATGCCGTAGTAGGTTTTGGAGGGAGCGCCGTTGAGGATTGCGGGAACGCTGGAGTTGACGCACATTGTGACAACGCTCGGGAACGCCGCGAGAACTGCTGAAAAGCCTATCGACTCAATAACGGTGCCCACGCAGCTCGAGACAGCCGCCGCTATAGTGAGACCGGCGAGCACGGATATCGTGCAGTGCACGGCGTAGAGCAGGAAGGTTCTCCAAAGCATGGCGGACGAGCCGAAAAAGTGGAGGTTGATTCCGAGCGATACTGCGAGCGGGATGAGTGTTGCCGCGAGCATCATAATTATGCCTGCAACCAGACGCGCTGTGTAGAGATCGGCGCGCTTAATGCCGAGGCTGTAATAGACGTTGACGGTCTTTTTGTTGGTAACGAATCTGAAGAGCAAAACGCCGACTAACAGCGATATCACAACGAGCAGAGCGGGGTAGAACGAGATGAGCGGTTCATATGCCGCGCGCTCCGAGTCGAAGATAAAGACCTCATACGCTTCGCGCATTAACTTCATGACGTCCTGACCGGTGATAGCGGCCTTGTTCTTTGCTTCGCTCAATACATCCCAGCAGAAGCCGGTGAGATAGAAAATAATGCTGAGCACAAATGTTGCAAGGGGGAGAATGAAGTTTTTCTTTATCGCGTGAGCGACGGAGAAACGGAATGTGTTCTTATATTTCTTCATCTGTGACACCTCATTTCTTCTCTTCGGGCTTGCCGAAGATGTCCTTGAAGTCGTAGTCGCTACCCTCCATCTCCTCGAGGAAGATTTCTTCGAGCGTGAGCGGGAACTTTTCGATCATCAGCGGATTCATATTTTGAAGCTTCTTCTCGTTTTCGTCCATGTCGCCGTTGGCGCTCAGGGTGATTATCTTTCCGTCCTTCGAGAAGTGCCTGATGTCGAGATCCTTGAAATCGCTCTCTTCGAGGTCGCGGTCAAAGACCAGCCTGAACTTGCAGCGCGAGCCGCTGATATCGTCAACAGAGCAGTCCATGACTATGCTCTTGCCGTTTATCAGCGCAATGTGGTCGCACATATCGGCGAGGTCGTGGAGATTATGAGAGGAGATTATGACGGAGCATTCCTCTTCGGCCATGTATTCGAGCAGGAGGTTCTTAATAAGATTCCTCTTTGCCGGGTCGAGTCCGTCGAAGCTCTCGTCGAGCAGGATAACCTCGGGCATAGTGGACATTCCGAGAATTATCTCGGCCTGTCTCTGCATTCCCTTTGAAAAGCCGCGTATGTTCTTCTTTGTGTCGAGTCCGAATACCTTTGAGAGCTTGTGCATGGTTTCGAAGCTGAAGCGGGGATAGTAGCCCGCATAGAATTTGCCCATGCTCTCTATTGTCGCGTTGGGCTCGAAATAGAGGTCATCGGGGACATAGAAGAGTCTCTGCTTAACCTTTGCGTTGTCAAAAACATTCTCGCCGAATATTTTGACTTCGCCCTCGTCCGCCCGGTAAACTCCGGAGACCGTCTTGAGAAGAGTCGTTTTACCCGCGCCGTTGTAGCCGACAAGCCCGTATATTGACGACTTTTCGACCTTCAGCGACAGGTTCTGAATTGCGGTGAAGTCCTGGAACCGTTTTGTAACGCCGATTACTTCGATCATGATTCTTCCTCCTGAGTGTAGATTTCGTTGAGTATGTCGATGATTTCCTGTTTTTTGAGTCCCTTGGCGCGCGCCGCCGAAATGGCGTCCGAAATTTCGGAAACCGCCGTATCGTGTACCGTGTCGCTCTTGAAAGCCTTTTCGCTGACGAAGCTTCCCTTTCCGGGCACGGTATAGATAGCGCCGTAGGATTCAAGGTCGGAGAATGCCTTTTTTACCGTGTTTATGTTCACACCGGCGTCGGCGGCAATGGACCGTATAGACGGCAGCTGTGAGTGCGGAGCGAATGAGCCGATAAGTATAAGCGTCAGCAGTTGGTTTCTTATCTGCTCGTATGCCGGCACGCGGCTCTGCTTGTCGATTAAGACCACAGCGATTCTCCTTTCTTTTTGATTCCGGCGCGCCGCAGTGCACCAAAATCAGAATAAGTGTGCTATCTGTCGTAGCACACTTATATCATAGCACGAAAAATCCCGTTGTCAACACTTTTTTTCAAAAAATGTGAAAACAAAAAACCGCGATTTAAAGCCGGAAATATAAAAAAACGCCAAATGCAGGATATCAGACAGGCAATCAAAAGAAAGTCGTCCAATAGACTCTGCATTCGGCATTGATAGTATTATCATAACAAGAGAATCGTGTCAATACTTTCCGCGCGGCAGTATTTCTAAAAAGTGGAGCACAGATGATAATTAGTTATCTGCGTCTAAAAATAAAAACCGATATCTGACCTCAGGCCTTAAGGCTCCAATTGCCGGTGGGGGAAGTCAAATATCGGTTCTGTATTAAAAATATCACGCTTTGGTATAAATGTCAAGATAAGATTAATGCTGATTTTAATATCAGTATCGTTGAACGCTTCGTTCCTCTCGGATTGAACAGCAAAAGAGCCTTACTGAGATACTGCTCCATTGTTCCTGCAACGAACATCGAGACACCTTTATTCGTAAAAGACACCTTGATTCCCATAAATCAGAGCACCGTGAAACAGCTTTTCAGGCGTCTGAAAGTGCAGGCTGATATTCCTCGGCTGCACCCTCATTTGTTGCGCCATTCCTTTGCTACACGGTACTTAGAGAACGGCGGGGACATTTACAGCTTGCAGTTGATTCTCGGTCATACCTCGCTCGAAATGGTCAAAAAGTATGTGCACTTGATTCCCTCAAAAACGGTAGTTAATTTTGCTTTTCTCTCGCCCTTGGATAACGCCCTCAAAAAATGAAAAAACCCAGCAGTTACAAGGCTTGTAGCTGTTGGGTTTCTTTTTGGTGATCCATCGGAGATTCGAACTCCGGACACCTTGATTAAAAGTCAAATATGTAGTGCATACACATAGCAAATTGCGGAGAAAAACACAACATATAGTGGTTTGGATGTGTGCAACGGACAATAAATGCTAAACGGAAATCGGGCGTTACTACGGGATTACTACGGATTTTAAGATATCTTCGCCATTTCCTCATGGAGAGTTTTGTCTGATACAAGTGCATAGTATTTTAAGGTCGTGCTGTATTCTTCGTGCCCAAGAATCATTTGTGTAGCTTCGGGTGATACCCCGCTTTCTACCATCATTGTTGCACATGTTTTTCGGCAGCAATGGGGGGATAGACGCTTAACTCCTATCTCTTCAAGGCAGTCGTAATACTTTTTGCGCATGTAGCTCGAGCTGTATCCCTCGCCGTCATCACGGCATACTATTTTTTTACCTTGCTTTGCTACGAGTGCTTCTATATACGGCTTAATCACCGGCAGAACAGGAACATGGCGATTCTCTCCGGCTTCGGTTTTTAGACCACCTATGAGCAAGGCTTGATCCGCTATGTAATCATCCGGAGTAAGGGCGAGTAGTTCAGAAATACGAAATCCCGTGTAAATCAGGATGAGAATGATATCGGCGTATGGGACATTAGCTTGTGCGGCAGCCTTTATCTTTTTCACTTCTTCAGCAGAAAATGGATGTATTTCGTTTTTCTTTTTCTTTGGGAGCTTAACGAATTTAGAATAGTCTTTGTAACAAATGTCTCTCTCCAACGCAAGCGCATAAAGACGCGAAAATGTGATTTTTATATACGAGAGCGAAGTGCCGCTTTGTGCGCTGTATGCATCGATACATTTCTGCATGTCTTCCGTTCTCAGCTCGCGCATTTTGATAGCCTTTACATCTTCGGGGATCTTCTTCCATGCGGCGTTGTAGCAGTCCTTTGATTGCTTAGCCAGGTTCTTATATTCGGCACGGGAGAGCCACAATGTGTGCAAATCATCGACGGTCATATTGATTTCAACTACCGGGTGTTCGAGGTAGTGAGCCAGAGCAGCTTTTGCCTCTTTGCTCGATGCGTAGTGCCCGAGGATTTCCTGCTTTTTAATCATCTTGCCCTGCTCGTCCAGGCTATAACTTGCCGGCAACGCGACGACCCAGGGACGCCGCTTGATATCCTTGCGTTTATATACGCTGCCTTCACCGTTTTCACGCTTTGCCATTAAAAAATCCGCTCCTTTACTTGTGTTTTGCCGGAGCGGATGATATAATAATTATATCAATCCACTCTATACGCATGGTGTGTGTTGATGCCTGAGCCCTCGGTGTTCCCGCACCGGGGGTTCTTTTTTATTTAGCTTAAATCTTTTATCGCGCTCGAAACATCATCGACAAGGTCGAGTCCGACCTGCGTCTTACCCGTTACTTTGCCGTCGATAAACACGACAGTCGCGCCATAAGTCACGCCGCCCATATCTTTACTTGACCAGCCGTAGGTCTGAGAGGTGCTTCCGCCAATCTCGGAAGACGTAACAAGTTTACCCTCACAGCCGATGATTTTACAGACTTGCTTATATGTCATGCCGTTTTTTATCTTGTTAAACTCGTCGAGCGTAATGTATTCGGTTTCGGGTTCTGTCGTTGTCGGTGTGTCTGTGCCGCCCTCTCCGCTTATCGCTATTGCGGCGATGAGAACGAACAGAAGAACAAATACCACGAGAACAATCTTCCAGCCTTTTGACATCTTTGCTCTTGCACCGCAGTTCGGGCAAAACTTTTCTTTCTTGCCGAGCTCTGTTCCGCATTTCTTGCACTTCATTTTAATACATCCTTTCTATTATCCCGCCGCGAGGGCGGGATTTTTAATTTATTTCTCGAATGAGCATGCGAGGAACGCCGAGAATATGATACATTTCCAAATCCGCGCCTCGCAACTCTTTTGGCTGATATTCCGGATTGATGGGGCTGAGTCTTACCATATCATCGGAAACATCAATGCGCTTGAGCGTGGCACATTCTCCGTCATAAATGACTGCTCCGACATCGCCGTTGTGGTCTATGTAATTCTGCTTCAATATAAGCACTATATCTTTTTCCTGATAGAGCGGATACATTGAGCTGCCGCGGACTTCCAAAACAAAGAAGTCTTTTTTGTCTCTTCCTTTCAGATAAGCCGTCGGAACTTCTACAACCGCTCCGTTCCAATCTTCAACCGCGATTTCTTCATATCCGGCAGCAATGCAACCGAGAACCGGGAAAGTCACGACATCATCTGTAATGTTTGGGGAAACAAGGTTAAGCGGGTTCATCGGAACATCCGCGCCCATTAACCACGGTATAGATACATTTAAAATTTTTGATATTTCTTCAGTTCTTCTTTGTTTTGGTGCGTAGATTCCTTTTTTATAATTGCTTATTGTAGCGTCAGCGACATTCAACGCTCTCGCAAGTTCCGCTGCGGTCATGTTTCTACGTTCTAAAGCTTCGTTTAATCTTTCTGCAAAGCTCGGCATATTAATCACCTCGCCTATACAATACCACAAAACCAACGAAAACGCAAGCAAAAATGAAAAAAACTTTTGAAAAACTTGTGAAAAGTATTGACTTGTGAAAACGCAAGTGATATAATCGAACAAAAAGGAGGTGAAAGCGATAATGTATGATTACTCGAATTTGCTCGGTGCAATGAGGCAAAGAGGCATAACCCAGAAAAGCCTTGCAAAAAGCATCGGAAAAAGCGAGGCGACGATTAACCGCAAGCTCTGCGGTGCCAGAGAGTTCACGCAAAGCGAAATGTTCAAAATACTCGAGATTATGGGCGAGCCGGTCGAAAGAGCCTCATTTTATTTTTTTACTCATTGACTTGTGAAAACGCAAGTTGCAAGCAACAAAAAAGGAGATGAAGAAATGAAAAAGTTTGAAACCGCAGAGAAACTTCTGAACGAGCAGCTGCAACTACTCGCCCAGAAGTCAAAAGAGTGTAGGCTTGAAGATTTGGCGGACATAACGCTCGCTATGGTAAGAGTTTTTGAAACTTTGGTTTACCACGCCTGATTATTTAACTTCGGTGCTATTGTTAAGATTCTCAAGAAAGTAAAGATACGTTTTGACGTATAACTCTTTGCGCTTGTCAAAAGAATCCCCATCGGAGTGACGAATTTCAGATCTTATGTCATTTTGAAACATTTTTACAAGCTCGAGAGCAATCTCGGAATTGGTCATGATATCACCTCCCTAAAGCCTACAGCAAAATTATATCACACAAAAAGAAATAAAACAAGGAAGGAGGGAGAAGAGATGGGCGACCCGCTGTTATTCAAAATATGTTTCGCTGTGGTAACCGGTAGATTGGTCTTTGAAATCATTGCGCTGTGTGCAACTGCGAAAGTCGAGAAAAGAAAGAATGGTAATAATGCCAACCACAATGGTGATAAGCAATCCCAATTTTTGGGCGGAATCCCAGAATGCAGCCCTTTTCTTGTGGCGCTTGCTGTTTGGGTGATCGTGGTTTGCGTTGTCATCATCGTCATCGTTGGCGGATGACGATTCAACTTTATTTAAATGAAAGGAGTACCACAATGAACGAGTTAATCAAAATCAACTATGAAAGCGATAGACCGACAGTCTTAGCAAGAGATCTGCACGGATTCTTGGAAGTAGAAACCCCATTTCACAAATGGTTTCCGAGAATGTGCGAATACGGTTTTACTGAGGACGAGGACTATCGGACATTTTTGTCCAATAGGTCTGACGGACTTCCGGGAAAGTCGAGACAGGACGCACAGCTCACAATCGACATGGCAAAAGAGATCTGTATGCTTCAGCGTAACGAGAAAGGCAAGCAGGCGAGACAGTATTTCTTGCAGCTTGAAAGAGAGTGGAACTCGCCCGAAGCAGTGATGTCGAGAGCCCTCAGAATGGCTGAGGAAAGGCTTGAAAGATTCAAAGCTATAAACGCCAACCTCTCAGTTCAGAACGCCATTATGCAGCCGAAAGCGGAATATTTTGACGGTCTGTGCGACCGTGAGAGTCTTACCGGAATCAGAGAGACGGCGAAGCTTCTCGGGTTGAAACAGAATGACTTTGTAAAGTGGCTTATAGACCACAAGTACATTTACCGCGACAAGCGCGGCAGGCTGATGCCCTATGCGGAACATGTCGATTCCGGGCTGTTCACCGTCAAGGAGACATACAACGATAAGACCGACTGGACAGGCGTTCAGATGCTTATCACCGTAAAAGGAAAAGAACGCTTCTTGAAAGCGCTCTCGTGAAAGGAGACAAACACCATGCGTAAAAAAATGGCACTTATGTCAGTGGACGAGGCGTCAATGTACCTGAGAGAGGTTATCTACATACCGCCGCATCAGATTCGTCTGCTCGCGAGGGAGGGGAAATGCACCTTCTGTATCGCAATCAAAAATCCGAGCGGGTCGTACTCGTACCACATTAGGCTTGACCGGCTTGAGCAGTTCAAGCGCGGAGACATTGGTCTTATGGTGAGCTAAGGGCAAAAACAGAAAGGAGACATCAAAATGACAAAAGGATTTTTAACAATTGCCGCAGTGCTGGCGCTTGTCCTGCTTTTCGCGGCGGCAGCGGTTCCGGAGACAGAACCGATTACCGCGCCTGAACCGACGGTATCGGCGCAGATACCCACAGCACGCTACCGGTTGACCGCAGACGAGCGAGAGCTTATATGCGAGGTTGTTATGGCTGAATCGGGAATCGAGCCGTTTGATGGCAAAATGGCGGTCTCACAGTGCATTTTAAATGCGTGTGAAAAGACCGGCAAACGCCCCGTGGAGATAGTTGCGGAGTATGGTTACACCGACCGCCGGGTAGAACCGAACGCAGAGACGAGGGAAGCCGTCGCCGCGGTCTTTGATGCCGGCGAGACGGTGACAGACGCGAAGATACTTTTCTTCTACGCACCGACGCTTGTGAGCAGCGAATGGCATGAGTCGCAGACCTATGTTTGCACCATCGGCGGGCACAGATTTTTCGCCTAATAGAAAGGAGATTTAATTTATGAATATTAAAATAGGCGATTTTGTAAAAGGAATAACCAATGACTACTGTATCACAAATACAAAGATGACCCGCGGCTTGGTTGTGGCTGCCACCGACACGCGCATAGATGTAAAAGTGCTGGAACACGATCAGGGCGAAACTGGTACGTATACCGTAGACCCGAGCAAATTTCAGGTCATAGGACATCAGAAGCCGTTTGACCGCACGGCGGTTATTGATCTTTTGAAGCAGGGCTGTAAAAAAGCGGTATTAGACTACAACCTCAGGGGCGCAGACCTCAGGGGTGCAAACCTCAGAGGCGCAGGTCTCAGAGGCGCAGACCTCAGAGGCGCAGACCTCAGGGGCGCAGACCTCAGGGGTGCAAACCTCAGAGGCGCAGACCTCAGAGGCGCAGACCTCGATTATTCTTGCTATCCGCTGTGGTGCGGTAGCCTGCATTTCAAAGCCGATAAGAGGCTTGCTTGCCAGCTTGCGTATCATCTGTGTTCGATGCAATGCGATGACGCAGATTATATCAAAATGCGCAACTCTATTCTCGGTTTCGCTAACCAGTTCCATCGCGTGGACGAGTGCGGTGAGCTGAAAGAGAGGGAGATATAACTATGGCTTTAAAATTTGCAATTCAGGCCGCTTTTGAGATCCTTGTCGTCGTACTTATCATCTATGGCTTTTGCCGCGAGGACAAGCTCATAGCCTTCGAGGACAAGATAACGTCGAAAATCAAAGAAAAGAGGAACCGCAGTGGGCGAATATAAGCGCGCAAAGATATGTTATAAGTGCAGATATCTATGCAGAATGTCAGGCAGAATGTTCAGCGGCGCGGACTGGGACGGCATGGCTTGTCACTATACCCTTTGGACTGATAAGTTCCGCGAGGTTAAGGCGACAGATACATATTGTCCGTATTTTCGCCCCAAAAGAAAAGAAAGGAAAATTGTCCCGTGGGACAAGATGAAAGTTAATGAAAACATATGATGAATTTCTCGACGACAAGATAGAAGTCGCCAAAGAGAGCGGGTTCGAGATATCGCTCGACGAGATAAACGACGCACTCAAGCCCCATCAAAAGCTCGCCGTTCAGTGGGCGGTTAGGGGCGGAAGGCGCGGACTGTTTGAGCGCTTCGGACTCGGCAAGACCGTGCAGGAACTCGAATTTTGTCGAATAGTCACAGACCACGAAGGCGGTCAAGCTCTTATCGTCTTGCCGCTCGGCGTGCGTCAAGAGTTCACCCGTGACGCAAGAGAGCTGTTGCATATCCCCGAGCCCGTATATGTCACCTGCATGGACGAGGTAAGATCTTCAGACGCACAAATCCTCATGACCAACTACGAACGAGTCAGAGACGGCGACATTGACCCGAAATATTTCGCGGTGGTCAGTCTCGACGAAGCGGCGGTACTTCGCTCTTATGGCTCAAAAACCTATCAAACTTTTTTTCCGAAGTTCAAGGGAATTAAATATAAGCTTGTGGCGACCGCCACGCCGAGCCCAAACAGATATAAAGAGCTTATCCATTACGCAGGGTTTCTCGACCTTATGGACACGGGACAGGCACTTACAAGGTTTTTTAAGCGCGATTCTACAAAAGCTAACAATTTGCAGCTCTATCCGAGTATGGAGCGTGAATTTTGGCTTTGGGTTGCGTCGTGGGGGCTGTTTCTAAGCTCGCCCGCCGACCTTGGACTTGACGCGACAGGCTACGATTTACCGCCGTTCGAAGTCCGTACCCATGTCATAGACGACGACATGGAAAACTTGCCCGCCGACCGTGACGGACAGTTTAAACTGCTGAGAGATACTGCGACATCGTTATCTGAGGCGGCACGTGAAAAAAGCTCAAGCATAGCGGCGCGAGTAGCGAAAGCAAAAGAGCTGATAGACGAAGCAAGCCCCGACGAGCATTTTATTTTGTGGCATGACCTTGAAGCTGAACGCCACGCGATTAAAAAAGCTATTCCCGAAGCTGTCGACATTTACGGCAGTATGGACTATGACGAACGCGAACGCCGCGTTATTGACTTCCAAGAGGGACGCACAAGGATATTCGCCACAAAGAAGAGCCTTTCCGGCTGCGGGTGCAATTTTCAAAGATACTGCCATAGGGCGATATTCGTCGGTATTGACTATGAGTTCAACGACTTCATTCAGGCCATACACCGAACACATCGCTTCTTACAGACCGAAAAGGTGATTATCGACATAATCTATACCCAAGCGGAAGAAGAAATCTGGGAAGCGCTCCGCGAGAAGTGGAAACGGCACGACGAATTAGCACAGAAGATGTCCGAAATCATCAAAAAATACGGCTTGTCATCTCCGCATATCGCCGAGCAATTGAAAAGAAGTAAAGGAGTGAGAAGAGTGGAAATCAAAAGAGAAAGGTTCACAGCCGTAAACAACGACTGCGTTGACGAGACGCGAAAAATGCCCTCCGATAGCGTCGGATTGATTCACACGTCAATCCCATTCTCCAATCATTACGAATATACCCCGTCATATAACGACTTTGGGCATAACGCGACAACGAGACAGTTCTTCGAGCAGATGGACTATCTCACGCCGGAACTGCTTCGCGTGTTACAGCCCGGCAGAGTTTGCGCAGTTCATGTTAAAGACCGCGTTCTCTTCGGCAACGCGACGGGCACGGGCTTTCCGACGGTTGAACCGTTTCATGCTATGTGCATAAGTCACTACATTAAGCACGGCTTTCAGTATTTCGGCATGATAACGATCTGTACCGATGTTGTCCGCGAGAACAATCAAACTCACCGTCTCGGCTGGACGGAACAGTGCAAAGACGGTACGAAGATGGGCGTCGGTTGCCCTGAATATATCTTGCTTTTTCGCAAACTTCCGAGCGATACAACGGACGGATATGCAGATGTCCCCGTCACCAAAAGCAAGGACGACTATACCCGCGCCCAGTGGCAGATTGACGCGAACGGTTATCAGCGGTCAAGCGGGAACCGACTTGTCACCCGCGAGGAACTCAAAAACGCGCCCGTTCGAGTGCTCGAGAGAATGTACCGTCAATATTCCCGCGAAACGGTCTACGACTACGCCGACCACATAAAACTCGCTAAAGAACTTGACGAAAAAGGACATCTCCCCGCCACTTTCGCAGTGGTATCGCCCGGCAGTTGGAGCGACGAGATATGGGACGATATCAACCGTATGCGCACACTCAACACAACGCAGAGCAGACGCCGTCAGAATCTTCATGTATGCCCGTTGCAGCTCGATATCGTGGAGCGGGTAATAAACAGATATTCCAACAAAAACGACCTTGTATATGACCCGTTCGGCGGTCTTATGACCGTTCCGTATATGGCGATTAAAATGGGGCGCAGGGGCTACGGCTGCGAACTTAACCCCGACTATTTCCGAGATGGCGTGGGCTATCTCGAAGCGGCAGAAGCACAGATAGGCGCACCGACGCTATTCGATTTAATGGAGGGAGCTTAACAATGAAATTGACATGTAACACATACGACCTCAAGGCGGCTTGCGCCAAAGCAGCGAGAGTTATTGAAAAATCGCCGTCTCCGGCTACAAACGGGCTCTTGCTCTCGGCAGAAAGTGGAGCCCTGACCGTGACGGGCTATAACCTTACAATCGGAATATCCGTTCACATTCCCGCTATGGTTGAGGAACCGGGCGCGATAATCGCGGACGCGAAGATTCTGACAAATGCGGCGGGCAAGCTTCAAAAGTTCGAGACGGCACTATCAACGGATGAAGATGTTCTTATCGTTAAGAACGGGCGTTCGAAGCTCAAAGTCAAGGGAATACCTTGGGAACAGTACCCCGCGTTACCGACGGCCGAAAATGGCGTGACCTGCTGCGTTGACGGCGAAAAGTTAGTCAAGCTGATTAAAAAGACGGTCTTTTGCGCAGATGAAGATAGGGGCGTGAGAATGACTATGTCGAGCGAGCTTAAACTCTGTGCGACAGACGGCTTTACGCTCGCGGAATCAAGTATACCGCTCAGCAATGCGGTTGACGAGAGAACGGCGATGATACCTCCGAAAGCACTTTCAGAGCTTTTGGACGCGACGGACGCAGTGGAAATATCCATCTCCGAAAAACACATTGTTGCCCGAACTCGTGATTATACGTTATTTTCGAGGCTTATGTCAACGACGTGGGAAATCGATGTTGCAAGGGTCATACCCAATGACACAGCTTTAGTAGAGACTGATTTTAAGTCGCTTATGGCGGCTTGCGAGAGAGTACAGATTCTTGCGAGCACAGAGACACAGCCCGTTAAGATGTCATTCTCAAGCGACGGAATAGAGCTCTCCGTCAAGGCAACGATAGGCAGTGCCAACGATTCTGTTGCGGCGCAGACAAAAGCCGATTTAACGCTCGGCGTCAACGCTAAATACCTTTTTAACGTCTTAAAAGCGGCTGAAACCGATAGGTTTTTGGTAAGCTCGCCAGTTTCGCCGATGGTTTTCAAGGACGAAATGAGCACGTACATTCTTCTGCCTGTTAGGCTCAGAAGATAGAAAGGAGCTGCAAATGCTAATTTGTGATGATTGCAAGCGAGTTTTTGAGTACCCCGACGGTGTGAGAGAAAAGGTCGGCGAATATTGCGGACAGCCCGCATATCAAACTTTAGACGTTTGCCCGTTCTGCCATAGCGACAGTATAAGCGAAGCCGTTAAGTGCGAAATTTGCGGCGAATATTATACTCGCGACGAGATGGACGGAGATGTTTGCGACGGTTGCCTGTATACATATCGCTTTGACCTTGACACTTGCGAGAAGTTTTGCGAAAGCGACAACTGTTCAAGTTCAGTCAAAATCAGTGACCTTGTGGTATCACTGTTGAGCGAAGCCGAAATCAATGAAATCTTGATAACCCACCTTAAAGAAGCCGACAAAATAAGCCGCGTTGACTGCAAATCTTTCATCGACGAGGACAAAGAATGGTTCGGCGAAAAAGTAAAGGAGCTGTAAAAATGAGCAACTATTTTTGCGAATTAAATAACGTCAACGTAAACGAGCACACGGAAAAAAAGAACAACTTAACCTACCTTTCGTGGGCGTGGGCGTGGGGCGAGATAAAGAAAAAACACCCCGACGCGGCGTATACGATATACGAAAATGCCGACGGCTGGAACTACCACACCGACGGGCGCACCTGCTGGGTTAAAACCGGAGTAACCGTCAACGGAATCGAACACATAGAATATCTGCCCGTCATGGATTATAAGAACAAGTCAATCCCAGTTGAAAATGTCACATCATATGATGTCAACAAATCAATTCAGAGGTCACTGACAAAGGCTTGTGCGCGGCACGGCTTGGGCTTGTACATATATGCGGGCGAAGATTTGCCCGAAGAACATGAAAATGCGACAAAAAAGCCTAAAGCAGACAGCTCAGCCGAAAAGATTGACCGCAAAGCTCTAAATCTTACGATAACCGCCCTAATGAGCGAGTTTGGAGAGCTCAGAGGGAAAAGTATAGGCGAAGTAGAAAACGCGCTTATGCGCCAAATTTCAGCCCCTGAGGGCGCGTCTCTTGAAACTATAACCGACAATCTCGCGTCAACGGCAAAAATTCAAATGGCTATGTGGCTTAAAGCGGCAAAGGAGCAGTCATGACGATTGAAAAAGCCGACTGGCTGTTGGAATCTGACGGATTCTATCTCAAGTTCAAAATCAAAAACCGTGAAGAAGGTCAGCGCATAGTGGCAGAGGTTAATTCTTCGGACAAGCCCTATGAGTTGACCGTCGAGAAGAAAAAGCGCAAGCGCAGTCTCGACGCGAATGCCTATTGCTGGGTACTCATCGGCAAGCTCGCCGCAAAGCTTCACTTGACAATGTCGGAGATATACCAAAGTGCAATAAAAGAAATCGGTGATAACTTCGAGACCGTCTGCGTCCAAAATAAAGCGGTAGACAAGCTCCGTGACGGCTGGGAGCACAACGGCTTGGGCTGGTTGACGGTCACACTCCCGTCAAAAATCCCAGATTGCACTTGTATACAGCTCTATTACGGTTCGTCAGCCTATGACACCGTTCAGATGTCGCGGCTGATTGATACGATTGTAACAGAGTGTAAAGCGCAGGGCATAGAGACGATGACACCGGAAGAGCTCGAACGACTAAAGGAGGCGTGGAAATGAGGTCGATTCTTCAAGCGGACGAAGATATCTGCTATCTCTGCGGCAGGTCGGGCGCACCTATGGACTGGCACCACTGCTTTGGAGGTTCGGCACGACACGCGAGCGAGGCATATGGCTTGAAAGTCCACCTATGTCACATGGGATGTCATATGTATGGCAAGAACGCAGTTCACGACAATCAGGCGGTGATGGACGAGCTACACCGCGAAGCGCAGAAAAAGGCGATGTCATATTACGGCTGGGATATAGACGACTTTATTCGGATTTTTGGAAAAAATTACCTTTAAGGAGTGTTAAAAACGGAGAAGCTTAACTGTTTTGCGTATGGCTCGGCAACAGAAAACGGCTGCAAGGCGTTGATAAAGCGCGAGTGCGACAAATGCAAGTTTTACAAGACGGCAAACGACGACGCAATCGAAAAACTTAACTGCGAGCTCAGAATCCGCCGCATGTATCAGACGTCGTCGAAAGATTTTTTAAATAACAGGAGGTCAAACAATGATTAACAGCGTAATTCTCATGGGTAGATTGACAGCAGACCCCGAACTCAGACAGACTCAGAACGGCACAGCGGTAACATCGTTTACTGTAGCCGTCGAGCGCAGATTTCAGCGAGAGCAGACCGACTTCATCAACATCGTCGCATGGAAGCAGACTGCCGAGTTCGTCGAGAAATATTTCAAAAAGGGCGCAATGATAGCGCTTAGGGGCAGTATTCAGCAGCGCAACTATGAGGACAAAAACGGCAACAAGCGCACCGCATTTGAGGTCATTGCCGACGAAGTGAGCTTCTGCGGTTCAAAGACGGACAAGCCGCAGACCCCGAACAACGACGATTTCGAGGAAATACCCATAAGCGACGACTTGCCGTTCTGAGGTAGCGAGATGAACATAGTCGACTTTATACCCAAAGGCAAGGAAAACGCGGTCACGCGGGAAGCACTCTGCTTTTATACGGGGCTCGACGACCGAACCGTTCGCAAGCTGATAGAGCTTGCAAGGGACGGCGGAGCACCTATTCTTTCATCGTCGCATAGCGTCGGTTATTGGCTTTCCGACGACATCGTCGAGATTAAAGCTTTCCTCAACGAGACAGACCGCCGTTGCAGAAGCATGTCGCGCAGGGCACAAGGGCTCAGACGCTATGTAGCGGAGCGCGAGGGAAAATATGTCGTTCCCGTACAAGCCCATTTCAGGACGATAAAAAGGAGCTGAGGCAATGGAGCTCAAATGGATAAAACTCTGCGTTAATATCTTCGACGATGAAAAAATAGCGCTCATCGAGAGTATGCCCGATGCTGATTCCATAATTGTTATATGGTTCAAAATCCTCTGTCTCGCGGGCAAACAGAATAACTGCGGCGTGCTTATGCTTAGCGACCGCATACCGTACACCGAGGAAATGCTTGCAACTATCTTTCGCCGTCCTATATCTACCGTGCGTCTTGCGTTGACGACCTTTGAGAGCTTCGGGATGATAGCTATTGTTAACGGCACAATAACTATCCCAAATTGGGAGAAGCACCAAAGCATAGATGCCGTTGAACGGTACAAAGAACAAACCCGAGAGCGAGTGGCAAGTTACAGGCAGCGGCAAAAGGCTATTACGGCGGAAAACTCGTCTGTAACGCAAAGTAACGTTACGCGTAACGTTACATGTAACGTTACGTGTAACGCTGATGTAACGCCGTGTAACGCTATAGAAGAAGATATAGATAAAGATATAGAAGAAGATATAAAAGAAATAGATAAAGAAAAGCCCACGCGCCACAAATACGGTGAATATCAAAATGTCCTACTGTCTGACGAAGATCTTGAGAAACTGAAAAAAGAGTTTTTTGATTGGTCTGACAGAATCGAACGCCTGAGCGCGTATATGGCAAGCACGGGCAAGAGCTACAAAAACCACCTTGCGACGATTCGGAACTGGGCACGGCGTGACAGCAAGACCCCGACCGCAGATGTTAAGCCGACCGGGCAAGCGTCGTATGATTTGACGGAGTTCGAACGAGCGGCGGCACAAAAGCCGATAGTGTACAAGAGAAAAAACAATGATTAATTTAACGCCCGGGCGAAAGTCCGGGCAGAAAGGAAAAACTATGGATTGCAGTAAAACGACAGACTTCTTTGCCGAAGCAAAAAGGCTTTGTAATGCACGCGCTACGTGCGATGATACCGCGCATGACGAACGATGTCCATTTTTCAAATGTTGCAGGAACATGCTCATAACATTGGACGCCGTAGAAATTGAAAAGACAGTTGAGATTCTACAAAAATGGAGTAACGAGCACCCGAAAAAAACATACGAGCAAGACTTCTTTGAAAAATTCCCAAAAGCGCAGGTCTGCTCGGACGGAAGCCCGTTTGTGTGCAGAAAAAGAATCTACGGCGGAATACACTCGACGCTCGAGAACTGCGATTACACAGGAGCTTGTTATAAATGCTGGAACGAACCTATGAATGACGAATAAAACCCGAAAGGAGCTTAACAAAATGAAGATTGTTTTAGAAAAAGGCGCATACAAGCCATACAAGGCACATCCCGAAGATGCAGGATTTGACCTTATGGCAAGAGAGCGTCAGATAGTTCCAGCACATGGCAGCGCGATATTTGACACAGGCGTACATATCGAGATACCGCGGGGGTTCGTCGGATTTCTTAAGAGCAAGAGCGGTCTTAATGTCAAACGCGGAATAACAAGCGAGGGCGTCATTGATGCGGGTTATACAGGCAGCATTTGCGTCAAGCTTTACAACAACACTCGGATTCCCTACATGGTCGAAAAGGGCGACAAGATATCGCAGCTCGTCATTTTGCCGATTTATAGCGACGAGCTTGAAGTCGTCGGTAGTCTCGACGAGACGGCGCGCGGCAATAACGGATTCGGTTCAAGCGGGAGGTGACGGCGATGAGCAATGTTGATGTCTTTGAAATATTGGCCGCTGCGATTTGTTCAGCGAATTTAGCGGTATTTGCGGTTACATGGTTACATGAACTGATAGAGTTTATTAAAAAGAAACGTCACGAACGAGCAGAAGCTCAAGAAATGATAGTGATACTCAAAGAAAAAAATCATCAGTATAGCATGGAAATCAATTCGCTGAACGCGAGAATTGCTGAACTAACAGAAAAACTGTTGAAAGAAAAGCTGTTGAAAGGTGGTAATGACGACTATGAATGAAGATTACATGAAGCTCAAAGATTTTGCGCAAAAACGCCTTAACGACAGTTGCAAAGACGGCAATGACTACGATGTCAGATATTGGGTCGGCTATATCGATGGGCTGAATGCGCTGCATAAGAAAATAGACGGAGGTAAAAAATGAGCGATTATATCGACCGTGTTGCACTCGGGATAGGCTTGTGTGACCGAGATGTTTTTGAGAACAAAGGTTATGCGGATGGTTGGAATGCCGCTGTTAAAATTTTAAAAGAAGCTCCTGTTGCTGATGTACAAGATATTAAACACGGAAAGTGGATTAAAACTCAAGAGCCGTTGGGTTGGTGCGATGTTGATTGCGCTGAATGTTCTGTTTGCCACGAAAGTTGGATTATAGACGAAGATTCAAGCATTGGCGATTACGAATGTATGTGGCACTACTGCCCAAACTGCGGCGCAAAAATGGACGGAGAGAAATAAATGAGTTTAGGAAGCGATTATTTAGCTGAATATGCGTTTGAGCGGGATTATCCACACGGGCTCAACGGCGACGAGTGGAGAGATGCTCGTGGCGTAGTACACAAACTTAAAGATATGTCGGAGTCGTATATTAAAAATGTGATGAGGTTCATTGGTGAAGATGACGACTTTTGGTATGCGTGTGAGGCTGAGCTAAACAGGAGACTGGACTATAACAGAAATAGGAGGTAGCAACAATGCGTGATATAGAATTTCGTGGTAAGCATACAGATGACGGCGAGTGGGTATATGGCTATGTTTACTGTTATGGCTGGATTGGCGAAGAAGAAACTTGTATTGTGCCCAATTATGCCAGCGCACCATATTCAATCGAAGTAGACCCTGAAACCGTAGGACAGTACACAGGTCTCAAAGATAAAAACGGCACAAAGATTTTTGAAGGCGATATAATTTATGCCGTTTCAAATTTTGACGCTGCAAATATGGTTGTTGTTTATGACCCAGCAGAATTTCGCCTCGTTCCTTGCGAAGACTACAAAACATATAAGCCGGGTCGGGGGTTTAAGTGTTTGTGTTACGAAAGCTTTTATATGGAAGTTGTTGGCAATATTTATGATAACCCTGAGCTATTAGGAGGAAATAACAATGGCTGAGTGGAGAATATATGAGGCAGACACACCGCAATGTACCAATTGTGGAATGTGGATGCCATTTGCGAGATACCGACGTGGGCAAGGAGTGAATGCGAGGACAATCACTGATTACTGCCCGAACTGCGGTGAAAAGATGACGGCGATGCCGATGTGCGGAGAGTGCAAATACGGTCAAGGCGCATGGAAAGACAACGGAATATGCTACGCCTGTCGTGAGCAGATATGGATTCCCGGAGCACCGCACAGAAAAGTCGGAGAGGAGGATTGACGATGGCAGAATACATTGAGCGCGAAGCGGCGGTGAAAATTGCCGCGAAGTACGGGCTTACAGACGGCGTTGTTTTAGGCAGACACTCGGGGCTTGCAGATTGTATTGCAAGTGAAATCAATGCAATTCCAGCGGCTAATGTTGAACCTGTTGTGCGCTGCAAGGACTGCAAGAAGAGCAGCTTGACGGAGTTTGGAAAACGATATTGCTCTGAACCTATGGGTGCGTTCTATGGATGTATTCCCGTAGAGGACAGTTTCTTTTGCAGCGGCGGAAAAAGACTGGAGGAGAATGAACAATGATATCAAATGGGACGAACACATGTATATCGTTGACAAGTGGAGCGAATACAAAGTCTGCAAAATTCCTTTTAGCCTTACTTTGTGGGAGTGTGGGTGGAAAGACATATTTCTCACCCGTGAAGAAGCGGAACAAGCGTTAAAGGAGCGTGAAAATAATGGCTAATGCAGACAGATGTGTTTGTTGCGGTGAGATAGTTCCCGAGGGACGGCAGATATGCCCGCAATGTGAGCGCAAAAGATACATTTACACTATACCCGATATCCCGCCGTCGTTAAACAAGTTTGCTGGGCGCGAGAATGTATGGGCTTATAGAGCGGAAAAAAAGCAGTGGGAAGCTCTGTGCGCGGCGTACTGCCGACCGAAGCCGTCCGAGCCGATAAAAAAGTGCGTTGTCAGAATTACATACTTTTTTCGGACAAGGCAGCGTCACGACCCCGACAATTACAACGGAAAGTTTATCCTTGACGGTTTGCGGGAAGCCGGAATAATTGAAGATGACAGCTTTTCAAATGTCGAGCTTCAACTGTGCGGGAGCTACGACAAGGAAAACCCGCGAACAGAAATAGAGGTGATTCTGTGACTGTCACCGAATGTGTTAATCACATTAGGCACTTAGAAAACGAGATCTCGTTCAAGCAACGCCAAAGAGCGGAACTGTTTGAAATGTTGACATCTATCACCGCTCCGTTGTCCGAAGCCGTGCAGAGCACCTCCGAGGACAAGGTGAGCAGCCTTGTCGCGCAATATGTTGACCTCAGCAACGAGATAATCGACACTTACAGGCGGAAATTCAACGCGGAGAACGAGTTTCACGCTTTAGCTGCTCAACTCCCGCCACAATGGGAAGAGCTGTTGCTCTTGCGATATCTCAGCGGAATGACATTTGAGAACATATCTGCGGAGATGGGTTACTCACGGGAATGGTGTTGGAAGACGAACAACAAAGCCCGAACGGCACTGCAAGACCTCCTTGACAAAAAAGAAAGGCAAAAAAGCTGAAAGTGTACAGAAAAATACAGTAAAATACAGAGAAATACAGTTCGCATATATGGTATTATATATGCGTAGAGGTGGACGGGATATGGCAGCTCTCGTACATTGATACAATTTCCATTCTCTTTTCCGTTTTTCATTTTTCTTTTTTCTTATCTCCTTTCCCCGCTTCGCCCTGCGGCGGGTACAATAGCAGGGCAACACGGCGAAACACGGTTGTTGTCGGGGCTCCCATACCCCGACAGTTCGGTTCAACTCCGACTTTGCACACCTCCAATTTGAAAACCCTTTTATCAAGTTGTCGGTGGTTATTCGCTTTTTCGGATAGCCGCCGACAGCGCTTTGTTATGGTGATATCATGGAAATAATCACAAAAAAAGTAAAAGACTTAAAGCCATATGAGCGAAACCCGCGCAGAAACGATGACGCGGTCAAATATGTCGCCGAAAGTATAGAGCGGTAATTTAAGATTCCTATAAAAGAGAGGTGGTGGCATGGCAAAGCAGACGAATTTCGGGGGCAAAAGGCACACTTTAACTGTGGAAGACCAGAGGAAGGGCGGAAAGCGTTCAGGTGAAGTGCGTCGAGACTTGAGAGATACCCGAGAATTAGTGAGAAGAGCTATGTCAATGTACCTCAACAGCGACGACCCCGCAGAGGTTAATTATATAAGCGATATAACTGACAAAAAAAACATATCCGCCAAAGAAGCAATGATATACGCGCAGCTCAATCGGGCTATGAACGGCGATACAATAGCCTTTAAAGCTTTAATGGAGCTCGCAGCCGAGAACGGCGGTCAGCAGCAGAGCGACATATCAGAGCTTTACAAGGCACTGGACGGTGACGGCGAATGAAAATAACAAGACTGTCGCCGAAGCAAAAAGAGATTTTGCGCTGGTGTCACGGCAAGGATAAAGACAAATATGACGCTATTATATGCGACGGTGCAGTTCGTTCAGGTAAGACCGTCTGCATGATTCTGTCGTTCATCCATTGGGCTATGCGGTATTTTGACGGTCAGACATTTGCAATTTGCGGAAAGACGGTGCAGTCCGCAGAAAGAAACATAATAACGCCGTTGCTCGGAATGACCGATTTAACGGCTTATTTCGAACTCAATTATAAGCGGTCAAACAAGCTGTTGACCGTGCGCGGCGGCGACAAAACAAATTTCTTTTATGTGTTCGGCGGCAGAGACGAGAGTTCGGCGTCGCTCATTCAGGGCATGACACTTGCGGGGGTACTGTTGGACGAGGTTGCGCTTATGCCTCGTTCGTTTGTGGAACAAGCCGTTGCGAGATGTTCGGTATCGGGCTCAAAGCTGTGGTTCAACTGCAATCCCGACAGCCCGGCACATTGGTTTTATGAAGAATGGGTAACAAAGCCCGAAGAGAAGCGCGTCTATCATATTCACTTTTTGTTGACGGACAACCCGTCACTAACCGACGAGATAAGAGAGCGATATTTTAGGTTGTACCCGTCGGGAGTGTTCTATCAGCGTTTTATTTTGGGTCTGTGGGTAGCGGCAGACGGGCTTGTGTACGATGTCGATGTAAACACTTTAATTGATGATACCGTTCCCGAACAGGGGCGGTATTTTATTTCTATCGACTATGGCACGCTAAACCCGTTCTCGGCGGGTCTGTGGTGCCTAAATGGCAAGACTGCAACGAGAATAAAAGAGTTTTATTATGACGGGCGCAAACGTCAAAGACAGTTGACCGACGAGGAATATTATGAAGCGGTCGAAGATCTGGCGGAAGGCTATGACGTTGAGCGAATAATTGTTGACCCATCCGCCGCGAGCTTTATAACCTGTATTAGGAAACACGGCAGATTTTCCGTGCGAAAAGCTAAGAACGACGTAATTGACGGAATCCGAGTCACTTCTGAAATGGTCAAAGGCGGCGTTATCAAAATAAATTCAAGCTGTCAGGGAATTTTGAAAGAGTTCGGCATGTACCGTTGGGACGATAAATCGACGGTCGATAAGGTTGTAAAGGAATATGACCACGCGATGGACGATATGCGTTACTTTTGTTACACGGTATTAAGGAGGGAACTCCGCTGGATGGGGTATAGGGGTGATAAAGATGACAAGGATTAAACGGTGGATATGCGATAAGTATCTGCCCTCTTATGCCCGCGAGAGTGCCGCAGAGGAGACGCGCAGACTCAAGGCAAGGATATTTGACCTTGAAAGTGAAAACGCCCGTCTGAGGGCATATATCGAGGGATTTGAGCGCGGTACGCGGCAGATGCGCAAAATAATCATCAACACGGGGGATAAGAAATGAGTGTAATATCTGCACTGCTTAACTGCAACAAAATATATAACTTTTCCGATGCTTTTGGAGTCAAGGACATAACAACGGCGGAGATGCAAGAGGCTATAAAGCTGTGGCTTACAATGTACTTTGACCACAAAGACAGGGAGCTTGACGATTGCCAGAGGCTTCCGGTGCTTATAGTCAACAAACTTGTAAAAACGGCGTTCTCGGAGTATTCCGCGAGCTCGGGAAATACATTTGCGCAGTCGGTGCTTGAGGACATTGAAAAAACGAGGCGAGCGGCGTTTCAGCAAATGTTAATCTCCGGTGAGTGCCTTATAAAGCCCGTGCCGACCGCTGACGGCTTTATATTTGTACCGATACGGCGTGACTGTTTTGTTCCCCTCTCGCGCAACGAGCGCGGGGAGCTTGCGAGCGTGGGTACGGCAGAGTTGACGGTGGAGGGCGGCGACTATTACACATTACTTGAGCGCAGGACGGCGGGCAATGTGTTGACTATCGAGACGAAACTTTTCCGCTCCGGCGATGCCGGAACTTTAGGAACGGAGGTACCGCTTGCGTCGCTTGCTAAATACGCAAATTTACAACCTATAATGCAGTTGCCCGTTGCTGGGCTGGGGCTTGCGAGCCTTAAATCGCCGCTCTATAACACGGTTGACGGGTCTTTTGACGGCGTGTCAATATACGCTCCTGCCGCTGACCTTATCGCGAGGATAAACCGCAATGAGCAACAGCTGTGCAGCGAGTTTGAACTCGGCAGAGCGCGAATAATGGTATCTGACGACCTTATAAAGCGCGACGGCAACGGCAATAAGCGCGTTGTGGATGATGTATTCACACGGTTTGACGGCGACCCGCAGGACTTCGGGTTGACGATATTCTCACCCGCGTTCCGCGAGCAGAGCTATCTTGCAAGAAAAACGGAGTATTTGCGCAACATCGAGAGCCTTATTGGTTTTAAGCGCGGCATTCTGTCGGATGTCGAGTCCGCAGAGCGCACGGCGACGGAGATCACATCCTCTGACGGCGACTATAACCTTACAATTATCGACTTGCAGAGCGTGTGGACGCAGGCGGTCAGAGACTTGCTTGTAATTTGTTCTGCACTTGGCGAGATTTACCGCATGAACGGTCACAGCACGATTGACCCTGACGAGGCGGTGTTTGATTACGGCGATGGTGTACTTTATAACCGCGACAAGACCTGGAATGAGTATGTCGGTATGGTGCAGATGGGCTTGATTAAGCCCGAGATAGCTGTAGCGTGGTATTTTGAGGAGTCGTGCAAGACTCCGGCAGATATCGAAAATATCCGTGCGAAGTATATGCCGGAAATAGAAAGCTTGACGCAGAGCGGTGATGAATAATGCTGTCGCCTGAAAAGATTGATGCGCTGAATGTGCTTGCCGGGCGGGTTGTTGACCCGGTGACCGACTATCTGCTTGCCGATATAGCGCGACGGATAGCGCAGGCGGGTGAAATAACATCAACGGCTGGATATCAGATATGGAAAGCGCAACAGCTCGGCGCGAGCCGAAAAGAAATAAAAAAGCGCGTGGCGGAGCTGCTGAAGCTGTCGAAAGACGAGACAGAGAAGCTTTTTAAGCAGTCGGCGAAAGACGGATATCAATTTGATATGTCGCATTTGCCGACTGAATCGATACCGTTTGAAAAAAACGACAGTCTGCAACAGATAGTTTCCGCCGCTGTCGAGCTTGCCAAAGAGGATTTTACAAACATCACGCAGACAATAGGCATGATTGACCCATACGGCAACGAATTACCGCTATACAAGGCATACAATGCGTGTTGCGATTACGCTTTTAAGCAAGTGTTTACAGGCGCGACGGATTATAACACGGCAGTGCGGCAGGCTTGCAAAAATCTGTATGATAAAGGGCTTGTCGCCGTTGACTATCAGAGCGGCGTAAGAACATCGCTTGAAGCTGCTGTGCGTCGTAATATCATGGGTGGTCTCGGGCTTATGCAAGAGAAAATAAGTGCCGAAGATCATGACAAAATGGGCGCGGACGGCTGGGAGATATCTGCACACGCCGCGAGTGCCCCCGACCATGAGCCGATACAGGGCAAGCAGTACAGCGACGCGGAATACACAGAGCTCAACAACAGCCTCGTGCGCCGTATCGGTACTCTTAACTGCGGACATGCCGCTTTTCCGATTATCTTGGGTGTATCAAAGCCCGTATACACCGCCGAACAGCTTGAAGATTTTAAGCGCAAAAACGCGGAGGGCATAACCTATGACGGTAAGCATTACACAACATATGAAGCAACGCAGATACAGCGCCGACTTGAGCGGTCAATCCGCAAGTGCAAACGCGAAATAACCGTCCGTGAAGCGGCGGGCGACGAAGAAAAGCTCAAACTCGCGCAGGTGCGTTATACCCGATTAAATCAGGAATATGCCCGCTTTTCAAAATCCGCAGGGCTGAGAACACAGACCGAACGGTTGCGGACTGCCGGATTTGATTATAAGCAGGGCAGAGAAGCGACAAAAACGGCAAGAGCAGCCGCAAGGTAAAAAATTTCTATCATTACATCACAATTCAATAATTACAGCGTTTTGCGGTCAAATGCAAGGCGCTGTTTTTTATATCCCGATATTAACGCTGTCCCGGTGGCGGCGTTTTTATACAATTTCAATGCGGACAGATTCCGCAGGAAGGATGAACCAGATGTTTATTTTTTCAAGAAAACTCAAGCTGTTCCCGGAGGGCGAGCCCGGCGCAGGTCAGACCGACCCGGCACCGAGCACACCGCCCGCGCCTACAGGTAAAACCTTTTCTGAGGATTATGTGCACGATCTGAGGAACGAGGCAGCAGGGTACAGAACGCAGAACAAAACCTATGAGGCAGCACTCCGAAAGGCACTCGGCGTAGCTGACGGCGAGGAACTGGGCGATATCGATAAGCGCATATCTTCGCGCGAGCAGGCACAGCAGACCGCCCTTGCAAATGCCCTTAAACAGGCAAATGACCGTCTTATAGAGGCGGCAATCAGCTCAAAAGAGGGCTATGACAAGAAGCTGCTCTCAAAAGTCGTTGACCGCTCGAAGCTCAAGGTAAAAGACGACCTTACCATTGACGGACTAGATGACGCAATCAAAGCCGCCGAAGAGGAATTTCCGGCGGTAAAGGTAAACGCCGCGCCGCCTTTTGCGGCAGGCACGGGCACTATGCCCATTGGAAACAAATACACCCCCGAAGAGGCGGCAATAAGAGCCGCTATGGGACTTAAGATTGACTAAGGAGGTCAAATTTAATGGCAAATAGTATAGCACTTGCAAAACAGTTTGTGGCGATGCTTGACGAGGTTTATAAGGTCGCGTCGCTTACTTCCGACCTTGACGGCGCAGCAGAGCTTGTCAGAGCCGGGGCAAACGCCAACGAGCTTATAATCCCTAAACTCAGCATGAGCGGTCTCGGCGATTACAGCCGTAATAGCGGTTATGTTGACGGTGACGTCACTCTGACCAATGAGACCGTACAGTGCAACTTTGACAGAGGCAGGATGTTTACGGTTGACAACATGGACAATCAGGAGACCGCAAATATCGCCTTCGGCAGACTCGCGGGCGAGTTTATCAGAACAAAGGCCGTCCCCGAGCTTGACGCTTTCCGCTTCGCGAAATATGCGGGTATTACTGGCATATCTAAGGTTTCGGCTGGTGCGACTCTTTCCGATGGCGCGGCAGTAATCGCCGCACTCAGAGCCGCGATCACCAAAATGGACGAGGACGAAGTCCCCACCGAGCAGAGATATCTTTACATTACTCCCACCCTGCATGGACTCGTGCAGGATATGGACACCACCAAGAGCCGCGAGGTACTTACCCGTTTCGCAAAGGTTGTCGATGTCCCGCAGTCGAGATTTTACACTGCAATCGCACAGAAGTCTGGTAAAATCATCACCACCGGTCAGGGCGACGGCGCTTCTACCGTTGACGAGACCGCAGGCGGTTATACAAAGGCAACCGGCGCAAAGGATATCAACTTTATGGTTATCCACAAGCCCGCAGTTATCCAGTTCCAGAAGCATGTTGCGCCGAAGTTCATTTCGCCCGATCAGAATCAGACCGCCGATGCGTGGAAATATGGCTATCGCAATGTCGGCATCGCCGACGCCTACGAAAACAAGGTTGCGGGTATCTATCTGCACCACAAGGCGTGAGGTGACGCGATATGACGGTAGTAGGTCTTATTTTCCCCGAGGAAGAAAAGAAGTTCCGCTGCGATATCTGCGGCAAGGAATACAAGAGCGAGACTGCGCTTGAAAAGCATAAAGCGGAGAAACACGGCAAGGAGTGAGCGAATTGCAGTACGCAGAATATGGCTTTTATTTAAACGACTATCTCAAGGGGCGCGAAGCGGCTTTAAACAAGAGCGATTTTGACTTTTATGCGGTCAAAGCTACCAAGGTTATTGAACAGTACACATTTGGGCGTGTCGAAACAGTGACCGACGATGTCAAGAATTGCTGTTGCGAGCTTGCCGAGAATATGCAGGCAGAGGCAAAAACCTCCGAGCGCAGCGGCGTAACATCCGAAAAAGTCGGTGATTATTCCGTGTCTTACGCGTCGGCAGCGGACGAGCGTACCGAGAGAAGCGCGGAATGTCGTCATATTCTGCGTCTGTGGCTCGGGAGCACGGGCTTACTGTACAGGGGGTAAAGATGTATACCAACACAAAAGCAACCGTGTACCGCCTTATAGGGGGCAAATACGAGCGGATATTCCTGCCGCGCGTTTTTTGGGATATGAAGTCAACCGCCTCGACGGGCAAAAACGGCAAGACCGAGAGCGACACGGTGACGGTTTTTCTGCCGTTGCTCTTGCAGCTTACTCCGCAGAAAGACCTTATAATCAAAGACTCTGTACCTCTAACGATTGATAACTCGACCGAAGAAGCTCAGAGCGCGAGCGTAAAAAAGCTTTTTGCCGGGTATGATGTTCACACGGTCATGGCTTGCCGGATGTGCGATTATGGCTCGGCGGAAATGCGCCACACCGAGCTTGATGTGAGGTGATAGCGTGTCCGACAAAATAAAGCAACCCGACAATATGGAATATACCGGGACGATAAATGTCAAAATTCACTGGAATCCGCAATTTGCAAAAGAGATGAACCAAAGGGCGTATAGAATCCAGTGCGTTATCGACTCTGATGTCATTAAGTTTATGAAGCCGTATATCCCGTATCAGTCCGGCTTTTTAATGTCAGAGGCACTGACTATTCCGACCGTCATAGGCTCGGGCGAGGTCAAACAGCTCGGACCCTATGCGCATTATCTGTATATGGGCGAGATATATGGTCCCAATATCCCAGTCAAAGAAAAAGGCGAGATTGTGGGTTGGTGGTCACCGCCGAGTAAAGCCCCGACAGGCAGACCGCTGACGTATGATACCACAAAAAATTCGTCCGCAGGTTCGCACTGGTTTGAGCGTATGAAAGCCGACCGTGCGGACAAAATTCTCGCCGACGCGCAGGAGGCGGCAAATAGATGAACATAATCGAAACCGTTAAAAAAACACTCTCTCAGTGTCCTAAAATAGACGACTTTTGCAACGGCTTGCATGTCGATTTTTCCGAAAACAAGAGCGGGGACTTCGGACTCTATTCTTCGGGCGATGCGCTTGTCGGAAAAGATATTTTAGGCAATGAGAAACGCAAACACAGCTTTGTACTGTACGCCAACGGCAGACCGTTCAACGAGTTTGACCGACTGGCGCACAGTGCTTTTTTATTGGAGCTGAACTATTGGCTCGAGAAGCAGAAACATATCGTGGTGACATCTGTTGTCGACGGCAAAGAGCTGCCGGGCGAGATAACAAAAATGAGCTGCGCAAATGCGATGCTTTTTGCAGTCCCGACAGGGAACGTGAACGACGGCGTCACATATCAGCTTCAAATCTACGCCGAATATACCATAGAAAGTGAGGAGTTTTAATGCCTGGAACTACTGCCAATACGGCAAACGCAAAGATAGAGCGCAAATATCTTGCACACTACATCGATTCGTCGTTTAATGGCACAACTGCAAACTATGTCCGTTTGGGCAAAGACCTTGAAGAGTATGCGATTGAGATGAATCCGGACTCGGAGACGAAGAAGAACATACTCGGCGAGAACTCGACCAATGTCAAAGGTTACGAGCCGCAGGGCTCTGTTGACCCTTATTATGCTTATAGCGGCGACCCGCTCTATGAGCACCTTGCGTCCATAATCAACGACCGCGCAACTGGCTCGGCTCTTGAAACAACTGTCGTTGACGCGCTGTTCAAGACCGACGGCTCGTGTGAGTGGGCGTATCGCGAGAACGCTATTATCATTCCGCAGTCGATAGGCGGCGAAGACGGCGTTCAGATTCCCTTTGAAATCCACTACAACGGCGGACGCACAAAGGGAACTTTTGATGCGGCAACAAAAACGTTTACCGCAGATTCGTCCAAGTAATCAAAAAAGGGGGGCTGCTTCGGCAGCCTCTCTCCCTTTTTAGGAGGTAAAACATGGCACAGCAGCGACAGAGTATAAACTTTGACGACGGCTTTAAAAGCTACGAAATTAACGGCGACCCGCAGAGAATTGTCCGTATAGATACCGCCGACTACGGACTTATAGAGCGTCTGCGGAACGCTAAAAACAATATAAACGAAGAAATGAAGAAATATGAGAACGTCAAGATAAAGAGCGACGGTTCGGCAGACCTTGACGATGAGACGGCAGCTGATAGTCTCCGCGACCTCGGCAAGTTCATATGCGGTCAGTTCGACTATATCTTCAACTCCGAAGTGTCCGGCGTTCTGTTCGGCACAGCTTCACCGCTTTCGACTCGCGGCGGCGTTCCGCTTTTCGAGCGCGTTTTCAATGCAGTTCTTCCGATTATAGAAACTGACATAAAATCCGAGCAGAAGAAAGCCGAAGCCCGTATCAAAAAGTACGAAGCCGAAGCCGCGAGGTTTAAAAATAGCTTATGATAGGCTATCTTCCGACCACGCTCGAAGTGGCAGGCAAAGAATATTCTATCTGCTCCGATTATCGCGTTGCGCTTGTCATTTTTGAGGCGTTTGACGACCCGGAACTCAATGAGTATGACAAAATGGCGGTTATGCTGGATTGTTTATATAAAGAGCCGGACTCGATACCGAGAGAAGCCTGCAACGAGGCGATTGAAAAAGCGTCGTGGTTTCTTGATGGCGGTGAGGACTATAAAGAAGCAGGTCAACAGCGACAGAAAAAAGTCATGTCATGGTCTCAGGACGAAAAGATGATTTTTTCCGCAGTAAACAAGACCGCCGGGCAGGAAGTCCGCGCCGTGCCCTATATGCATTGGTGGACGTTCCTCGGCTATTTTGCAGAGATTGGCGAGTGCCTTTTCTCGACAGTCCGTTCTATCCGTGAAAAGAAGAACAGACACAAGAAGCTCGACAAGTGGGAGCAGGAATTTTACAAAGAACACAAAAAGATGATAGACATTGAGCGCAAATACTCGGCACAGGAACAGGCAGAACGTGACGCGCTTAATAAACTTTTAGGATAGCGGGGGTGATTGAATGGTTGACGGCTCTCTCAAATTTGACACAAAATTTGACACGGACGGCGTGAATAAAGCAACCGATATGGTGAATAAATCGGTGTCACGTATGTATCAGCGCGTCAAACAGGCGTTCAGCGGCAAGGAAGTTGACCAGTCGTCGGCGAAGATGAAACGGTTGCAGAATAATGTCGATGAAGCAAATGCCAAAGTCGAAAAGCAGATAGCCGAAGTCGAAAGGCTGCGCACGGAATATGAAAATCTCAAATCTGACGACGGATATATCGAGCCGGAAGCCGCAAAACCGCTGATAGAACAGGCGGAAACGCTCAAAGCGAAAATCGCCGAAGCAAAACAGCAAGTCGCCGAATATGACAAGCAGTGGGAACATGGCGTTACCGGAGCTGACGGCAAATCCGGCGAGTGGGTTGACAAAGTCCACAGCTTGCAGGCGGAATATGACAAAGTCCTTGAAAAAATCGAAAAGATTGAAAGTAAAGCCGAAGCGAAACACCAGACCGACCGTTCCGCTCAGCTTGCCTCGTCCGAAGCGGCTATCGTAGATGCAGAGAAAAAGCTCGGCGGACTCAAAAGTAAAGCCGATATTGCGAAAACAAAGCTCCGGGAAGCTCTGGACGCCAAAGCACCTGCGGGATTTAAAAAGGGCTTGACTGGAGCTACTGCCGGTCTTGATAAATTCGTCAAGCGCATAGGCGGTCTTGCAAAGCGAGTTTTCATTTTTACTGTCATAACAAAGGCACTCAGAAAGCTTAAAGAGCTGCTCACCTCTATGACCTCGTCGGACAAGCAGATACAGACCTCTCTTGCCAACATAAAGGGTAATCTCTTGACGGCGTTTCAGCCGATATACGAGTTTGCATTGCCTGCGATTAAAGCGTTACTGCACGCGCTCGAACAAGCATCGGCTTTTCTCGCGTCGTTTACCGCCGCGCTTTTCGGCAAATCTGTATCACAGATGCAGAAAAACGCAAAGGCGCTTAATAAGCAAGCAACGGCGACAAGCAAGGTCGGCAAGGCGGCGGAAAAAGCTTCTCGAAGCCTTGCGAGTTTCGACGAGCTGAATCAGCTCAGTGATAACAGCGCAAGCAGTTCAGGCGGCACAGATGCGTCGTCTGCACCCTCATTTGACAACGAGATAGCCGATTTGGACAGCAACATAAAGAGAGTAACATCACAGGCAATGACGCTCGCAGGTGTCGGGTTGGTGCTTGTCGGCATTGCGACTGCCTCGATACCTGCAATTCTTACAGGCGTTGCTCTTATAATGATGGGCGTGACAATGCGAGAGGGCACGGGAACGCTTACAAAACCTAACTGGGTAGACCAAGTTATCACATGGGGCGGAATGATAGTTGGCGTTGCCTTGCTTGTGGCTGGACTTGCTTTAGGCAGTATAAAATTGATTTTGACAGGTATCACGCTCTACGCCACAGCGGCGGCGTATGGCAAGGCGAGCGGAACCTTTGAAGCAATGCCAAGTTGGCTAAAACAAGTAGTGACGTGGGGCTCGATAGCTCTGGGTACAGCGCTACTTGTAATAGGCATAGTAACAGGTAACATTGCGCTGATAGCCGCTGGAATTTTGGCTTTTAAGTTTGGCACAGATGTTGGGCGAGAAAGTGGCGCGTTCTCCGAGCTTCCGAGCTGGCTGCAAACTATAATCAGCTGGGGCAAAAAAGCTATGGGCACAGCGTTGCTTGTGGTCGGACTTATAACTGCGAACCTTTCGTTGATACAAAGCGGCGCGTCAATGCTGGGCATTACGATATCGACGGAAACGGTTTCAGATGCCTTTTCGGCGACATGGAACGCCGTCAGATCACTCGGAACGCGAATTGCCAATTGCGCGTCTGACCTCTGGAATAAAATAACCTCCGGCGCGTCGAGAATGTGGGATTCAATCAAAAACTCAGGTCGTGGCAGACTTAACGGTATTATATCGCTCGTTGAGCGGTGTATTAATACCGTTGTCAATAAAGCGAATAGAATCTCGTGGAATATTCCCGATTGGGTGCCCGGAATAGGCGGCAAGAAGTTCGGCTTCAATCTGCCTACCGTCAGCATACCTCGCCTTGCAACAGGTACAGTTGTCCCGAGAAACTACGGCGAATACACTGCCATACTCGGCGATAACAAGCGCGAGCCCGAAGTTGTTTCGCCTTTGTCGACGATGAAACAGGCGGTTCGCGAGGTCATGAACGAACTCGGCGGAGATAACTCACGCCCGATATCAATTTCAATTTATGCCACGCTCGACGGAAAGGTCGTCGGGCAATCGGTAATTGAATACCATAACGGCGTTGTCAGAAGAACTGGCAAAACGCCGCTCGCGGGGGTGAGTGTATGAGTATAGCCGTAATGAAAATCAAAAAAACGGGTACATCGACATGGAAAACACTTCCCACGCCGATGGGCTTGAAACCCGGAATAAATATCATCGACAGCAGCAAAAGCGGGCGTGACAACAACACGGGAACAATGTTTCGCGATATCGTGACGGGAAAGAACAAATACACCGCCACGATGCCGAGCGGGTTGAATAATACGCAGTACGCAGAAATCGCAGATATTATCCTTGCTGATAGCTTCGACTGCTGGTTGCCGAATCCGAAAACGGGCACATTCGGCACAAAAACATTCTACTGCTCGACGCTCGAGGCGGACATAGAGCAGATATACAGCGAGACTCTTTGGACTTACAAAGAGTTTAGCTTCGGCTTGACCGAGATGTAAGGGGGCATAGGCAGTGTATAAGATAACCAACGCGACAAAACGCGCAGCGGTCAGAGCTGCTTATGCCGGGCGGACTCGTCACATAATCAACCGGATAACATTCGGACATTATGTGACGACTCTCGGAATTCGTTCTTTTGTCTCGGATAAGGTCGTCATAACGGACGGTTTGCAGAGCTTGAGCGTGACACAGGTTCTCAACGGAGACGAGGACGCAACAGTCGGAAGCGTAGGCTCAAGCTCTTATTCCGCGACTTTTAATAATCCATCGTCCACCTTTAACTACCGCGGCAAGATAGCTTTTGTCGAGAGCGGCGTGCTTCTGGCGGACGGAACATATTATTACACGCCCTGCGGCTATTTTGCGACAGAGAAGCCGGAAACGGACGACGACGGCAAGACCTTGACCGTCACCGGATATGACGAGATAGACAAAATGGGCGGCAAGTGGACGCCGTCCATTACAGTCACCGATACCACGACGCTGAAAGATGTCGTCGAGAATATCGCAAGTATGCACGGCTTGAGCGTGGCATATGTCGATACGGCGGCACAGACCGCCTTGAAAAATCATGTTATCGGCGTTGCAACAGCCGCAGAACTGACGGAGCAGAGCGAGCGAGACGTGCTCGGTTACTGCGTCGGATGCGCGGGAATGTCTGCGCGCATAAACACAGTCGGAAAGCTTTATATCTCGTGGTTTTTTAGTCCGGGCAGTACCTATGACTATACCGTGACGGCGGATGTCCAGTGGGAAAACGGCTTTAAAAAGTCCGCAGAGAGCGCGGTCAAGATAGAAGCGGTCTCTGCGGGCGAGGACGAAGATGTCTACACAAAAGGCACAGGAGTTCCGCTGTCTTTTGCGAATCCGCTTATTAGCCACGCCGAGATAGACGCGATATATACGCGGTATAACGGACGGACTTGGTATCCGTCAACTTGCACATGGCGCGGAGACCCGTGTATAGAGGTCGGCGATATTATCACCGTCAAAGACAAAAACAGCAAGTCATATACCGTCTATGTAGCGCAGCAAGAGTTAGACCTCTCGGGCGGTTTGCAGTCTACAATTATATCTCCCAATCTCGACACAACGGAGATGTCTTTTGACTCCGTCAGCGCGTCCGTAAAGCTTGAACTTAGCAAGGTTCGAAACTCAATGGAGGCGGCAATAAAAGCCGCTACAAACGCTATAAACGGGGCAAACGGCGGATATTATCGTATTCTCGACCTCGACAAGGACGGAAACCCGGACGGCTGGGAGTGTTTCGCGACAGATGGCTTGCAAGGTGTTAAATGCACCTACGGCGGTATAGGCTGCACCACAAACGGCGGCAAGACCTACACCAACGCCATGACCGGAGCGGGCATAAACGCAACGGCTATAACGACGGGTATCATCACAGGCGGCACAAACGGATTTTCCTTTAACCTCGAATCCGGACACATCGAAGCCTCTGATATCAACATCACTGGCGGCGATATAAACCTTGACGGCGGTAGCCTGTCGATAGAGAGCGATGCATTTAAAACCGACTTGTCGGGCGGATATCTGCAAATGTACTACGCCACAAATATGGCGACGGGTACAAATTACAATTATTTGACTGTTACTGACGCAATGGTGGACAACTACTATTACGCGACATTTGCGTCGCCGTTGCCAAGCGTTGATGGGATAAACACAAAAGGCTTTAGATTCGGCGAAAGCGACGAGAACAAAACCGGAATAATACATTGGCAGACCGATTATGCGCTTATCGAAAAGGCAAGAGCGCGGTTTAGACAGTGTGTCGAGGTCAACGAGATAATGACTGTTGACAGTAACGGCGACAGTATAGGTTTTATATCTCACGCCCCATTCAGGTCAACGGATATAAGTGCGGAAATAGGTGCGACAAACGAAGCAAAAGCGTTTATGCAGCTTGCTAATAACTCAAAAGGCACAATTCCGGCGCGAATCAACATCTACTCAAGCGGTAGCGGCGGAGCGGGCATGAGCCTTGAACTTAAATCCGGTGGCGGGTACACTGGACGACTGTTTGTTGACAACACCGGTTTGTATGCGGAGTTTAACGGCAACGGTGTTTACAAAAAACTTGCGTAAGGAGGTAAGTCTAATATGATAAAAACTGAACTCGGAAAAAAACTCGGTACAGCCAGAGAAACGGCAAGGCAGCTTGAACAGGAGACAAAACAGCTGACGAGTCGACTGGAATATGTCCGTACCGAGCTTATCAAACAGCTCGGTAAAATAGAGATGCTCAATGAAATGTTGCAGGAAGAGGAGGCGGTAGACGATGCGGACAACCACGATAACGATTGATTATGCTCACCCGCGCGGTTATGACGTTGGATATCGAGCGGAGAACAACTTCACAGAGTTGTCGCTACCCGTTCCCGCCGAGCTCGAGGGCGCGGACAGCTACAGAGTCTACTTTGAGTCGACGGTCGGCGAGTATCTGCAAACCGGGCTGTTGACTCCTGTGGACGGCTATGTGGCGGTTAAAATTACAAGCGATGTTGTGCCCGAACCGGGCAACATGGCAGCGCAGCTTGTCGCCTTTGCGGACGGCGAGATAGTCGGCTATGCGCCTATGATAACAGGCTCTGCAAAGGTGTCAATCCCGGACGGCACAGAGCGGCTCTCGCACAGCCTCGCCGCCGAGATAGCTCTTAACACCGTCGCACGGCACGGCCATGATAACAAGTCGGTCATTGACCTGTTGACCGCCGATGATACCGGCACGCTGCTGTACGATGGCAAGGTTATAGGTGGCGGCGCATCCGACTTCATAATCAAAATGACGGTCACAAGCGACGACAATGGTAAGTATACGGTCACGTCTTGCAGCACAACAGTTGAGCAAATTGACGCAGCAGTTGCCGACGAAAAAAGAGTTGTTGTGATAGCCACTGATACAGACAACAATCTATCTTGGGATATACCTATTGTTCAAGGCTTTAACGGTAGCAACTATTATTTTGCCACATTTCTGCTTGGTCAAGCTATACTTTCATTTGTACAGAAGGTCGGAGAAAACCAAGCTAGATGGCAATTCATAGTTGGTCAAATCGGTGCGGATTTTATTAGTTATTCAAATGACGCATTACCGAACATGTCGACAGTCGGAGGGGCACTCGATGAGCTTGTAAAAAAGTCTGGGCATACTCACACTAATAAAGACGTTCTTGACAAGCTCTCCGATTCAAACGGAAAACTGCAATATAATGGTTCCGATATATCCGTCACAAAAAACGGCGTTATCTCCGCGCTCGGTTATACCCCGCAGGCAGTCTCGACAAAAGTCTCCACAGGCTCAAATATAGCCCTTGCCGACAACACCGAGTACCGCCTCACCGATGTCACGACCTTAACACTGACATATCCTACAGGCAACTTCGAGTGCTGGATGCGCCTGAACTTCGCGGCGAGCGGCGATATAACGGTCACTCTACCCGCGGGCACCGGATATATCGGCACTGCGCCGGATTTTCACAACGGCGAAACATGGG
>OGHL01000001.1_pt1 | contig 197582 bp, 173 predicted proteins | sample 1571391 | NCBI WGS metagenome assembly OGHL01 (sample SAMEA2581948, study PRJEB24529) | metagenome | biome: Human gut stool | place: China | collected 2011 | reverse complement strand
TGATACTCCCCTATAAAAATGGCTATTTATCAACTGTTTGTTGTGACATAGCCAAAAATAAAACCGCAGCTTAACACCGCGGTTTAAAATTTAAAACTGTTTATTTTTGTAAAAAAAGCAATACCGCCCTTACATAAAGTAAAGGCAGTATTGCTTTTGTTTTTTATTATTTTACCAAACGGCAACCATGCCGTCGGCGCGGGGTTCTGTTGCGCCAACAAGCACTCCGTCATCATTGCGCCAAATCATCTGGCCGCGGCCAAAGTCAATAAAGTCATCGGTTACGATAAGTTCGTGCCCGCGGGCGCGCAAAGCGTTAATTAATTCTTCGCCAACGCCTGCTTCAACCATAACTTTTTTGCCTTCAATCCACTGCCAGCGCGGGCAGTCCAGTGCTTCCTGCGGGTTCATGCCAAAATCAATTACGTTATGGATAACCTGCAAGTGCCCCTGCGGCTGCATGTAACCGCCCATTACGCCAAACGGGCCAACGGCTTTGCCGTCTTTTGTTAAAAAGCCCGGTATAATAGTATGATATGGTTTTTTCAGCGGTACAAGGTAATCGTCGTGCTGCGGGTCAAGCGTAAAGCCGGAGGCCCTGTCGTTAAAGGCAATGCCGTAATCGGGCACAACTATGCCGCTGCCAAAGCCCTGAAAATTGCTTTGGATATACGAAACCATATTGCCTTCGCCGTCTGCCGTACACAGATATACCGTACCGCCGCAGAAGGGATTGCCGGGCCTAGGCATAATTGCCTGTTCGCCAATAAGTGCGCGGCGTTTTGCCGTATATTCATCACTAAGCAGTTCTTTAACCTGCGCTTTCATATAACGCGGGTCGGCAACGTATTTTCTGCCGTCGGCGTAGGCAAGCTTCATTGCTTCAATTTCGTGGTGCAGGTTTTCAGCACAGTCTTTGCTGCCGTGTTCAAAACCTTTTAAAATATTAAGCGCCATTAAAGCCACAATGCCGTGCCCGTTAGGAGGCAGTTCCCATACACGGTAACCGCGGTAATCAATGCTGATTGGCTCTACCCATTCGGCACGGTAAGCAGCTAAATCGCTTTTGCGGATATAGCCGCCTGTGCTGCGCGAAAATTCATCAATAGCAGCGGCAATTTCGCCGCGGTAAAACGCTTCACCGTAGCTATCAGCAATAAGGCGCAGCGTTTTAGCCTGTTTGGGCAGTTTGGCAACTGTGCCGGCTACCGGAGTTTCGCCGTTTTCAGTAAAGGTATCAAACCAGCCTTTAAAAGCCGCGTTATTTTTATACGGAGCAAAAACTCCAAGGCTTTCATGCCATAAGCGGCTGATAACCGGCGATACCGGGTAACCGTTTTCGGCATATTCAATCGCCGGTGCAAATAATTCGGCAAAAGGCAGTTTGCCAAAGCGTTTGTGCAGTTCTGCCCAGGCAGATACCGCACCCGGAACCGTTACCGATTCCCAGCCGCGCTCGGGAATTGCCGTTTTATCTTTTAATGCCGCACAGTCCGGCGTTAAAAGTTCAGGCGCATAACCGCTGCCGTTTAAACCGTATAATTTGCCGCCAACCCACACCTGGGCAAAGGCATCACTGCCAAGCCCGTTGCTGGTGGGCTCTAAAATTGTAAGCGCAATGGCGGTTGCAACAGCGGCATCAACGGCGTTGCCGCCTTTTTTAATCATATCAAGCCCGGCCTGCGCTGCCAGCGGCTGACTGCTGCAAACCATGCCCTTTGTGCCGTACATTACGCTGCGGCGCGAAGGGTATTTATATTGTAAGGGATTAAAACCAAAATCCATTTTATGCGCCCCTGTTTATTTGCTGATGTTGTAGAAAACATCCATTCCTTTATATTTGGCTGCGCTGCCAAGGTCTTCTTCAATACGCAGCAGCTGGTTGTATTTTGCCACGCGGTCAGTTCTTGCCGGTGCGCCGGTTTTAATCTGGCCTGCGTTAACGGCAACTGCAATATCCGAAAGCGTGGTATCTTCCGTTTCACCGCTGCGGTGGGAAATAATGCAGGTGTAGCCTGCGCGTTTAGCGGTTTCGATAGCGCGGAAGGTTTCGGTAAGCGTACCAATCTGGTTTACTTTAATGAGGATTGCGTTGCCGACATGTTTTTCAATGCCTTCTTTAAGGCGGGCTTCGTTAGTTACAAACAGGTCGTCGCCAACAAGCTGAACCTTTTTGCCAAGGCGTTTGGTAAGTTTTTTCCAGCCGTCCCAGTCATCTTCAGCAAGGCCGTCTTCAATGGATATAATAGGATATTTTTCGCACAGCATGGCAAGGTAGTCAATCATTTCTTCGCTGGTTTTTACAACGCCTTCGCCAGCCATGTCATACTTGCCGTCTTTATAAAATTCGCTCGAAGCAACGTCAAGAGCCATAACAATATCTTTGCCGGGTTTATAGCCTGCTTTTTCAACGGCTTCCAAAATAACGGCAATGGCTTCTTCGTTGGATTTCAAATCCGGCGCAAAGCCGCCTTCGTCACCCAAACCGGTGCCAAGGCCTTTTTCCTTTAAAAGGGATTTGAGAGTATGGTAAATTTCAACATTCATGCGCAGGCATTCGGTAAAGGATTTTGCACCAACAGGCATAATCATAAATTCCTGAATGTCTACGTTGTTATCGGCATGCTGGCCGCCGTTTAAAATGTTCATCATCGGCACGGGCAGTTCCTGTGCAGCTACGCCGCCAAGGTACAGGTACAGCGGCAGCCCGCAGGAGTTGGCTGCGGCTTTGGCTACTGCCATGGATACGCCAAGTACAGCGTTGGCGCCCAGTTTGCCTTTGTTGGGTGTGCCGTCAAGGCGGATGAGCATTTCGTCAATTTCAGTCTGGCGGGTTGCTTCAAGGCCAATCAAAGCTTCTGCAATAACGTCGTTAACGTTATCAACTGCTTTGCTTACGCCTTTGCCGCCATAGCGTTCTTTATCGCCGTCGCGCAGTTCAACTGCTTCGTGTGCGCCGGTAGATGCGCCGGAAGGTACGGCTGCGCGGCCGACAGAGCCGTCTTCCAGCCATACTTCAACTTCAACGGTCGGGTTTCCGCGCGAATCGAGTATTTCTCTTGCGTAAACTTCTGTAATCATTGCCATGAGTTTTTCACCTCTGATTATTTTACTTTTCTATCAGGCTGTGCCCTGTCATTTCTGCAGGCTGCGCTATGCCCAAAAGTTCCAGCAGCGTCGGCGCTATATCTGCCAAAATGCCTTCATGCAGCTTCGGCCTGCCTGCCGATACCATTAAAAACGGCACGGGGTTAGTGGTATGCGCCGTATACGGCTGGTTAGTTTCTCCGTCATACATTTTTTCAAGGTTGCCATGGTCGGCAGTTATGCAAACCGCCCCGCCAAGTGCAAGCACTTTTTTTACTATTTTACCGGCACAGGTATCTACCGCTTCCATTGCCTTAACGGCAGCATCCATTACGCCGGTATGACCAACCATATCGGGGTTGGCAAAATTTAAAATAACAACATCATATTTATCTTCGTCAAGCAGAGCTAAAAGCTTGTCCGTCACTTCGTAGGCGCTCATTTCCGGCTGCAAGTCATAGGTAGCAACCTGCGGCGAAGGTATAAGCACTCTGTCCTCCAGCACGTTTGGAGTTTCCACGCCGCCGTTAAAAAAGAACGTTACATGCGCATATTTTTCCGTTTCGGCAATGCGCAGCTGGCGCAGATTATTTTTTGCCAGAACCTCGCCCAGGGTATTAACAAGCGTTTCCGGCGGAAAAGCCACCGCGGCATCAATGGTTGCGTCGTACTGCGTCATGCAGACAAACGCCACATTTAATTTAACGCGTTCAAAACCGGCAAAGCCATTGTCCGTAAAGGCGCGTGTAAGCTGCCTTGCCCTGTCCGGGCGGAAGTTATAAAATATAACGCCGTCGCCATCTTTTACGCGGCTGTCATTTTCGGAAGCAACAACAAACGGTTCAACAAATTCGTCGGTAACACCGGCAGCATAACTTGCTTCAATGCCTTCAGCGGCAGAAGCAAAAGTTTTTCCGCTGTGCAGCGTTATGGCATCATAAGCCTTTTGCGTACGCGCCCAGCGCTTGTCACGGTCCATGGCGTAATAACGCCCGCTGACGGTTGCAATTTCGCCGCAGCCTGTTTCGTCAATAACTTTTTGCAGGCGTTCAATATAAGTAAGCGCGGTGCTCGGGCCAACGTCACGGCCGTCTAAAAACGCATGCACGTAAACTTTTTCAAGGCCGTTGGCTTTCGCCATTTTTAACAGCGCCCACAAATGGCTTTCGTGGCTGTGTACGCCGCCATCGCTTAAAAGCCCCATTAAATGCAGTGCGCCGCCGTTTTGTTTTACCCGCGCCATACATTCAAGCAGAGCTTTATTTTGCAGCAGCGTGCCTTCTTCGCAGGCTTTGGTAATACGCGTCAGCTCCTGGTACACAATGCGCCCGGCGCCGATATTCAAATGCCCTACTTCCGAATTGCCCATCTGCCCTTCCGGCAGCCCTACCGCATTGCCGGAAGCTAAAAGCCTTGTATGCGGGTAAGTTTCAAAAAGGCGGGAAAGCTCCGGCGTTTTTGCAGTTTTGGCCGCATTATAAGGCCCGGCCGGGGCAATGCCCCAGCCGTCCAAAATCATAAGCATTACAGGTTTCATGTTATCCTCACACACTGCGTACAATAGCACTGAAGCTGTCTGCTTTCAGGCTAGCGCCGCCAACCAGTACGCCGTCAATTTCGCCCTGCACAAAATCGGCAGCATTCTTTTCGGTTACGCTGCCGCCGTACAAAATGCGTACTTTGCGCGCAACTTCTTCCGAAAAGATTTTTTCTATTTTGCTGCGGATAAGCACGGCAACTTCCTGTGCATCTGCCGCCGTTGCAGCATTGCCGCTGCCAATGGCCCACAAAGGCTCATAAGCAACAACCATGTTTTCTGCTTCCTGGGCGGTAATGCCTTTTAATGCGCTTTGCAGCTGCATGCTTATTTTACGGGAGGTTTTGCCTTCCGCACGTTCTTCGGCATTTTCGCCAACGCAAAGCACAGGTTTCAGGCCGTTTCTGTAGGCAGCGCGCAGTTTTTTGGCAACGGCAACTTCGTTGTCGCCAAACAGCGTGCGGCGTTCGGAATGGCCGATTATTACATATTCCGCGCAGATATCGGCAATCATTTTACCGGAAACAGCTCCGGTGTAAGCGCCTTCATCTTCCCAGAAAATATCCTGCGCGCCGTAGCCGACATGTTTGCCGTCGATAGCATCGGCAACGGTTTCCAAAGCGGTAAACGGCGGGAAAATAACAACTTCGTTCAAAGTTCCGTTCGTTTCTTCTACAATGCTTTCTGCAAGTTCTACCGCTTCGCCGACTGTTTTGTGCATTTTCCAGTTGCCTGCAACCATTTTGCGGCGCAGGTCATCCAATGCGGCAATGCCGGGTAGCACTTTGCCTTCCAGATACTCAAGGCTTGCACCGCCGCCGGTAGAAATATGGCTTATTTTAGAAGCAAGGCCCGTCTTTTCAATAGCGGCAACACTGTCGCCGCCGCCAACAATACTTACAGCCTTGCTCTTGGCAACTGCTTCGGCAACTGCTTCCGTGCCATGTGCAAAAGCATCCATTTCAAATACGCCCATAGGGCCGTTCCAAACAATCATTTTTGCGCCCTGCAAAGCAGCTTCATACTGCAAACGGCTTTCCGGGCCAATGTCAAGCGCCATATAGTCCTGGCTCAGTTTTTCAACACGTTCAACCTTTGTATCGGCATCAGCCGCAAAGGCAGAAGCCATTACAAGGTCAACCGGTAGCAGCATTTTAACATTGTTTTCTGCTGCTTTTTTAAGCAGGGCACGCGCCAGTTCAAGTTTATCTTCTTCAACAAGGGATTTGCCCATTTTGTGGCCTTGTGCGGCAAGGAAGGTATTAGCCATGCCGCCGCCGATAAGAAGCACGTCAACTTTATCAAGCAGGTTTTCTATTACGCCGATTTTATCGGAAACTTTTGCGCCGCCGATAATTGCCGCATAAGGATGCAGCGGATTGGTAACGGCACGCCCGATAAATTTAATTTCTTTTTCGAGCAGGAAGCCTGCGGCAGCCGGCAGAAAATGCGTAACGCCTTCCACCGAAGCATGCGCGCGGTGCGAAACGCCGAAACCGTCATTAATATATACATCGGCCAGCGAAGCAAGTTTTTCGGCAAAGCCAAGGTCATTTTTTTCTTCTTCTTTATGGAAACGCAGGTTTTCCAGCATTAAAACTTCGCCCGGTTTCAAAGCCGCAGCCATTTTTTCTGCTTCTTCGCCAATGCAGTCATGCGCAAAGGCAACAGGCATATCAAGCAGCTTGCTTAAATATGCGGCAACCGGCTCCAGAGAATACTTTTTGTTTACTTCGCCTTTCGGGCGGCCAAGGTGCGCCATTAAAATAACGGCAGCACCATGCTCCAGAAGATAACGCAAAGTATCAAGCGAAGCGGTAATGCGGGTATCGTCCGTAATATTGCCTCCGGCATCCATCGGCACGTTGTAATCAACGCGCACGAGGGCTTTTTTGCCGTTAAGCTCTAAATCGCATAAGGTTTTCTTTTCCATTACTCCACCTTCTTACAGGCCTTTGGAGGCAATGTAGCAGGCAAGGTCAACAACACGGTTGGAATAACCCCATTCGTTATCATACCAGGCAACAACTTTAGCCATACGCGGGCCAACCATCATGGTAGAAAGGCCGTCAACAATAGAGCTGAGCGGGCAGCCGTTGTAATCGCGGGAAACCAGCGGCAGTTCGTTGTAGCCCATAATTCCTTTCAGTTCGCCTTCTGCTGCTTTTTTAAGAGCTGCGTTAATTTCTTCGGCAGTAGTATCTTTTTCAAGCAGTACGGTCAGGTCGGTAATGGAAACGTTCGGGGTAGGAACGCGCATTGCAAAACCGTTCAGTTTGCCTTTAACTTCCGGCAGAACCAGGGAAACTGCTTTAGCAGCACCGGTAGTGGTCGGAATGATGGACTGCGCAGCTGCACGGGCGCGGCGCAAATCTTTGTGCGGCAGGTCAAGAATTCTCTGGTCATTGGTATAAGAGTGAACGGTAGTCATAAGGCCGCTAACAATACCAAAGTTTTCCAGCAGAACTTTGGTGAACGGAGCCAGGCAGTTGGTGGTGCAGGAAGCGTTGGAGATAATATTGTGTTTGTCTGCTTCATATTTATCTTCGTTAACGCCCATAACAATGGTAATATCTTCGCCTTTAGCCGGAGCGGAGATGATAACTTTTTTAGCGCCTGCTTCAAGATGTGCTTTAGCTTTTGCGCCTTCGGTAAAGCGGCCGGTAGATTCAACAACGATTTCTACGCCGAGTTCGCCCCAGGGCAGTTTAGCCGGGTCGGTCTGTGCCAGTACTTTAACTTTTTTGCCGTCAACTACAAGATATTCGCCTTCGGCAGTAACATCATGGTCAAAAGTGCCATGAATGGAATCATATTTTAACAGGTGTGCAAGGGTTGCAGCGTCCGTCAGGTCATTTACAGCCACAACATCAAAATCGGGGTTGCCGAATGCTGCACGGAAAACATTGCGGCCGATACGGCCAAATCCATTAATACCTACTTTTGTCATAATAAAATCCTCCTTTAAAATATATGATGATTTATTTTTGCACAAAAGTGCTTTATAACTTAATCTTCAAGCATTTCTGCAATACAGTGCGCTGCAGCTTCGTCCGTAACAAGAATATCCTGCCGTGAAGCGCGTATTACCGATAAAATTGCTTCTGCCTTGCTGCGACCGCCGGCCACGCCGATAACAGTGCCTATTTTCGGCAAATCCTGTAACATCAGCCCGGCATTGTTCGTCATGTAAACCTGCCTGCCGTCCAGCGCGCAGTACTGGCCAAAGGCCTCGCCAACAGCGCCGTCGTCAAGCAGTTTTTGAATAAACTCCGGTGCCATTCGGCGATGGCGCGCCATAACGGCTGCCTGTCCCACGCCATGCACAAGAATATCAGCCTGCTTGATAATATCAACAACGGCTTTAACGCCGGTGTCTTCTGCCAAAATGCTGTTTAAAATTTCCTCACTCACGCTGTCCGGCACATACAGCTGGCGGTAAGATGCGCCCATACGCTGTGCCAGCACCGTTGCAATGGTATTGGCCTGCAATTCCACATTATCGCCAAGGCCGCCGCGCGCAGGCACAACCACTGTTTGCGGGTGGCTGCCGCTGATATTGGCAGCAAGCGCCGCCATTGTAGTACCGCCGCTGACAGCGACAATATGCTTTTTGCCGTCGCCCAGCAGCCTGCTTAAAATACGTGCGGCCGCACGGCCTATCTCGCGCTTAACAACTTCTTCCTGGTCGGAATCGCCGGGAATGATAACCACCCTGCCGATATTCAGCTTGCTGCATAAAAGCTGTTCCAAAGAGTTAAGCCCCTGCAATTTGCGCACATAATCGGCAAGCTCCCGCAAAATATCCATGCCTTCCTCCGTTACCGTCATGCCGGACGAAGAAAAAACAAGCAGCCCGCAGCCTTTTAAAAAATCGACCTGGGCGCGCAAAACCCTTTCGCTAAGCCCAAGCCTTGCTGCCAAAGCACGCCTGCCAATCGGGTGTTCGTGGCTGACCTGGCGCAGAATCTGATAACGCTGCACCAAAAGGTTGGTCAGTTCGGGAACAATTTTCTTTTGTAAATTGATAATACTATCCATAAGCCTTCACCTATCAGGTTTTGTCCCTCGTGGTCCTTTTTAAGTCCCACGATTTCTAAACAAAACAAATAAGAGTACCTTATTTGTAAATATTGTACCACATTAGGCGCAAAAAAAGAAGTAGAAAGATATTAAGGCGCAGTAAAATTTTAGGAGCATATTGTTTAAAGCAATAAACAGCCAGGTAACCATTCTGCTAAACGCATCAAAATGCTGCGGCTCATCCGATTCCGTCCGGAATAGTAACCGGACTCTCTTACAGAGTGCCCTAAATTCAGCCGCCGCAGTTTTGACAGTGCATTCAGCATTACGGTTACCGGGCTGTTTATATGTTAAATTCTCACACCTTTTTATAAAAAACCCGGCAAAGCAACTTTATTGTAATTAAATTTTAACTATTAAACTTTGAAAACACACAAACACAAAAAGAGCGGTATTACCAAATGAAGTAACATTCAAAAATTTGGTTAATACCGCTCTTATGAAACTTTAGCAAAAACTATATATTTTATTTTCTGTAATTTACAATTTCCGGGTTCATATCGTGGTAATGCATGCGCTTTTTGGCAACTTCTTCCCATTCGGTGCCGGGTTTGCCGTAATTTGAGTATGGGTCGATAGAAAGGCCGCCGCGCGGGGTAAATTTGCCCCATACTTCAATATATTTGGGCTCCATCAGCTTAATCAGGTCTTTCATAATAATATTTACGCAGTCCTCATGAAAATCGCCATGGTTACGGAAGCTGAACAAATACAGCTTCAGCGATTTGCTTTCCACAAGCTTCATATCAGGCACATACGAAATATAAATGGTGGCAAAATCAGGCTGCCCTGTCATCGGGCACAGGCTGGTAAATTCCGGGCAGTTAAATTTTACAAAATAATCGTTGCCGGGATGCTTGTTAATAAACGATTCCAAAACTTCCGGCGCATAATCGGTTGGATAGTTGGTTTTATGCCCTAAAAGGCCGACGCCCTGTAATTCTTCTTTGCTTCTTCCAGATGTCATGTTTATTTCCTTTCCGCCGCAATATTTACGGCAAACGATTTTTCAAGCGCAGTTACAAGCGCTGCTCCGGCAAGGCCGCATACAAACTGCCCTACAAGCACAGAAGATGCCAGCAGCCAGTACGGCAAATCGAGCAGCACGGAAAGCCAAACCGGCACGCCCAGGCCGGGAATTAAAGTTATGGCAAACAAAATGCACCAGTTGCCGCAGCCGTATTTTTTTGCAAGCACGATAACAGAAGTGGTAACAATGCCTACAATGCCGCCGCCAATCATATCAAGAGGCCCAAGCCCGCCCATAATGGTATTGCTTATAACATTGGCTATGCCAAACGGCACAATTAAGAACGGAAAAATTGCACTTAAGCCATACATGGCCGTTGCTATGCGTACCTGATACTGTCCGAAGGCAAAAGTTTGCGTGCACATCATTACCGCAATGTACAAGGCTATGCAAATACCGGCAATAGTTAATTTTTGTGTTTGTGTGTATCTTTTCATATAAATCTCCTTTTAATCTTCGTATTTTAAGGGGTCCTGCACTCCGTTTGCCGCAAAGGCTGCTTTTCTGTCGATACAGGTTCCGCAGCTGCCGCACGGTTTTTCGCCGCCGCAGTAGCAGCTCCATGTAAGTTCGTAAGGCACTTTCAGCTGCAGGCCTTTTGCCACAATATCTTTTTTGCTTAAATTTACAAACGGCGCGGCAAGCTGAACCTTACGCCCGCTGCCGGTATATATGCCTTCATTCATTTTATTGTTAAAATCGCTGCTGCAATCCGGGTAAGCACTGCCTACCGCGTCATCTGCGTGGGCGCCATAATAAACAACACTGCAATTTTGCGCCAGTGCAATGCTTGCGGCTACGCTTAAAAACACGCCGTTGCGGAAAGGCACATAAGTCGATACCGGTTCACCGTGCTGCTTTTTAATCTGCCCGGCATAGGATTCATGCGGAATTTCTTCGGTTGACTGCTGCAAAAGCGAGCAGTTGCTGTACGCAAAAACAGGCGTTAAATCAAGCTTTATCAGCTGCGTATTATAATATGCTGCTATTTTTTCCGCCGCCGCCAGTTCCTTGCTGTGTTTTTGCCCGTAATACAATGCCAGCGCGATAACCTCGCTGTATTTTTCTTTGGCAACGGCAAGGCAGGTTGTACTGTCTACCCCGCCGCTTAATAATACCAGTGCTTTCAAAATTATGCCTCCGTAAAATAAAAAATCCGTCTGGCTACAGACGGATTGCATAACAATATAAAGGCCGCTTATGCGGCACACGCCCGTAGTTTTGTTTAGGGACTGGATGGTTCCGAACAGTCCTATTAAGTTACTTAAACATTATAACCAAAAAATTTATATTTGACAAGTAAAAAATAAAAGACAGCAACCAAATTAAACTGCTGTCTTTTAAAATGGAGAATTTCAAAATTACTGCCGTTTTTTAGGCAGAACAAAGGTTATCGTTGTACCAACACCGGGTTCGCTTTCAAGCTCTACCCTGCCTTTGTGGAACAGCACGCCGTGCTTGACTATGGAAAGCCCAAGCCCCGTGCCGCCAATTTCTTTGGAATGGCTCTTGTCCGCTCTGTAAAAGCGTTCAAAAACGCGCTCCCTGTCGGCTGCGCCAATGCCAATGCCGGTATCGCTTACGCTGACGGTTACTTCTTCGCTGCCGTCCTGCACTTTAACATCAACTCTGCCGTTGTCTTTGTTGTATTTTATCGAATTATCGACAAGGTTATACAAAACTTCGCTTAAAATAGACTGCACACCGCAAACACATGCGCTGCTGCCGCTTACGTTAAGCGTTACGCCTTTGGTCTGTGCTTTATGTTTCAAACGTAAAGTTACCGATTGCGCAAGTTTAAGCAAATCAACATCTTCAAACTCATCCAGAGTTTTGTTTTCGTCCAGGCGGGAAAGCTCCATGATATTCTGAATAAGCTCTATCATATTGCCCGCTTCGGCGTGGATGCGTTCCAAAAAGCGCTGCTTGTCCTCGTCTTTTACAAGGCCGTTTTTCATAATCTCGGCATAGCCCAAAATAGATTGCAGCGGGGTTTTAAGTTCGTGCGAAACATTGGCGCTGAATTCGCGGCGCAGTTTTTCGGCTGTCATTTTTTCGGTAACATCATAAATTAAAATAACACTGCCGCTGCCGTTTACACTGCTGCCGGAAAGCTGGTAAAAATGCCCGTCTTTTTCGTAAAGCCCTTCGCCCTTACCGGCCTGCGAAACCTTCTGCAAAAGGTCCTGCACTTCCTGCGCACGGTCAACAGTTAAAATATTTCTGCCAATAACCTCTTTAGCGCTGAAGCCAAAAATTTTAGCCGCGCTTTCGTTAATAAACAGCACATTCTGCTGCCCGTTTAACAAAACAAGTCCCTCATTCATGTTATTGGTAATAATGGTAAGTTCTTCCTGTTTGCCGCGCAGCTTTTTAAGGTTTTTGCTCAGCTGGCGTTTCTGCTTGGCTATACGCGTTAAAAACGGAGCCAGTTCATCATAGGTTTCGTTGTCCAGCGGCTCGTCAAGGTTAACCTGGTCAAGAGGCTTAATAAGGTTAAAAGTAACCCTGCGCGCCACAATGCTTGCCAAAAACGCAACCACAATTACAATGCCGCCCATTATCGGCAGCATTTGCAGCACCGATTTATAAATGCTGTCAATAGTACGCGCAAGACGCAGTATTTTACCGTCCTCAAGGCGTACGGCATAATAATACGTTGTTTTATCAAGCGTATCCGAAAAACGCTCTGCTTCGCCCGCGCCAACGGCAACAGCTTCCATAATTTCCTGCCTCATGGCATGGTTTTCAAGCGTTTTTGCTTCCGCCTGATTGTCAAAAAGCACTATGCCGTCTTTGTCTATAAGCGTTATACGCACATTGCTGCCGTTTTCGGCTGCAATTTTATTTAAAAAGTCATTGCCGCCGCTTTCCAGCCCCATGCTGATATAGCGTGCTTCCTGTGCAAGCTCCTTTTTTGTTTCGTTAAAATAATCCTGCGAAACAAGGAAAGTTATCAAGCCCGATGCCACAAGCACTGCCATTGCAGCCAGCGCCACCAGCGCGCGGAAAATTTTATTTTTCATGCTCCGCACCTATACGGTAGCCAACGCCGCGCACGGTTTCAATAACCGTACTGGCGCTGCCGAGTTTCTGCCTGAGTGTACGGATATGCACATCGACGGTTCTGGTTTCGCCTGCAAAATCATAGCCCCAGATATCGGTTAAAAGCTGTTCGCGGGTAAAAACCTGCCCCGGGCGTTCCATAAGTTTATGCAGAACTTCAAACTCTTTATAAGTCAGCACAACTTCTTCGCCGTTTACAAAAACCATATGGCGGGCAATGTCCATGGTAATCAGGCCGTTGGTAAGCTCGCTCGATTTATCTTCTTTTACATAACGGCGCAGCACCGCTTTAACACGCGATACCATTTCCATCATGCCGAACGGTTTGGCAATATAATCGTCTGCACCGCTGTCAAGCCCGTGTACTTTGTCGAACTCCGAACCTTTGGCCGTAGCCATGATAACAGGGATGTCCGCAGTGCGCTTATCACGGCGCAGGCGTTTTAATATAGCCATACCGTCCTCGCCCGGCAGCATAATATCAAGAATTATCAGCTGCGGCAATACGGTTTCCAGCGCTTTAAAAAGTTCATCGCCGCTTTCTAGCCCCAACGCCGGAAAACCGGTAGATTTTAAAGTATAAACTTCAAGTTCGCGGATATTAGGATCGTCCTCCACGCAAAATATCATGTATGCTGTCCTCCTCAAGCGTTCCGGTTATCATAAACAATACCCATTGAGAGATATTTACAGCATGATCACCGATTTTTTCAAAATATTTGGCAATCATAAGATAATCAATGGCCTGTTCGCCGCTGTCCTGAGAATTGCGGATAATCTGAATCAGCTCATGTTTGGACTGGGCAAACAATTCGTCAACCTGGTCATCATCACGTTCAACCTGCTGCGCGGTGCGGATGTCGCTTTTTACAAAAGCATCCAGAGTATTGGATACCATCTTTTTGGTAGCGGCAGCCATTTTTTTAAGAATGCTTGTGTCATAATCCATTCTTAAATTATCCTGGCTTAAAATTTCGGCAATGTTGCCTGCAACTTCGCCGATACGGCGCATATCCGTTACCATTTTTAAAGCGGAAGAAATCTGGCGCAGGTCGGAAGCAACCGGCTGCTGTTTCAAAAGCAGGTTAATGCAGATGTTTTCCAGTTCCCTTTCTTTTTCTTCGGTTTTTTTGCTTAAAATAATTATGTCCCTTGATACTTCGTCAGTAGGGTTCTCAAGCGCATTTGCAACTTTTTCCAGAGCGTTTTCGCACAGGGTGCCCATTACGATAAGTTCCGTATTGAGCTGCTCCATCTGTGCCATAAATCTGCTTCTTACCATCAGCCGAACCTCCCTGTAATGTAATCTTCCGTCTTTTTCTCTCTCGGATTGCTGAACAGCGTTTCAGTGTCATTAAACTCAATAACCTCACCCAGAAGGAAGAAGGCTGTTTTATCGGAAATACGCACTGCCTGCTGCATATTGTGCGTTACTATAACAATAGTATAATTCTGTTTTAATTCTACTGCAAGGTCTTCAATTTTTAAAGTTGAAATCGGGTCAAGGGCGGAGGTAGGTTCGTCCATTAAAAGCACTTCGGGCTGTACAGCAAGGGCGCGTGCAATGCACAGGCGCTGCTGCTGGCCGCCGGAGAAGCCCAGCGCGCTTTTATCAAGGCGGTCTTTTACTTCGTCCCAAATGGCTGCTTTGCGCAGAGAATCTTCAACAATGTCATCCAGTTTGCTTTTGGAATGTATGCCATGGGTTCTCGGCCCGAAAGCAATGTTATCATAAACGCTCATCGGAAACGGGTTAGGTTTCTGGAACACCATGCCCACGCGTTTGCGGAGCATGTTAACATCGTCATTCAGGTAAATATCATCGCCGTTAAGCAAAACTTTGCCTGTTACACGGCAGCCTTCAACCAAATCGTTCATACGGTTCAGGCAGCGCAGCAAGGTTGATTTGCCGCAGCCGGAAGGCCCGATAAATGCAGTGATTTCTTTTTCACGGATATGCATGTTGATATCCTTCAATGCGTGAAATTCGCTGTAATATAAATCGAGGTTTTGTATAGTAATTTTATCTTCCATCTCAGTTCCCTTTCATCAATTTACGTGCCAAATAAGAAGAAGCCGCGTTAATGGCAATTACAATTACAACAAGTATAACAGCCGTTGCATAAGCCTGTTTCATAAAAAGGCCTTCGCTGGCAAGTACGTACATATGCACTGCCAGAGTACGGCCGGACGAAAATACGTTGTGCGGCAGCGCTGCAACGGTACCGGAGGTATACATAAGCGCTGCGGTTTCGCCTACAATACGGCCAATGCCGAGAATTACGCCTGCCAGAATGCCGGGAATGGCAGAAGGCAGAACAATTGCAAATACCGTGCGCAGTTTGCCGGCGCCAAGGCCGTAGCTGCCTTCGCGGTAACTATCGGGAATTGCTTTTAACGCTTCTTCGGTAGTTCGCATAATCAGCGGCAAAATCATAATTGCAACCGTGCAGGAGCCTGCCAAAAGCGAGTAGCTCCATTTTAAATAGGTTACAAAGAACAGCATGCCGAACAAACCGTAAACAATGGAAGGAATACCGGACAAAGTATCTGCCGTAACCCTTACCACGCCGACAATTTTATTGTCGCGGCTTGCGTATTCAACAAGGTAAATTGCTGCAAAGATGCCCAGCGGCGTGGCTATTGCCAGAGCCAGCAGCACCATGATAACGGTATCTACCAAAGCAGGGAAAAGTGAAACGTTTTCCGTATTATATTCAAAAGCAAATAAATCTAAATTAATGTTCGGAATACCCTGCAAAAGAATGTAGCCCAACAAAAAGGCCAGCGACAGGAATGTAATTACTGCCGAAACTATTACGCATACAAGTAATGTCATGGACACAGGGTCGCGCCCGTACCTGTACAGCGTTTTGCTTAAAGAACTGCTGCTCATTGCTGTACCACCTTACCCTTCAGATACGAGAACGTTAAATTGATAATGAGAATAAATACGAAAAGCACAACCGCCGTTGCGATAAGCGCATCGCGGTGCATATCGGCTGCGTAGCCCATTTCAATAACGATATTGGTTGTCATTGTACGCACGCCTTCAAGCAGCCCCTGCGGCATACGTGCCTGGTTGCCCGCAACCATAATTACTGCCATTGTTTCGCCAACCGCACGGCCAAGGCCCAGAATAATAGCCGCCATAATGCCGGATTTGGCAGCCGGTACAATCGTAAAAAATACGCTGCGCACATGCCCTGCGCCAAGTGCCAGAGCACCTTCATAATAGCTGTTGGGCACTGCCCTGAGTGCAGCTTCGGCAACGCTGATAAGGGTCGGCAGAATCATCATGGCCAAAAGCAGTGAAGCCGTAAGCATGCTGCTGCCGGTGCCGCCAATGTTGTCGCGGATGAAAGGAACCATTACCACCAGGCCGAAGAAGCCATAAACAACGGAAGGAATACCGGCCAGAAGTTCAACTGCCGGTTTTAAAAATCTGTAAATGCTGTCCGGGCAGAAACGAGCCATAAAAACAGCGGTTAATATGCCGATAGGCACGCCGACAACAATAGCGCCCAAAGTAACATAAGCGCTGCCCAGTATCATCGGCAAAATGCCGTACAAATCGTTATTAGGCCGCCATGTTTCGCCCAGGAAAAACTCAGTTACGCCAATTTTGCCTATTGTCGGCAGGCCGTTGCCGAACAAAAATACGCAAATCATTGCAACAAGGGCAATGGAAGCGCATGCTGCCAGCAAAAAGACAAGGCGCATTATTTCTTCTTTACCTGTTTTCATAAACCCTCACAATTTCCATCAATAATAATTTTCTGCATTATTATAATTAACGGTTGCCCGGTGAAAGGCAACCGTTAAAATTTGCTGTATTGTCGATATTAAAGCTGAATTTGAATTACAGTTTGTTCCATTCGGTTGCTTTACCGGTGAAGATATCTGCAACCTGAGCTTTGGTAAGGTTATCAACCTTGTTGGCTTTGTTTACTACAACTGCAATGCCGTCGGTAGCAATAACGGTGTTTTTAACGCCTGCATCAAGTTCGCTCTGTTTCAGTTCGCGGGAAGCCATGCCGATATCGCATACGCCGTTGATTGCGGACTGAACGCCGGTGGTGGAGTCGCTCTGCTGAACTTCGATGTTAACATCCGGATTCAGTTTTACATAAGCTTCTTTAAGTTTTTCCATAACAGGAGTTACGGAAGAAGAACCGGCTACAACAATTTTGCCGCTCTGTTTGCTGCCTTTGTATGCTTCAGCTTTGTCGCTGCCAATGTAACCGTTTTTGGAAACTACTTCCTGGCCTTCTTTGGACATGATGAAGGAAATGAAGTCCTGAGCAACAGCGCTTACGCCGTCTTTAGTTACAATGTTGAACGGACGGGCAACTTTGTAAGTGCCGGATTTAATGTTTGCTGCGCTTGCTTCTGCGCCGTCAATTTTCAGTGCTTTAACGGTATCGTTTAAAGAACCGAGGGAGATATAGCCGATAGCGTCTTTGTTGCCAGCAACGGTGGTCATCATAACAGCGGTGCTGTTGGTGATGGAAGCGTCCTGAGTAGTCATATCAACTTTTTTGCCGTCGTCACCTTTCTTTTCAATGCCGAAAAGTTCGATGAATGCGCCGCGGGTGCCGCTGCCGTCTTCACGGGAGATTACAACGATTTTTCCGCCTGCTGCCGGAGCTGCTTCTTCTTTTTTCTCACCACCGCAGCCGGTGAATACAGCTGCACTCATAACTGCCAACATAACGCCTGCAATAAGTTTTTTGTTCATTTTCATAATTACATAAGCCTCCAGATTTTTAATTTGCTTTTGATTTGCTTTATTTAATTGCTATGGTTAAATAATACTGACCAAACATTAAATCTGTTAGAGGAGAAATGTTAAATCTATGTAAAACGGCTCTGTTTTTGGGCAATTTTTTATAAAAAACATTACATTTTTATTCCGTTATATAAAAACGGCCGGTTATATTTTAACAGGCAGCACAAATTTCTTAACATAAATAAATTTATATGCTAAACTGTAAACAAGTAAAGGAAACGGAGTGATAATTATGTCATCAGCAGATACTAAAGCCCATAAAACCGGCCCGGCGCGTCTTTTAACCGATGAAGACGTTTCAGCCCTGGAAGCTTTTGACGAAGGCTATGAAGCCTATTTTGGCAAAATGATTGATTATCTTGATAAATTTGTGGAACGGGGCGTAAAAGAAGGCCGCTTTACAGAGCAGCAGGCAGCGGAGGACCTGGAGCTTTCCCTGTGGTACGGATTTGCCTACAACAATCTTGATATTTACCCTGCCTATTACCGCTCGCTTGAGATAATGAAGCCCGCAGAAAAAAATGCCAAAGGCTGCGGCGCGTGGTACTACCGCTATTCTATTGCGCTTACGTACTGCGGCAAACCTGCCGAAGCCATGCAATATGCCGAAAAAGCAGTAACGGAGGAACCAACATATCCGTGGGGCTGGTTACAGGCAGCAAAGCTGCGTTATCACTTCGGCTCTACGGAAGGCGCATTACAGGCCATTGAAGAAGGCTTAAAGCTTGTGCCTGACGATTACGAATTTTTAACGCTTCGTAAAGAAATCGGCCTCGGTTACACTTTGGAACAGCTTGAATACCACTGGATTGGACCGGAACAGGACAAAAAGCTTCAAGCCGGGCTTGACAAGGATGCTGACGAAAAACAGCGCTCCATTGCCGGCATCATTAAAAACGAAGAACAATTCAACAAAATTAAAATGCTGTTTGCCCCGCAGGACTGGGAAGCCGACTCTCCCTTCTGCCATGGGCTGATAGAACTGAACAACATTAAATTCCGCGTTATGTTCCGCATGAACGAAGCGGCAATGTCCAAATTAAATTTTGACTGGCTTGCTGCACAAAAGGATATTATAGCCATGCACTATTTGCAGCGCCCCTGCGGCAGCGGCATTTGCCAGCTTGTGCTTGTTGTGTTCAACCTTGATTACAGCATCACCCTTGTTTACTACGACCCTGCCAAAGACAGGCATTATGAAATAAGCACTCCCAAAGAAGGAGCGCTTGATTCGCCGGTAATGCTGAATATGGAATTTCCGGACGAAGAAATAGACAACAACAGCTTGAATTAACAAAAGTTTAAGTTAATAAAAGTTTGGATTAATCATTAAAAAAATCCTGCCTGCATACTTTAACGGTATACAGACAGGATTTTTAATTTTATTTTTTCTTTTTGCCAAGGTAAGCAGCTTTGATTTCAGGATTTTCCAAAAGTTCGGCGCCGGTGCCGCTCATGGTAATTTTACCTGTTTCAAGCACGTAGGCACGGTGTGCAACTTTCAGCGCCATGTTGGCGTTCTGTTCAATCAAAAGTATCGTCATGCCTTTGGAATTGATGTACTGAATAATGCTGAAAATATCTTTAATAATCAGCGGCGCAAGGCCAAGCGAAGGTTCATCCATCATTAAAAGCTCCGGACGCGACAACAGCGCCCTGCCAACCGCCAGCATCTGCTGCTCGCCGCCGGAAAGCGTACCGGCCATCTGCCAGCTGCGCTCCTGCAAACGCGGAAACATTTCATATACCCAGTCGATATCCTTTTGAATTCCTTCTTTATCGCTGCGCATGTATGCGCCAATCTGCAAATTCTCCAGCACTGTAAGGTTAGGGAATATGCGGCGCCCTTCCGGCACCAGCGTTAAACCTTTTTTTACAATCTGCTGCGAATTAAGCCCCGTAATATTATCGCCGTTATAAACTATCTGCCCGCTTTTAGGCTTTACAAGGCCGACAATGCTGCGCAGCAGCGTGCTTTTGCCTGCACCGTTGGCACCAATAAGGGTAACAATCTGCCCTTTGGGCACTTCAAGCGAAATTCCCTTTAAGGCTTCAATGCCTCCGTAGGATACGACAAGATTTTCTACTTTAAGCATCTTCATCCACCCCCAGGTAAGCATCAATAACCCTCTGGTTATTTTGAATTTCTTCAGGCGTGCCTTCGGCAATGGTCATGCCGAATTCCAGCACATAAATGCGGTCGGAAATTTCCATAACCAAATCCATATGATGTTCAATCATAAATACCGTTAAATTGTATTCTTTATGAATCTGGCGGATAAATTCCGTAAGTTCTTCCGTTTCCTTCGGGTTCATACCGGCCGCAGGTTCATCAAGCAATAGCAGGCGCGGCTTGGTTGCCAGTGCGCGTACAATTTCCAGGCGGCGCTGCTGTCCGTAAGGCAAACTGGAAGCCTTTTCATTGCGCAAATCCCACAAGCCTACTTCCTGCAAAAGCTTTTCGGTATTGCGGTGCATTTGTTTGGCTTCTTTCATGTACCACGGCAGATGCAGTGTTGCCGAAAGAAAATCAGATTTTAAATGCAGATGGTTTGCAATCAGCACATTTTCATAAACCGTTAAATCTTTAAAAAGCCTTATATTCTGGAAAGTACGGGCAATGCCAAGTTTGGCAATTTCACTCGGGCGCTGGCCGGTAATATCAATATTCTGCCCCTGCGCATCGGTGTAAATAACTTTGCCTTCGGTCGGCGTATAAACGCCGGTAATCATGTTAAAAGCCGTTGTTTTGCCGGCACCGTTAGGGCCAATCAAAGCAATAATTTCATGGTCATTAATTTCTATGTTCAGTTTATAAACAGCGGTTACGCCGCCAAACTGCATGGTAATATCATTGGTTTTTAAAATCATTGCGCAGCCCCTTTCCGCTTAATAAAGCCAAGAGGATTTTTTACAAAATTAATGGCTTTCTGCCAGGAAAATTCCCGCGTGCCCATAATGCCGTGGCGCCAGAACAGTACGCATACCATTAAGAGTACGGAGAAGATAACCATACGGAAGCCAGGGCGGAACAGCGGAATATCCATACCGAACAGCATCAGCGGTTCATCGAAGAAGCGCAGGTATTCCAGCCCTGCCGTTACGATAATGGCGCCAATTGCACTGCCGGTAATGCTGCCCATGCCGCCAAGCACGATAATCAGCAAAAAGTTATAAGTAAGCGTAAAGAGGAAGTTTTTCGGGTCAACCGTGCCCAGAAGCGCACCGTACAAACCGCCGCCGATACCTGCAAAAAACGCACTTACCATAAAGGCAAGGTTTTTATGCCAGAACAAATTAATGCCCATTGCTTCGGCAGCAATTTCGTCTTCACGGATGGCTTTAAAAGCCCTGCCGTAAGAGGAATTAACCAAAAGCGTAATAAATACAAAGCTGATAAGCGTTACAAGGAAGATATAGCGCACGTCGTTCAGCGGCGGAATATCCTTAATGCCCAGAGCGCCGTTGGTAATGCTCTGCGCGTTGGTAATCCAGATACGGATTATTTCAGAAAAGCCGAGCGTTGTTACTGCAAGGTAGTCACCGCGCAAACGCAGCACCGGCGTACCAATCATAAACGCAAACAGCGCGGCAAGCACGCCGCCCAAAAGCAGCGCTGCCCACAGCGGCAGTTCTATATCCGCAATAAGCGGGTTCATAGGCACAGCATAAAAAACATTTTCCCTGTATTCAACAGGAACGGTAAAAATACCTACTGTGTAAGCGCCAATGGCCATAAATCCTGCCTGCCCCAACGAAAACTGACCAACAAAGCCGTTGGTTAAGTTCATGGAAAGGCCGATAATGGCATAAACAAGGCACAAATTAACTATTCTGCGGATATAAGAGTCCATTTCCTCCTGTACGAAAAACGCAAGCCCGAAAAGGACAATTATGCCGGCTATGGTTAACAAAGCATCTCTTTTTCTCGTCATAATTACACCTTCTCCGTTGTTTTTTCGCCCAAAAGGCCAGTAGGTTTATAAAACAGAATAACAATAAGCACAATAAAAGCAAAGGCATCACGGTAGCCGCTTAAATCCGGGAAGAAAGCTACAATTAAAATTTCGCCGAGGCCCAGAATAAAGCCGCCGAGCACCGCACCCTTAATATTGCCGATACCGCCGATAACAGCCGCAATAAAGCATTTCAAGCCCGGCATAACACCCATCATCGGTGTAATGCCCGGATAACGGATGCCGTACATAATGGCGCCGATAGCGGCCAGCGCCGAACCTATAATAAAGGTAACGGAAATAACATTATCAATATTAATGCCCATTACCCTGGCAATTTCGTAATCTTTGGAAACCGCACGCATGGCCATACCGGTTTTGGTATGGTTAACAATGTGCAGCAGCACTACAAGGCTGATAATAGTTACAACAGGAATTACAAGGCAGATTGCCTGAATTTCTATGCCGCCGACGCTGATATTCTGCGACAGGAGCGGTACATCCGGGAAACGCATCGGGCGTCCGCTGAAAAGATAGTTGGCAAGGTTTTCCAGCAAAAACGATGCGCCGATAGCGGAAATTAAAATAGAATTTTTAGGCGCTTCACGGAGCGGGCGGTAAGCACTGCGCTCTATTAACACACCAAGCAGCGCCGTCATAATAATTGTTATGATAAAAGTAAAATACCACGGAATATGAAAAGCCGTAATACCAAAAAAAGCAAAATAACATGCCATCATTACAATGTCGCCATGGGCAAAGTTAATCATCAGCAAAATGCCGTATACCATTGTATAGCCTATTGCTATCAATGCGTACAGGCTGCCGAGCGATATTCCGTTAACCATGTGCTGCGCAAAGCTCAGCGCCGACATGTTGGCAATAGCATCAAAAAACTCCATAAGGGCACCTCATAACCAAAAAACTGCTCCCTTCCCTCAAAGGAAGGGAGCACCTTTTACTTAAATTTTAAATCACTTAGCTTCTACGTAATCTTTAAAGGTAAATTTGCCGTCTTTAACGGTTTTAATAACAACGCCTTTAATCGGGTCGCCGTTTTCATCAAGCGTGGTCATGCCGGTTACACATTCAAGGTCTTTGGTTGCGGCAATCGCATCGCGGATTTTAACGGTATCGGTTGCAGTACCTGCTTTTTCAATGCCGCTTACGGCAATCAGGTAAGCATCATAAGCCATTGCGGTTAAAGCGGAAGGTTCGCCGTTGTATTCTTTAGTGTAAGCATCAAGGAATTTCTTAGCTTCTTCGGTGCTTGCTTTTTCGCGGTCAAACGCGGTGGAAAGTGCTACGCCTTCAACATCTTTGCCGCCTACATCAATAAATTCCTGGGTTTCCCAGGTATCGCCGCCCATGAACTGTGCGTCAATGCCAAGCTGGCGTGCCTGTTTAACCAAAAGTGCAGATTCGGTGAAGTTGCCGGGAGCAAATACTGCGTCCGGGTTCAGAGCTTTAATGTTGGTTAAAATAGCGGTAAAGTCTTTATCGCCGGTCTGATAGTTGGCAACATCAACAATGCTGTTTTCGTCGCCGGTAAGTTTAACAAACTCTTCGCGGAAGAATTTTGCCAGGCCTACAGAGTAGTCATTGGAAACTTCCTGTACAATGGCAACTTTCTTAAAGCCATTCTGATGTGCATATTCTGCCATTACCTTGCCCTGGAACGGGTCTATAAAGCATGCACGGAAGTAATAATCGTTGTTTGCGGTTACCTGCGGGTTGGTGCAGCTTGTGCCAACAGCAGGAACTTTATTTTCTTTAACTATATTGCCGGCAGCCATAGAAAGGGAAGAACCATAAGAACCAACCAGCACGCTTACTTTATCCTTTTCAATAAGGCGTGCCGCAACGGAAGCAGCTTCTGCTTTGTCGGATTTGTTGTCGGCTACTACCAGTTCTACTTTTTTGCCCAAAACTTCGGGATGCAGTTGATTTGCAAGTTTAATGCCGCGCAGTTCCAGTTCGCCGCCGGCGGCATTATCGCCTGTCAGCGGTAAAAATACGCCAACCTTTACTACATTCTGGTCGGCAGCTTTTTCTTCGCCGCCGCAGCCGGTAAACAGGCCCATAGCCAAAGCCGAAACAGCCATAACGGATAATAATTTCTTGAATTTCACTTTGCATCTACCCCTTCTTTACTGCTTTTACAGTTTTGTAACTAACTTGTGTAAAATTATAACACCAAAGTGCACTTGTGACAAGATTGTAAAGTTGCCGTAAATTTTAACAGTATTTTGTTTTTATTTTGACATTTTTTGTAAATTTGTTGCGGCAGCGTCGTGGATATTTTCTAATTTCTTTTATTTTTGTTTTTATAAAATGTACTTTAAAGAAAAGTCCTTTTGGACACGTCCACTGTTAAAAGACACGTTTTGAAAGAATTTTCTAAAAAATTTTTATGTATACACGAATACAATCCAAATTAAGTATAATTTTTTACAGTTTCGGATAAAAACATAACTATATATGTTATACTTTAAGAAAAGCAGCAGCAAAAATAGCACAAATATGCCCAAATTATCGAAAGAACGCACTGCCGGAAAACCGAAAAGAAACTCAATGCAAAGGATGCAGAAACCATGAAAGTAATTGATTTAACGCATACAATTACAGAAAAAATGCCTGTTTTTCCCGGCACGGAACAGCCGCAGTTAATAACAGTTAACAACTATGATGAAAACGGGTTCAGGGAAACACTTTTAAAAATAACGACACACACCGGCACCCATATCGACCCGCCCGCGCATGTTTACAGCGGAAAAGCAACTCTTGACACCCTGCCGCCCGAACAATTTATCGGCAAAGCGCTGGTAATAGACTGCCGCAGCATAAAACCCGGCGGCCACATTACCTTGCAGCATATAACGGCTTACGGCGCTAAAGCAAAAACTGCAGATTTTTTGCTGTTCAACCTTTGCTGGGATAAATATTGGGGCACTGAAACCTATTTGGGGCAGTATCCCTGCCTGAATGATGAAGCCATTAACTTTATTTTGGAAGGCAACTACAAAGGCATTGGCTTTGATGTAATGGGCATTGACCCTATTAATGACGAAAATTTAACGCTGCATAAAAAATTGTTTAAAAACAAACAGATTGTAAATATTGAAAACCTTAAAAATTTAGATTTATGCGGCAGCGATTTATTTTGGTTCAGCTGTTTTCCTCTGAAAATAGCAAACAGCGACGGTTCGCCTGTCCGCGCCGTCGCCTGGTTTGAAGAATAAAATTTTAATTATATATATTTGCAGGGCATTAATTGCATAAACAAGAGTGATATAGACGCAAAAAGCGCAAACTGACAAATCAGTTTGCGCTTTTAATTTTTATTGCAGTGAATTAGCGTAATTTACTGCGCTGACGGCATTAGGCGCATAACAGTCTGCACCGATGCTGTCGGCATAATCCTGCGTGAGCACTGCACCGCCAACGATAATTTTAAAATCGCCCGCCGCGCGCAGCGCTTTAATGGTTTCTTCCATAGCACCGACAGTTGTCGTCATCAGCGCCGAAAGGCCAACCACGCTTACTTTATTCTGCACCGCAGTTTCTGCAATTTTTTCAGGAGGCACGTCCTTGCCAAGGTCAATAACCTGATAGCCATAATTTTCAAACAATACTTTTACAATATTTTTGCCAATGTCGTGAATATCGCCTTTAACGGTGGCCAGAATTATTTTTATGCCGTTGCTCTGGCTGCCGCCTTCTGCTGCCATTTTATCACGGATAACGTTAAAGGCCGCTTTGGCTGCTTCCGCACTCATTAAAAGCTGCGGCAAAAAGATTCTGCGTTCTTCAAAGCCTTTGCCAACATAATCAAGCGCAGGTATCATTTCGGCATTAATAATATCAAGCGGCAGCTTTCCGGCAAGCTGTTCTTTAACTGCTTTTTCGCTCTGCTTACGCAGGCCCTTAACAATGGCTTCGTACAATGTATATTCCGCAGTCTGCACCGGCTGCTGCTTTGCCTGGGCAGCACCGGCAAACATGGCTACATATTCCTTGCAGCCTTCGTCTAAACCGCTGAGCGCGCCAAAAGCATAGTAAGCGTTCATCATGGCTTCGCTTTGCGGATTGATAATGGCACAGCTTAACCCTGCCTGCATTGCCAGTACAAAAAATGCGCTGTTTACAGCATCACGCGCCGGCAGGCCAAAGGAAATATTTGACACGCCCATAACGGTTTTTATGCCGCGTTTTTTCAGTTCACTCAGCACCTGCAAATCAATATTGGCATTATCGCTGCCGGTACTAATTGTAAGCGCCAGCGGGTCTACAATAACATTGCGCTTTTCAATGCCATATTCCGCCGCACGCGCAATAATTTTTTCGGCAATGGCAATACGCCCTTCCGCAGTCTGCGGTATGCCGCTGTCGTCCAAAGTAAGCGCAACAACTGCAGCGCCGTATTTTTTTACAAGCGGCAAAACTTTTTCAAGGCTTTCTTCTTTGCCGCATACGGAATTCAGCAGCGGTTTGCCGTTATAAAGGCGCAGGCTGCGCGCCATAGCTTCGTAGTTGGAGGTATCAATCTGCAGCGGCACGCTGGTTATTGCCTGCAAGCGCTGCACTGCTTCCGCACTTACAGCTGCTTCGTCAATTCCGGGTACGCCCACGTTAACATCCAATATTCCGGCACCGCGGTCAATCTGTTCCAGCCCCAGGCGGCAAATATAATCATAATCGCCGTTTAAAATGGCCTGCTTTAAGCGCGGTTTGCCGGTTGGATTAATGCGCTCGCCAATTATTACCGGCTTTTGCCCGATAACAACTGCACTGCCGTAAGCGGCAACCGCCGTTAAATCGCAGCTGCGCTGCCGGGAAACTACATTACGGCATTTATTTACAAGTGCAGCGATATGCGCAGGCGTTGTGCCGCAGCAGCCGCCCATGATTGCAAGGCTGCCGTCCTGTGTCATTTCGTACATCAACTGCGCAAATTCTTCCGCATCAACATCAAAAACGGTTTTGCCGTTTACTTCTTTTGGCAGCCCGGCATTTGGGTTCAGCACAACAGGCAGCGGAGTTGCCGCAAGCAGCTGCGGCAAAAGTTTCTGCATCTGCGCAGGGCCGAGCCCGCAGTTAAAGCCGACAGCGTCAGCGCCAAGTCCCTCCAGCATAACAGCAGCCGCTGTAATATCGCCGCCGGTTAAAAGTTTGCCGCCTTCGTCGAGCGTCATTGTTGCAACTACCGGCAGGCTGCTGTTTTCTTTTGCTGCCAAAAGCGCGGCCTTCAGCTCGTAGGTGTCGCTCATGGTTTCAATTAAAATTAAATCAGCCCCGGCTTTTACGCCTGCCTGTACAATTTCCGCATAAATGCTTACGGCTTCTTCAAACGGCAAATCGCCGTAAGGCGCAAGCAGTTTGCCTGTTGGCCCCATATCAAGCGCTACAAAGCTGCCCGGCTTTTTGGCGCAGGCTTTTTTTGCTATTGCCACTGCCTGTTCAATTACATCTGCAGTTTTAATTTCCGTACCCGCAAATTTAAGGCGGTTTGCGCCAAAAGTATTTGTTTTTATAATATCCGCACCGGCGTTTAAATAAGCGGTGTGGATTTTTTCAACTTCACCGGCATGGCTGAAGTTCCACAGCTCCGGCAGCTCGCCCGGTTTAAGCCCGGCAGCCTGAAGCATGGTGCCCATTGCGCCGTCAAAAAATAAAGTTTTTTTGCCAAGTAAATCTTTAAAAAGCATATTGTTCCTCACAGTTTTTTATATATACAATTTGCATTGTTTTCGCAGTTTTCGCAGTTTGAAGCTTTATTTTCACATTCATTGGTAATGCCGATAATTGCCGTTACCGATTTTACCGGAGCCAGCATGCCGCCTGCCGTCACTGTCAGCCCAATGCGTTTTTGCGCATCAAGCATTCTTAAAAGACGCGGCTGGTCAGTCAGCTCCCAGTCGGCATAACCGGGCGAAAAACGCGGCTTAAAATGCAGCCCTCCATATTCTGCGCTTATTTTTGCTTCTATTTCGTCACAGTAAGTTTCAATAAGCGCCGTACACACGGCCTGCCCGGCAGCGCCTTCGGCTATATTGGCCACAGCCATACGGCGCAGCATTATATCTGCTTTGGCACCAAGAGTCGCCGCCAAAAGCACGGCCCTGGTGCAGCCTTTAATATGCGCGGCCAGTTTGGCGCTTTTAAAATACTCTCCGCCAAGCAGTACGCCGCCTTCATCAACATTACAGTCCAATACACGGTACACGCTCCGCACCTGCACCTCGTTGCGCAGTTTTAAATAGGCAGTATCGGCAAGAACGGCCGCTTCCCTGTCATCTTTGCGCGCGCCCATGTAGCGTACCGCTTCATCCCTGTCATATCTCATTTAATTATCTCCGACAGGTTTTTCATAATGCCGCCGATAACTTCCGGCTTGTTCATGGTATAAACGTGAATGTTTTTAAAACCGTTAGCTATAAGGTCAATAATCTGCCCCAGAGCATAAGCAATACCTGCCTGCATTAATGCCTGTGGGTCATCGGCAAAACGCTCAACGATAGCACGGTAATGCGGCGGCAGTTTGGTGCCGCTCAGTTCGCAGATGCGGTTAATCTGCTTGGCGTTTGTTACAGGCATAATACCGGCAACTACCGGCACATCAATGCCGTTGCGCAAAAGCCTGTACATATAATTGTACATAATATTGTTGTCAAAGCACATCTGCGCTACCAAAAACTCGCAGCCTGCATCAATTTTCTTTTTGGTATTTTCTATATCTTTATCAAGCGAACCGGCTTCCGGGTGCCCCTCCGGATAACATGCGCCGCCAATGCAGAAATCGCCGGACGCGGAAATTTTGCGCATTAAATCACTGGCATGCATAAATTCGCGCGGTTTGTCGGTAACAGCGTCTCCGCGCAGTGCCAGCACGTTTTGGATGCCGTTATCACGGAATTTTCCCAGCATGCCTTCAATGCCGTCGCCGGTTGCATCAATGCAGGTTAAATGCGCCAGCGCGGGAATATTATGTTCTTCCACGGCTTTGGCGATAGCTACCGTCTGCCCGGCAGAAGTACCGCCTGCGCCGTAAGTCACACTCATAAAATGCGGTTTTATTTCCGCAATTTTATCAACTATTTTTAAAGCGTTTTGCAGTTCCGACCCGGCCTTGGGCGGAAAAAGCTCGCAGGAAATACACGGTTTATCATCTTTTAAAAGTTCTGTTATTTTCATACTCGTCCCCCTCATTTTTTCAGCGTAATATTTATTTTACTACATTTATATGTTTTTTTCTATATCGGTGCAAATTTATTTGTTAAAGCGCAGCCGCCATAAAAGTAAAATTTTTAAATTGGCGCTCGACATAGGTTCACTAATTTCGCTCCTTATTCAGTCGCGAAATTTGCGTAGTTTCGCTGGCACAATTATTGCCTTCGCTAAAGCTCGGCACTAATTGGCGACTCAGCTAAAAAAAGCACCCCATACTTTTGTATGAGGTGCTTTTAATTTGCTGTTCGGTTCTGTTATCTGCGTTCGCGGATACGAGCTGCTTTACCGGTGAGGTTACGCAGATAGTAAAGTTTTGCACGGCGTACAATACCGCGGCGTGCTACTTCGATTTTTTCGATTCTGGGGCTGTGCAGAGGGAAAGTTCTTTCTACGCCAACGCCATAGGATACACGGCGTACAGTAAAGGTTTCGCGTACACCGCCGCCGCTGCGGGCAATTACAACGCCTTCAAACATCTGAACGCGTTCACGGCTGCCTTCAACTACCTTTACATAAACTTTTACAGTGTCGCCTGCACGAAAATCAGGGATGTCGGAACGAAGCTGTTCTTGTTCCAAAACTTCAATAATGTTCATAATATCCTCCTCAATCATAGACGTTCATGTGCGAACACTTCACAGCGGACCGTCCGTTTTACACAAATGCTATTATATCATAGCCTGCTTTAAGTTGCAAACATTTTTACAATTTATTTTTCCCACCATGCTTCGCCTGCCAGCCTGTCCAGAATAATTGCAACAGCGCTGCGCACGCACAGGTGGTTATAGTTGCTCGGGCCGTAAACCGGCTCCAGAATGTAATCAAATGCCGCCATGGTTTCTTTTTCCATGCCAAAGCCCGTTCCAAAAAGTACGAGCACCGGCCTGTCACCTTCATGAAGCATCTGCCGTGCGGCTTTATAAGTAATGGTATTAGGGTAAATGCGGGCATCTGTGGTAATGGTTACAGGCTCTTTGCCGGTAAGCTTTTTAATTTCCGCAACGGCAGACGCAATATCCGGCAGGTACTGCACTCTGTCAAGCGCTTCGCTGCGGTCCGGATTATACACACGCCCAAAGCCGTGCTGCCAGTAACCGGTTATTTTTTTGATTATTTCTTCCTGCACTTTCAGCGGATGAATTAAAAAATATTTTTTTACATCATAAGTGCGTGCCGTACGGGCAATGTCATGAATATCAAAATTTGTAACGGCAGTGGCGATAACCTTCATGTGCTTGTTATAAATCGGGTAATGAACAAGCCCTAAATATAAATCAGCCATTATCTTCACCAGCCAGTTCCGCTTTAATTTCCGCTATTAATTTGGCGTCGGCCTTGTCAAACTTTTCCGGCAATAAATCAGGCCTGTGCAGATACGTTGCTTTAAGCGACTGTTTGCGCCGCCATTTGGCAATCAGCGCATGGTTGCCGCCGCGCAGAACCTCAGGCACGGTCAGCCCCTCAAATTCAACAGGGCGCGTATACTGCGGATATTCCAAAAGCCCGGTTGAAAACGAATCTTCCTCGGCGCTTGCCATTTTGCCAAGCACGCCTGGTATAAACCTTGCCACGGCGTCAAGCACCATTAAGGCCGGCAGCTCGCCGCCCGTCACTACATAATCGCCTACGGAAAGCTTCTCATCCACCCAGTTAAAAATGCGCTCGTCAAAGCCTTCGTAATGGCCGCACACAAAAATCAGGTCCTGCCCGGCATGGGCGTAATCTTCAACAATGCTCTGCTTCAGCGTTCTGCCGCCGGGGCACAGCGCAATTACGCGCGCGTCCGGCAGTTCTTCCTTCGCTTTGCGGATAGCGGCTACAAAAGGTTCCGGCTTGAGCACCATGCCGGCGCCGCCGCCAAAGGGCGAATCGTCAACCGTGCGGTGCTTATCATGCGTAAAATCGCGCGGGTTTATGCAGCTGACGCTTAAAAGCCCGGCAGACATGCCGCGCCCTACAATGCTGTAACTGCAAACCTGCTCTATCAGTTCCGGGAAAAGGGTTACAAATAAAAATTTCATTTTTCATCAACCCATTCGGGAAGTTCTACTGTAATACGGCGCTCGTCGAGGTTAATTTCCTTAACGTGCTTTTTAAGCGCCGGTATCAAAAGTTCTCTGCCGTCCGTGCCAGTAACGACATAAACATCGTTGCTGCCGGTGCTGATAACATCCTTCAGCACGCCGACAGCGTTTCCGCTTTCGTCAGCTACATTGCAGCCCAACAGGTCAGCCACATAAAATTCGCCTTCTTCAAGTTCCGGCAAATCCTCCGTGTTAATATACACCTTCTGGCCGCGCAGCATTTCGGCTTCGTTCATATTATTAACCTCACGGCACTTTATAAGCGCCATTCTTTTATGAAAACGGGCATTTGTCAAATGCAGCGTGCGCCCATCCTCCAAAAGCAGATAATCCAATTCAAGAAACTGTTCCGGATGCTCCGTTTGAGGCAATATACGAATATCGCCCCGCACACCGTGCGGAGCGACGATTGTTCCAATACAAACCTGTTTATCCATTAGTCGCGGAAGGCAATAATTTTGCCGTCTTCGGTAAGGATTTCCGCTCTTGCAAGAGCGTCAAGGTCAGTACCTATTCCTATTTCAACGGTACGTTCCAAAGTACCATGGCCTATTTCTGCGCCGATTTCCAATGCTTCAGCACGTTTCAGTCTTGCTTCGGCTTCTGCCTTGGCTGCCTGGCGTTTGCTTCTTTCAGCATCAATCTGGCTGCGCAGCGCCGGCAGCACGCTTAAATCACCGGCGGCCTGTGCAAGGGCCTTTTTAGCCTGGAATTCAAAATGCTCAAGTTCCAGATCCATCTTTTTTATAGTATCTTGGACATCGCCAATAATTTTCATTTTTAAATCTTCGGTTACTTTTGCTTTAACAGCAACAGGTACCCTGACAAACATTTTATCCATTATCAGCCCATCCTTTAGACGATCTCTACAATCACTTTTACATTCTCGCGGGTAGCTACTGCTTTCATAACAGTGCGGATTGCCTTGGCAATGCGGCCCTGTTTGCCAATAACCTTGCCCATATCTTCAGGAGCAACATGGAGGCGGAGAACCGTGGTTGTACCTGTGGTTTCCTCCTCCACTACTACTGCAGACGGATTGCTGACCAAAGACTTGGCCATAACTTCTACCAATTCTTTCATGTCAATCACGCCTCATTTCATTTTGCTTTAGATTCAGCATATTTTTTCATGATACCGCCTTTGCTGAAAAGGTTTTTAACAGTATCAGTCGGCTGTGCGCCTTTAGCCATCCAGGAGAGAGCTTTTTCCTCATCAATTTTAACGGTAGCCGGTTCAGTGGTGGAATCGTAGTAACCGATGCTTTCAATGATACGGCCGTCACGCGGAGAACGGGAATCTGCAACTACAACACGGTAGAAAGGAGCTTTTTTAGCGCCCATGCGTTTTAAACGGATTTTAACTGCCATTTTATTTTCACCTCCTCCAATTGGATTTTATAATTTATTAGTGCATAAAAGGAAGCTTGAAGCCGCCTTTTGAAGCAAACTTTGCCATACCGCGCATCTGTTTCATCATCTTTTTGCTTTCTTCAAACTTTTTCAGCAAACGGTTAACATCCTGCACGCGCGTGCCGCTGCCTGCGGCTATGCGTTTGCGCCTGCTTCCGTTGATGATTTCGGGATTGCGCCTTTCCTTAATGGTCATGGACTGAATGATGGCTTCGATGTGGGCAAATTCTTTTTCGTTCACATCGGTTTCTTTCAGCTTTTGTGCTATGCCGCCCATGCCGGGAATCATGCCGAGAATATTTTCCAGCGGACCAAGCTTTTTAATCTGCTGCATCTGTTCAAGGAACTGCTCGAGCGTAAACTCGTTTTTGCGCAGTTTCTTTTCCATCTCCAGTGCTTTGGCCATATCGGTGGTAGACTGTACCTTTTCAATAAAGGTTAAAATATCGCCCATACCAAGGATACGCGAAGCCATGCGGTCCGGATAGAAAGGTTCCAGGGCGTCAAGTTTTTCGCCCATACCTACAAACTTAACGGGGCGTCCGGTAACGGCTTTTACGGAAAGCACCGCACCGCCTCTGGCGTCACCATCAAGTTTGGTAACAATCAAACCGTCAATGCCCAAATCGTTATTGAAACTTTCGGCAACGGTTACGGCATCCTGGCCGGTCATTGCGTCAACAACCAGAAGGATTTCGTGCGGCGAAACAGCCGCTTTAATGTTGCGCAGTTCGCCCATCAGTTCTTCATTGATATGCAGGCGGCCTGCGGTATCTATAATGACGGTATCGTAATTCATGCTGTGTGCTTTCGCCATTGCTTCTTTGGCAATTTCCACAGGCGATACCTTGTCACCAAGCGTAAATACGGGAATATTAAGCTGCGCGCCCAAAACTTCCAGCTGTTTTATAGCTGCCGGGCGGTAAACGTCGGCCGCAACCAGCATGGGGTGCTTGCCTTTTTTGCGCAGCATATTGGCAAGTTTGCCGGCCGTGGTGGTTTTACCTGCGCCCTGCAAGCCTACCAGCATAATAACCGTAGGCGGTTTCGGAGAAACTGCAAGTTTGCTCTGCGTGCCGCCAAGCAGTTTGGTAAGTTCTTCATTAACAATTTTTATAATCTGCTGGCCGGGTGTTAAGCCTTCGTTAACAATTTCGCCAACAGCGCGTTCGCGGATAGTTGCTACAAAATCTTTTACAACCTTAAAGTTAACGTCCGCTTCCAGAAGCGCCATGCGCACCTCACGCAGCGGAGCCTTTAAATCATCTTCAGTTATCTTGCCGCCGTTGCGGAACATTCTGATAGCTTTTTGCAAGCGTTCAGATAAATTTTCAAAAGCCATTTTTACCTGCCTCCGGCTTACGAATCTTTAAGCAGATTTTTCAGCCTTTTAAGTAACTCTGTATTATTCGTTTCCATATATCCGTCAAGCAGCCTGCATGCTTCCATGCGCAACTGCTGCTGTTTTTCCTCGCGTTCCAGAAGCTTCATTTTGGTTTCGTAGCGTTCCAGAATCTGCTCTACGCGGTGTATCAAATCATGTACGGCCTGCCGCGATACATCAAGCTCTGCGGCAATTTCAGCCAGTGACAGGTCATCACAAAAATATAGTTCCATGCAGCTTTGCTGTTTGGCCGTCAAAAGCGGCCCGTAAACATCATACAGCCTGCCGAGGCGTATTCTCTGCTTAAAACTGTCATCCAGCATAACGATACCCGTACCTTCTTAATTAAGTCAACGTATGTATTATACATAAACAGGCACAGGCTGTCAAGTGTTTTTACTTGTCAGTATTAAATAATGCGTCAACAAATTTTTCTGGTTCAAACGGGCGGAAATCCATAATGCCTTCGCCGACGCCAATCCATTTAACGGGCAGCCCAAGTTCTTCGCGGATGGCGATAACCACGCCGCCTTTTGCCGTACCGTCAAGCTTTGTCAGCACAACGCCGGTAACATTGGCGGTTTCCGTAAATACTTTGGCCTGCGTAATGGCGTTCTGTCCGGTTGTGGCATCCAGCACCAAGAAGGTTTCGTGCGGTGCTTCCGGAATTTCACGCTTGATAACGCGGTGAATTTTTTCCAGTTCGTTCATCAGGTTGGCCTTGTTATGCAAACGCCCTGCCGTGTCGATAAAAAGGATATCCGCCTTGCGGGCGATTGCCGCTTTCATGGCATCAAAAACAACTGCCGCCGGGTCTGCACCTTCTGCGTGCTTGATAACATCGCAGCCTGCGCGTTTGCCCCAGATTTCCAGCTGTTCGGAAGCAGCTGCGCGGAAAGTATCGGCAGCGGCAATCATAACCTTATAGTTAAGCAGGTGGAAATAATTTGCCAGTTTGCCGATGGTGGTGGTTTTGCCAACGCCGTTAACGCCTACAACAAGAATAACGGTAGGAGTGCCGCTGATGCGCGTGCGCTGGCCTTCTTCCGTAAGCATCTGCGTAAGATATTTCTTTAAAAACGGAACAACATCTTCCGTTCCCTTAATTTCTTTTTTGCGTGCTGCCTGGCGCACAGCTTCAATAAGTTTTTCGGTGGTTTTTGCGCCGACATCGGCACTTAAAAGAATCATTTCCAGTTCGTCAAGAAAATCATCGTCAATCTCTGCGGACATGCCAACCAGAACTTCAATGCGTTCCGTAAAATTCTTTCTGGTTTTTTGCAGCCCGTCTTTCAATCTCTCAAAAAAGCCCATCATTTTACTCCTTTTCCGTTAGCTTTACAGATAATAATTTTGAAACACCGGATTCTTCCATAGTTACGCCATGCAGTACATTGGCGGCTTCCATAGTGCCTTTGCGGTGTGTAATGACAATAAACTGAGTGTTTTCGGCATAAGCCGTTAAAAAGCGTGCAAAACGGTCTACATTGGCTTCGTCAAGCGCCGCGTCAATTTCGTCCAAAATACAAAACGGTGCCGGACTGTAGCTTAACAGCGCAAAAAGCAGCGCAATTACCGTCAGCGCCCTTTCGCCGCCGCTTAACAGATACAGGCTTTGCAGCTTCTTGCCCGGCGGCTGCACTTCTATATCAATGCCGCTCGAAAGCACGTCACCCGGGTCGGTAAGTTTTAAATAAGCCGTACCGCCGCCAAACAGTTTTACATAACATTCCGAAAAATAAACGTTTATTTTGGCAAAAGCCTCTTTAAACCTTTTGCTCATGCCGGAATTGATTTCGCTGATAACACTTTCAAGATTTGCTTTGGCGCCTGCAAGGTCGTCATACTGTTTCTGCAAAAACTCAAAGCGCTCTTTAACGGCGGCATACTGTTCAATAGCGGCCGCGTTAACGGGCCCAAGTTCTTCAATTCGCCTTTGCAGGCTCAATTCCTGCCTGCGCAGCGAGCTGTCACCTGCTTCAAGCAGTGTTTCCTTATGTGCTTCTTCAAGCGTCAGGCCATAGTCGCTTTCAAGCTGCTGCAATACGTGTTCGTATTCGGCATTTTGTTTTACGCTTTCCAGCGCAGCCTGGTTGCGTTTCTTTTCGGCTTCTTCCAGCGCTTTCTGCGCCTGCGTAAGTTCCAAAGCCGCTTTTTCCTGCCTTGCGGCAATTTCTATGCGTTTGGCAGCAAATTCTTCCCTGCCGCCGCTGATAACGTTTAATTCTGCCATCAGCGCTTCCGTCTGCTGCGCCAGTTCCGCCTTTTTATTTTCGCTTTCGCCAATAGAATTTTCCAAATTCTGCTGTTCGTTTTCATTGGCAAGAACTTCGCGCTGCAAGCGTTCCATTTCCCCGTCAAGCTGGTGCATGCGCTCTGCCATCATGGTTGTCTTCGCAGTAGTCGCTTCGCTTTCCACACGCGCATCCTGCAGCTGCCTACGGATGCTTTCAAGCTCACTGCTTTCTGCCTGCATTTTTTTCTGCAAGGCATCAAGATGGCTTTTGCTCTCCGTATCTTCTTTTTCTACTTCTGCAAGCTGCGGGCGCAGTTCCTGCAATTTGCCGCGCGCCGCCAAATATTCTTCTGCCGCTGCTGCGCGGTCATCCAAAAGCACTTCCAAATTTCTGCTCATGCGCTGCTTTTCAGCTTCGGCACGGCTTAAGCCTGAGGTTATTTCGGCACGCCTTACGGCATATTTTTGCAGTTCAGCTTTTAAAGCGTTCAGCTTGGTGCTGTACTCTTTAATAACTTCTTCAGCCGCTTCTGCCTGCTCCTGATAGCCGAGCAGTTCATGGCGGAGTTCTTCTTCCTGCCGGGCAAGCGTTTCTATTTCCTTAACGCGCGATAAAAAGCCCGCTTCTTTCAGCTGCCTGCTGCCGCCCGTAAGCGAACCGCCGGCGTTTACAACGTCGCCCTGCAATGTAACCACGCGCATACGGAAGCCGCTTCTGCGTGCTGCCTCAAGCGCCGCATCCATGTCCTGCGCTACCAGCACACGCCCCAGCAAAAACTTAAATACCTGCTCAACATCTTGCCCGCAGCTTATAAGTTCATCGGCAAAGCCAAGCACGCCCGGCATTTTTTTCAGCTGGTTGTCCTCCGCTTTGCGCGGATAAGTTTTTATGGTATCAAGCGGCAGAAAAGTTGCCCTGCCATATTTATGCTGTTTTAAATAACCGATTGCCGCCTTTGCCGCTTCGGCATCGCGCATTACTATATTCTGCGAAGCCGCTCCCAATGCGGTTTCAATCGCAGTAACGTACTGCGCTTCAACACTAATCAGTTCTGCGGCAACGCCAATTACTCTCCCGCGCCAGCTTTCTTCCGCGCGCAGAACCGCTTTAACGCCATAGCCGAAGCCCTCATACGCCTTCTGCATATTGTTTAATACATTCTGGCGGCTTTCAAGTGCTGTAATTCTGCGCTGGCAGTCATTATATTTCTGGCGTACAGCATTTAAGGCTGTATTTTCGTCTGCCAGCTTACGCGCCAGCTCCGCACTGCTGCGCTGCGAAAGCTGCACATTGTTTTCAAGGTCAGCCTGGTTTTCCAGCAATTTGCGGTAGGCTGCGTCCTGTTTTGCAAGTTCGCTTTCGGTTTCCTCTATGTTCTTTTTTAAAGCCTCGCGCCTGCGCATGCGCTGTTCCTGTTCAGTTTCCAGCGTGCGTATCCTGTTGCGCAAATCAACCATGCGGCGCATGGTGTCAAACGCTGCGTCTTTCAGGCTGTCTGCTTCCTGCCGGGCTTTTTGTACAAGCGCTTCTTTTTCTTTCTGCCCAAGCGTAAGTTTCTGCACCAGCAAACCTGCCGCCGTCTGCTTTTTCTCCAAAACATCATATTCATCAGTTAAAGAAACAAGCTGTTTTTCAAGGCCCGCAACCTGCTGTTCCAGTTTTTCGTTCTGCTGGCTTAAACGCGCACCGGCCTTCCGGCTCTGCAAAATGCGTTCTTCCAAAACCGCGCCCTGCCCGCGCACTTTTTCCAGCGCAGTTTCTTTGGCTTTTATATCATCCTGTAATTTATTGTAATTTTCGCTTAAAGCATCCGCTTCCTGCTGCAGCTGTGCGCATAACGCCTGCTGCCTGCCTGCAGCTGCCGCATTTTTGGCAACTTCCCGTTCCAGAGCAGCGTCTTTTTCTTCCTGCTGGGCGCGTGCCTGTTCAAGCACATCTATTTTGCGCACAAACTGCGTTAAACGGCAGGTGCGCAGTTCTCCTGCCAAAACATTATACTGTTCCGTTTTGGCTGCCGCTTCTTTTAAAGGTTCAAGCTGCGATTCCACTTCTATTTTTATGTCGTTAATACGCGTCAGGTTGGCTGCCGTATCGTCCAAACGCCGCGCCGCATCTTTTTTGCGCAGGCGGTATTTAACAATGCCTGCCGCTTCTTCAAATAAATTGCGCCTTTCTTCCGGGCGGCTGTTTAAAATTTCGTCTATTTTATTCTGCCCTATAATAGAAAGCGAACCGCGCCCAAGCCCCGTATCGGCAAATAAATCAATTATGTCTTTTAAACGGCAGTTCTTTTTATTAATGGCATATTCGCTGTCGCCGTCGCGGAACACGCGGCGGGTAATGCTTACTTCGTCAAAATCCAGCCCCAGGCGGTGGTCGCTGTTGTCAAAGTTCAGCGTAACTTCCGCCACGCCAAGCGCACGCCTTTTGCTGCTGCCGCTGAAAATAACGTCTTCCATTTTACTGCCGCGCAGATATTTGGCGCTCTGTTCGCCCAGCACCCAGCGCACGGCATCGGAGATATTGCTTTTGCCGCTGCCGTTAGGGCCTACAATTGCCGTTATGCCGCTGCCAAAATCAAGTTCTATTCTGTCGGCAAACGATTTAAAGCCGTAAGCCGAAAAAGATTTTAAATGCACGTAATCACCCGTTCCAAAAGTCTTAATACTTTATTTTATCACACTTTATAATATATTGTCTTGTTTATTTAAAAACTTTGACAGCACCGGTTAATTAAGATAAAATTAAAACGTAACCACAGGCAATTAATTTAAAACGGAGATGAAAAAATGGACAGTTTTAAACTTATTAATGATTTTTTAACTTTTAACGGCCGTTTGGAAAAGAAGCCGTTTATAAGAAGATACTTAATTGTTTTTGTGCTAACTTACGCTTTGATAACAATCGGGCGCGCCATGAACATGCCGCTTCTTGTAGCAGCATCGTCCGTCTTTGTTATTCCGCAAATGTCGCTGGCAGTAAGGCGCTGCCATGATATCGGGCTCAACTGGACGAAAACGGTTTTAGTTCTTGTAGGGCTTATCATTCCGCTTGTTTCGCTCGTTTCCCTTGTGTTCCTCTGCTGGGGCAAAAGCGACCCTTACCGCAACCAGTTCGGCTGATTTAAAATTTAAAATAATTGCCATTAATGCACAAAACCGGGCCTGCCAAAAAGCAGTACCCGGTTTATTTTTCAGCTTATTATTTATTTGTTCTGGTCTTCCTGAGCCTGATCTTTCGGCGGCTGAGGAGGAACAATAGCGATATTTAAAAGCAGCGGTTTTTCGTTATTTACGGCAAAATCGGCAATTACCATCATTACTTTGCCGCCGTCAAAACCGGCACCGTAAACCAAGCGGTCAACGCCCGGTCTTTTAATAACGTTAACAAGCTGTTTTTCTTTAAAAGCACCTAAATCTTTAGTAATGCTTGCTTTATATTCATTGAATTTGGTTTCATCAAAGTTAGCTTTCATGTCATCGCTTAAAATTGAAGAAACATTTTTGTAAGAAGACGCGTTCAAAAACTGATCTACCATTTTAGCTTCCGCATCAAGCACGCTGCCGTCGCTGGCAAAGCAGGCAGAAGATACGCACATTACAAGCATCATCACAATCAATAAAATTTTTTTCATTGAAGAACCTCCCTTAAATTTGTCTTTCACTATTATAGCACAAAATACCGTAAAAAAAGCAGGTGAATTCATTTTTCACCTGCTTTTCACACATTTTTTATAAACCTTTTTCAATTCTTTCCATAGCTTCAATGGTATTTTCCCTGCTGCCAAAAGCCGTCAGGCGGAAATAACCTTCACCCATGGAACCAAAGCCTGCGCCAGGAGTACCGACAACAGCCAGTTTTTCCAGCAGATAATCGAAAAACTCCCAGGAGCCCATGCCGTTGGGGCACTGCATCCAAATATACGGGGAATGTGTGCCGCCGTAGAACTTAATGCCCTTTTTGGCAAGCGCTTCCGACATAATGCGTGCATTTTCTTTATAAAAAGCCAGCATTTCACGGCACTGTTTCTGGCCTTCTTCGCTGAATACAGCTTCTGCGCCGCGCTGAATAATATACGGAACGCCGTTAAACTTGGTAGTCTGGCGGCGCAGCCACATTTTGTTCAGTGACATTTCCCTGCCATCTTTGGTTTTGCGTACCAAATCATGCGGCACAATGGTATAACCGCAGCGGGTGCCGGTAAAGCCGGCAGTTTTGGAAAGAGAGCACAGTTCAATAGCACATTTTTTAGCGCCTTCAACAGCAAAAATGCTGCGCGGAATTTCAGGGTCGCTGATAAAGGATTCGTATGCGGCATCATAAAGAATAACCGCATCATTTTTCAGCGCATAGGCCACCCATTTTTCCAGCTGTTCTTTGGTGTAAACAGCGCCGGTCGGGTTATTCGGCGAGCACAGATAAATAATATCCGCTTTTACGCTGTCATCCGGCATCGGCAGAAAATCATTTTCGGGTTTGCCCTGCATGTAAATGATTTCGCGCCCGCACATTACGTTGGTATCAAGGTATACCGGGTAAACCGGGTCCGGAATTAAAATTACATTGTCATTGCTGAAAATATCGGTCATATTGCCGCAGTCGCTTTTAGCGCCGTCGCTGACAAAAATTTCGTCACTGGCAACGGATACGCCAAAACCTGCATAATATCCGGCAATAGCTTCGTGCAGAAAATCATAACCCTGTTCCGGGCCATAGCCTCGGAAGGTTTCCTTAACGCCCATTTCGGCAACTGCCTTCTGCATTGCTTCAATAACGGCAGGAGCCAGCGGCAAGGTTACGTCGCCGATACCCATTTTTATAATTTTCTTTTCCGGGTGGGCTGCCGTAAATTCTGCCACTTTATGGGCAATTTGCGAAAACAGGTAACTTTCTTTTAAATTGCAGTAATTTTGGTTAACAAAAGCCATTCGTATTCCCCCATGAATAATAAATATATAAAATTTTATTTGGAAACAATTTCGTCCGGAATATCAATTACTCCGTCAAATACAAGAGTTGCAGGTCCCTTTAAAATAACGCTGTCATCTTTGCGGTAGGTTACTTTAAGTTCGCCGCCCTTGGCAATAACTTTTAATTCTTCATCACGTTTGCCGGCGTTATTAAGAGTTACGCAGGCTACCGCAACAGCGCAGGCGCCGGTGCCGCAGGCCCAGGTTTCGCCGCTGCCGCGTTCCCATACGCGGAATTTTACGGTATTTTTGTCAATTACCTGTACAAATTCGGTATTAACGCCTTCCGGGAACAGTTTGTGATGTTCAAACAAAGGCCCTAATTTTTCAAGGTCAAGGCTGTCCACATCATCAACAAAAGTTACAAAATGCGGATTGCCCATAGATACGGCAGTACCGTTATAAACAATGTCTTCCGCAATTACAAGGCCCTGGTCAACAAATACAAAGTGGTCGCTTATCATCGGAATGTCCGTGCATTTTAAAACAGGTTTGCCCATATCGACGGAAGCCTCTGCAACTTTGCCGTCTTTTAAGGTTACGTCAATAGTTTTAATGCCGGATAAGGTTTCTATTGTGAAAGTGGTTTTATCGGTTAATCCTTTATCATAAACATATTTTGCCACGCAGCGGATGCCGTTGCCGCACATTTTGCCCTCGGAAGCATCGGCGTTAAACATACGCATTCTGAAATCTGCCTTGTCGGAAGGCATAATTAAAATAAGGCCGTCAGAGCCGATACCGAAACGCCTGTGGCTTACATATTCGGAAACAGCACCGGGATTGGGCACTTCTTTTTCCATGCAGTTTACATAAACATAATCATTGCCGCAGCCGTGCATTTTGGAGAATTCCATTTTCATTTTCAATTCCTCCTGTTATAAACGGACTTATCAGTAATTAAAAACGGCGCTCAGAGCTGAACGCCGCTGTCCTCTATCAAGTATACTATGAGCATAAAATACAGTCAACTTAATAAATAGTTTTTTCTGTCTGCTCCGCAAACTTTTTAAAAGTTACAATGGTTTCGTCACGCTGCTGCTGCTCCAAATCCAGCACCTGCACATCTTTGCAGCCGCCTTCAATAAACTTATAAATAAAATCATCGCGGAAGCCGATATCAGCAGCATCCTCCGCAGTGTTGCCGTAATAAACCTTTTTTATGTTAGCCCAGATAGTAGCCGAAAGGCACATTGGGCAGGGATAACAGGAAGTATAAAGTTCACAGCCGGTTAAATCAAAGGTTTTTAAATTACGGCAGGCATCGCGGATAGCCTGCATTTCCGCATGGCAGGTAGGGTCATTATTTTTTAGTACTTCGTTATGGCCAGTGCCTACTATAACTCCGTCTTTAACAATAACAGCGCCAAACGGGCCGCCATCCTTGCTGATAATGTTCTTTTCTGCTTCAGCAACAGCTTTTAACATAAATTCATGCATTTTTGCGTTCTCTCCTGTTTGTGCATTTTCCTGCGCCCAGCAAAAATTGGTCATTCCAAGCATTAATAAAAGTACAGCCAAAAATTTTTTCATAACAAGCCTCCGCTCTTTAATTGCTGCGTTCAGCAAATTTAGCCTTCATAATTTTTTTATAGGCTTCAACGCCGGGCTGGTCAAAAGCATCTACATTGGCAAGTTCGCCTTCATAAGCCACGCTGAGCATTAAGAAGTAGAACAGCTCGCCTAAATGATAGGCATTCATTTCCGGAAGAACATAACGCGCATTAAAACGTCTGTCGCCGTTCAAGGCTTCCGCATTGGAATCAAGCGCCATTGCCAAAGCATCGGACATATTCAGCCCATTATACTTTTTAAACGCAGGTTCATCAAAGGGCATGCCAAGCACAATATCGCCCGGCATATTTTTTATCTGCAAAAACTGTACAACCTTATTGCGTATGCCATCCTGATGCAGCTGTGTCTGCGCGTGCATATCGGTTGTGCCTACGGCAGGCACCGGAGTACGTCCGTAATAAACTATTCCGCCGTTTCTGTTGTGCTTTTTGCCGAGCGATTCGGCCAGAAGCTGCACATACCACTGTCCCAGCGAACCTAAACGCTCACCGTAGCCCATAAAAACTTCTATGTGGCAGCCGTACCTTTCAGAAGCAATATATTTTAATGCGGCGTTCATCAAAGCCGGATTGGCGTACACATCATCCGTACGGCAGGCTTCTTCCATATCTCCCGCACCTTTAAGCAGTTCTTCCACGTTCATGCCGATAGCGGCAGCCGTAACAAGCCCCGGGTCTGTAAGCACACTGAAACGCCCGCCAATGCCGTTTTTAATATCAAAGCACCGCCAGCCATGCTTCTGTGCCAGCGCAAACAGCGGCGAACCGGCTTCGGGATTGCGGTCTGTAACGGCGGTAACTTCGGTATCGAACATAACGCTTTTATTGCACGCTTCATAAAAATAAATAAACGAAGCCAGAGTTTCGAGCGTTGAACCGGATTTGGAAATCGGCACCAGCATTACCTTAAAGCGTTTTTTCTTAGGCCAGGCATGTACAGACCAGTAACGCAGCTCGTTCATAATTTCTTCGCACTGGCCTGCGTCCAAATTATTGCCGGAAAAATAGATACGCGGATATCCGTTGCGGCGTTTTTCACCCATGGAGTTCCAGCTCGGCCCGGCGCCAATATCAAACAATACCTTATTACCCAAATACGAGCCGCCAACGCCTAAAAAAACAACCGCATCAACATTCGTGCGCAAATAATCGCCAAACTCTTTTAATTTCTGCAAAGATACCGGCGTATTGGGATTGCCGTTTTTTATTTCCGGCAAACGTGTAAAATATACGGGTTCAGGCGTGCCATCTTTTGAAAGATGGTTATAGGCCGTGCCGCTCGAGCGCATTTCGTTAACTGCGTCACGGGCTTTTTGCATGGCAGTTTCCATTTCCTGCAAATCTTCTGTTTTAATTCTGCCTTCACCCAACATGTTGGTATAATCAAAAACAAAACCGCTGTTTAAAACAAGCTTATTTGCAAATTCCACGTACTCACCATCCGTAAAGTTATTTTTGTGCTACACGTACTTCAAACATGCGCTGCCACGGCAGATTAAACTTATATTCGTCAACGGTTTTTTCCGTCATAAGCGGCGCTGCGGTATTTTTCATTTCTTTTGCAATCAGCTTTTCTGCCGCTACAAGCTGCTCGCTGTTAAGCCCGCTGTTCGGCCAGTGATTGGACCAGATTAATTCTGCCGATACTTTCATGCGTACATTGGCCTGATAAGCCCAGTCATCAAGATAACGTATATTAAGCAGATTATCTTTGCCAGCTTCCGTCATACGCGGTGCCAAAAGCCCCTGCGACAGAGCAAAGCCGATAGTATTTCCGGCAGTGTTCCAGCCGCCGTAGGCAGCTATCCTGTAAGCCTTGCCTTCATTAAAAAGTTCTTTTACCAGCGCATTATCAGCACCGTTGCCGTAGGCAATATCGGCAACCGCAACAGGCTTATTCTGCTGCATAAAATAATCCAGTTTTTTCATAAAACGTTCCTGCTGTTCGGTTACGGTACCGTTATTTGAAGGTGCCGAAGCCTCGAGCGTTACTCCGCTTGCAGGCGTGTTTACCAAAAGCACCATATCCGCACGGTGCAGATATTTGGTAGGCCAGCCGCCAACGGCGTGAATATGTTCATTTACGCTAATATCCACGGGGTCATCTTCATACGAAGGAATGGTATTTTTGCCTTTGCCATCGCCATACGCTGCAAAAACCATAGGAATATCATAACTTAAACGGTTTGCCGCCCTGTTTAAAAGCACCATGCCAAGCTGATCGGCACCGGCAAAAAAGCGGATGCGTTCTTTCGGCAGCTCGCTCACAAGAATGCCCATTTTGCGTGCTTCCTTATGTGCCTGTGAAAACTGTGCCGTATCGTCGCGGCCAATCAGCATGTAATCAAAATCGCCGCTTTCCACGCCATGCAGCAACAGCTCCGTCATTTCAATATTCAAGGCACGGCGTTTCATATTATCGGCGCGTACCTCAGCCGGAATTTCTTTTCTCAGGCGTTTTAAATCTTTGCGTTCACGCCTTGTAATTTCTTTTAAATCTTCCCTGTCTTCAAGCTCGCCAAGCTGAAAAATGCGGCTGCCCCATTCAGCATAATACGGCGGTTCCACAGGTGCCGCACTGGCACGCGGAGAACGCATAATGGTTGTAAAAACATAAACCAGCGGGTCGCCGCCAAGATCCTTTAAGCTTACAAGGCGTTCGGCACGTTCTTTTAAAACTTCGCGGTCAATATGGTGCGTGCGCGAATCCACAAGCCCGCCGTACAGCATAGCGTCAGATGACACAATAACGGCATTTGCCAGCGGCGCACGTTCTGCCAGCCATTCATACAGCTTATCCGGATTTCCGCTGCGGTGATTGGATGCAATATATTCTTCCGGCGGCGTTTCCACGTTCCAGCCTGCTGCCTGCATGCTGTTTACGGAATACTCCAGGCATACCGGGCGGTTATCGAGCGGCACAAATAAAATAGTTCCCCTGCCTGCCGCTCCGGCCGTATTTAAAAGCGTTAAAAATAATATGCAGCATATAAAAGAAAGTAATTTTCTTAACATTGGCAAAATCCTTTCGGGTTATATATAAAAAATCTCCTGCTGTAAAATTCTACAAGCAGGAGAAAAATCCTTTAAGTTTTTACTGTTTGCCTAAATTAAAGCGGCTTAAAAAGTCCTTGGTGCGCTGGTTTTTAGGCGCAGAGAAAATTTCTTCCGGACTGCTTTCTTCTGCGATAACACCCTGGTCAATGAAAATTACTCTCGAAGATACATCACGCGCAAAAGCCATTTCATGCGTTACAATTACCATCGTCAGGCCTTCGTCGGCAAGCTCTTTCATAACAGCCAAAACTTCGCCAACCATTTCAGGGTCAAGCGCCGAAGTAGGTTCGTCCATTAAAAGCACTTCCGGTTCAAGCGCCAAGGCACGGGCAATGGCAACACGCTGTTTCTGCCCGCCGGAAAGCTGATGCGGCTTGGCATTGATGTAACTTGCCATGCCGACATGTTCCAAATACTTCATTGCCGTACTGTGCGCCGTGTCCTTATCTTTGCCGAGCACTTTAACCTGCCCGACCATACAGTTTTCAAGCACGGTCATATTATTGAACAGGTTGAACTGCTGAAATACCATACCTACTTTGGTACGGTACAAAGCAAGGTTTTTAAAACTTTCCAGTACATTTTGCCCACGGTAGGCAATAACGCCGCCCGTAGGCTGCTCCAAAAAGTTAACGCATCTGATAAGCGTGGATTTGCCGCTGCCGGAAGGGCCGATAATACAAACAACGTCACCTTTTTTTACATCAAAACTGATGCCTTTTAAAATTTCACGTTCACCGAACTGTTTTTTTAAATCCTGAACGGACAACAGCAATTCTTTTTCGTCTGCCATTTCTGTTACCGCCCTTTCTTGTTAGTTACCTGAAAATGGCCGCACGGGTCAGCCATGGGGTCATATTCTACCAGCTGATAATCTTTCGGGCCGTCCATTTTGCTTTCCAGCCAGCGTAAAATTCTGGAAGCCGTAAAAGTCATAATAAAATAAATTACGCAGGTAATGAAGAAAATTTCAAAGTATCTGTAATAAACGCCCGCTGCCGATTTAGAAGCAAAATAAAGCTCTGTAACGGAAATAACGTTCAATACAGAAGTATCTTTGATATTGATGATAAGGTTGTTGCCAATCTGCGGCATAATGTTGCGCAGAGCCTGCGGCAAAACTACATAGCGCATGGTCTGGAAATGGTCCATGCCAATGGCAACGGCAGCTTCGCGCTGGCCTTCATCAATTGATTCAATGCCGCCGCGCACAGTTTCTGCCATATACGCACCGGTATTAATGGAAACAACAAGGAAACCGGCAAACATTGCCGACATATCAATATCAAACAGGCTCATCGCACCATAATATACAACCATTGCCTGTACTATCATTGGTGTACCGCGAAAAATTTCTACGTAAGAAGATAAAACGGCCTTCAGGCCTTTAACAAGTGCCTGTTTAAAAGAACTGCCGTTGGGGTCTTCGGGAATTGTCTGGCAGATGCCTACTGCAAGACCGATTACACAGCCGATAAAAGTACCAACCAGTGCCAAAAGAAGGGTTACGCCTGCGCCCTGCAAAAGAGTGGCGCCGTATTCATTCAGCAGAAAAACTACCCACGAAAAGAAAGAATCGGGCATTGTAGCCATAATTTAACCACCTAACATTAAGTCATTAATACAATCGAAATAAATACGGAAAGAAGGGGACGGATTAAACCGGCCCCTTAAAAAGCATAAGTTAAATATTATTTTGCCAGCGGCTGTTTCTGAATAGCTTCATCCATCATTTTATCAAAATCAGCAGGGGTCATTTTGTCAAGAACTGCGTCCATAGCGTCTTTCAGTTCTTTGTTGCCTTTTTTAATGGCAATGCCGATTTCAACATCTTCTTTGGAAGTTTTAAAGCCTTTGTCTTCCGGGAACTGGAGAACGGTCAGTTCGGGGTTTGCAAAAGCAGCAGCTTTGGCAGTCGGGATATCGGTTACGATAAGGTTGCATTTACCGGAGGTTAAAGCAACAATCATGCCCGGTACATTGTCGATGGCAGGCAGTTTGTTAACTTCCGGAACCTGGTCAATCTGGTCATACCAGATTGTGTTCAGCTGGCTGGTAGCAGTTGCGCCGCGCAGTTCTTCAACGCTGGTTGCCTTTGCCTGCGGGGTGTCTTTTCTAACCAGTGCAACTACATTTGCATAATAATACGGTTTGGTAAAGTCTACGGACTGTTTGCGTTCGGAGGTAATGGACATACCTGCGATGGCAGCGTCAATTTTGCCGCTTACAACAGCCGGTGCAAGACCGTCCCATTCAATTTTCTGGATTTCCAGTTCAGCGCCCATGGAGTCGGCAAGTTTTTTGGCCATCATTACGTCATAGCCATAAGCATATTCGTTGCTGCCCGCAATTTTTACGGCACCGCCGTCAGCACTGTTCTGAGACCAGTTATAAGGAGCATAAGCGCATTCCATGCCTACTTTTAAAACTTTTTTGTCTGATGCTTTATCGCCGCCGCAGCCTGCAGCAAAAATCATTGAAGCTGCCATTACGCCGGCAACAGCACAAAGAGCAAATTTTCTTAAATTCATATCAAACAGCACCTTCCTCTAAAAACATTATGAGATAATTTTACCTTTAGATTACAAATATGTCAATCAGGTAAAATCAGTTTTACATTTTTATAATATTATTTTACGTAATTATTCATGCTGTTGTCTTTAAGAATAACGTCGTGTGCGCCGCCTTCAACAATGGAAGTTGCAGATACCAGCGTAATTTTTGCTTTGGCCTGCAGTTCGGGGATATTAAGCGCGCCGCAGTTGCACATGGTGGAACGTACTTTGTTAAGGGTAAGGGTTACGTTGTCTTTCAGGCTGCCTGCATACGGAACATAGGAGTCAACGCCTTCTTCGAAGGAAAGTTTCTGTGCGCCGCCCAGGTCGTAGCGCTGCCAGTTGCGGGCACGGTTGCTGCCTTCGCCCCAGTACTCTTTCATGTAGTTGCCGTTAATATTAACTTTGTTGGTCGGGCTTTCATCAAAGCGTGCAAAGTAACGGCCCAGCATCAGGAAGTCTGCGCCCATTGCCAGTGCAAGAGTCATGTGGTAATCGTAAACAATGCCGCCGTCGGAGCAGATAGGCACATAAATGCCGGTTTCTTTATAATATTCGTCACGTGCTTTGGCAACTTCAATTACTGCGGTTGCCTGGCCGCGGCCGATACCCTTTTGTTCACGGGTAATGCAGATAGAGCCGCCGCCGATGCCTACTTTAACAAAGTCTGCGCCGCATTCGGCAAGGAAACGGAAGCCTGCTGCGTCAACTACGTTGCCTGCGCCAACTTTTACGCTGTCGCCGTAATGTTCACGAATCCATGCCAGAGTAATTTTTTGCCATTCGCTGTAACCTTCGGAGGAGTCAATGCAAAGTACGTCAACGCCTGCGTTAACCAGTGCCGGTACGCGTTCTGCATAGTCGCGGGTGTTAATGCCTGCGCCTACAATATGGCGTTTTTTGCTGTCCAGAAGTTCCAGCGGATATTCTTTGTGGGTTGCATAATCTTTACGGAATACCATGTACAAAAGACGTCCTTCGTCATCAATAATCGGCAGGGTATTCAGTTTGTTTTCCCAGATGATGTCATTGGCTTCCTGCAAAGTGGTTTCTGCCGGAGCGGTAATCATTTCGCTGATAGGAGTCATGAATTCTTTAACTTTGGTATTCAAATCCATGCGGCTTACGCGGTAGTCACGGCTGGTAACAATGCCTTCCAGCTTGCCGTTAACGGTACCGTCGCTGGTAACGGCAACAGTGCTGTGGCCGGTTTTTTCCTTCAGGGCAATAATATCAGCCAGGGTGCTGTCCGGGCGGATGTTGGAATCGCTGCTTACAAAACCTGCACGGTGGGTTTTAACTCTTTCAACCATTGCAGCTTCGTCTTCAATGGACTGGGAACCGTAAATAAAGGAAATGCCGCCTTCTTTGGAGAGGGCAACTGCCATTTTATCATCAGATACAGACTGCATGATAGCGGAAACCAGCGGAATGTTCATGGTAATAGCAGGTTCTTCGCCTTTTTTAAATTTTACAAGCGGAGTTCTCAAATCTACATTTGCGGGAACGCATTCGCTGGAAGAATAACCGGGAACTAAGAGATATTCACTAAAAGTATGTGCGGGTTCATCGTAATAAAATGCCATTTTCATCCATCCTTTGCTTAAAATTTTATTTTTATGTATAAATTATTAACCGGTTAGGTGTATACAAAATGTCCCGGCGCATAAAGCGCAGGGACAAAATTTTATTTTTTCAATGCACGCCAGGCAATATCTTTGCGGTACTGCATATCTTTAAAGCTGATAACGGAAGCGGCTTTATAAGCACGTTCCTGCGCATCGGCAATATCCTTGCCCACTGCCGTAACGCCAAGCACACGCCCGCCTGCCGTTACCACGCTGCCGTCGCTGATTTTCGTTCCGGCATGGAACACAACGGTTTCCGGCATTTTGCCTGCTTCGTCAAGGCCGCTGATAGCATAGCCCTGAGCATAATGTTCCGGGTAACCTCCGGAAGCAAGCACTACGCACACGGCGGCTTTATCGTGCCAACCTATGCTTACCTTGTCAAGCCCGCCGGTTGCGCAGGCCAGCATAATTTCAGCAAGGTCGCCGTCCAGAAGCGGCAGCACAACCTGTGTTTCCGGATCGCCGAAGCGGCAGTTAAATTCAACAACTTTAACCTCATCGCCGCAAACCATCAGACCTGCATACAGGCAGCCTTTATAAGTTCTGCCTTCTGCCTTCATGGCTGCAACAACCGGTTTTAAAATCTTTTCAACAGCGCGCAGGCGCAGGATATCGGTTAAAACCGGAGCCGGTGCATAAGTGCCCATGCCGCCGGTGTTGGGTCCTTTATCGCCGTCAAAAGCGCGTTTATGGTCCTGGGAAGCAATCATCGGCACAATGTGTTCGCCGTCGGTAAACGCCAGAAGCGACGCTTCTTCGCCCTGCATAAATTCTTCGATAACAACGCGTGCACCCGCGCCGCCGAATTTATGCTGCTCGCCCATCATTTCGTCAATGGCTTCATATGCTTCTGCTTCGGTCATGGCAACTACCACGCCTTTGCCTGCTGCAAGCCCGTCCGCCTTAATAACAATCGGCGCGCCTTTTTCCTTAACATAGGCTTTGGCGGTTTCCAAATCTTCGCAAACTTTAAAGAAAGCCGTCGGGATATTGTACTTGGCCATTAAATTTTTGGCAAATGCCTTGCTGCCTTCAAGTTCTGCCGCCGCTTTGGAAGGGCCGAACACAGCAAGCCCTCTTGCAGCAAAAACATCGGCAATACCGGCAACCAGAGTTGCCTCAGGGCCTACAACAGTTAAATCAATGCCGTGTTCTTCGGCAAAATCTGCAACACTGTCAAGGTCATTTAAGTTAAGTTCAACACATTCGCATTTTTTTACAGCGGCAATGCCGGGGTTGCCGGGCGCTGCAAAAATCTTTTCAACCTGCCCGCTCTGCGCAAGTTTCCATGCCAGTGCATGTTCACGTCCGCCGCTGCCAATAAGTAATATCTGCATAATGCTTCTCCTTATTTGCCTTCGGCAAGCTGTTTGGTCAAATATGCGCTGATAGCCGCATCATATTCGGAAGTATGTGTAAATGCTTCTTTGGCCAGAGTTTTGCGGGTTTTCATATCGGCATCGCCATGCTGCTGCAGCATTGCAATCAGGCTGCTGTAACGTGCCGGGTTGGTAATAATAATAACGTCACGGAAGTTTTTGGCTGCCGCCCTTACCATTGCCGGGCCGCCGATATCAATGTTTTCAATGGCTTCGGCTTCGGTTACGCCGGGTTTGGCAATGGTTTCCCTGAACGGGTAGAGGTTTACAACAACAAGGTCAATCGGTTTAATGCCGTGTTCTTCCATGGCTTTTACATGTTCCGGGTTGCTGCGTACAGCAAGAATGCCGCCATGAATTTTCGGGTTCAGGGTTTTTACCCTGCCGTCCATAATTTCCGGAAAACCGGTTACGTCACTAACATAAGTTACAGGAATGCCTGCGTCCTGCAAAGCCTTCATTGTACCGCCGGTAGAAATAATTTCCACGCCGATATCATGCAGAAACTGCGCCAGTTTAACAATGCCGGTTTTGTCGGATACGCTTAAAAGAGCTCTTTTTATTCTCATTTTCATTCACCCCACTACCGGAAGCACTTTTACGTGCCTTCCTTCTATTTGCAGCCTGCCCTCACTCCACAGCCTTACGGCTTCGGGCAATGCTTTGTGTTCCTGTTCCAAAATTCTGTCTGCCAGCGTGTCATGCGTGTCATCGTCAAGCACGGGCACTGCCTTTTGCAGAATAATCGGGCCGCTGTCGGTGCCTTCATCTACAAAATGCACTGTGCAGCCGGCAATTTTAACGCCGTAATTAAGCGCCTGGCCCTGCCCGTCAAGTCCCGGAAAACTCGGCAGAAGCGCCGGGTGGATATTAACGATTTTATGGTGCCAGTGCCCTACAAATTCCGGACTTAAAATACGCATAAAGCCTGCCAACACAACAAGTTCCGCACCGGCTGCTTCCAGCACGCCGGTAATTTTATTTTCAAATTCTTCTTTGGATGCACATTCTTTACGGTCAATGGCAACAGACTTAATACCCGCTTTTTCTGCACGTTCCAAAGCAAAGGCGTCCTTTTTGTCGCTGATAACAACTGTAATTTCAACGTTAAGCGTACCTGCGGCAATCTCATCCATCAGGGCCTGCAAATTGCTGCCCCTGCCGCTAACAAGCACGCCGATTTTGCGCTTACTCACCGAAAACGCCGCCTTTCAGCACAGCTTTGCCGCTGCCTTCTATAATAGTACCGAGTTCGTAGAAGGTTTCACCGGCATTTTTCAGGTGTTCGCGTACAGCGTCAGCTTCTTCCGGAGCAACTACCAGCACCATGCCTACGCCCATGTTAAAGGTGCGGTACATTTCATGCCAGTCAACATTGCCCCATTCCTGTAATTTTTTAAATACAACAGGAACTTCCCATGCGCCTGCATTAACGTCTGCGTCGCAGTTTTCCGGCAAAATGCGCGGAATATTGTCATAAAAACCGCCGCCGGTAATATGTACCATGCCGTGCAGGTTGAATTTTTCAATCAGCGGCAGGCATACGCGCGGATAAAGACGGGTCGGTTTCAGAAGTTCTTCGCCCAAAGTAGTGCCGAATTCTTCAACCGGGGTATCCATGGTAAAGCCCATTACGTCAAAGCAGATTTTGCGCACCAGTGTAAAGCCGTTGGAATGTACACCGGCAGAAGGCAGGCCCAAAAGCACGTCGCCCGGTTTAACTTTTTCGCCGGTAATCATTTTGCTTTTTTCTACCACGCCTACGCAGAAGCCTGCAATATCGTATTCGTCCTTGCCGTACAAGTCGCTCATTTCGGCAGTTTCACCGCCAATCAGTGCGCAGCCGGATTCTTTGCAGGCATTGGCAACGCCCTTAACAATCTGGGCAACCTTTTTTGCTTCCAGAGTTTCAATGGCGATATAATCGAGGAAGAACAGCGGTTCAGCGCCCTGTACGAGAATATCGTTTACGCACATGGCAACAGCGTCCTGGCCGATGGTATCATGTTTGTCAGCCATAAAAGCCAGTTTCAGTTTGGTGCCTACACCGTCGGTGCCGCTAACCAGAACCGGTTCTTTGTATTTGCCGCTGTTTAAGGCAAACAAACCGCCGAAACCGCCAATATCGCCGATAACTTCGGGACGGTAAGTAGCCTGTACACTTGCTTTCATCAGTTCAACGGCTTCATTGCCGGCATCAATATTTACACCGGCGTCTGCATAAGTAAGTTGTTTCTTGGTTTCTTCGCTCATCATCGTCCTCCTGTATCAGCCTTCGTTTTCAAAAATATATTTAGAACCCTGCCTCAGGGTTTCTTCCGCATTATCCGGGTATTGGGCATTAAAGCAGGCATAGCACATTCCTTCGGGGTCCATGCAGTCCAAAGAACGCTTCAGGCCTTCCAGAGAAATGTAATGCAGCGAATCTGCGCCGATATACTGGCGGATTTCTTCTTCCGTATGGGTAGAAGCAATCAGTTCCTTGCGCACGCTGGTATCAATGCCGTAATAGCACGGGTCGGTTACCGGCGGGGAGCTGATGCACATATGCACCTCACGCGCACCGGCATCTTTTAACAGTTTTACTATTTTGCCGCTGGTTGTGCCGCGCACAATGCTGTCGTCAACTACAACAACGGATTTGCCCTTAATAACGCTTTCCACCGGGTTAAGCTTAAGCCTTACGGCGTTAAGGCGCTGTTTTTGGGTAGGCTGAATAAACGTCCTGCCTACATAGCGGTTTTTGGTTAAACCTTCCATAAACGGCACGCCGGATTCCAGGCTGTACCCTACTGCTGCTGCCGTGCCGGAATCCGGAACGGAAATTACAATATCAGCCTTGATATCTTTTGTTTCTTTGGCAAGTTCCCTGCCCATATTGATGCGCGCCTGGTAAACAGACTGTTTGTCGATAACGCTGTCGGTACGCGCAAAATAAACATATTCAAATACGCAGTGCGCACGTTTGGCGGGCATGTTTTCTGCCCAGCGGCTACTTTTCGGCTCATCGTGGTCGTTTTCAAATACCAGCATTTCGCCCGGTTCAACGTCGCGTACAAACTCGGCGCCTACAAGGTCAAACGCACAGGATTCGGAAGCCACAACCCAGCCGCCATCCATTTTGCCAATCGCCAGCGGGCGGAAGCCGTACTGGTCACGCACGGCAATAAGTTTGTTGTCGGTCATAACCAAAATGCCGAAAGCACCTTTAATGGTGTTTGCTGCTTCGGCAACACGTTCTTCAATAGTTTTTTTACGGCTGCGGGCAATGAGGCTTACAACAACTTCCGTATCAACCGTTGTCTGGAAAACCGTGCCTTCCAGAGCCAGGCGTTTGCGCAGTTCCGCCGCGTTGGTAAGGTTGCCGTTATGCGCCAGCGCGAGGTTGCCGCCGTCAAAATAAACACGCAGCGGCTGAATGTTGTATTCCATGCTGGAACCGGTGGTGGAATAACGCACATGCCCGATGGCAATATGCCCTTCCAGCCCGTCAACGCCGCCTTTAAAAACATCGGCCACAAGGCCCATGCCTTTTTTTCCTTCCATATGAGTGCCGTCGGTAGCTACAATGCCGCAGCTTTCCTGTCCGCGGTGCTGCAAAGCATACAAGCCCCAGTAAGTATTCAGCGCCACATCGTCATTATGGGAATAAATGCCGAATACGCCGCACTCCTCATGCATTTTATCATCCTGAAAATCAATGCCAGACATTCTCTGCTCCTTTTCTGCTGCCGCAATTACTGTTCGGATGCACGCAGTGCAGCCAGTTTTTCACCTTTGGCCTTTACTTCTGCTTTCATCTTTTCACGGTCTTCGGCCAGCTTTTCAACAAGTTCCGGATATTTGGTTGCCAGAATCTGTACGGCAAACAGCGCTGCATTTTTGGCACCGTTAATTGCCATGGTTGCAACCGGAATACCGGAAGGCATCTGTACAAAGCTCAGTAACGAATCCATACCGTTTAAGGGAGTGGCATTAATGGGTATGCCAATTACCGGCAGTGTTGTAAATGCTGCAATAACACCGCCAAGATGCGCTGCAGCGCCTGCTGCGGCAATAATTACCTCAACGCCGCGTTCACGCGCGCCTGCCGCAAACTCATGAACCATTTCGGGAGTGCGGTGTGCAGAAGCAACTACAACTTCCACTTCAACGCCAAAACTTTTTAAAGTTTTTTCTGCCGGTTCAAGTACCGGCCAGTCAGAATTGCTGCCCATAATAATTGCAACTTTCATTATCCCACTGCCTTTCAATAAAAAATAAAGCCCGGCATAAAAGTTTCATTGTGCTGTTCAACCAACTACAATTTCTCCGGGCATCGTTACGTAAAGAATATTATTAATTTATTTTACCAATCTGTGCCCTTTGTGTCAATAAATTTACACATTTTTGCTGTTATTTGCTTTTTTCGGTTTCATAGGGCCAGGCACTCAAGCTTCCTTCAAGGCTCTGCACGTTTTTATAGCCCTTGGCGCGCAACATGGTTTCGGCTTCATAGCCGCGCAGGTCAATCTGACAGCTGCATACAAGCCGTGCGTCCTTATCTGGCAAAACCTTGCAGCATTCGCTGCGCACTTCATCCAAAGGCAGGTTTACAATATTGCAGCAGCCTGCTATATTGCAGTTTTTAAATTCGCCGGGCGTACGCACATCAACCAAAGTATAAGCTTCGCTTTTGCGCAGTTCTTTAAATTCCTTCGGGTTAATGCTGCGCAGCCTTCCTTCAATTTTATTCAGCAGCACGTTGGCAGCCGTGGCAATGTTGTCAATCGGGCCGTTAAACGGCGGCGCATAGCCAATGTCAAACTCGCTCAAATCTTCAAGCGCTGCGCCCATGCTGATAGCGGCAACAAGCGTGTCGATGCGCTTATCAACGCTTTGCCCTACCGCCTGCACGCCGATAACCTTATGAGTTTTCCTGTCGGCAAACAGCTTAAGCACCAAACGCCCCGCGCCCGGCATATAAGCAAGCCTGTCATTGCCGGGAACAATTACGGATTCAAAATCAATTCCTGCCGCTGCGGCAGTTTTTTCATTAAGGCCCGTACTGCCTGCTTCCACTCCCGGCATACGGCACAGCCCCGTGCCCAAAACGCCGGGGTATTTTACCATATCGCCGCAAATATTATCAGCAATAATGCGCCCATGCTTATTGGCAGTGCTGCCCATAGGCGCAAAAATTTTATCCCCGCTTACGCGGTGAGTATTTTCCGCACAGTCGCCGCCCGCATAAATGCAGGGGTCGCTCGTCTGCATATATTCGTTAACGGCAATAGCACCGCTCGGGCCAATGGCAAGCCCTGCTTCGCGCGCCAGTTCAACATTCGGGCGTACGCCAACAGCTACAATTACCATCTGTGCCGGAATTATACGCTTGTCCGTTTTAACGGCGGCAACACGTCCTTCACCTTTAAACGCAACTGTTTTTTCTTCAAGATATAAATTTATACCGGCAGCGGCAACAGGTTTTGCGGCAAGCTCTGCCATTTCCAAATCAAGCATTTGCGGCAGAATGCGGTTCTGCATTTCCACAACGCTTACCTTAACGCCTATTTTGTTAAACTCCTCCGCCAATTCCATGCCGATAAAGCCAGCGCCTACTATAACAACATCCGTAACATTATGGGCCGCAATTTCTTCTTTAACTTTTAAAACTTCCCAGGGGAACCAGAAGTTATGAATTCCTTCCAAATCAGCACCCGGCACCGGCAGGCGCACCGGCGTTGCACCAGTGCCAAGCACCAGCACATCATAAGGCATTTCTGTAACTTCGCTGTTTTTCCTGTTCAGCACAGTAACCGTTTTCGCCGCGCGGTTAATCTTCTGCGCCTCGTGCCCGGTTAAAACATCAATGCCCTTAACTTTTTTAAAGTAATCTACATCGCGCGCAATGCCCTGCGGCGTATGCGTAAATTCATTAAAATTTTTAACTTCGTCACCAATATAATAAGGAAAACCGCACGCACCGTAACTTACAAGTTCTCCGCGTTCAATAACAGTAATTTCCGCATCTTTATCCCTGCGGCGCAGGCGCGATGCAGTTTTCATTCCTGCCGCCACACCGCCGATAATTAAAACTTTTTTGCCCATATACTTCCGCTCCTTCCGTTTACAAATCCTATACTTATATTATATCATCATATCCCTATAAAAAATGTCCTGTTTTAATGAATACATCACTAAAACAGGACTTTTTGCTGTTATTTATTTTTTATAATTGATTATTCCTGCTCAACTTCAATATTGCCGTCTTTAAGCACAACTTTTACTTTTGTGCCGCTGCCGATTTCACCGGCAACAATTTTCTTGCCGAGGATGTTTTCAACAGTATGTACAATAAGGCGTTTCAGCGGGCGCGCGCCAAAGGCAGGGTCAAAGCCTGCGCTGGCAAGGTATGCCACAGCTTCGTCGCTGGCGGTAAGCGTCATATCAAGCTGTTTTTGCAGCCTGTCGCTGAGTTCTTTAAGGATGAGTTTAACAATATCCTTAATCTGTTCTTCTTGTAAAGCCTTAAATACTACAATATCGTCAACACGGTTCAAAAATTCCGGACGGAAGAAACGCATCAGCATGCTCTGTACTTCTTCGCGCGTTACTTCGCCTTTTTTCTGCATAATTTCAGCAGAACCGAGGTTGCTGGTCATAATAATCAGCGTGTTTTTAAAATCGACAATGCGTCCCTGCCCGTCAGTCAGGCGGCCGTCGTCAAGCACCTGCAAAAGTACGTTAAATACATCGGCATGCGCTTTTTCAATTTCGTCCAGTAAAATTACGCTGTACGGACGGCGGCGCACCGCTTCTGTAAGCTGGCCGCCTTCGTCATAGCCAACATAGCCCGGAGGCGCACCGATTAAACGCGAAACGGTATGTTTCTCCATGTATTCGCTCATATCAATACGAATCATGTTGCGTTCATCGTCAAACAAAATTTCTGCCAGTGCTTTGGCAAGTTCCGTTTTACCAACGCCGGTAGGTCCAAGGAAGATGAACGAGCCAATCGGGCGGTTGGGGTCTTTAATGCCTGCGCGCGCGCGGATAACGGCTTCGCTTACGGCTTTAACCGCTTCGTCCTGCCCTACTACACGCTGGTGCAGGCGTTCTTCCAGATGAATGAGTTTTTCGCGTTCGCCACCGTTTAAGCGTGCAACCGGAATACCCGTCCAGGTGCTTACAACTTTGGCAATGTCTTCTTCGTCAACTTCTTCTTTTAAAAGCACGCCGTCTTTGTCTTCGGCATCACCTTTGGCAAGGCGCGCCAGTTCTTTTTGCAGTTCCGGCAGGCGGCCGTATTTAAGCTCTGCCAGTTTGTTCAAATCGTAGTTGCGTTCTGCCGTTTCCATGTCGTGTTTAACGGCATCAATTTCCTTTTTAACTTCGCGCACACGGCTGATGGCAGCTTTTTGTGCTTCCCAGCGTTTAACAAGTTCGTCGTTGGATTTTTTGAGCTCTGCCAGTTCTTCTTCGATTTTGGCAAGGCGGTCTTTGCTCTGCTCGTCGTCTTCTTTCTTCAAAGCCTGTGCTTCAATTTCCAGCTGCAAAATGCGGCGTTTGCTTTCGTCAAGTTCGGCAGGCAGGCTGTCGATTTCGGTACGCAGGCGCGCTGCGGCTTCGTCCACAAGGTCTATTGCCTTATCCGGCAAAAAGCGGTCGTTAATATAACGGTTGCTTAACACAGCCGCTGCAACAAGAGCGGCGTCTTTAATGCGCACGCCGTGGTGCACTTCGTAGCGTTCTTTTAATCCGCGCAGAATGGAGATGGTATCTTCAACATCCGGCTCTTTAACCATAACGGGCTGGAAGCGGCGTTCCAGAGCGCTGTCTTTTTCGATATATTTGCGGTATTCGTTCAGCGTGGTTGCACCAATGCAGCGCAGCTCGCCGCGGGCAAGCATCGGTTTTAAAATATTGCCTGCATCCATGGCGCCTTCGGCAGCACCGGCACCAACAACGGTATGCAGTTCATCAATAAACATAATAATCTGCCCGCCGGATTCGGATACCAGTTTCAAAACTTTTTTCAGGCGTTCTTCAAACTCGCCGCGGTATTTGGCACCGGCAACAAGGGCTGCCAGGTCAAGTGCGTACAAAGTTTTGTTTTTAAGGCTTTCGGGCACATCGCCTGCCACAATGCGGCGGGCAAGCCCTTCTACAATGGCGGTTTTGCCAACGCCCGGCTCGCCAATCAAAACAGGGTTGTTCTTTTTGCGGCGCGAAAGAATTTCAACCACGCGGCGGATTTCTTCATCTCTGCCGATAACAGGGTCAAGCTTGCCTTCTTTGGCTTTGGCGGTTAAATCCTGCCCGTATTTTTCAAGCGTCTGTTTCTTTTCGTCGCCTTCGGCGCTGTTGGTGTAAGCCATATACAGCCCTTCGGCCTTGTTTTTGGTAATGCCGTATTTTTTCAAAAGCGCAGTAACGTCGCTGTCGCCGTCACTGGCAAGGGCACCAACCAAATGACAGATGTTAACTTCGCCCTGCCCTGCGTTCTGCGCTGCAATAGCCAGCACGCGGGCTGCGCCGGTACTCATCATAAGCCCTCTGTCCTGCCCTTTTACGGAAGGTATTTTCTGCACAAGGCGTTTGGCCTCCGCAGTAAAGGTGCTTGCATCAGCGCCGGCATTTTTAAGCAGGAACGGGAAAAAACCTTCACTTCCGGCCAGCGCAACTAACAGATGGGCGCAGGTCAGTTCCTGGTTATAATTTATAACAGCCTGCTGCTGAGCAGCTTCCAATATGCTTTTTACTTCTTCACTGTAGCGTTCATTCATAGCGCTAACCTCCTTCAAACTGTATAAACAGTAAAATATTTTACATAAATTTTTATGTTAAATACGCAGGGAAACCGCTTCCGGCGGCGAATATGCAAGTAAATGCTTTTTTCACGGAGGATATTTTATGAATACATCCATGATTGTATACCGTCTTTTTGACGTTGCCGACGAAATTGACCTTGATTTGGTGCAGGCCCTTTGGACCAGCCGCAACAAAATCGCTTCCAGGCTCCGCCTGGACCGTATATCTACCAAGTCTATTACTTTTAAGGACCCGCCGGTTCTTGTTGAGCTTGGTTCCCATGATATGAAGCTGGGCAACGGTACTTATCTTACCGAAGTTAAAGCCCGCATTTTTGATTTAGGCGTTATCAGCCTTATTCTGCGTATTCATTTTGAAGATGATGTAACTTTTGATGAATACATGGATATGTCTATCGTCAGCGAAAACATGCCGGAAGACGAAATCCGTTCTTACCTTGACGCCGTTTTGGAAACCATCCGCCCGGCGTGCAGCAATGAGCGCGTTTCTGACTTTGACGAAGATTTTGTAGTTTATTATTTTCAGGATAAAGTACCCGAAAACTGGGATATTGTACCGCTGCTTTTGAAAGACCGCACGCCTGTAAGCCCGGAAACCCGCGCCGAAACACTAGCCAACAGGTTTACCTACGCCGACGACGTATGCTACCTTGCGTGGGATTCCGCCGTTGTGTATGACCCCAGCGGCAGCCTTGACGTGCCCGACCTTCTGGAATTTGCCAACGCCCAGTTTCTGGAACTGCGCTACTACGACAATGCGCTTAACGAAGCCATTGACCGCACTTACGACGAGCTGGAAGCCGCCGAAAAAGGCAGCACCGGCAGCCGCCAGACAAGCTACCGCAAAATACGCGGCAGGCTGATGGAACTGATGGCTGATGTCAGCACGCTGACAAGCAATATCAACAATGCTTTGCAGGTTACGGAAGATATTTTCTACGCGCGCATTTACACGCGCTATCTCGACCTTCTGCGTGCTTCGGTTTGGAAGGATAACATTGAAAACAAAATGCTTGTCATTCAGCGCAGCTACAATCTTCTTAACGAAGAAGTATCCATGTACCGTTTTGAATATATCGGCATGAGTGCCGTTACGCTTTTGGCAATTATTTTACTTTTAATAATTTACCTTGCTGTGCGTTAACAGCATATTTATTAACAGGGGCATTTTTCTGCTCCTGTTTTATATTATAGCAACAAAAGTCAAAAAGTCAAATATTTTTTGTATGTTTTTTTGATAATTTTTTTCGTTATTTTAACTTGACAAATTGACGCTACGGAAGCAAAATATACACATTACTTTATTTTTTGAGAGGGGAAAGAAAATTATGACACCATCATCAATTTTGAAAGGAACTGCTGTACTGCTTTTTTTGCAGGGCGTCAGTACGGTTGCGCTTAATTTATGCGGCATTAAATTTCCGCCTGCGCTGCTGGCAATGATTCTGCTGCTGGTACTTTTGCTCAGCGGCATTATAAGGGTGCGTACCATTGAAGATGTCTGCAATATTTTAATAGAAAAAATGGGCATGCTCTTTTTACCGGCAGGCGTAAGCATTTTGCTGTATCTGGATGTTATTCTTGCAGAAAGCACCGCCATTGTGGCTACCGTTATTATAAGCAGTTTTATGATACTGATTGTAACGGCTGTGTTTTTAAACTTTATGCTGAAAAGTAAAGGCGGTGCCGGAAAATGACTTTTTTACCAGAAGCCTTCATACAATCACCGCTGTTTGGCATTGCCCTTACCATAGTTGTTTATGTAATATGCGAAATTATTGTAGATAAGTTTGAACTGAATATTATTCCGCCGTTTGTGCTGGCGTGCCCGATGATAATTGCCTTTATTTATTTTCAGGAGCCGTATATTACATACGAGGACTACGAAACAGGCGCAGGCTTTATCAACTTTCTGCTCGGCCCTGCCACCGTGGCACTGGCCCTGCCGCTGTACAACAACAGGCGCATTATAAAAGAAAACCTGCCGGTAATTATAAGCGGCATTCTTGTTGCTACTGTTACAGGCATTGTCAGCATCTTCATTTGCGGTAAAATGTTCGGCGCAAGCAGCCAGGTGCTGCTTTCCATGATTCCCAAATCCGTAACAACGCCTATTGCCATGGATATTTCTTCCGCTATCGGCGGTATTCCGGCACTTACGGCTGCCTGTGTAATTTTTACAGGCATGCTTGGAGCAACCTTTAACCACAAAATTTTAGAAGCTTTAAAAATAAAAAACAACATTGCCATCGGCCTTTCCATAGGCGCTTCCAGTCACGGGCTCGGCACCAGCGTCTGCGCTGGCAAAAATGCCCTGCAGCTGGCAATCGGCGGCGCTTCCATAGGGCTTACCGGCATAGCAACTTCCATTTTGGCTCCTATTCTGCTGCCGTTTATGGAAAGCTTATTTTAAAATTTAACAATATATACGCAAAAACGGTATTGCCGTAAAAAGGCAATACCGTCTTTTTATTTTGCGGGCCTTGTTAAATTTATGCCGCACAGCTTCATGCCGCGCTCATATTTACTGCGGTCTTCCGGTGTTACAGGCACCAGGTTTGCAATCTGCCCTGCATAGGCAAGCAGGTCTTCTTTCGTACCGCTTTTAATTTCCAGTTCCGTTTCGTTAACAGCACATTCATTTCCGGTTATGCCGGAAATAATTTTGCCGCGGTCAACCGCCAGCTCCACCGTTGTAGCCGCGCTTATTTTAAGCAGGCACAGCCTGCGCTCAACATCAACGGTAAACAGTTTTACAAGCGGCTCACCGGCAATAAGTTTTTCCAAATCCGTATCAAAGCCTTCTTCTTTAAACCCCTGCAAAACAGGCTTGCCGTCAGGCAAATCAACATTATATTCGTTGCGACTGGAAAACCCGCCGTGAGCTTCTTTTTCCGTTTTAATGGTGGCTTCGTATTTAGTGCCGTTTTTGCGCACGCGGTAAGCAATGCCGCTGTGCATCAGTTTAAAAGACGGCGTATCGTAATACGAAGTTTCAAGGTGATGTACGGCTTCGCTGCCGCCGATAATTTTATCCGCTACAAGCGGAGAAGCAAGCAGTTTTTGCAAAGCCTCCGCCCCAATATTAAGTTTTATTTCAATTTCTGCCGGCATTTTTACACTCCTTTTAGGCAATTGAGCCTCTCAGCTCGGTAAAAATAACTTTACCTTCATCAAGACTGTAAACAGTAGGTTCAAGTTCACGCAAATCCTCCGTGCGCCAGCCTTTATGCTGCTCCTCCAACAGTTTAAGCGCTTCTTCAAGGCTTTCCGCCGCCACAATGGCAATGGCATCAAGGTAAAATTCCGTGTTAACGCAGGGTTCCTGTATCATGCTGTGGCTATGGTAGGTTTTGTTATGGCGCCATACATAAAGTTTCATAAACGCACCTTCTTTCCGTGTTCTTTTAAATTAATTATAAACTTTTATCGCCGCCGCGGCAACTTTTAAGGGCACAGGCTTTTAAAATTTGCCTTAAAACAGCAAAAACCGCCGGAATAAGCCCGGCGGCACTTTGCCATGAATATTAAAATTAATCTCTTAATTTAGCTTTATAGGCTTCGCCAACTTTTTCCACAACATTTTTAATAACGGCATCAATTTCTTCATCCGTTAAAGTACGGTCATCTGCCTGGAAAGTTAAGTTGAACGCCATGGATTTATAACCTGCTTCCACCTGTTTACCGGTGTAAACGTCAAATACTTTTACCTGTTTCAGCAGGCTGCCAGCATTAGCGCGGATAACTGCCTCCAGTTCTTCCATGGCAACCTCCAGCGGTACAACAACCGCAATATCGCGCGAGGTTGCAGGATATTTGGGCAGATGTACAAACTGCGGCACATGGGACGCACTTGCAACAAGCGGTTCAACTTCCATTTCCAGCACGCATACGCTGCCGTTAAGGCCATAGTTTCCGGCAACGGTCGGGTGCAGTTCGCCGAACCAGCCAATTACCCTGCCTTCGTATTCAACAGCACAGCTCTTGCCGGGGTGCAGGTAAGGCTGAGCCACCGGCACATATTTTGCGCCTGCAATCTGCAAATTTTCCAAAAGGCTTTCCACTGCGCCCTTCATATCGTAAAAATCAACTTCGTCTTTGGTTTCAGTCCAGTTAAGGCTGCTGCGCCTTCCTGCCAGTACGGCACATAAAACCGGTTTTTCCTCCGGCAGTTCTTTAAGCGGCAGAGCCTTGGGCAAAAATACCTTGCCGATTTCAAAAATCTTAACGGATTCTGCCTGGCGGGCCTGGTTATAAGCCGCCGTATTAAGCATACCCGGCAGCATGCTGGTACGCATTACCTTAAATTCGTCGCTCAGCGGGTTCATCAGTTCAATGGCGCCGCGGCGGCTGTCTGCTTCGTCCAGCAGGATTTTATCAAAAGAATTGGGGTTAATGAAGCTGTAAGTCATAACTTCGTTCAAACCGGCAGCAACAAGATAATCCTCAATTTCTTCGCAGACATCGTCAATTACAGCCTGACGGCCCTGTACCAGCGGCAAATCAGGATTATGCGATTCAATCTTGTCATAAGAATGCATTCTGGCAATTTCTTCGCTGATATCGGCGTCACAGCTGATGTCATAACGCCAGGAAGGAGCGGTAACGGTTAATACGCCGCCGTCGTATTCCACGCCGAACTGTAATTTTTTAAGAATATCAACCATTTCTTCAGCGGCAATTTCCACGCCGATGCGGCTGTTAATAGCCTGCGGAGTTACGCGGATAACGGCAGGTTTAACCTCTTCCGGATAATCTTCTACAATGCCGCAAACCGTTTCGCAGGCACCCATCTGTTCCAACAGGTGTACGGCGCGGTTTAAAGCATTATGGTTCAGCACAGTATCTACGCCGCGTTCAAAACGGCCGGAGGCTTCACTGCGCAGCCCCAGCGCTTTGGAAGTACGGCGGATGGAAGGCCCGTTAAAGGTTGCTGCTTCCAGCATTACGTTAACGGTTTCGCCTGTAACTTCGGTTTCCAAACCGCCCATAACGCCGCCAAGTCCAACAGCATGGTCAGGGTCGGCAATGGTAATCATGTCCGGGGTTAAAATGCGTTCCTGCCCGTCCAAAGTTACCAGTTTTTCGCCGTCTGCGGCGCGGCGCACAATAAGCTTATGCCCGCCTACCTTGTCATAATCATAAGCATGCATCGGCTGGCCAAGTTCCAGCATTACATAGTTGGTAACGTCAACAACGTTGCTTATCGGGCGCATACCGCAGGCACGCAGGTGTTTCTGCATCCATTCCGGGCTGGGCCCGATTTTAATGTTTTTCAGCACGCGCACTGCAAAACGGCTGCACAAATCTTTGGCGTCAACTTCAATGGCAGCCATATCATCAGCATTACCGCCGGCAGCTTCTTTAACGCTCATATCCGGCATGCGCAGTTCTTTGCCAAGCACGGCTGCAGCTTCACGCGCCAGGCCGATAATATTGGTGCAGTCGCCGCGGTTGGCGGTAAGGTCTATATCAAGCACTACGTCATCAAGGCCGAGCACTTTTTTAATATCCACGCCAACCGGAGTATCCGGCGGCAGAATGAAAATGCCTTCGCGCTGTTCCGGCAGCAAAAGTTTAGCGTCAATGCCAAGTTCAGCCGCGCTGCACAGCATACCAAAGGAATCAAGGCCGCGCATTTTTGCTTTTTTAAGCGTCATGCCGTTCGGCAGATGAGAGCCGATAACTGCTACCGGCACCATATCATATTGGTGAACGTTCTGCGCACCGGTTAAAATTTGCAGAATTTCCGGCCCGCCGACATCCATCTTGCAAATCCACAAATGGTCAGAGTTAGGATGGCGCTCGATATGCGTTACCTTGCCGGTAACAACGCCTTCCAGCCCTTCACCGAGATGGTTTACGCTTTCAACCTCCAGCCCTACGCGGGTCAGTTTTTCAGCCAGCTCCTCAGGAGTGACATCAATATCTACATATTGTTTAAGCCAATCAACAGATGCTAACATGGTACCCCTCCTTATTTAAACTGGCGGATAAACCGCAAATCATTTTCAAAGAACAAACGCAAATCGTCAATGCCGTATTTAAGCATGGCAATACGTTCTACGCCCATGCCAAAGGCATAGCCGCTGGTTTTTTCGGGGTCGTAGCCGCTCATGCGCAGTACGTTTGGGTGTACCATGCCGCTGCCTAAAATTTCCAGCCAGCCGCTGTTTTTGCACACACGGCAGCCTTTGCCGCCGCAGATAACGCAGGAAATATCAACTTCCGCACTCGGTTCGGTAAACGGGAAATAACTCGGGCGCAGGCGGATGCTTACGCTGCTGCCGAACATTTCCTTACAGAAGGTTTCCAGTGTGCCTTTTAAATCGGCAAGGCTGATATCCCTGCCCAGCACCAAACCTTCAACCTGATGGAACATAGGCGAATGGGTTGCATCGTAGTCGTTGCGGTATACGGTGCCCGGCGAAATCATGCGGATTGGGGAATCCGGCACGCTTGCCTGCATTTTGCGCGCCTGCATAGGCGAAGTCTGCGTACGCAGCAAAATGTCTTCGGTAATATAAAAAGTATCCTGCATATCCCTTGCCGGATGGTCTTTCGGCAGGTTCAACGCTTCAAAGTTATAGTAATCGCTTTCAATCTGCGGCCCTTCCAGAACTTCAAAGCCCATGCGCATAAAAATCTTTTTAATTTCGCGCATCGTCAGCGTAATGGGGTGCAAATGCCCGCACTGCGGTTTGCGTCCTGGCAGCGTAATGTCAACCTTCTCGCTGGCAAGACGCTGTTTTAAGGCTTCAGCTTCCAAAACTTCGGCTTTGGCGGCAATAGCTTCTTCCAAAACCTTTTTTACTTCGTTTACAATCTGGCCGATTTTCGGTCTTTCTTCTGCCGGCAGGCTGCCCATGCCGCGCAGGATGTCAGTCATATGGCCTTTTTTGCCAAGATACTTAACGCGCAAATCTTTCAGCGCGTCCACGCTTGCAGCTGTTTCCAGCTCTTTAAGCGCCTGCTCTTTAAGTGCTTGCAGTTCTTCTCTCATACTTAACCTCCCAAAATTCAGCATTCAGGGGCAGGCGGTAAAAATAAAAAAGCCTCCGCCCCTTCAAAGGGGCGAAAGCTACATAACTTCCGCGGTACCACCCTGTTTTGTACCTCATAACGCCTTAACGCGGCAAACGCCGTTCCTACTTATTTTCAAAACGGATGCTCCAAAGTGAACTTCGGCACAACCTGTATCACGGGGCTTTCAGCCAAGGCCCTGCTCTCTGCGTCGCAGTTTATGCCTACTCTCTTTTTCATAGCACAAATTTTATAAATTGACGTGTATTATTATAACACAGCCTTTATTTTGTTGCAAGACGGCGGCGCATGGCTTCAAACATAACTATGCCCCCTGCCACTGCCGCATTAAGCGATTCTGCCCTGCCCTGCATCGGTATAAACACCCTTTTGGCAGCGGCAGCCTTTAAGCTTTCCGAAGCACCATAAGCCTCGCTGCCAACAACTATGGCCGTACGCGCGCCAAACTCCGCCTCATACAGGTTTTGTGCGCCGTCAAGGCAGGTAACCATAATTTCGTAATTGTTTTTATGCGCCCAGCTGATAAACTCAGCTTCCGGCATATCGCACAAAACAGGCATGCGCAAAAGCGAGCCCATGGTGGAACGCACTGTTTTGGGCGCATAGGCATCGGCGCAGCCCGCCAGCAAAACAACGGCTGCCATGCCTGCCCCTTCCGCCGTACGGATTAACGTGCCGACATTGCCGGGGTCAGCCACGCGGTCAAGCACCAGCACAGTACCGTCTGCCACAATAAACCCCTGCGGCTTGCTGCACACCGCCAAAACACCCTGCGGTGCTTCCGTGTCGCTCATTTTTTTCATAACCTGTTCCGTCACGCTGTAAAGCTCAATGTTTTTTGCGGCAGCGTCAGCCAAAAGCTGCGCCAGCCTGGTATTTGCAGCATCCGGTACGGCAAAAACTTTCTGCACAGCGGCATAACGCACCGCTTCTTCCACGGCGCGCAGGCCTTCAACAACAAAACTGCCGCTGCGTTCGCGGTACTTTTTCTGTTTTAAATTGCACACATCCTTAACAACGGCGTTGCCAAGGCTTGTAATCTCTTTCATCAAACAATTTCCTCTAAGGCTTTAATGTTCTGATGCTCGCCGATAACAATCATCTCGTCGCCTTCTTCCAAAACCTGAGTCGGTTTCGGGTTAATATAAGTTACGCCTTCGTGCTTGATGGCAACGACGTTAACATTGTAACGTTTGCGCAAATCGGATTCGATAAGGTTTTTTCCAACCAGCGAATGAGGAATATTCGTACTCATAAGGCTGATGTTGTTGCTCATTTCAATGTAGTCAACAATGCTGCTGGAAATAAGGTTATGGGCAACGCGCTTGCCCATGTCGCGTTCAGGGTAAATAATTTTATCGGCGCCGATTTTTTCAAGCATTTTGCCGTGTACGGCACTGGTTGCTTTTACGGCAACAAACGGCACGCCCATTTCCTTAAGGTTCAGCGTTGTTAAAAGGTTGTCTTCAAGCGGGCCGATGCCTACAATAACAACCTCGTAGTTATTAATGCCAAGGCTGCGCAGAGTGTTTTCGTCAGAAGCATCCGCACTTACAACATGCGTCAGCTCGTGCGACAAATCCTGCACAATTTCTTCATCACTGTCAACGCCCAAAACCTGGTAGCCAAGCTCATGCAGCGTAAGCGCCACGCTGGTGCCAAAGCGCCCCAGCCCCAGCACCGCAAATTGTCTTTCTTTATTTTTTTTTGCCATTGTTTACACCCCATTAACCTATGTTGATATGTTCCGACGGATACCTTATTTTGTTGGTACCGGAACTTAAGAAACTCAAAATAAAAGTTAAAATACCGATACGGCCGATATACATGGTTAAAATTAACACTAATTTTCCAAGTGGTTCCCATCCCGGCGTAATGCCGATGCCTAACCCTACCGTTCCAAATCCGGACATAACTTCAAATAAGATTTCTATAAAGGAATGTTCGCCATTAGATAAAACCACAAGTATCATAACTGCTATAATAACCCATAAAAGGCATAAAACTGTTATAACAAATGACTTATCGACTATTTTTTCGTCAATACGGCGACCAAACATCACAACATCACGCTTACCGCGCAACATAGTCCAAACAGATGTCATTAAAACAACAAAAGTTGTCATTTTAATGCCACCGCCGGTAGAACCGCTGCCTGCGCCAATGAACATCCAAATAATTAATATAAGCATACTGCTATCATGAAGATATGCCAAATCAACTGTGTTAAATCCAGCTGTACGTGCCGAAACCGTCTGGAATAAAGATGCCAAAAAAGCTTCTTTCTGCGGCAAATTTCCAATAGTATAAGGATTATTAGCTTCAAAAAGCCATATTAGTATTGTACCGATTACATTAAGCCCTAATGTTGTTAAAAGAACTATTTTGGTTTGAAGTGCAAAACGTTTCCACTTAAATCCCCTGCGTAAATCTTCAAGCACTACAAACCCAAGACCACCCAATGTAATCAATAACATAATACATACATTAATAAGAACATCTCCACGGTAATCAATCAAGCTTTTATAATCGCCCATCAGGTCAAAACCGGCGTTGCAAAAAGCAGACACTGAATGCCAATATCCAAAATAAACACCCTTAATACCAAGACCCTTCACAAACATAAAATATAACGCCATAATTGTACCAAAGAACAATTCTATAATAAGCGTATATTTAATAATGTTCAGCGCAATGCGTACAACGCCGGATATTTCCGTCTGGTTCATAGATTCCTGCAAAAACAGACGCTCACGCAGGCTTACCTTGCGCCCGGCAATAACCATAACCAGCGTCGTCATCGTCATAATGCCAAGGCCGCCAATTTGAATAAGCCCTATCAAGACAATCTGTCCGAAAAGTGACAGCTCGTTACCAACATCGATAACCGTCAGCCCCGTTACGCACGATGCCGACGTCGCCGTAAACAGCGCGTCCAAAAACGTCAGCCCATGCCTGTCCTGCGTGGAAATTGGCAGCATAAACAAAAGTGCGCCGCTAAAAATAAGCAGCATAAAGCTCAGCGCCACAAGCTGACTGCCATTAAAAGTTTGCCCAACCCAACGCAAAAACTTATTTTCACGCCCCAAGGTATACTCACCTCATTTAAAAACTTTTGCTAAAATTTTTATTATTAAAGCCATTACGGCTGTTACCACGTATTATACCAAATTATGAAATTTTTGCAAATTTTTACACAAATAAAAAAGACCAACGCCGTAAAACGTTGGTCTTTTAATGCTTATAAATTACAGAGCAGCTTTAGCGGTTTCAACCAGTTTTGCAAATGCAGCTGCGTCGAAAATTGCCATATCTGCCAAAACCTTACGGTCAAGCTGAATGCCTGCTTTGGTAAGGCCGCAGATAAAGCGGCTGTAGCTCATGCCGTTAGCACGGGTTGCAGCATTGATACGGGCAATCCACAAACGGCGGAACTCGCGTTTTTTAGCACGGCGGTCGCGGCGTGCATAGCTCAATGCTTTCATTACAGTTTCGTTAGCTTTTTTGAACTGTAAATGTTTAGCTCCGCGGTAACCTTTAGCCAGTTTTAAAATATGTTTATGACGGCGGTGTGCAGTTACACCAACTTTAATTCTTGCCATTAGTAATATCCTCCCTTAACTCCACTAATTATGCATACGGCAGCATTTTAACTACGCGTTCATGGTCAGTTTTATGCACTAAAGTAGCTTTGCGCAGATTTCTCTTGCGGGCAGGAGCTTTTTTCTCAAGAATATGGCTCTTATAACCTTTGGCACGTTTAAATTCACCGGAAGCAGTTTTTTTGAAACGTTTTGCAGCAGCTCTGCGGGTTTTCATTTTCAACTTCATTTAAAAAATCCTCCTTATTTACTCGGTTTCGGCGCAACTATCATAATCATGTTTTTGCCTTCAAGTTTGGGCTGTCTTTCAACAACTGCCATTTCTTTAAGCTGGGCAGCCATTTTGTTTAAAAGAACTTCACCCAGTTCCGGATGCGAAAGCTCACGTCCGCGGAACATAATGGTAACCTTTACTTTGTCGCCATCTTCTAAGAAACGCACGGCATTTTTAAACTTAACGTTGAAGTCATGTTCTTCAATGCCGGGGCGCAGCTTAACTTCTTTAATGTCAAATGTTTTCTGTTTCTTACGAGACTCTTTTTCGCGTTTCTGCTGCTCGTAACGATACTTGCCGTAATCCATAATCCGGCACACAGGCGGTTTGGCAGTAGGTGCAATTTCCACCAGGTCGAGATGTTTTTCATAAGCAAGCTGCTGGGCTTCGCGGCCGGACATAATTCCAAGCTGTTCGCCATCGCTGCCGATAACGCGCACTTCACGTGCCCGAATTTCTTCATTGATACGCAAGTTTTCCTTAGCTATGACAAGTCACCTCCAAAATATTTCAGTCAAAAAGAAAAGCGGGCAGAACAAATCCACCCGCGTTAGTACATATCCAACCCTGTCGAGCATAGCTGCAAGGTGAGAAGCGAGCGGCTTCTACTTTGTTACCCAAATATAATAACACAACCATGCAGCCTTGTCAACAAATTATTTAATTATTTTCTTGCGCCGAGCTGTCCGTCAATAATGAACAGGCCGCCTACATTATCGCCAACCATTTGCAGTTTTTCAACAATTTCGGAAGCGCTGGCTTCTTCTTCAACCTGTTCGTCAATGAACCATTTCAAATGGCTCTGGGCAGCGTAGTCTTTTTCTGCCAAAGCTACTTCATACATATCGTGAATGCGGGAAGTAACATATTTTTCATGTTCCAGAACTTTTTTGAACAGTTCCAGCGGAGTGCCGTAATCGGCAGCCGGTGCTTCAATAGCAAGCAGTTCCGGTTTTTCGCCGCAATCCTGCATAAAGCCCATTAATTTAAAAGCATGCTCACGTTCTTCTTCATACTGTGCTTTCAGCCAGTGTGCCATGCCTTTAAAATTTTTAGCTTCCATATCAAGGCTCATTGCCAGATACATATATGCAGAGTATAATTCAGCCTGAACCTGCTCGTTAAATGCTTTGTAAACTTTTTTCTTCATATTAAAATCCTCCTTTTTTTGGAAACACTTTCTTGATGATTTAAGTATAACACAGTCCGCGCATTTAATCAATAATAATTATTTATTTTTTTGTAAAATATTTGTTCATATCGCAAAAATAATAAAAAATTCCGTTTTCTGGCATCAATAAAAAAAGCACCTTAAAAGCCATTTTAAACTTTAAGGTGCCGGTAAAAATTATTTTTCTTTCATCTGTTTAACAATCAGCGATACGGAAGGCTGGCTCATGTTAAATAAATTAGCCAAAAACAATTGTGATAAACCTTCTTCGTGATACAGGCGGTAAATTTCTTCATTGCGCCCATCACGGTTTTTAAAAGGGGTTATCTCCACCGTTTTGCCGTTAACCTTATAACCGTAATCACATAAAACTACCACCATGTAATCACCGTCCGGCTTCTGTGCTTTAATTTCCCAGCAGCGCATGCCGTTTTTGCCGCGCGGCATATAGTTAATGTATTCTGCCGTGCAGTTACCGGCAATTTGCTTAAATTTTGCTTCGCTAAAAGGTACTTTTGCCATTAGAAGCTCCACTGTACCCCAGCGTTAATCTGATAGGTTTCGTCGTTATCATGCCCAAAGGATTTTTCAAAATCCATAAACGCATAACTTGCTTTGCTAAGCTGTGTTGCAAAGCCAAAACCTACGTCATACCATGTCCCTTCGTTTTCGTAACTTATGGTACTCCAATTACCGTCAGAAGTTTTATCTTTTAAACTAATGTCTTGGTCACCTAAAAACTCGTGCATTACGTCGGCTTTTAAGTAAACTGTGCTTTGTTTTTCTTCACCAAAATCTTTACCGATTCTGAACCCGGCACGGCCGATTAAGCTGTTAATGCCATCAACACTAACCTTTGTGTTCTGATTGGTTACATAATCTGCACCGGTTACGCGTGCAAGCTGTAATTGTGCCTGCGGCTCAATATACCAATCGTTGCCGATATCTTTTTTGCGCCCGTATTCAGCGCTGATACTAAACACATTGTTGCTGTAATCACCGGTAATCTTATCTTTAACACCAGCGGCATAAATGCCAAAATCATTTTTCAAATGACCCCATTTGGCAACATAATCCGCATAATGCCCTTTGTCACCCATCCATGTATCATACAGCCATAAACCATAACGGTCAATTTCGCCTTTGCCGCTAATATTGCTGTAACTTGTATCGCCATGCATATAATCAACAGCAAAACCAACTCTGCGCTCACCATTATCGCACTCTTGTTTTTCGTCATAGCCAAGCTCATACATGGTGTTCTGGCTTCTGAAGGCATTATCCTTACCAATTCTGTCATGGCGGATACGAACCCACATACCCTGGTCTTCTTCACCATCAATATAACGAGCTTCACCAAGACGTTTGTTTAATCTGTCCATATAAATAGCGCTGCTGTAGTTAGCACGGCTCATACCTACAATAGTTTTACCGGTATTATTTAATAGACGTGAATGAACATCAACAATTTTATAGTTTGTTAATGTACTTTCGCTGTCATTTAAAGTATCAATTGTACTTTCGACGCCTTTAAAGAAATTATCAACTGCATCTGTACCCGGTTTCACCTCACCAAACTCTGTGCCGCCATTGTAATCGTTATTTTCGGAATGACCTTCGTACGCGTCTTTGCCGACTTTATATTTGACATCAAATGCACCTGCGTTATAAACTACTACATTTTTAAAATTAACATTGCCATTATCTATAGTTGCAAACCTTAACCCTGTTTCGCCAATTTCCTCACTGGTTACAGCATCATCCAAAATTACGTTATATTCGCCATTACTGTTTTTAATATACAGCATATCGCTATTAGCTTTATCAAAACCATCTAAATTCATTCTAAAATTAGCATTGCCATTTAAAGTACCAACAGTTAACGCATGTGCAGATGTATTTCTGTCAGTTTGTGCTCCCGTTAAATCAATTATGCTATTATCGGCAGCATTAATTTCAGTTACCCAGCTTTGTCCATTAACATTCCAACGGCTCCCCTCGTCAAGTTTTAATTTTACAGTACCGTTGTTTTCAATTTCATAACTAAACTGCGGAGCAAAGAAACTATTTCCATGTCCAGCGCTGGCATCCATATAATCATCAATACGCCCTGTCAATATGCCATTTTTACCAATATCAAGGTTAACTTTTCCGCCATTGCCCGCAAGCACATCACCGGTAACAACAAGCGCACCATTGCCGGAAGCACGTGAAATATCAATTTCACCGCCTCTTGCACCAACAATATCGCCATAAATACTGCTTGTAACATCACCTGTTAAATTAATATCCACAAGCCCCGTGCCGTTCTGAGTTTCATCTTTGCTTTTTAACCCGGCTACTACTGCCAAATGTACATTATCGCCACTACTTCTTGTTAACTGTTCACCATTAAAGTAATTGGCATTAATATTTACAGCACCATCAACATTAATAGTACCGCCTTTACCGGAGGCCCACAAGCCCTTATTGCCGGAAAGAACAGTTACCACACCATTTTCGGCTTTAAGGTTAACCGTTGTTTGGGTATTAGCGCCGTTTTCTGCGTAAACAGCAGCAGTATTGCTTGCTTTTTCCGTATTGGTATCAGTTGCGCCAATTAGTACATTTCCGTTAGCAGAAGTAATGTCAACATTACTGTTTTCAAAAGCAATAACACCATAATTTCCGCCCTGTACAACAACATCATCAGCTGCATTTATAACCGCATTAGTTTTATAATCAGTATTTTTTAAAGTATTCAATTTATTTGAATAACTTGTTTTAACAGAGCTTGCCATAATACCGGCTTTAGTACCGCTTACATTAACAGTACCTTTCGAAGTGATATTTAAATACGCCGTTTTATCTGTTTCTTCCGGTATATTCATAGTAATATCATCATTAGCTAATTTATTTAAAATTTGTATACCAAATTCCTCTCCGCCACTAATATTAACACTCTTACCGGCATTAATATTCATAGTATTATAATAGCCGCCATAATAATACTCACCACCACTTTCTCCTTTTATTTTATTATTATCAAGTAGTAAACCATTTTTACCACCAATAATATTTACAGAGCCATTTTCAGCCTTAACATCTACATTACTTCTCAAGTTAGACTGCAAAACAGAAGTATATGTATGACTATTACCATCAAATGCCGTACCATCCGATGTTATGTTAACGTCATCATTATCACTAATAATACTTAAATTTCTGCTTCCCGGCTGATAATAAACGCCATTTTCTTTGCCATAAATATTTACAGTACTACCGGCTCTAAGTTCAGCAGTTTTTATACCATCTTGATATGGTTGCATCTGGCTGTATACACCATTTTCCAACTTACCAATAATATTCAGTTTTCCATTTACGGCTTTCACATAAGTTGTACCAATATTATCTTGAAACTCAGATTCGATTGTACTTTTATATTCCCCTCCATATATGTTTAATCCGTCTACTTCTCCCATCAAAATCATATCATTATTTGCTGTTAAATTCAAAATACCTTTAGTATGTACTGCTTCACCACCAATATATCGCGGACCAGCCCAATACTTATCATCAATTATTGCATTTGCTTTAATATAAATATTGTCAGCACTATACCTTCCATCCCCACTATTGTAAATACCATAAGCTACGGAATCTATTTTTATTATATCTTTAGCATCAATATTCAATTTTGCATTATCTGGTAAGCTTTCTTTACCTGTCATAATACCAGCATAAAAAGCCTGTTCACCTTCATTTAAGTTATCACCTGTAATTATTAAATTTTTAGTTTCAATTTCGGCACCATTAACAGTATAAGCATCAATTGCAACATATTGGTTCATGCTTAAAAGTTTACCATTATAATATTTTTTTTCTAAAGCATCATTAAATATTATAAAATCATCAATACCCTTGATATTTAAATACCCATTACCATGTACATATACACCCTTCGTCATATCACCGCCAATTATTAAATCACTACTACCATCACCATTAATATTAATCCTACCATTAGTAGAATAGTTGGTTTGAATATTATCTACAACTATAGCTCCATAGTATTTTCCATCTATATACATATCAGCATTTTTTAAATTAATATTTAAAATATTAGAATAGTCATCTACATTACCGCCGACATGTATAATATTTTTCTTCATTGTGTTGCTCCCAGCAATATTTGTTAAATCTAATTTTGCGCGATTTGATCCAACTTCCGAGTTACCAACAGTAATAGTAATTATTTTATCACTATCTGTTGCCGTTCCAGTCAGTCCAATAAATGCTGTGTTTGTACCACTTGAAAATTTAGTCGTATCTCGTTCAAGTACTAACCCACCTTTAAAATTATATTCACCAGGAGTGTTAATTGTGTAACTCCAATCATTAGGTGAATGCACATATTCAAATTCATCCTCATAAGTTCCCGGTGCAATTTTACCTGCATATACATTACTTTGTAATAAACTTAACGTCACCACTGTTGCAAGTAAAGTTTTCTTTTTCATATCTATCAACCCTTTCTGTTTTCTACTAAAGCGTATCATGCCAATATCTTGTTAATTTATTTTACCACAAACTTCCCCCCCATCAAGACATTTTGGTTGGCGTAAGTCTAACTTTTACTGGTCTTGTGGTAACTTTTTTCCTACCGGTTTGGGCTGGTTTGCGCATATTTGGCTAAACTTTTTAAAATAACATAAAAAAATTTTTTCCGCAACGGCTTTACAAATGCCCGTGTTTTCCGCTATAATCTTGCTTACGCCGCTTTGAAGGTGCGCACCTATCAGCAGGCTAATACTATTTTTTAAGGGGGATTTCAACTTTAATGAAATCAATTAATTGTAAAGCTGTTTTAAAAAATTCTGCCGCTGTGTGCACACAAGGTTTGCAAAAGTCTTTACCGCAAATTGACATTTTGCAAAAGCAGGCAAAAGCTAATAGCGGTAATGATTATGCAGGTATTAACGGCGAAAAAGCTAAAACAAAAAGCGCAGGCAATTTGCAAACCACAAGTGCCCAAAAGCAGGCAGAAGAAACAAAGGCTTTAATTACTGCCGCCCAGAACGGCGATAAAGCGGCAATGGAAGAACTTTGTACTGCTTTTGAGCCTTTGTTCCGCAAGGAAATGCGCCGTGATATGTTTTACAATGCCCTTGGCTTTGAGGAGGGGTTAAGCCTTGCAAGGTTAAAGTTTATTGAGCTTGTACTTACATACAACGGAGCTGATTATGAACATTTTGCCGGGTACGTTAGGTGCCGTATTCACTTTGCTCTGTACGATGAAGTGAAGAAAGTATGGGCTGATGAAAATAAAAAAGCGCCCCTGCCCGATAGTGAGGCAGAAGGCGCTGAGTTCAGCGACGATGTTATTGAACGTGAGGAATTAAGTATTTTATTAAATTTAGCGCTTAATAAGTTAACCGTAAAACAGCGGCAGACTATTGAGGCGCTTTACATAAATGGTTACAGCGGCAGGGAAGCTGCCGAACTGTTGAATTACTCGCCTGCCATGATTACCAAGCACCATAAGCAGGCCTTAAAAAACTTACGCAGCAATATTGCGTAATTCAGATTTTATTTTAACCGCTGATTTGCTGCTTATATAAAAAAATCGCTGTACCAAAAAGTACAGCGATTTTTATTTTATGCCTTATTATTTTTTCTCTGCAATTTCTTTTTGCAGCATGGCGATAAATTCATCCTGATTCATAGCGCCAATGTCGCCTTCGCCGCGGCGGCGTACTGCAACGGTGCCGTTTTCAACTTCTTTTTCGCCAATTACAAGCATGTACGGAGTTTTCTGCATTTGTGCTTCACGGATTTTATAACCGATTTTTTCGTTGCGGTCATCCACGTGTACGCGCAAACCAAGTTTAAACATTTTATCGTACAGTTTTTGTGCGTAGTCGTGCTGTTTGTCGGTAATCGGCAGAATGCGGACCTGGCACGGAGCAAGCCATGCGGGGAACGCACCGGCATAGTGTTCAATTAAAATGCCGATAAAGCGTTCAATAGAACCGTAGGCAACGCGGTGAATCATTACCGGACGGTGTTTTAAGCCGTCTTCGCCGGTGTAGGTTAAATCGAATTTTTCCGGCAGCAGCATATCAAGCTGAATGGTGCCGCACTGCCAGGTACGTCCGATGGAGTCGGTAAGGTGGAAGTCAATTTTCGGGCCGTAGAATGCGCCGTCGCCTTCGTTAACAGTGTACGGCAGGCCAAAGTCTTCCATAGCGGCTTTAAGGCCGTTGGTTGCTTTTTCCCAGGTTTCGTCATCACCCATGCTGTCATCCGGGCGGGTAGAAAGTTCTGCATGGTATTTCAAGCCGAAGGTTGCATACACTTCGTCAAACAGGCGGATGGTTTCCTGAATAACATCTTTAATCTGTTCGGGCATCATAAAGATGTGGGCATCATCCTGCGTAAAGCAGCGTACACGGAACAGGCCGTGCAGTGCGCCGCTCAGTTCGTGGCGGTGTACAAGACCAAGTTCGCCAACGCGCAGCGGCAGTTCGCGGTAGCTGTGCGGATGGGTGCGGTAAAACAGCATGCCGCCGGGGCAGTTCATCGGTTTTACGGCGTAATCGGCTTCATCAATTTTGGTGAAGTACATATTGTCGCGGTAATGGTCCCAGTGTCCGCTGCGTTCCCACAGGGTGCGGGAAAGAATCATCGGGGTCTGAATTTCGTAGTAACCGTAGCGGCGGTGTACTTCGCGCCAGTAATCAATAAGGGTGTTTTTAATAATCATGCCGTTGGGATGGAAGAACGGGAAGCCCGGACCTTCATCCTGAATGCTGAACAAATCGAGTTCTTTGCCGAGTTTGCGGTGGTCGCGCTTGGCGGCTTCTTCCAGCATGTGCAGGTAAGCGTCAAGTTCTTCTTTGCTGGGGAAAGCGGTGCCGTAAATACGCTGGAGCATTTTGTTGTGCTCGTCGCCGCGCCAGTAAGCGCCGGCAATGCTTTGCAGCTTAAAGGCTTTAACACGGCCGGTGGAAGGGCAGTGCGGGCCTGCGCACAAATCGGTAAAATCGCCCTGGGTATAGGTGCTGATGATTGCGTCTTCCGGCAAATCGTTAATAAGTTCTACCTTATATTTTTCGTTTTTCTCCTCAAACATTTTCAGTGCTTCGGCACGAGGAATTTCTGCCCTTACCAAAGGAATGTTGGCTTTAATGATTTTTGCCATTTCTTTTTCGATAGCGGCCAAATCTTCCGGAGTGAAAACGTGCTCGCTGTCAAGGTCGTAATAAAATCCGTTGGCAATGGCAGGGCCAATGGCAAATTTTACATCCGGGAACAGGTGCTGAATAGCCTGTGCCATTACATGCGCCGCAGTATGGCGGATAGCGTGCAGGCCTTCTTCGCTTTCGGGCACAACAAATTCTACGCTGGCATCATGGCTCAGCTTATCGGACAGGTCTTTGTTCTGTCCATCTACAACAGCAAGCAAAGCCTGCTTGCCAAGTTTTTGAGAAAGGCTTTTGGCAACTTCAAGCAAGGTTACGTTATCTTCGTATTCCCTTACGCTGCCGTCTTTTAAAGTAACTTTAACCATAATTTTACCTCCTGAATAAAATAAAAACTCCATCCCTTAATAAAAGGGACGGAGTTATCCGCGGTTCCACCCTAATTGGCTGCTTGGGCAGCCCTCTTAGTTAACCGTTAACGCCGGTATACGATGCCGCCTACTGCTGTTTCGGGGCATAGTTTGAAGGTGGTTTGGCAATTACCGTTCCCAACTGCTCTCAGCCAAGGCAGTTTTTTCTGTAAGGCCGCTTTAAATGCCTTTTCCTTCGCATTACTGATGTAATATTGATTTACTACTATATTATAAGCATCAGGGCAGCAGTTGTCAAACCTTTAGCAAATAAATTTTTTAACTGGAAAAAAAACGTAAATAAATTTATAATAATACAAGGCAATGTAAAAATGTTTGGTGGAGATGGTTAAATGCGTTTTAAATTTTATAAAGCCATGCTAAAAATATTATTTGCCGTGCTGTGCACCTTTTTAATGGTGCCGGGCGTACAGGCAAAAGAAAAATACAAGGGCACGTTTATTTATATTCCGCTTGATGACAGACCTGTTACTTACAGCTACCCGGTTAAAAATCTGCAAGCTGCCGGCTATGAAATACTGACGCCGCCGGAAAAATACCTTGCTTCGGCAGACCGAACAGGCGACCCTGACAGGCTTTGGCAGTGGCTGGTGGAAAACGCGCCTGATGCCGATGCGGCAGTAATATCTTCGGACGCGCTTATTTACGGCGGGCTGGTTGCCAGCCGCACGCATTTTTTTGACGAAACAACCTTGCAGGCACGTGTTCAGCGTTTGGAAATGCTGCGCGAAAGGCTGCCCATGCCGCTTTATGTTTATTCCACATTAATGCGTACGCCGCGTGCAAGCTTCGGCAATGTTGAGCCGCCGTATTACAGCAAAATAGGCCCGGCCATTTTCCGCTATGCCGAACTTTTAGATAAAGAGGACACCACGGGTTTAACGCTGCGCGAAAGCCTTGCAAAGCAGGCCATAAAAAACAATCTGCCGCAGGCCGATTTAAACGACTGGCTGCAAAGGCGTTTAAAAAACTACCATGTTAATAAATCACTTACGGAGCTTACAAACAAATACCGTTTTCATTATCTTGCCATAGGCAAAGATGACAATGCGCCGCTTTCGGCAACGCACATGGAAGCGCGTTATATAAAGCGTGACGCCTTTGGGCTTTCCGACCAGATTTTTCAGATTATCCCCGGTGTTGACCAGCTTGGCATGCTGCTTTTAACACGTGCAGTTAACGAAAAGAACCGCCAGCACCCGCTTGTTTATACCTATTATGCCGAAGGAACAGGGCGCACCACAATACCGCAGTATTCCGACAGTACGCTTGGCGAATCCGTGCCGGAACAGATACTTGTTGCCGATGCACGCCCCACCGTTAACGCCGCCGAAGCCGATTTTATTTTGGCAGTTAACACGCCCAAAGACGGCGTAATGATGGATTCAACCGCGCCAAGCAACCAGTTTTTCGCCTCGCCGCGCGATAAAAAATATATCGGCGAGCTGGAAAAATTTTTAAACAGCGGCACAAGGGTTTCACTGGCAGACGTTACATATTCCAACGGCGCCGATAACGGCTTTATGAACGAATTTGCCAACCGCGGCAATTTGGAAAAGCTTACCGCATATAACGGCTGGAACACCGCCGACAACACCATCGGCTTTGCCATTGCCCAGGGAATTTTAGCCCCGCATATAAGCGCGGAGGACAACGCACTGCTGATGCGGCTGCGCCTTGTTGACGACTGGTTCTACCAATCGAACGCGCGGCGTGATGCCACGGACTTTTTGGAACGCAGCGGCAGCAGCGAAGAAGTTTATAAGCTCGGCAGTTCCAAAAAGCATGTTTCTGCGCTGGCGCAGGATGTTTGCGATGAGCTTGCACGCAAATACCCCTTTACCGAAGATTTTAAATTTAAAATAGGTTTTCCGTGGGACAGGCTTTTTGAAATAAGCGTTACGCCCACAGACAAAAAGAAATAAGCATATACAGCAAAACTCCCGAAGCGGTAAACTTCGGGAGTTTTTATTTTGGCGTTATTTTGCAAAATTCTTTTCTTTATAGGGGCACAGCTCTGTCAGCATACATTCGCTGCACAAGGGTTTGCGCGCTTTGCAAATTTTGCGGCCGTGCCAGATAAGCCAGTGATGGGCATCGCTCCATTTTTCCATGGGTATTGCCTTTTGCAGTTCTTTTTCGGTTGCAAGCGGGTCTGCACCCTTTGCAAGCCCAAGCCGGTGCGAAACGCGGAAAACATGCGTATCTACGGCAATGGCCGGCACTTTGTAAATAATGCTTGCTATTACATTGGCCGTTTTTTTGCCGACACCCGGCAGCGTCATCAGCTTTTCAATGGTATCGGGCACGGTGCTGTTGTATTCCTGCACCAGCATATGGCAGGTTGCCAGAAGGTTTTTGGCTTTGGCGCGGAAAAGGCCGCAGTCGCGGATTTCGTTTTCCAGTTCTTCCTGCGTAAGCGCGCCCATTTTTTCGGGCGTATTATATTTAGGAAAAATGCGTGCCGTAATTTTGTTGACACGTTCATCGGTACACTGGGCAGACATAATTACCGCAACCAAAAGTTCAAACGGCGAATTGTAATTAAGCGCTGTTTTGGTATCTTTATATGTTTCTTCAAGAACTTTTAATATTTCATCACGCTGCTGCTTGCGCATTAGTTGGTCAGGCTCCTTACCGGTGCGGGTATTCTGCCGCCGCGGGCAATAAAGGCATCGGGCTTGAATTTGCTTACGGCAATAACCGGCGCATAGCCCAAAAGCCCGCCAAATTCTACCCTGTCGCCCACTTTTTTGCCCGGCACGGGCACAAGACGCACTGCTGTGGTTTTATTGTTAATCATGCCGATAGCGGCTTCATCGGCAATAATTGCCGAAATGGTTTCTGCCGTAATATCGCCTGGTACGGCAATCATATCAAGGCCTACGGAGCATACGCAGGTCATGGCTTCGAGTTTTTCCAGCGTCAGGCTGCCGCGTTCAACGGCGGCAATCATGCCGGCATCTTCACTGACGGGAATAAAAGCACCGCTTAACCCGCCGACATAGCTTGAGGCCATTAAGCCGCCTTTTTTAACCGCGTCATTAAGCATTGCAAGGGCGGCTGTTGTACCGGGGCCGCCGGTGCTTTCGAGGCCGATTTCCTCAAGAATGTGGGCAACACTGTCGCCAATGGCAGGCGTCGGCGCAAGAGAAAGGTCGATAATGCCGAACTGCGTATTTAAGCGGCGTGCTGCTTCCTGCGCAACCAGCTGGCCTACGCGGGTAATTTTAAACGCCGTCTTTTTAATGGTTTCGGCAACGGTGCCAACATCGGCGCCGCGCACAGATTCCAGCGCGTGTTTTACAACGCCAGGGCCGCTGACGCCTACATTAATAACGCTTTCCGGTTCGGTAACGCCGTGAAAAGCACCGGCCATGAAGGGGTTATCCTGCACGGCATTGCAGAATATTACCAGTTTGGCGCAGCCGATAGCGTCACGGTCTGCCGTTAAAGCGGCCGCTTCTTTAACAACGCGGCCCATTTCGGCTACGGCATCCATATTAATGCCGCATTTGGTAGAGCCTACGCTGACGGAAGAACAAACAATCTGCGTTTCGGCAAGCGCTTCCGGAATGGACGCAATCAGTTTGCGGTCGCCGTTGGTGTAGCCCTTATCGACAAGCGCGGAAAAACCGCCGACAAAATCAACGCCGATGGTGCGGCCTGCATCGTCAAGAGCTTTGGCCAGCGGCACATAGCTTGCTGCATCGCAGCTTTCGCCAACAATGGCAACAGGAGTTACGGATACGCGCTTGTTAATAATGGGCACGCCAAGTTCAGTTTCCAGTTCCTGCCCTACTTTAACAAGATTTTCTGCTTTTTTGGTAACTTTATCGTAAATTTTCTGCGCCGTTACCTTAATATCCGGGTGTGCGCAGTCACGCAGGCTGATGCCCATGGTAATGGTGCGCACGTCAAGATTATTTTCGGTAATCATGCGCGTGGTTTCTAAAACGTCTTTAATTTCAAACATAGGCGGCCTCCTAAATACGGTGCATAGCCGTAAAAATTTCTTCGCTCTGCACGCGGATTTCCACGCCTATTTCATTGCCAAGCGCAGTAAACACATCTTTTAATTTATCAAGCTGCAAATCGGCTTTTTCCATATTGGCAATAAGTACCATGTTAAAAAAGCCATCCATAATATTCTGGTTAATATTAAGGATATTAATGTTATGCTCTGCCAGTACATTGCTGGCGCGTGCAATAATGCCTACTCTGTCTTTACCTACAATTGTTACAACTATGCGCATTTTTGTTCCTCCTCTTAAGGGGCCTTAAAATTATAAATATGTTATATTTTACCATAAAATGAGTGGTAATTGTTCAATTTTCCAAAAATATTAATTATCTTTGTACACTCGTGCGCAGTTGTATGGCCTCGGCAATGTGTGCCGCTTTTATAGCTGCGCTGCCTTCAAGGTCGGCAATGGTGCGGGCAACTTTAACAATGCGGTCATGCGTGCGGGCGCTGAGCCCAAGCGCGGCAAAGTATTTGCCAAGCATGGCTTCGGCCTGCGGCTCCAGCTTGCAGTATTTATTAAGCTGCTTTTTGTTCATCTGCGCATTGCAGTGCACGCCGCTGCCTTCAAAACGTTTGCGCTGCACGCCGCGCGCTTTTACAACGCGGCTGCGTATAACGGCAGAACTTTCTCCTTCGGTTTTGTCTTTTAAGTCGTCATATTCAAGGCGCGGCACTGCTACCTGTATGTCAATGCGGTCTAAAAGCGGGCCGGAAATTTTGCGCCGGTAACGCTCAATTTCGTGCGGGCGGCAGGTACAATTGTGAACCTTATCACCCAAGAAGCCGCAGGGGCACGGGTTTTGAGCGGTTATTAAAATCAGCCGTGCGGGGAAAGACAAGCTTGCCTGCACGCGGCTGATTGTTACAACGCCGTCTTCCAACGGCTGGCGCAGAACCTCCAGCGCCTGGCGTGAAAACTCCGGCAGTTCATCCAAAAACAATACGCCGTTATGGCTGAGCGTAACTTCGCCCGGCTTCGGCACGCTGCCGCCGCCAATTAACGCGCTTGCCGATACCGTATGGTGCGGGCTGCGGAAGGGTCGTTCCAGTACAAGCTGTTTTTTGCCGTTTAAAAGCCCGGCTATGCTGTAAATTTTGGTTATTTCCAAAATTTCATCTTCCGTCATCGGCGGCAATATGGTTGGCAAACGGCGTGCCAGCATGGTTTTGCCGCTGCCCGGTGCGCCAACCATCAATACATTATGCCCGCCTGCCGCGGCAATTTCCAGTGCGCGCTTAACAACCTGCTGGCCGCGTACTTCGGCAAAGTCAACGTCGCCGCAGCCTGCCGTTTCCGTGCCAAACTGTATTTTGGGCAGCGGCGTTAAACGCGCCTGCTTTTTCAAATGGCTTACAAGCTCGCTTAAACTGGCAGGCGTATATACATCTATGCCGTCCACCAGTTCGCCTTCCGCCGCGTTGCCCTGTGGTATGTAAATTTCGCGCCAGCCATGTTCGCGGGCGTATAAAATCATCGGCAAAACGCCTGCAACCTGGCGTATACTGCCGTCAAGAGCAAGTTCTCCAACAAAAATTTTACCAGCTGCTTCTTCCTGCAATAAACTTCCTGCTGCCGTTAATATGCCAACGGCAATCGGCAAATCAAGGCTGCTGCCGTCTTTGCGCAAATCGGCCGGGGCAAGGTTTACGGTAATGCGCGTCATGGGAAACATCAGCCCGGAATTTTTCAGCGCCGCCCTTACGCGCTCGCGCGATTCCTTTACCGCAGTATCAGGCAGCCCTACAATGTCAAATCCCGGCAGCCCGTTGGATATATCAACTTCAACAATTATTTCTTCACCATTAATACCACAAACAGTTTCCCCGAAGGTTTTTGCGTACATTATATCTCCCCTAAAAACAATTTTGCAGATGGCGCAATTTTGCCTTGCCGTCATCTGCCACAATTTCTATTACATCAAAAGCTATTTTATTGTACCCTCCGCCGCACTGCTGCAAATAGTGCAGCGCCGTGGTGCGGATTTTCTGCTGCTTGGCATAAGTTACCGCCATGCCCGGCGTGCCAAACTTTAAGCTGCGGCGCGTTTTAACCTCAACAAACACCGCTCCTCCGTCTTTAGCGGCAATTATATCAATCTCTCCGCGGCGGCAGCGGTAATTACGCTCTATAATGCTATAACCGTGCCGCAGCAAATAAGCGCAGGCTGCATCTTCGCCGCGCCTGCCAAAATCACCGCGCCTGTCAGCCATCAGCTTCCTCCGGCAGGCGGATTATTTTATTAGGCACCGGTTCAGCCGGAGGCAGGTGCATGCTTTTTACCGGTTCATAGCTGCGGCGGTGCCAGCTTGTTGCTCCGTATTCCAGCACTGCCTGCATATGCTCCGCACTGCCGTAGCCTTTGTTGTGCGCCCAGCCGTACTGCGGATACTCTGCCGCAAGCTGTTCCATCATTCTGTCACGGGTAACTTTTGCTATTACCGAAGCCGCCGCTATTGAAGCGCTGAGAGCATCGCCGTGAATAAGTGAATAGGTTTTAATATCCCCTGCCTGCACGGGCATGGCATCTATAAGCGCCGCCTGCGGGCGGATTTTTAAACTTTCAAGCACTTGCGCCATGCCTTCCTGCGTGGCACGGTAAATATTAAGCCTGTCGATATTGTAAACGCTTACTATATTAACCGAAACCGCGAGCGCTTTTTCCAAAATTTCCCCGTAAAGCTGCTCACGTTTGGCTGCCGTAAGTTTTTTGGAATCGTTCAGCCCTTTAATAAAAACATTCTGCGGCAAAATAACCGCGCCTATAACCATAGGCCCGGCCAGCGGCCCGCGCCCGGCTTCATCAACGCCTGCCACAAACTGCGCCCCTTCATTATAGCAGTTATTTTCGTACATCAGCATTTTGGCAAAACGTTCGCGCTCCGCCTGTTCTGCCTGCTGTTTTTTATAATAAGCCGCCACTAGTTTCTGCACGCCGCTGCGGCCGTCTTTGGCAAGTTCTGCCAAAAGTTCTTCATTCGGGTTATTGGCAAGCAGTTCTTTTATTTCTGCAATTTTCATGTTTACAGCCCCTTAAACAAAAAGCCGCTTACAGCGGCTTTAATTTCAGTTATTATTTATCTGGTTCATCCAGTGTTACACGGCCGGTTTTGCCGCTTCGGAAATCACGCAGAACAAGCTGCACCACTTTATCAAGGTCAAGCACGCCGCCGCTTTTCAGGCAGCCGCGGCTTACGGCAATTCTTTCAAAAACGTCCTGTACCGGTGCGCCCGCTTCAAAATCAACGGCATATTTGTCTTTTAACAATTGCGGGTAAGCGGCAATTAATTTTTCCGTTAAAAGCCACGCCGCCTGTTCACGGTCATACACGTCTTCTTTAATAGCGCCGGTAAGAGCAAGGTTAAGCCCAATCTGCGGGTCATCAAACTTTGGCCACAGCACGCCCGGCGTGTCTAAAAGCTCCAGCCCTTTGGCAATGGTAACCCACTGCTGCCCACGCGTAACGCCCGGTTTATCGGCCGCCAGTACTTTATTTTTGCCAACCAGCCTGTTAATAAGAGTCGATTTGCCTACATTGGGTATGCCAACAATCATTACGCGTATGGAGCGGTTTTTTACGCCGCGCTTCAGCCATTTGTCTATTACAGGCTGCGCCGCTTTCTGCACGGCGGCTACAAGCTGTTTTACGCCTTTGCCGGTATTGCAGTCGATAACGCATACCGGCAGCCCGTTGTTCTTAAAAATTTCTTTCCACGCTTCGGTTTTGGCTGGGTCTGCCATATCTACCTTATTTAAAGCTATAATTTTAGGCTTCTGCCCCAAAAGCTGGTTCAGCATGGGGTTGGTGCTGCTGCGCGGCACGCGTGCATCAAGCATTTCCACAACCACGTCCACCAGTTTAAGCTGCTGCTCCATCATGCGTTTGGCTTTGGTCATATGGCCGGGAAACCACTGTATTTTAAAGTCCATTTATAACACTCTCCCTGTCAGGGCAGCATGCGCCATCTGTCAACCGGCCAGAACGCCAGGCTGGCTTTGCCTTTAACCAAATCCAGCGGCACAAAGCCTACATCGGCAAAACGGCTGTCCTCAGAGTTGTTTCTGTTATCGCCCAGTACAAAAATATGCCCTTCCGGCACAACGGATTTTCTGTAATCAGAAAGGTTAGGCCCTTTGGGGTCTTCCTTCCATGTGTAAGGCTCGTCAATTTCCGTGCCGTTTACAAGCACTTTGCCGCTGCGCATTTCAACGGTATCGCCTGCCGTGGCAATAACGCGCTTAATAAAATCGCGGCTTTCGTCTTTAGGGTAACGGAAAACAATAATTTCGCCCTTCTGCGGGTCGCTTACAAAATAGGTAAACTTGTTTACCAAAAGCCTTTCATGGTTTACCAGCGTGGGGTACATGGAAGAACCTTCTACCATATAAGGCTCTACAATAAAGGTTCTGATACAGAAGGCAAGCGCCACCGCAACAATAATGGAAACCAGCCAGTCGCTGACCGTATCCTGCCAGGAAGTTTTTTGTTTGCTCATTTTATTTTCCGCTCCTTTTTCTGCCGTAACCATACGGCCTGCCAACATTAATATTCCAACACAATGTGCGTGTTTCTACAACTTATACAGTATGCTTTCTTATACTAACAAACATTAGCCTATTTGTCCATACTGTTCACGCTTTTGACACATAAAAAAATATTATACTATTAACGATTTTACTTGCATTATAGCCCGCGTTTGTTGTAAAATTCTTTTGTTGTGCTGTACATTTTTTGTAGTAAATTTTACATTCAGCCCTGCTTGCGGCAGGATTTTTAAATTGAATAGCCAATATAATAATATTGTACACTATTTCTTGTATGTAAATTTAACATTTTAAAGGTTAAAGGAGCATGAAGCATATGACACAAATTAGTATCGCCGTTATCGGCAGCTGCAATATCGACGTTGTTGTCGAAGCGCCGAAACGTCCGCTGGCAGGCGAAACCATTTTGGGCAGCCGCCTTATTATTGCCCAGGGCGGCAAGGGGGCAAACCAGGCAGTTGCAGCAGCAAGGCTCGGTGCCAAAGTTTATATGGTTGGCTGCGTCGGCGACGACGATTACGGCCGTTCCGTAATTAAAAATTTTGAAGCGAACGGCGTTGATACCGGAAACGTAAAGGTTGTGCCCGGCGTAACTACCGGCACCGCACACATTACGCTTGCCGAAGGCGATAACAGCATTATTGTTATTAAAGGCGCCAACGACCTTGTAACGCCTGAACTTATAGATGAAGCCTGGCCGCAGATTGCAGGCTGCGATATGGTAATGCTGCAGCACGAAATTCCTGCTGCTGCCATTGCCCACACCTTAAAAAAATGTGCGGAAGCCGGAGTAAAAGCATTGCTGAACCCGGCGCCTGTTCTTGAAGGCGCACAGGACTGGGCCAAAGACGCCGCCTTTATAACGCCTAACGAACATGAAGCGCAGGCTCTTTTCCCCGGTAAAAGCACCGAAGAAATACTTTTGGAAAACGAAGGCCGCCTTTTAATGACGCTCGGCAGCAAAGGCGTTGCCTATGCTGAAAACGGTACAATTAATACCGTGCCCGCCTTTAAAGTGCAGGCAGTTGATACTACCGGCGCAGGCGATACTTTCAACAGTGCTTTCGCCGTTGCACGCGCTTCCGGCAAAACCATGTCCGAAAGCATTACTTTTGCCAATGCGGCAGCCGCCTTATCAGTACAAAAAATCGGCGCACAGGGCGGAATGCCTTATTTAGATGAAGTGGAAGGGATGTTGTCCGAATGCAGAAAATAGGAATTTTAAACAGCGAAATTGCCAAAGTACTGGCAGATATGGGACACACCGATACTATCGTTATCGGCGACTGCGGGCTGCCTGTACCGGACGGCGTAAAAAAGATTGACCTTGCCTTGAAGCTCGGCACGCCGCGTTTTTTGGAAGTTGTTGAAGAACTTGCCAAATATATGGAAATTGAAAAAATCCATGTTGCTGCCGAAATGCAGAGCAAAAACGAAGAATGCTGGCAGCAGATGCACAAACTGTTTGACGGCAAAGAATGGATTGTTACCGACCACGAACATTTTAAGCAGGCCACCAAAACCGCTAAAGCAGTTATACGTACCGGTGAAACAACACCGTTTGCCAATGTAATTTTACATTCCGGCGTTATATTCTGATTTAAAGGAGTACTGTCAGCTATGGAAATTACCATGCAAGGTATTTCAAAGGCCTTCGGTTCCAACGAAGTTCTGCGCGGGGTTGATTTCACACTGCATTCCGGGGAAATCCACGCGCTGATGGGCGAAAACGGGGCCGGCAAGTCAACTCTGATGAATATCCTCACCGGCATACACAAAGCCGATGCGGGCAAAATTTTCGTTGACGGCCAGGAAGTACATTTTAAAAACGCACGTGATGCCGAAAACCACGGCATTGCCTTCATTCACCAGGAGCTCAACATCTGGCCCAACCTTTCAATACTTGAAAACCTGTTTTTAATGAAGCAGATTACCAACTCCTTCGGCATACTCGACACTAAAAAAATGCGTAAGCTGGCCGAAGAAAAATGCGCGCAGATTGGCATTGAGCTGCCGCTTGATGCCGAAGCCGGCGAATGCAGCGTAGGCCAGCAGCAGATGACGGAAATTATCCGCAATTTAATGCTGGACGCCAAAGTTGTAATTATGGACGAACCTACCGCGGCGCTTACCGAACGTGAAACCGCCAAACTGTTTGAAGTTATGCACGCACTAAAGGACAAAGGCGTAGCCATTGTTTATATTTCGCACCGTATGGAAGAAGTATTTACCCACTGCGACACCATTACCGTTATGCGCGACGGCCACTCCATAAGCTGCCGCCCGACACGCAGCACTACCATGGAAGCCGTAGTACAGGATATGGTTGGCCGTGCGATTACTGAATATTATCCCGGACGCACAACAGAACCCGGCGAAGTGGTTCTTGAAGTTAAAAACCTGTGCCAGCCGGGCGTGTTCGACCACGTTTCCTTTAATTTGCGCAAAGGCGAAATTTTGGGCGTTGCCGGGCTGATGGGCGCCGGACGCACGGAAATTATGCGCGCGCTGTTTGGCATTGATGACTGCCGCCAGGGCGAAGTTTACCTGCACGGACAGAAAATAAACATCAAAAAACCGGAAGACGCCATTAAGGCAGGCATTGGTTTTATTACCGAAAACCGCAAAACCGAAGGCCTGATTCTGGACTTTTCCATTTTAAAAAATATTGCCCTGCCAAGCGTTGATACCTTCGCTTCAAAAAGCGTCATCAATGATAAAAAGGAATTTAATTTCTCCAACGAATTATCGCACAAGCTCGGCGTTAAAGCCAATTCCATCCAGCTTCCTGCCGGGGCGCTTTCCGGCGGCAACCAGCAGAAGGTTGTTATAGCAAAATGGATTGGCATGCACCCGTCCATTATCATTATGGACGAACCTACGCGCGGCATTGACGTAGGCGCCAAGCGCGATATTTACGATTTGATGAACGAACTTACCGCACAGGGTGTTGCCATTATCATGGTTTCTTCCGACCTGCCGGAAGTTATCGGCATGAGCGACCGCATCCTTGTTGTGCACGAAGGCAAAATTGCCGGGGAAATACCGCATGACCAAGCAACCCAGGAAAATATCATCACCCTTGCAACAGGAGGAATATAACAGATGAACGTTTCTGCCTTAGTTAGAAAAATGGGCCCGTTAATCGGGTTAATTGTACTTTTTGTTGTTATATCTGCTTTAAACAGCAGCTTTATCGACCCGTCCAACTTAAAAAACCTGCTGCGCCAGGTTTCCATTAACGCACTGATTTCCTTCGGCATGACCTTTGTCATCCTTACAGGCGGCATCGACCTTTCCGTCGGCAGTACGCTGGCTCTTTCCAGTGCAATTATGGCAAGTTTAATTAAAGGCGGCATGGACCCGATTATGGGCATTGTTGTTGCTGCCATTATCGGCCTTATCCTCGGCACTATTAACGGCGTTGTAATTTCTTACGGCAAGGTTGCTCCCTTTATTGCCACTCTGGCAACCATGACTATTTTCCGTGGCCTGACTTTGGTTTACACCGACGGCAACCCTATCAGCAGCTTAACCGACAACCAGCTGTTCCATATGTTCGGCCAGGGTTATTTTGCAGGCATTCCTGTACCGGCAGTTGTTATGCTTTTAATGTTCGCCCTCTGCTGGTTTATTCTTAACAAAACACCGCTGGGCCGTAAAACCTACGCTGTAGGCGGCAACGAAAAAGTTTCCTTTATTGCCGGCATTAAAATTGAACGCATTAAAATTTTTGCTTATGCAATTACCGGCCTGTTCTGCGCACTGGCAGGCGCTATTTTAACTTCGCGCCTTAACTCCGCACAGCCTACCGCAGGCACCGGTTATGAACTTGACGCCATTGCGGCAGTAGTTCTCGGCGGCACAAGCCTTTCCGGCGGCAAAGGCCGTATCGTGGGCACGCTTATCGGCGTACTTATTATTGGTACCCTTAACAACGGCCTTAATATTCTTAACGTATCCAGCTTTTACCAGCAAGTTGTCAAAGGTATAGTTATCTTACTCGCAGTTCTTATGGACCGCAAAAAATCGTAGGAGGTTATGTTTTAAATGAAAAAAACTTTATTAGCTGTTATGGCAGTACTTATGATGTCGGTAATGCTTATTGCTGGCTGCAGCTCCGGAGAAGAAGCTGCCCCGGCTGCCGATAAAAAAAGCGGCACTACCACTATCGGTTTTTCCATCTCTACTTTGAACAACCCGTTCTTTGTTTCCGTTAAAGACGGTGTTGAAGCAAAAGCCAAAGAACTTGGCGTTAACGTAAAAATTGTTGATGCCCAGAACGACCCGGCAAAACAGGCTAACGACGTTGCAGACCTGCTCCAGCAGGGCGTAAGCGTACTTTTGGTAAACCCGGTTGACTCTGCTGCCATTTCCACTTCTGTTGAAGCTGCCAATAAAGCAAAGATTCCTGTAATTGCTCTGGACCGCAGCGCCGACAAAGGCACCATTGCTTCCCTTGTTGCTTCCGATAACGTAAAAGGCGGCGAAATGGCTGCTGAATACATTATTAAGAAACTTGGCGAAGGCGTAAAAGTTGCTGAACTCGAAGGTATCCCCGGTGCTTCCGCAACCCGTGAACGCGGCGAAGGCTTCCATAAAGTTGCCGACCAGAAATTAAGCGTTGTAGCTAAACAGTCTGCTGATTTTGACCGTACCAAAGGCCTGACCGTTTCCGAAAACATGCTGCAGGCTAACCCCGACATTCAGGCAATTTTTGCCCAGAATGACGAAATGGCTCTCGGTGCTATCGAAGCATCCAAGAGCGCAGGCAAACAAATCTTTATCGTTGGTTTTGACGGTACTGACGATGGCCTGAAAGCTGTTGAAGCAGGCACCATGGCCGCTACCATTGCCCAGCAGCCGGAACTGATGGGCCAGCAGGGCCTTGAAGCTGCCGTTAAACTTGCTAAAGGCGAAAAAATTGATGCCAAAATTTCTGTTCCTCTTAAACTTGTAGAGAAAAAATAATTTAACTTTCCTTTGACAAATTGCGTACAAAAAAATCCCGCTCACTGAGCGGGATTTTTTATTTAATTTACTTTTAAAACATAATGTCGCCGGGTTCGTAATCAACCGTGGTTTTTACAAAAGCAATTTCGTTGCAGTACGGGTACTGCGGGCAATAAACACATTCTTTCCATACCTTCTGCGGCAATTTCTCTTTGGCGGTTTCAATATAATCGCACTTGGCAAAAAAGCCTGGCTGGTAAGTAAGCGTAAAAAACATTTTTACGCCGCGCTCTATACCCTCTTTTTCCAGCAAATGCACAATATTGCGCCCTATGCCGCTTGTTTTGCGTTCCGGGTCAACGGCAAGCGAGCGTATTTCCGCAAGCCTGTCCCACACAAAATGCAGCGCACCGCAGCCAATCAGGCGGTTATTTTCAATCGCCACAATATAATCGCGCAGGTTTTCGTAAATTGCGTTGCGTGCGCGCGGCAGCATCAACCCTTCGTGCGCATAATCATTCAGAAGTTTATGAATATTTTCTACATCATCAAACGTAGCTCGACGATACGTAATCATGCACCATGCCCCCTCAAATAACTGTTAAGCCATATCCTAACACTCATTTAATAAAAATGCAATATCTGAGCGCGCATTTTACAAAAATTTTTCCGTCCCCTAAAGAGGCCAATTGTTTTAAGAAATGATGATTGGGTTCGTTAATTTTAACGGCGTCCGTCCCTGTATCAGGGTAAAAAACTTATTTTTACGCCGCCCATGCCCAGCGCTGTTTTAACGCCAATACCGGCATATTCGGCGTATGCGGCTAAAAGTGCCGCAATCCTATTCTGGCTTTGCGTGCCGCGGAAAAGCAGCCTGTAACGGCCTTTAAACGCGTCTATCGGTGCGCCGCCGACAGAATACTGCTGCAAAGATAAATTATAGCCGGTAACCTTCACTGCCTGCGCCAAATGTTCTTCAAGATTATTTTCTTCAAGCACAAGCCCGCCGCAAAAAGCGTTCCAGCGTTTTAAAAGGCTGCGGAAAATATAAACATTATCCGGGTAAATTTTATAACTGCCAAACGCCTTAAACGATGCGGAAGTTATAAAATTAAATTCTGCCTGGCGCGGAGGCTGCGGCATGGTAAAAAACTGCTCTGCCATGTCTTTATAGCTTGTTTGCTTTACCGGCTGCGGTTTACTTAATTGTACCACATATTCTTTTTGCTTTAAATATAAATTTTGCGGCAGCCTGCCTAACGCATATAAAATTTCTTCCGCAGCTTCTTTGTTAAGCGCCGCAAGCTGCCATACTGCGCTGCCGCGTGCCTTATCGTAATACACAAACTGGCTGAACGGGCGCAGCGCAGAACGGTGCATAGCTTCCGCAAAATCCGTATGGGCGTACTGCATCAGCGCGCCATGAAGCACGCTGCCAAACGATTGATGCAGACGCTGCCCTTCCGGCAGCTGCAATAAAACTTCCCAAATTTGCAGCATAATTATTCCTCCGTAACTGCGCAGACGCCCATTAAAGTTATGCCCTTGTGCGTTTTGGCTGTTTGCAGGCCGCGCGGCGCAGCAAACTTATCAAGCCGCAGGTGCGCGTGTTTATAAAAGTTATTATGCAAAATTACCGCTGCCGCATTTGTAAACGATTTTTGGTCCGGCGCAAGTGCCAGCAGCAGACTTTTGCTTAAAAAGCCGCTGCCGCTGCCCAAAAATAAATTGGCGTTTTCTGCCCGGGCAAATTCCTGTTTTAGTGCCTGCCCAAAAATAATTTTTTCTCGCTGCAGCACAAAATCGGTAAAATCGCGCTGGCGTTTAATAAGTTCTGCCGCCGAGGTAATGCCGATACCGCCAAACACCGCTTTATCAAGCGTTATGCTGAAATGCTGATGCGCGCCCGGCGGCAGACATTCACGGAACAAGGTGAGGTTTTTGGTTTTTACCTGCCCTGTTTTAACAATATATACAGCCTCGCGCTTCTGCACAATTACAGGTATTGTTTTGCCGCTGCTGTATGAATCGCTTACCGACAAGCCTTTCATAATACTGCAGTTCATGCTGGCCTGCGGCATTAATTCCGCACTGTACTCGTTTTTGGGTATTTTTAAACGGTGCAGCAGCACAATTTCCAATTTCTGCGCAAGCCTGGCAAAGGCAGAATTTTTATCGCGCAGCCGCTTGTCATTAATAATACGGCTGACTTCGGACCAGGCAGCATTACGCAGCTTGTCTTCCTGCAGCAGCAGGCTGAACAGCAGCCCTGTGCGCAGCGCGCCCTTAATGCTGCTGCCCGGTATGTACGGCTGGCCTTCAACATTGTGCACGGTGCGCACAATTTCCGTAAGGCGCATTTTATTGGCAGCCAGTATTTCCGGCGCTACTTCAACATTGGCATAATCTGTTACAGCGTCGCCCAAATCTTCTATTTTAAAGCCTTTTTCCTGAACCCATTCGCACAAAGTTCCGGCGCGCAGCCTGGTTTTTATCAGTTCTTCAAACTCTGCCAGCAAATTATGTTTATACAAAAATTTTACCCACAGGCGTTCATTCAAAAAATATACCCGCCTGCTGCCGGCATCGTACAAATACTGATAGCTGTATACCGTTCCCACTTCGTCGGTTATATGCACCGGGCCCAGGCAGGTTACAGACATTTTTTTATATTCAAAATTACTGATACTCATACAGGCAACCCCATATATACGGCCTTTCCATAGCGGTACACGGCGTGCTGCGCCCCCAAAGCCGTAAATTCAAGCAGGCGACCTTCAACCCTTTCGGGGAAGCACGAACCCGCCTTTAACATATATACGCTGCTGCGTTTTTCAAAATTCTGCAAGTTTTGGTTATAAACAAAACCGCTGCGTTTTAATAAACTGAACGCACCTTTTTTTACGGTGGCAATCTGTTCCTGCACCGGGCACAATACGGAAAGCGACATTTGCAGGCTGCTTGTTTTGTTTTCGAGCAAAACCTTAAGCATACCGGCATCACCGCCGCAGTCTTCGCTTAAAAGCTGCGGAGTGCCTTTTAACACAAACTTGCCAAAGCCGCTGCTGCGCCTGCCGCCAATGCCGCCCATCCCAAGCAGTTCCACCGCTTTAACAAGCCCTTCAAGCAAAGTTTCGTCATCCAACCCAACTATGCAATATAACCCGGCACCTTCCGCAAAAGTATAATTGCTTACATAATATGCCCGCCCGCCGTTTCTGAAATCAAGCCTGCGCTGTATGCCGCTCCAGCCAAAATCGTGCTTTTCCTGCTCTTTAGCCGTGCTTTCATACGGGTGCAGGTAATCATAAATGCCGCTTACGCGGATATAAGCCATATTTTCGTGGTCGCGCAGCGCTTCATACTGCAAACACAGTTCTTTAAAAGACAACTGCAAATCAAGCGGATTTACTTTTTCCTTGCAGTTATACGGCACCGGCACATACAGTTCTTCTTCCGCGCCGCTGTAATAAGGCAGAAAATCGCTGAAAAGCAGCCCGCCCTTTTGCACAGCTTCAATAAACCGGCTGCAAAGCTCTCCGTCAAGCGCAGCAGTTTCCGTTACAAGCGCGCTGAAAAAAGTATCGGCGCAGCAGTTAAAAGACTGCAAATTGCCGCTTTTTTTATTTTCGGCAGTGCCAAAATGCACCGGAGTTAAAAACTTAAACTGCAAAATATAATACTTCATTCTAAGCAGCTTCCTTCAAGAGCAGTTTTAAGCCTTCCGGCATACTCCTCAAGATTTTTGTTTAAACCGGCGTACCGCACCGAAAAATTACTGAAAGCCACCCTGCCGTAACCGCGCGAGCCATGGCCGCCAAGGTAGTCCATCTGCAGCATCATAAGCGCTGCAGATAAAGTTGCAAAATCCTCTTCGATTTCCTTTTCGTTTTCGATGTTGTACACAAGTTTAAACGCAAAATCGGTACCTGCCGGCACCCTTTCAATCTGGCGCGGTATTGCCGTTGCCGTAAGCCTTGTAATGGAGTTTTCAAATTTTACTTCGCCCATGTAGGTATCCGTATCCATACGGCTTATTTTTTCAATGCTTTCCGGCGTTACAAATACATCATAAAATTGCAGGCGTGCGCCTATAACACCGTTTTTGGAAGTAGAACCGAACAAACGGCAGATAACTTCGTCGTCATCTACAATTTTATTTAAAACATAACCCGGCGAACGCATTTTAGCCAGCAAAGTGCGCAGCTTGCCTTTAAGCGAACTGCCCGGAATAATGGGAACTTTGGTAAAATGGTCGCGCACAAAGGGGCTTTCTACCGCGCCGATAGGAGTAAAATCGCTGGAGGTGCCAATGTGCAGCCCCGTTACCAGAGTAATAACAGCCTCTATTAAAAACTTTCCTTTTAAAACCGCCTGCTTCATTATTTATCCTTGCCTCCGTAAAATTTATGAAATGCCCCCAGCGCCTGTACGTATTTGGCAAAAGTGTCAAACCTTTCCGTACTGTCGCCAATGCTGTCAATCATTTCTATCAGCCCGGATTTTTCTACAAACGCGCCAACAATATTTTTTTCGCGCCCGGCCAGATACATTAATTTAACCTTTAAAAATTTTACCTCCGCAACCAGCTCCGGCGGCAGCCTGTCGGGCTCCTGACCGCGCATTTTATAAACCTCCACGCGGTCGCGCACAAGGTTGACCGAAGTTAAAAACTTACGGATATGGCCGGTTTTTAACAGCAGTACATTATTATTAAATTTGTCTTTAACCATAATGCCTTTAATGGCATTTTCGGCCCTGGCTATAATATCCATTAAAAGTCCTCCTTAGGCGCATTGGGCAAACTATAAATTAAAAGTTCCAGCGCCGTTAAAAGCTGCCTGCGCCCTTCCTTATCAAGCGCCCAGGCATACAGCCTGCTGCGCAGATTATTATATATTTCCGCCTGTGCGGCATTTTCCGATTTAGGTTCAAGCAGAGCAACCGCATAAGCAAACTGAGCCAGATTAAACCTGCCTGCCGCTGCGGCAAGCACGCCGTGCAGCTTATACAAAGTATTCCTGTCGGCCTTTATTTTGCCGGGTACTGCGGCAATGCCGAAACTTAAATTGTTTGTTAAAAAGTTAAGTTTTTCACCGCAAACCTGTTTTTCAAAAACGTTCCAGTCATAAACGTGGGCCAGCCCGCCTTCCGGGCCGCTTACATAATCCGCATTCTGCCCGAACAAAGCAATTTTGCCGGTACCCGGAACATTTTTAGCGGTTTTTTTCAGCAGCTGCGCCTGAATAAACATCTGGCTTACGGGGAAATCGGGCGTAAACATGCCTATGCCTGCCGAAAATGCCAGCTTGCCGTTAGTGTAGCTTTCAAAAGCGCGGTGAATATCAACCGCCACTTCCACAACGTCATCCCATGCGCCAAGCAAAAAAATGTTATCGCCGCCGCTGTAAATTACGTGTATGTTGCGCCAAAGCTGTTTGGGCTTGTTAAACAGCCTGAACACCGGCGTTACTTTACCGGAAGCGTTCTGCGTATCGCCTTTAAAAATTTTATTTAAAATTACTTTAAAAAAGAATGACAGCCTGCCGGAAAACGCCGCCTGCCTCGATAATGTAAGATACCTCAGCGGGTCGGGCAAATCGTTGCGGTAAAAACCTGCTTTTAAAGCTATGCCGATATCATCGACGTCCGCCATTAAAACGCCCAGGCGTTTAACACCGGTATAGGTTTCTCCCATACTTTTGGCCGCCAGCATCTTCATATCGGGCAGCCTGCCGCTTTTGGCGTCGCGCACGCAGTAATCGCAGCGGCGTATGCGGAAATACGGGCAGTTATCGGAAGCTCCGCCTTTAATACTGTAAAGATAAGCCAGTTTATTATGCTGCTTAAATTTTTCCAAATCTTTAGCAGCTATTATTTTTAAGTACAGCACCCTTTTATAGCCCGGCACCGCAATACATCCGCTGATGCGGTTTGAACATACTGCCAGCACCTTGTCATCCATAAAAGAGGCCTTGCCGAGTTCAAGCAATGCACGGCAGTTGCTGCACAGGCCGTCTTTGCGCCCTTCATCGGCAGCAGCAACGTTTCTGTGGCATACGCAGCATTCCGAAGCCGCTTCATTATGGTTAAAACTGCTTTCAGGGTCAAACAGCCCTGCCAGAACCGATTCCGAATAGCGGTTCTTTTTATTGTTTTCCACCTGCAAATCGGCACGCGCCATAACATCGCTGCCAAGCTGCCTGCCAACAAGCTCTACCGGCGTAAATTCCGCCGCGCCGACAGATACATAAAGCTGAGTGCCAAAGTTTTGCAGCAGCCATCCGTTAATGTACTCCGCAAAAGTTTTTACACCCTCTTTAAACTGCGGCGTATTAGGCGCCAGCAAATACAAACGCCCGCCGCCGGTATAAATAATGTTTGCACGTGAAAGTTTTAAATAATTTACAAGTTCGTCTGCTATAAGCTGCGAAAAATATTCCAGATACAGCGAGCGCCCGCGCATGGTAGCAAGCGGCGACTGCTCTGCCGGAGTTGTTAAAAAGCCGTAAATGCCGGCAATATCGGCAGAAACAATTAAAAACAGCGGGTCGTTTTGTATTTGGGCAATTTTTTGCTTTTCACAAAGCGAAGCATACGAAGTAATTCCGTTAGCTTCAAAATAATGGGCTATACTTACCGCAAGCGCCGCCGTTATTTTTACATGCTCAAACATCGAAATATCGCGCGGCAAATCCTCGCGCACCGTAAGCGGCACATAATACAGTGCGTCTTCAAGCACCTGCAAAAGCTCATAGGGGTACATCTGCGCCAAAGGCTTTTGCTTTAATTTATTTTCAATTATTTTTAAAAGTTTTAAATAATCTTCCGGGCTTGCTTTAATGTTATCACGCACTGCGTAATTAATTTCTTTGCCGGTATTTATTTCTTTTGGCAAAAAATAGCGCTTATAAGTATCGTGGTCCGAAAAATAATTAAATACCGATTCCAGGCACAGCGAAGCATCAAACTTATCGTCCTGGCGGCGTTCGGTCTTTTCTGCGCCAAATGCAATCGTATCGGCAAAATAAACTAAATATGCCAAATCATCGTCTTTAAGTTTTACTGCTTCAAAATCGCGCCTGCGGTGATAGCTTATGCAGCGCAGAAGCTGCTGCATGGCTTCATCATCTTCGGGCAATAAACGCGCCAGCCACCGGGCACCATATTCGGGATATGTTTCCGGCTCATTTGTAAGCCCCGCACGATAGCATAATTTGCCAATATCATGCAGCAAAGCAGCTTTTGCAAGTAAAGTATAATCCACCATAACAGACTCCATAAAACACACTAAAATATATAATAATTAATTCGACAAAAATATAAGAAATCCTTTATATTTTAAATATCTGATATTAAAGTAGTAAAAAAATAAATAAAAAACGGCAAAAAGAAAACTCTTTGCCGGAAAATTAAACATTTTAAGTTATTTTACTAACAAATTCATTAATTCATCATAGCCATCTACAACGTCATAAACAACGCTGCCATTGCTTATTGCTTTAAAATGCTCTTTTGCGCAATGTATTTTTGCTTTCTCAATATCTCTAAGCTGTAAAGAGGATAATGACCCTTTAGTTTCTGCCACAAAATAAATATGTTTAACATTACCTTCATAAAAAGCAATTGCCCAGTCCGGGTTATACTTGCCCACCGGCGTAGAAATATAAAAACCATTCGGCAGTTTTACATAAACCGCAACATCATTATTTGCATCAAGTTCCTGTGCAAAATTTTTCTCATTGGCAGAATCATACAAAACGTAGTCATACAAATGCTTCTTGGTTTTAACTACATTTGTGCCTAATTTTCCTTTCATAGTCGGTTCTGTAAAAATATCGGTATCATATTTTTCGTCAAGCATATCATAAGTAATATGCTGTATTACTGCCGTTGCTTTCTCGTCATTAATCAGCCCGGCTGCCTTAATAATAAATTCTTCTGGGTTATCCTTAAACTGGTCAAACACTGGTTTTTCAATACCGGTTAATATTTTTACAATATCCTTGCGCGTAAGCCCTGTTGCTTCCACCAGTTTGCCAATTAAATCATACTTAACACTGCTGTTAACAGTAATTTTTTTATCACTGCCGTAAGTTGCATTCTGCTCTTTTATAAAGGCATTACCTTTTTCCAGAGCCTCCTTAGATTCTATTTGCTCCATTACACCGGTTTCAACCTTAAAATAAATTTTATTTATACGCAGCTTTGTATTAAGCACATTAACAGCATTTTTTATTAGTTCATCCGTATTAAAATCTACAACATATACAGATTTGGCATTTATTTTTTGCCAAAGTGCCTTAAATTCCGGCATTGCCAGCTTATTTCTGTCTATATGCAGCTCAACGTTATTGCTGCGCGCATTTTCAGGCTGCATTGTTTTGCTGTTATAAACAGAATCAAGAATATTGATAATATCGTCCTTACAATCCTGAACTTCCTCTGCAACTTTAACCGTGCCGTTCTTCCTGTCATCATAAAACTTGTCGGTTAAAGTGTGTTTTTTATCAATATAATCCTGCTTAACAAGGTCAAATATAATAGCGCTTGCAAGTTCATTATCAATAACCTGTTCGTTGCCCTGCAAATCTTTAATAACCTTACCCTCAAATAAAGCCGCAGTAACTTTAACAGGCCTATCGGCAACTGCTTCAGCAAGTTCCGTCTGCAAACCTTTGGCAAAACTTTCGTAACTCTCGCTAGCAATAACAGTCAGCACGTTTACATTATGTACATCTGCCCCCAAAACACCTGTATCCATACGTTCGCCATCCTGATTAACGCACAAGCGCAAACCACGCCCTACTTCCTGGCGTTTGCGCACCTCGCTGGCACTTTGTTTTAACGTACAAATTTGAAACACATTCGGGTTATCCCAACCTTCGCGCAGTGCGGAATGTGAAAAAATAAACCTTACCGGCGAGCGCTGCGGGTTTCTGTCCAACAGCAGTTCCTTATTTTTCATAATAAGGTCGTAAGCGTCAACATCATCCGATGTTTCCTTGCCACGCCCTACTTTGCTGTCAATCATCTTGCCTTTTTTATCAATCGAAAAATACCCGGCGTGAGTATCTTCCGCTTTAATGGCTTCAAGGTATTTTAAATATTCTTCTTCGCCAAACTCCGGCTGAAAATGATTAATAATATCGTTATATTCTTCTTCAAATATTTTGGCAAATCCGCCTTTTTCCGCGTTGCCGCTCTTATCATATTTTCTATAATGCACAACCTCATCAATAAAAAATAACGAAAGTACCTTTATGCCTTTGTAAAATAATTTGCGCTCGCGCTCTATGTGCGACAAAATTGTTTCTCTGATTTGTATACGCCGCAGCTGATTTTCATTAACTTCACCAATAACATCACCGGCAAAAATTTTAATGCCATTTGCAAACTGAACAGAGTTATCCCTGCCGTCAATACTTGTAATCGTGTACCGGTCTTTGTATTCTTCCATACCGTTGGAATTATCATACAAATTAAAGCCTTCGCTTACCTTACGTGTTACCTGGCGTATAGTTTTGCCTTTATAATCAAAACTTATTGTTGCCGTTGGGTTCTTATCTGATAAGTTAATGCTTTCTAAATACACAAATCCTTCTGTTGCTGTTGTGCCGGACTGGCTCACGCCTTTAACGGCAATCTTTTTAACCAGCCTTTTATTATACGCTTCCATCGCGTCCAAACGGTACACCATATTATAAATGCTGTCCGTTTTATGCGTTGCTGAATAGCGCAGCGTAATTAAAGGGTTAAACTCTTTCAGGCGTTCTTTGGTTTGCTTGCCTTCTACCGATTGCGGCTCATCAATAATCAAAATCGGATTTGTTTTGGCTATAATATCAATCGGCTTACGATAACGAAATTCTTCTAATTTCATATAAATGCGGCGCGCATCTTTACCTTTGGCATTAAACGCCTGCGAATTAATAATCATAACCTGCATAGCGCTGTCTGAAGCAAATTGGTCAATATTTGTCAGCTGAGCAGAATTATAAATAAAAAAGCGTATCTTCTTGCCGTATTCTTCCGCAAAATGTTCCTGCGTTACTAAAAAACTTTTATAAACGCCTTCGCGGATGGCAATGCTCGGCACAACTACAATAAATTTACTCCACCCGTAATGCTTGTTTAACTCATACATCGTTTTTATATATGTATAGGTTTTGCCGACGCCGGTTTCCATTTCAACAGTTAAATTGTATCTGCCTTCCAGCCTCGTTGATGGCGCAATTAAGTTAGTACGCTGTACTTTATTTAAGTTTTCTAAAATAATATTATCGCTTAACTGCGGCACAATTGGCTGATTGCACCAACCGGTAAAATACGGGTCGTTAATAAGCGTACCCTGCTTATCATCGCCGCGGTCAATTAAATAATTAGCTGTTAAATACGGCTGGCCTGCAAAAACATCAACCACGGCATTAGCGGCGTCTGCCTGAAATTTTTGGTGTTTAAATTTTAATTTCATTTTGCCGCCTCCTAAATTACCTTGACATCAGTATCAGGAGCAAGCATTTTAAAAATTTCCGTTACGTTAATCTTTTCCGGGCTGCTGCCAAAACCTGCGTCGCGGAACACTGCACGCATAGGCTTGCGTTTGGCTATTTCTTTAATAACGCTTTCGGGTATATTTTCATCAAAGCAGGCAATTAAATCGCCTTCGTTATAAGTATGTACTGTATAATTTTCTATTTGTTCAGATGTATACGGCAGCGAAATCGGTAAGCCCCAATCAAGCAAGCAGCCAAATAATAAATCTAAATCTGTTCTGTCCGGTTTAATATTATCTTCTAAATCAGTAAGCATATCCTGGCTGTATTCACCGGCGCTGTAATAAACATCATTCATATTGCTGCTGTCAACTTTAAATACTCTAAAGCCAATATCCAAATCCTGCGTTGTTAATGGGTTATCGGCTTTAATTTTTTCGCCTGCCCGGCGGATGCGTTCTTTGCCAATTTCACAAATATTTTTGTAGCCTGCTTTATAAGCTTCACTTTTTTCATCGCAAACTTCCGGCAGCTGCACCATAATAAATTTACGATGTCCGCCATCTTCAGCATTAAGCTGCATAACTGCGTGCGCAGTAGTAGCAGAGCCAGAGAAGAAGTCCATGATAATATCATTTTCTTTTAAATTTGTAACTAATTTAGAAAATAATTTTGGGATTGCTATTGTTTTTGGATATGAAAAAATATCTTGACTAGCAAATAATTCTTCTATTTCTTTTCTTGCTTTTTGTGTATCTGGAATATCCTTTAATACAGATTTTATAGAAGTTGTATCTACAATCTTTTTAGAATATAATCTACCATTTTCTTTGAAAAAAAATTCAATTATTTTCTGCCCTTTAGTATCATATACTTCTTTTCCGTTTATCCAATCTATTATCATATTTTTCATAGTCCACCCTGCTGATATTTTCGCAGGTTCACTAAGCATTCCATTTTTAAAAACCAACTTATCAACTATTGTTATTTTTTCGCTTCCGTCAATCACTCCCTCAATGACTTTATCTTTACCAACATACGGCATACCTTTAGGAAATTCAATTACACTTTCCGGGTGACGTTCATCTATTTTTTTATTACATCTTTCAATGGAATATTCAATTTCATCATTAATTTTATTAAAAGAATTTATATTTCCAATACTTTTACAAAAAACTAAAATGTATTCATGCGCTCTTGCTATTAAACCTGCATTTATTCCTCGTGGTAAATGCCATATAAACGGCGTTAAAGAATTCATTTCACCAAATACTTCTTCACATATCTTCTTTAAATTATCTTGTTCATTATCATCAATACTAATAAAAATTACACCATCATCACTTAAAAAATTTTTAGCAAGCATTAAGCGGCTGTACATCATACTGCACCAGTCGGAATGAAAACGTCCATTCGTTTCTGTATTTTTAAACAAACGGTTTTCGTCCTCGTCAAATAAACCGGTCTGTTCATCATATTCATGCTGTGTTTGTTTAAAATCGTCACGGTAAATAAAATCATTGCCGGTGTTATAAGGCGGGTCAATATAAATCATTTTTACCTTGCCCAAATAACTTTCCTGCAACAATTTTAAAACTTCTAAATTATCGCCTTCTATATATAAATTTTCAGTCGTATCCCAATTTTTACTTTCAGCTTTACAAGGGCGCAAAGTTTTACGGATAGGCTTATTGGCTTCAGCAATAGCCGCACGCTTCCCCACCCAGGTGAACTCGTACCGCTCCGGCGAACCCTCGGGGGGGGAACTGTGTGCTTAAAATTTGTTGCAACATTTCAAAATTAACGGCTTTTTTAAGTTTTCCATTCTCATCACGCGCTTCCGTAATACAATTAGGAAATATCTCCGCCAATTTTTCTATATTCTTTTCCACCATATCCGGCGTTTCAAATTTGGGTCTATTCATTGTTGGCCTCCTATTTTACTATATTTCACTTTTAAATAATTAACGAATGCAGAGCACGATATTAACATATATTTAGCCTCTTCTTCATTAACATTAGTAAAATCTTTACCACCATGTCTAATACCATCAGCATCAGAAGTATAACCATACAATTTTTCAAATGCTATTTTCATAGATGAATGTATTTTAATACCATTATTTTCCAAATTTTTAAGTGCTTTTCCAAGCGAATCATTTTTACCATTTATTACACAACACATAGCCTCTACTGCACTAATAGATTCTTTTATAGAATTTTCATAATCAGGGGCTTCTCTGTCTGAGTATAGCTGTAATGCTTTTGTAAGATGAGTATTTACAGAATCAAATTCAGTATTTATACTTTCTTCTATTGATTTAATTTCTTGTTCATCTGTTATTGCTGTTATCATTCCGTTAATAATTCTATAACCAGATTTTTCTTCTTCTAAAATATAATTTATTGTCTTACAAAAACTACTAAATTTTTTCAATGTTTGTTTTTTAATAATACCCACTTCATTGTCACTCTTATTAATTAAAAAAATCATATAATTTTCAATAGAATCATAAATTTCATACCATACACATTTTTTTAAATATTCTTTGAAATAAGAATTATTATAATCATAGTGCCATCTTTTACCAAGTGCATCTAATAGAAATTTACCTTCGTAATCTTCTTTTAGATATTGGTCAAAACAATTAATAATTCTATTACGTAATTTATCATCAATATTTTTAATTTGAATCATATTTGGTTTTACTAATCCTATTCTTTCCGAAAATCTCATTTATTCACACCTCTTACCAATTCTTATCTTCAACTTCTTCAATTCCATATTTAACTCAATTTTTTTATTAAACTGTTTCTCTTTACGTATTTTATTTTCCAAAGCCGTTATTTGTTTTTGCAGTTTAGCTTTTTCATCTGCTTTGGTAATGCTTTGTTTTAAATTTGTGTTTTCCTGCTTTTCTAAACTTTGCCCTGCTATTTGCCGTACAAAATTTTCGTAAACAGTATCAATGTTTAAGCCTTCCATTTTTAGCGGCAGTTCTTGTTCATCAAGCCAGTTTGTGTAGTAATAATTATTTACTTTGATATTCTTGTTTTCTGTTACTTCTTTAAAGCTGATAGCAGCTTTATATTTACCGTCATATTCAAGCAAAAACAGAATATAATACGGTATTGCCAAATCAATTTGCCGCAAAACACTTTCATTAATATCTGGAGTATTTAGTTTTACTTCAAAAACTTCCAGTTCTGGCAAGGTTACGCCAGCACTGATATTAAGCGTGCTTGCCGCTATTTTGTTGCGCCAATAAATTGTTTTTATATGCGCGGCAAACAGGCTTTTTATTTTTGCGTTAGCCGGTAAATGTTCGTAAAACTTTTGTTTTGGCACACGTTTATTAAATTCTGTTGTTTGCGGCAAATTAAGCATTTTTTACCTCTTTTCTTACAACTAAAAAGCAAATCAGTTCAAAATCATCAAGCCCCGATACCTGCGAAAGCAAAGCTGTTGTTCCGCCGGTTTTAAATAAACTATCCAGGTCTTTATCTTCTTTTACGTCAATTATTGATTCTATCGCTTCCGTTAAAAGCTGCGATACGGCTTTCATGTTTTTACCGTCATTGGTTTCTGCATTAAACTGACGGCAAATGCTAAATATCGGTTCGGCTTTTCCTTTGCATAAAAAGCGGATATCATCAAGCAGTTTTTTGGGGTCAAGATAGTTGCAGATGATTTCGCCTTCCGTGCTGATATAAACCATATAAAACGGATGTATTCTATTGCGGTTATCAATATTGACGCTGTTATTGATATTGCGGAGTATGAATATTACGCCAGGAGGCATATCCGCACCGGCAGGTACAACAGCGTGCAAGCCGTGCGGAGCTTTTTCAATATCCGGGTTAGTTTTCATATAATCCAGCAAATCCATTCTAAATTCGTTTAAACCTAAATCCATAATGGAAATACCGTTAGACATTTCTTCAATATCTACAACTTCTTCCTGTAAGCGTTTAAGCTGCTGTTTACGGTATTCAAGGTCGCCTTTTTCTTCTGCGTTAATTAAATCGTCATCGCCGGTAGAAGTCATTACTGAAATGCGCATTCTTGTTTCTACACGCGCTTTTAAATTAATATAGTCATCCAGCGTCATATCAGGCCAGAAGTTTACCAACTGAATGCAGCTATTTTTACTGCCAATACGGTCGATACGCCCAAAACGCTGAATAATTCTTACCGGGTTCCAGTGAATATCATAGTTAATCAAATAATCGCAGTCTTGCAGGTTTTGGCCTTCAGAAATGCAGTCCGTTGCTATCAAAATATCTATTTCGTCTGTATTACCCGGCATTAAAATATTTTTATCTTTAGACACAGGCGAAAAACAGGTAAGCACTGTGTTTAAATCTGCACGTAATTTGGGTATGGTTGTTCTGCCATCGACAGTGCCGGTAATTTCTGCCGTGTTTAAATTATATTTATTTTTTACATATACGCTGACATTTTTGTAAAGATAATCTGCCGTATCAGAAAATGCAGTAAAAATTAATACTTTTTTATTGCCAGGATTTATAGGATACTGCAATTTTTCATCAATCTGCGCAAGCAAAGTTTGCAGTTTAATATCATGCTGCGGTGTAATATTTGCAATCATACTTTCTAAAGTTTGCAAAACCTGCGCGTCTGCTTTAAGCTCCCTAAGCCACGAAACAGAATCTATATCCCTAATATCAATTTTTAATTTTCTGCCTACAACAAAATCGTCAAGGTTTTTATCGTCATCGTCAAAATCGCTATCAAACCCGCTTATGCTTTCTGCGGCTAAAAATTCAAAGCTTGCATTATAAGGATTGTTTTGGAAAGCTTCTATTTTATCAATAGTTGTATCAATTAAATTTTTAATACGCTGTACGGTTAAGCTAAAAGCATAAACAGAACTTTCAAGGCGTTTTAAAAGGTTAATACTCATTAATTTGCGTATACCTTCTTCACGCCCCTGCTGGGTTAAGCCTTTGCCTTCTTTACTGTACAAATCCTTATATTTGGCAATTTTAGAAGCTTGTATATATTTTGTAGGCGTATATATGCCAAGGTTTAAATACGATAATTGCAGGTAAATGGCATTATAATTAACCTCATTTTCCAAGTCTGTTAAATGAGGCCGCTTGGATATTGGTTTTAAGCGTTCAGGGAAGGTGCCAATATCAGCAGTATTATAATATTTTTGAATATGTTTACGTGAACGGGCTATTGTTACGCTGTCCAACACTTCAAAAAAGTCAAATTCAAGCATTGAAAGTAATTGGCTTGTTGTACGGTCTTTAATATCAAGTTTTACCCATTCGTTAAAAGCCTTTTGCGCGTTGCGGAAAACTTCTTCAATCGGTTTAGCAATAGCAAGTTTATCGTTAATATTTTGGGTTTCACCTTCATAAGCAAGCGCAAGCTGATTTTTTAAATCGTTAAATCTATTATTTACCGGCGTTGCTGAAAGCATTAAAACTTTTGTTTTTACACCAGTACGAATAACCTTATTTAATAATTTAAGATAACGGTTTTCTTTGTTTTCTTCTCCATAAACTATACCGCCGTTTCTAAAATTATGGCTTTCATCAATTACAACAAGGTCGTAATTGCCCCAGTTTAAACGGTCTAATTCTATGCCGTTAGATTCACCTCCGCTGCGTGATAAATCTGTATGAAACAGTACGTCGTACCTTAATTTATCTTTTGCTATGGGGTTATTAATATAATTGCTTTTATAGGTATTCCAGTTTGCACAAAGCTTTTTAGGGCATAATACAAGTACGTTGCGGTTACGGTTTTCATAATATTTTATTACCGAAAGCGCAGTAAAGGTTTTGCCAAGGCCTACGCTGTCTGCCAAAATGCAGCCGTTATATTTTTCAAGTTTATTAATTATTGCCAGTGCTGCATCTTTTTGAAAATTATAAAGTAAATTCCAGATTTGGCTGTTTTTAAAGCCCGTTGCCTCGTTAGGCAAAATATCCTCGGATATATCTTCTAAAAATTCATTAAAAATATTATACAGAATATAAAAATAAATAAATTCCGGTGCATTTTCGTTATAAGCTGTAGCAATATTTTCAATTACTTCTTCTGTGACATCCTGTAATTTTTGGTTATCGTTCCATAATTCATTAAAAAGATTTAAAAACTTTTTGCCATTTTCAAAAGCATTCGTTTTAGAAATAACGCAATAAGCATTATTTCCCTTTTCACAACCTAATTCAACGGTTGTAAAAGCATTTAGCGGCATATAAGTAGTTTCATCAACCGTCAAAAAGCCCATCATATTTTCTTGTGTAGTATTAGATTTAAACTTTACTTTTTTCTTAATCCATTCGGCACATTCTTTGGCAATAGCTTTTTGAGAAAGTTCATTTCTTAAACGCACTTCAAATTCCGTACCGTACAAACTTTTTTCTCTGTTTAAACGAGGTATATAAAATTCGCGTTTTTCCTTAGGTATTTTTTCTTTTATGAAAGTAGGAGATGTAAAAATAAATTTTACCTCATCAATTTTCTCCAACTCTTTTTTCAATTCCTGATAAGCATAAATTGAAAAACAGGCAGCCGCTATGGAAACTTTGCTTTTAGGCTGAATTGTAGCCTTTAAATCGTCTTTTATAGTTTTAGTAATATTATCTATCATTTCCATAACGTTAAACACCTGCTTACATATATTTTTAATAAAATTATAACATATTTATAGTTTATTGAAAAACAACCCCTGCACTATGGTTAATCCACTTTGCAGGGGTTATATATTTTAAGATGTTGTTAAATTAATTTTATTCTTCCCTACTCTACCTTTTTAAACCTGCTTTTGGGCTGGCGGCAGATGGGGCAGATAAAGTCGTCCGGCTCTTTGGTTAAATCTCCTTCGTACACGTAGCCGCAAATGGTGCATACCCATTTTTCGCCTGCGGGTTCCACAGTTTCTTCCTGGTAGGTAGGCGCGTTTTTAGGTGCTTTGCCTTTAATTACATCATGGTAATATTTATAGGTCATAGGCGTATATTCGCCAAGCACTTCCGCATCAACAACGCGCGCCAAAATTACAAAATGGGTTTCCATTTCATATTTGCCAAGCACTTCGGCAGTAATGTAACCGCTGGTTTTATCCGTTATAACAGGCAGGCCGTTTTTCATTTCCCAGCTAAAGCCGCAAGCCTCAAATTTATCTGTATCACATCCGGAGCAGAAGCCTAATCTTGCAATAACATTTTGCGGTGTTGCCTCCGAAAGAATTGTTAAGGCAAATTTTCCGGATTTTTCGAGCGCGGTAAAGGTATAGTTATTTTTATTAACGCTGATAGCAATTGTTGGGTTATCGCTTGTTACCTGCACTGCGGTATTTATAATGCAGCCTGTTGGCCTTTCGCCGTCCATTACCGTAAGCGCATACATGCCATACGAAATTTTCCACAAAACTGATTTATCCATTTCACTGCCTCCGTTTCTTGTTAAAAAATTTTATGCTTTGCACTTTTTGTTAACAAAACAATTATTACTGCTATAATTATTATAACTTTTACATATTGTAATAAGCAATAAATATTTAAAAATCTGCAAAAAAATAACCCGGCTTGCAGCCGGGCTGTTTTATATTGCCGTTATGCCTGTCCAAGCACAACCATATCTTTGCCGAGCATTGGCAGCTTGTTGCCAAAAGCGTCGTACTTATATAAATCAAGGCGTTCTATATCGGCTTTTTCGGCAGGCAGATTTAAATTATACTGCTGGTTTAAGGTGTTTATTAAATCAACTGCTTTCATGCTGCCGTTTGGCGTTATGCGGCAGCTGAAAGTAAGCACCAGTTCTCCGCCGCCGTTTTGAGCCGTAATATGCGGTATAAAAAACTTAACGTCAATTTCTTTTACTTTTGTTTTGGCTTTGGGTGCCGCTTTGGCGTAAATGATGCTTTCAGCTTCGTTAAACGCCGCCACAGCTTCGTCAACCGGCTTGTCATATGGCAGAGTTACGCGGTAATCTGCGCCGCCTGCTTCCGCCATCAGTGCGGGAGCATTGGTTGCCGTTACATCTGCCGCCAAAATGCGGATTCCGCGCGGCAGTGCTTTTTGCATTTTTTCTGCGGCTTCTTCTGCCGTCATGGGTTCGGCCAGTTCAATTTCGCAAAATTCGGCATAACTAACCACGCCAACGCCCAGTGCCGATGCCAGCGAAAATTTTAAATGCGGGTTAAAGCCTTCGCTGTAAGCAGCAGGCAATTTTGCCCTGCGGATAGCGCGTTCGATAGTACGCACGTATTCAAGATGGGATATAAACCTTATGCTTTTATCTTTGGTTATTTTTAATCTCAGTTTCATTTTATTAACCTTCCACTTTAACTTGTACGCCAAGTTTTTGGCAAACACCGCAGCCGGTGCAGCTGCCGCGGCGGCAGTCGTGCGTCAGTTCGCCGCGCTGTGCTTTTTTATACTCATTGCGCAAAAAGGCGCGCGATACCGCAGGCTGAATATGTTCCCACGGAAATACTTCGTTTTCGCCGCGCTCGCGGGCAATGTAAAATTCTTTATCAAGCCCGCAGTCCTGCAAGGCCTGCAGCCAGCGTTCATAATCAAACTGTTCGCTCCAGCCGTCAAATTTGGCTCCGCGCTGCCATGCAAGATATAACGCTTTGCCAAGGCGTCTGTCGCCGCGCGCAAAAACGGCTTCCATAATGCTGGTTTCCGGGTCGTGATACTGGAAAGTAATATTTTTTACCTTTAAGGCGTCTTTTAACAAATACTGTTTGCGGCGCAGTTCGTCCATGCTGTTCTGCGCGCTCCACTGAAACGGCGTATACGGTTTTGGCACGAAGCTGCTGGCGCTTACGGTAACTTTGCAGCCGCCTTTGCCTGTAATTTCGCGGTATTTATACTGCACCTTCTTCGCCAAATCGGCAATAGCAAGTACGTCCTCATCGGTTTCACCGGGCAGGCCAATCATAAAATACAGTTTTACACTGCTCCAGCCCGATTTAAATGCCGCGCTGACGGCGTTCGTTAAATCTTCTTCGGTTACGCCTTTATTAATAACGTCACGCATACGCTGGCTGCCTGCTTCCGGCGCAAAGGTAAGTCCGCTTTTGCGCACTGCCTGCACTTCTTTTGCCAGGTCTACCGAGAAGCTGTCGATACGCAGCGACGGCAGCGAAACACTTACGCGTTCGTCTTTAAATTCGGCAATCATGTCGTGAATCATCGGCGCAAGGCAGGTATAATCAGCCGTGCTTAACGATACCAGCGAAATTTCGTTATAACCGGTGTTATCTACCAGCTTGCGCGCCAACGCCTTTAAAACTTCCGGATGGCGTTCACGCACGGGGCGGTATACCATACCGGCATGGCAAAAACGGCAGCCGCGTGTACAGCCGCGGAATACTTCAAGCATAATGCGGTCGTGTACAATTTCGCCGAAAGGCACTACCGGCGCTGTCGGGAAATCGACATCGTTCAAATCTTTTATAACGCGTTTTTCAATAACGGCAGGCGCACCTTCATAAGTAGGCACCACTGCTTTTACGGTATTATCTTCGTTGTATTCGGTTTTATAAAAGCTTGGTACATATATGCCTTTAATCTTTACGGCACGCTCTAAAAAGCCTCTGCGTCCGCCAGAGCGGCCTTGTTTGTTCCATTCGCGGTAAGCGTTTAAAAGTTCTACCAAAACTTCTTCACCTTCGCCGATAACAGCCATGTCAAAAACATCCGCCAAAGGCTCCGGGTTATATACGCACGGTCCGCCAACAACTACAAACGGGTCGGCTTCGCCGCGTTCTGCCGCTAAAACAGGCACCTGCCCCAAATCAAGCATGTTTAAAATATTGCTGTACGAAAGTTCATATTGCAGGGTAAAACCAACAAAGTCAAAATCCTTCAGCACTTTATTGGTTTCAAGGCTGCGCAAAGGTATGCCGTGTTCGCGCATTTTCGCTTCCATATCGGTCCACGGCGCGCATACGCGTTCTGCTGCCAGCCCGCGTTCTTTATTTACAATATGGTACAAAATTTTAAAGCCCAAATAGCTCATACCAATTTCGTACACATCCGGGAACGCCAGTGCAATGCTTACTTCGGTTTCTTCCGGAGTTTTTACAATGCTGCCGAACTCATCGCCGGTATAACGTGCAGGTTTGGCAACACTGCTTAAAATATCTATCGTCAGTTCTTTGTTCACGTTCTTCCTCCTCAAAATTGAAGCTGCTGCTTGCGCAGGCGTATGTTAAGCAAAAGCCCCACCAAAAACATATTGGTGGTAAGCGAGCTTACGCCGTAGCTTAAAAACGGCAGCGGTATGCCTGTTACAGGCATTATGCCGGCCGTCATGCCAATGTTTACAAACATATGGAAAGTAAACATAAATGTTATACCCACTGCCAGCAATGTTCCGAAGTCATCTTCGGCATTAAGGGCAATGGTAAGCCCGCGCCAGATAATAATACCGTATAAAAATAATATTACGCACACGCCGATAAACCCGAATTCTTCACCGGCAACGGCAAATACAAAGTCCGTATGGTTTTCCGGCAAAAAGTTCAGCTGGCTCTGCGTACCCGAAAACCAGCCTTTTCCGGTTAACAGCCCGCTGCCAATGGCGATTTTGGATTGTATTACATGGTAGCCTGCACCGAAGGGGTCAAGTTCCGGGTCTAAAAACACACGGATACGGTTTTTCTGGTATTCCTTTAAAATCATCCAGAAGGCAGGCAAAAGCACCACGAAAGCGCCGCTTAACATTGCCAGCCAGCGCATTTTAAACCCGCTTATAATTAACATGCCCAGTGTTATAACGGCAAAAACCAACGAAGTACCTAAATCCGGCTGGCGCATTACCAGCACAAACGGCACAAACACATAGGCAACGGCAGGCAGATAATCGGTAAAATCAGTATAAAGCTCTGCCCTTTTTGCCAAAAACGCCGCCAGGCAGATAATAATTATCGCCTTGGCAAATTCCGAGGGCTGTATTGTAACCGGCCCTATCTGAATCCACCTTTGTGCGCCCAACGCCGAATGCCCCACAAACATTACCGCCAAAAGCAGCACCAGGTTAAAAATATACAAAGGCTTTGCTATCTGCTGCAAAAGACGGTAATCAAAACGCAGGCAAAAAATCACCAGCAGCACGTTAATGCCAAAAAATATGCCCTGGCGTTCTACAAACCACGCTTCTCCCCTGGCAACGGCATACGAATGCGTAGCGCTGGCAATCAGCATCAGCCCGATGCCAACAAGCGCGCACACAGCGCCTACCAGCCACCAGTCTATGTTACGCAAATATCTCTGCATTTACTGCCTCCGTCATTTAGCGGCAGGGTTACCGGTTATAAACCCCTCCTGCCTGAACCATTCTTCAAAAACTTTATATACAATAGGGCCTGCGGCCGAAGTACCAAAACCGCCCTGCTCTACAATGCAGGCTACAACAAGTTCCGGGTTTTCTGCCGGTCCGTAGGCAACAAAAAGGCCGTGGTCGCGCCCGTGCGGGTTTTCTGCCGTGCCTGTTTTAGCTGCAATTTGCTTTGGCAGGCTGGCAAAATACGATGCCGTACCGCCTTCTTCAGCTACGCCCTCCAATGCGTTCTGGATAAGCCTCAGCGTATGCATGGATATGCCGATATTTCTTGCCGGAGCATGTTCTGCCATCTGGTATACGCTGCCGTCATTATTAAGCAGGCTTTCTACCAGATACGGCGGATGGTAAACGCCGTCTGCCGCCACGCAGCTCATCAGCATAGCCAGCTGTATCGGCGTTGCCAAATCTATGCCCTGCCCGATAGAAGCATTAAAGGTATCGCCAAGCATCCAGCTTTCGCCGGGGAAATTTTTCTTTTTGTTTTCCGGCGTCGGCAAAAGCCCGGAAAGTTCTCCTTCAAGCTCTATGCCTGTCGGCGAACCAAGCCCGAACTTTTTGGCAAATTCCACAATATTGTTTATGCCAAGGCGGTTGCCCATTTCATAAAAGTAAACGTTATCCGATTTGCGCAGCGCTTCATGAAAATCAATCCACCCCAGTGCTTCGCCGCCGGCGTTGCCCATCGGCACAAGCCAGTGCTTGCCGCTGTCAAAAATCTTTTCTTCGGGCGTTACCTTGCCAAGCTCCAGCGCCGCAGAGCCGGTAACAATTTTAAACGGCGAACCCGGCGGATATTCACCACCGATAACTTTATTGCCCATAGGATAGTTAGGGTCATTATTAATGATATTCCAGTCTTTTTCACTGATGCCGTGCACAAAAAGGTTCGGGTCGAAAGCAGGGCGGCTTACCATGGCACGCACAGCACCTGTTTTAGGGTCGATAGCAATAATTGCCGCTGCCCTTGCCCCCGGTGCCAGCCCGGAAGAACGCAGATAAGCCAGATGCTCATCCACGGCTTTTTCCATGCACAGCTGCAAATCTTTATCTATCGTAAGTTTAAGGCTTTTGCCGGGCACAGGGTCTATCTGCCCAAGCTGCTTAACTACATTGCCTCCAACGTCAACTTCTTCGTCATAACTGCCGTCCTGGCCGCGCACATAACGGTCGTAAGTTTTTTCCAGCCCAAACTTGCCAACCACGCTGCCTACCGGCATATTTTTGTAAGAGCCTTCGGTAATATCGTAATTGCTTACTTCGCCAACGTAACCAATGGCATGTACCGCAAGCTCTTTATATAAATAGTTGCGCACCGGCTGAATTTCAATCATTACACCCGGCAGTTCGTTCTTTTTTTCTTCCAGTTTGGTAAGCATTTCCGGTGTAATATTTGTTTTTAAACGCGTCGGTTCATAACTGTCGCTGTTGGCTTCTATTTTCTTCTGCATTTCTGCCACAGGCATTTCAATTATTTCAGAAAGCAGGTTCAGAATTTCCGCATCATAAGGGCTGTTCTGCCTGCGCAGGGCAACTACATAGCCAGGCAGGTTATTAACCAGTTCTTCGCCGTCACGGTCATAAAAAATTCCGCGCGGAGCAACAACTTTTGTTCTGCGCAAACGGTTGCCGTCAGCCTGGTCGCCGTAAAAATCGCCGCGCCACAGCTGCATATACGCCATCCGCCCCAGCAATACCAGCAATATGCAGATAGCGGCAACAAGCATCGCCTGTAATCTGTTAGCATATCTTTTGTTCAGCATTGCCTAAACTCCTTTAAAACAAACCTACTCATCTTTATGCCAATGGCTGATAAAATAACATAATTTATAAACGGGAACTACAAATAAAATATTTCCCAGGCAATATGCAAGTGACTGCTGCAAATACCCTCCCACAAAGGTTAAATCTGCAGCAGGCGTTAAAAACAGCGCCACAAAGAAAAACAGCATGCGTATGCCTGCTGTTATTACCAATGCTGCCACAATATGGTAAGCAAAATGTTCTTTAAACACCTGCCCTTTAATAAACCCGGCAACAAAGCCTACCATACAGCGCGTTATTGTATGAAAGCCAAACACCGCTCCGCTCAGAAAATCATACATTACCCCGGCTGCGGCACCTGTAAGCGCCCCTGTTTGCGGGCCGTACAGCATTGCCATTGCGTAAACAAACAGCAGCACCAGGTCAAATTTCAGCCATGCAGGCTGCGGCACTGTTACCTGAATGCCAAAAAATATCAAATAAACAACAAAGAACAGTAATTTTCTCATTTTACATTACCGTCCTGCTGATGCCATACTACTACAAAAACTTCTTCCAGCCCTTCTCTTACAGCCGCAGGCTCAACGGTTGCGTTGCGCAAAAGGCCTGCCGCATCAAGGCTGCTTTCTTTTACCGTGCCTATTACAATACCGGCAGGATGGTTCTGGCTGTAACCGCTCGTTACAACAACATCGCCGGGCAATACATCAGCCTCACGCTGCAAATGCTCCATTAAAAGCGGCACATTATTGCCGCCGCGGCCTGTAACAATGCCTACTGCACGCGAATTGGCACGCAGAATGCGTGCACCTACATTACAGCGCGTGCTTGTAACCAAAGTTACGCGTGCCGATGAAGGATATGCTTCATCCACCAGCCCTACCAGACCGTTAACGGTTACTACCGCCATGTCCTGCTGCACGCCGTCATCCGTGCCTTTGTCAATATACAGGCTGTCGCTTAACTCGCCGGGTGTACGCCCCAAAACTTTAGACACTACAAGCCTCTGTTCCGGATGCGCATTTTTATAATTCAGCATTTCACGCAGGCGCTGGTTTTCTGCATAAATTTCTGCCATGGTAAGGTTGGCGTAACGCAGTTCGTTAATTTCGCTTTGTAAACTTTCGTTCTGCTGCTGCAAGGTTTTAACAGTCGTCATAGCCTCGCCGGTATCATCAACCCAGCCGCCAACGGCAGAACTTGCCGCCGCAAAAGGCGTAATAACGGCAGTTACCACCCTGTTTATTACAGGAAACCTCAGCGGGTCGTGCAGCGCCATGGCAAACAAAGCCACAAGCACCGCCGCTGCCAGCCCAAGGCTTAAATACTTCTTATTCACGCTTCATTCCTTCAGTTCGTACTATTGGAGGCCATAAAGCCTTTCTTATAAACGTCAACATTTTCTACTGCAAGGCCGGTACCCAAAGCAACGCAGCTAAGGGCGTCATCCGAAACATATACAGGCATGCCGGTATCCCTGCTCATAATGCGGTCAAGGTTGCGCAAAAGCGAAGAACCGCCCGTCATAACAACGCCTCTGTCCATAATATCCGCCGCAAGTTCAGGCGGAGTGCGTTCCAGAGTGTTTCTTACAGCATCAAGAATATTGGTAACAGGTTCATTGAGTGCTTCACAAACCTGATTGGAATTAATGGTAATGTTTTTCGGCAGGCCGCTTACAAGGTCGCGTCCGCGAATATCCATTTCTTCCGGATTTTCCAGCGGCATAGCCGTGCCGATATTAATTTTTACTTCTTCAGCCGTACGCTCGCCAATAAGCAGGCTGAAAGTTTTGCGGATATAACGCACAATAGCGTCGTCCATAGCATCGCCGCCAGTGCGGATGGATTTACTTACAACAATGCCGCCAAGGGAAATAACGGCAACTTCACAAGTACCGCCGCCGATATCAACAACCATGCTGCCGGTAGCTTCCTGTACGGGCAGCCCTGCACCGATAGCCGCAGCCATAGGTTCTTCAATCAGATATGCTTCGCGCGCACCGGCCTGCACCGTAGCGTCAATTACCGCACGTTTTTCAACTTCGGTAACGCCGGAAGGCACGCCTACAACAATACGCGGGCGCACAAGCGAATTTTTGCCGATTGCCTTTTTGATAAAAAATTTCAGCATCGACTGTGTAATGTCAAAATCTGCAATAACGCCGTCTTTCATCGGACGGATGGCAATAATATGCCCCGGAGTACGGCCAATCATCTGCTTTGCCTCAGCGCCTATGGCCAGCACTTCGTTGTTGGCTTTGTCAACGGCAACTACCGAAGGCTCACGGATAATAATGCCCTTGCCTTTTACATGCACCAGCGTATTGGCTGTGCCAAGGTCAATACCCATATCATGCGAAAATTTATTAAAAAAACCAAACATTGCTTACACCTCATTCATCAAGATAACCATTTTCTCTAAAACTGAAATACCTGCCGTCGCCAATAATAATATGGTCTAAAAGCGGTATGCCCATCACAATTCCTGTTTCCTTCAATGCAGAAGTCAAGCGCCTGTCCTCACGGCTTGGCGCCGGGTCGCCGGAAGGATGGTTATGTGCCGCCAGAACGCACGCTGCCCTGTGCAGAACTGCCGGGGCAAATACCTCGCGCGGATGCACCACCGAAGCATTAAGCGAACCTTCGGAAACCTGCTGCATTTTTATCAGCTGGTTTTTGCTATCCAGCAGCATTACCACAAATTTTTCATTTCCTTCATAGCGCAGGCGCGGCATTAAAAAATTAACGCACGCCTCAGGCGAAGAAAACCTTATTTTCTTCTGCGGCTGTGCCCCGACCACGCGCCTGCCTAACTCTACTGCGGCCAGTATCGTGGCGGCTTTTGCCGGGCCAAGCCCTTTTATTTTTGATAAATCAGCCACACTGCGCGCTTTGGCGATATTACTGTAAAAACCGTCATCATCGGTCAGTTCCCTTGCTATATCCAGTGCCGAACGCTGCGGCGTGCCTGTTCTGATTAAAATTGCCAATAATTCCGAATTACTCAATATATCCGGGCCATGTTCTATCAGCTTTTCTCTGGGCCTGTCATCCGCCGGTAAAAGCTTCATCTGCTGGCTCAAAAATTAATCACCCTTTCAAAACATCTTACAAGTAACAGTAAACGCCAACAGGCCCGTACTTATAAACATTCCAATTAATTATATCAAATTTTTCCGTATATGTGTATAGACAAAAAAATATCTGTAAAAAAATTCACAAATAAAATAAAAAACTGCCTGCTGATTAAACAGGCAGTATAATTCATTAAAGCATATTTAATTTTAATCTTTTATTTTTCTTTCAAAATCAAGTTCAAACCATCTGCGGCGGCAGCCGGGCAGTTTTTTCCAGCCATCCACGGCAAGGGTTAAAACAGCTTTTTCAACAAGGTCACGGTATTTTTTGCTTACTTCTTCCGGCCCGTCATAGCTAAAGCCGCTTACTTTAAACTTTTCGGATTGATAAATTACCTGTCCGTCATCGGTAACAGCCTGAAATTTGTTGCGGGTGTTGCCGAAAAGCGACCATGGGCTGTCTATTTCAACAAGTTCGAGGCGGCAATGTTCAACCTTTTCAGCCGGCGGTGCAGCCTGTTTTACAGGTTCGGCAGCTATGTTGCCATCATGCTGCACTTTTTTGCCGCACTTGCTGCAAAATGCAGAATCGTCCGGCAGCTGCTGTCCACAATATCTGCAATACATAATCCTACACCTCTTTATTTCTTATCCTGCTTTTTAGATTTAGCTGCGTCTTCTTTAGCTTCCTGTTCGGCAACCATTTCCTTGGCAATTTTTTCTTCGGCATCAAGCTGTTCTACGCTTTTATCCAAAATTTCAGCTTCAGCTTCTCTCAGTTTTCTTTCGTTATTTACAATTACGCCCTCTTTAACAAGCATGTTAAAATCTGCCAGTTCTTCAGGTACGTTAACACGGTTCGGCATTTTCTCAGCCAGTGCATCCATAACCTGCTTGGACGCTTTAAAATAAATACGTACATTGGCTTCGCTGCCGTCATCAAATCTTCTGCGCCATGCCAAAGTCCATAAAGTACGCGCATCCAGTGCGGAATTTAATCTGTAAGAATAACGGAATTTTACAGTGCGCATCAGCTTTGGCTGATAGCTGAAAATAGCAGCTATTTCACGGTACGGGATTTCGTAAACCTTGGTTTTGCCCCAGATAGTGTGCTTAACGATTCTTAAATATTTGCGTTCCACGCTGATATCGTAAGTAGGTTTGCAGCGCAGGAGCAAAATCCATACCAGCATTGCATAAAAGAAAATTGGCACTGGTTCCAGCACATTAAGGTATACATAACGTAAAATAGATACAATAAACATAACAAAGCATGCTATGCCTACTACAGTGTAAGTAATAACATATTTTTTACTGCGTTTGGTTGTATCAACAGCTAAACTCATTAAACAGCCTCCTAAATTTAATTATAATTAACGTTATTATTATATAACAAAAAAGCATAACGGTAAAGGAAAAGATAGACAGCATATTAAAATTCGCAGTAAAAAAGGATGGGCACAAGTACCCATCCTGATATCAATTAAAATTTTAAGTTGGATTAGATTGAGAAATATAAGAATTAAACTGCTGCAACTTCATGCAGTTTTGCAATTTCAGCATCGTCAAAGCCAAATTCTTTCAGAACTTCGTCAGTATGCTGGCCAAGTACCGGAGCTGCTTTTTCTACGCCGCAAGGAGTTTCGGAGAATTTAATAGGTACACCGGGGATTTTCATCTTGCCGGCAGTCGGATGTTCAACTTCTACAATCATCTCACGGAAGTTAACCTGCGGGTCGTTTACAACCTTATCAATGGTGTTGATAGGTGCGCACGGAATAGCTGCAGCTTCCAGTTTTTCCAGCCAATGTTCAATGGTATCGGTTACAAATACTGCATCAAGAATTTCTTTCAGTGCAGGTTCATTGTTAGTTCTGTCAGCATTGGTAATAAAGCGCGGATCTTCAATGAGTTCCGGTTTATTGATCAAATCACAGAGCTTCTTCCAAAGTCTGTCGTTGCCTGCGCCAACAATCAACAGGCCGTCGCTTGCCGTAAAGGATTCGAACGGAGTGATGGAAGGATGGCGGTTTCCGAGCGGAGTCGGGTTTACGCCATTTACAAAGTAACGGCTTACTGCGTTTTCCAGAATTGCAACCTGACAGTCAAGCATGGATACGTCAATTTCCTGGCCAATGCCGCTTACTTCGCGTTTATAAAGAGCAGTGGTGATACCGGTTGCAAGGAAGATACCTGCAATAATATCGCCTACGGAAGCGCCAACACGGCAGAAAGTATCTTTATCCGGGCCGGTGATGCTCATAATACCGCCCATTGCCTGTACAACAACGTCATAGGCAGGTTTCATGGTGTAAGGGCCGGTCTGGCCGAAGCCGGAGCAGGATGCGTAAATAATTTTCGGGTTGATTTCTTTCAATACGGAATAGTCCAGGCCGAATTTTTTCATGGTGCCCGGTTTAAAGTTCTCAACAACAACGTCAGCTTTTTTAACCATTTCTTTGAAAACGGCTTTAGCTTCTTCAGACTTGAAGTTCATAGTCATGGAACGTTTGTTGCGGTTCAAGCTCATGAAATACGCGCTTTCTTTCCCGATAAAAGGTCCGTAAGCACGGCTGTCGTCGCCAATTTTCGGCTGCTCGATGTGGATTACATTTGCACCCATATCAGCAAGCATCATAGCAGCATAAGGGCCGGACAATACACGAGTGAGGTCCAGTACAACTACATTTTCCAACGGTTTCATTATCATTTTCCTCCTGTTTGTAAAAAACTCTCTGATTCAAGCAATACATCCGGATTTCTCCTTATTTATTGCCCATCAGCCAAACAATATTTATTCTGTGAGAGCCGCACAGATCAAATATTAACAACCTTATCTTAACAAATTATTGTTAAAATTGCAAATCTTTTTAGTTAAATTTACTGATAAGAATAAAATATTATGCAGGTACGGGAGAACCGTACCTGCATAAGTCCGAATCTTAACTCTAATTAATTAGAAGCCAAGGATACCAAAGAATACGTAGCAAACGATACCGGAAACGATGGACATGGAAAGACCCCAAATCAAAAGTTTACGGAACAGTACGCCTTTGTCTTCTTCTTCACCGGCAGATGCAATGCACAGTGCGCCCAAAGTGGAGAGCGGAGAAGTATCTACAAGGTGAGAACCAACGTCGATTGCGGAAATAATAGCAATCGGGTCGCCGCCGGTCAATTCTACCAGACCAGGAGTCATCGGCAGGAACATCGGCATTACTACGCCAGAGCTGGAGGAGTAAGCAGAAATTACAGCCGGTACAAATGCTGTCCAGAAGCAGATAGTGGTCGGGCCAGCTACGGAAGCCATTACTTCTACGAGGAAGTTCAGGCCGCCAGCTTTATCCATAACGTCGATCAATACGGATACGCCGCAAACCATCATGATAACGGACCAAGGCATTACTTTAACAGCAGCTTTGGAGTCGCCATAACCGGTAAGCATGAGTACGATTGAAAGTACGAAGGAGATAGAGCCTACGTTGGAGAGCATATTGGTGATAGTTTTCGGAAGAGTACCTTTAACGCCAGGCAGACCAGGAACAACTACCAGGATAATGAGAATAGCAACGAGCAGCAGAGTGGTTTTCTGTGCAGCGTTGAACGGTTCCGGTTTCGGAGCCAGTTCATCAATATCAAGAGCAGCGCCTTTCTGTTCGCGGATCCATTTCAAACCGCCCATTACAAAGAAGCCGCCGATGTTAACGAAGCCTTGTGCAATGGTGGAGTTGAAGTGAATTTTCCAAGCCAAAGTGTTGAGGTAATCAGCAGGAATGCCGAGTTCCGGAGCACATTTAGCGATGATGCCGTTAGAAATAATACCGGTAGGAGCAAACGGAGAGAATGCTGCACCGTTGCAGGCACCAACTACGAGCAGGGTCATCAGGAAAGCAGGCATTTTAACTTTGGAAGCAATAGCCATTGCAACCGGAGCCATCAATGCGCAGCCAGCGATGTTGCCAGGTCCGATGGTGGTGATAAAAGTAGCAAGGATGTAAATAATGATAGGTACAAGGGCAGTGTTGCCTTTGCAAGCACGAATAGAATAAGCAGTAAGTTTTTCCATAGTGCCGTTGGTCTGAGCCATACCAAAGAGGAAGGTTACGCCGACCAGAATCATGAACAGGCTTAACGGGAAAGCGTTCATAACTTTAGATGCAGGAGTACCTGCGAAAACGCCGCCTACGATAATACCGAAAGCGATACCGAGGAAGCCTACGTTCAAATCTTCATTAACGCAGCTGATGCCTACGAGGATTACCAGTGCGAGAATGGACACTAATGCAGGAAGCGAAATATCCATAATTTAGTTCCTCCTATTTGTTAGATTAAGATGGAACTGGAAATCAGATATTCGCACTTTGCAAAATACCATTCTAAAAATAGCGAACTAATTTTAGATTGCGTTAGCAAACGTTCGCTTGATTACTCTTGTTCTTCTTACAGACCAAGTACACCGAAGAATACGAAGCAAACAATACCGGAAACAATGGACATGGAAAGGCCCCAAATCAAAAGTTTACGGAACAGTACGCCTTTATCTTCGTACTCAGGAGCAGCTGCAATGCAGAGTGCGCCCAGAGTGGAAAGCGGAGAAGTATCTACAAGGTGGGAACCTACGTTGATAGCGGAAATGATGGAAATAGCATCGCCACCAGTTAATTCTACCAAACCAGGAGTCATCGGCAGGAACATCGGCATAATTACACCAGAGGAGCTGGAGTATGCAGACAGAACAGCCGGTACGAAGGATGCCCAGAAGCAGATAGTGGTCGGGCCAGCTACGGAGGACATAATCTGAACAAGGAAGTTCAGGCCGCCGGATTTATCCATAACGTCGATCAATACGGATACGCCGCAAACCATCATGATTACGGACCAAGGCATTACTTTAACAGCAGCTTTGGAATCGCCATAACCGGTAAGCATGAGTACGATTGAAAGTACGAAGGAAATAGATCCTACGTTGGAGAGCATGTTGGTAATAGCTTTCGGGAATACGCCTTTCATACCAGGCAGGCCAGGAACAACTACTAAGATAATCAGGATTGCTACCATGAGCAATGTGGTTTTCTGAGCAGCGTTGAACGGTTCCGGTTTCGGAGCCAGTTCATCAATATCAAGAGCAGCACCTTTCTGTTCTCTTAACCATTTCAAACCGCCCATTACAAAGAAGCCGCCAATGTTAACGAAGCCTTGTGCAAGTTCGGAGTTGAAATGAATTTTCCATGCTAAAGTATTCAGATAGTCCGGAGAAAGTCCGAGTTCACCAGCCATTTTTGCGATAAGGCCGTTGGAAATGATGCCGGTAGGAGCAAACGGAGAGAATGCTGCACCGTTGCAGGCACCAACAACAAGCAATGTCATCAAAAATGCAGGCATTTTAACTTTAGAAGCAATAGCCATGGATACAGGAGCCATAAGTGCGCAGCCTGCGATATTGCCAGGGCCGATAGTGGTTACGAAAGTGCAGAGAATATAAATGATTAACGGTACAAGGGCAGTGTTGCCTTTGCAGGCACGTACGGAATAAGCCGTAAGTTTTTCCATAGTGCCGTTGGTCTGAGCCATACCAAAGAGGAAGGTTACACCAACCAGAATCATGAAAAGGCTAAGCGGGAATGCGTTCATGATTTTCGCTGCAGTGATATTGGAGAATATACCGCCTACGATAATACCGAACGCAATACCCAGGAAGCCTACGTTTAAATCTTCGTTTACGCAGCTGATGCCTACGAGGATTACCAGTGCGAGAATGGACACTAATGCAGGAAGCGAAATATCCATAATTTAGTTCCTCCTATTTGTTAGATTAAGATGGAACTGGAAATCAGATATTCGCACTTTGCAAAATACCATTCTAAAAATAGCGAACTAATTTTAGATTGCGTTAGCAAACGTTCGCTTGATTACTCTTGTTCTTCTTACAGACCAAGTACACCGAAGAATACGAAGCAAACAATACCGGAAACAATGGACATGGAAAGGCCCCAAATCAAAAGTTTACGGAACAGTACGCCTTTATCTTCGTACTCAGGAGCAGCTGCAATGCAGAGTGCGCCCAGAGTGGAAAGCGGAGAAGTATCTACAAGGTGGGAACCTACGTTGATAGCGGAAATGATGGAAATAGCATCGCCACCAGTTAATTCTACCAAACCAGGAGTCATCGGCAGGAACATCGGCATAATTACACCAGAGGAGCTGGAGTATGCAGACAGAACAGCCGGTACGAAGGATGCCCAGAAGCAGATAGTGGTCGGGCCAGCTACGGAGGACATAATCTGAACAAGGAAGTTCAGGCCGCCGGATTTATCCATAACGTCGATCAATACGGATACGCCGCAAACCATCATGATTACGGACCAAGGCATTACTTTAACAGCAGCTTTGGAATCGCCGTAACCGGTGAGCATGAGTACAATAGAAAGTACGAAGGAAATAGAACCTACGTTAGAAAGCATATTGGTGAGCATTTTCGGCAGAGTGCCTTTAATACCAGGCAGCCCAGGAACTACTACCAAAAGAACGAGGAGTGCAACCATCAGCAAAGTGGTGGTCTGTGCAGCGTTGAACGGTTCCGGTTTCGGAGCCAGTTCATCGATATCCAGAGAAGCACCGCGCTGTTCTTTCAGCCATTTAGCGCCGCCCATTACCATAAAGCCTACTACAGTTACGAAGCCTTGTGCAAGAGTGGATTTGAAGTATACCATCCATGCAATAGCATCGAGTTGATCAGCAGGAATTCCGAGATCAGGAGCAACTTTAGCGATGATGCCGTTGGAGATGATGCCGGTCGGTGCAAACGGAGAGAATGCAGCGGCGTTGCAGGCACCTACTACGAGCAGGGTCATCAGGAATGCAGGCATTTTAACACGGCCGGCGATAGCCATAGCTACCGGAGCCATAAGTGCGCAGCCTGCGATGTTGCCAGGGCCGATAGTGGTCAAGAAGTCGGAAAGTAAGAAAATAATGATAGGAATTAAAGCAGTGTTGCCTTTGCAGACACGAATGGAATAAGCAGTGAGTTTTTCCATGGTGCCGTTGGTTTGTGCCATACCGAAAAGGAATGTAACACCAACCAGAATCATAAACAGGCTAAGCGGGAAAGCATTCATAATCTTACTTGCAGGGGTGCCGCCAAAGACGCCGCCTACGATAATACCGAACGCAATACCGAGGAAGCCTACGTTTAAATCCTCATTAACGCAGGAAATACCTACAAGAATAACCAACGCGAGGATGGACATTAAAGCAGGAAGTGAAATATCCAATTTCGTCACTCCAATCTTCATAAATTAGCTCATATGAGCTAAACATAATAATGCCGTTAAGTTTCTGGCTTGACGGCTTATGCGGTACGCGGGCGGCATAACCGCCCGTTTGAACCGCAAGTAAACATTTTGTTAGCTATTTATTCAGCTAAGTTTAAAATTAATCTTCTTCTGCCGGGAAAGATTTATGGAGCATTTTCGTTAAACCAACGAAAAGTCCAATAACGATAAACATGGTCGGCAGAGCTACAGCCATCATAATAACAGCTTTTTCAGTTGCTCCCATTTTTACACCTCCAAAAAAATTCCAGTGGAAAGCACGCTATAAGGAAAGTTACAAATTACAGATTACATTTTTTCCAGAGCAGGAATCATAGCAAGAACCAGACCACCTGCTACTACGGATGCAACCTGACCAGCAACGTTTACGCCGATAGCATGTTGGATGATGAAGTTAGTCGGGTCTTCTTTCAAAGCCATTTTAGCGATTACACGGCCGGACATCGGGAATGCGGAAATGCCGCAAGCACCGATCATCGGGTTGATTTTCTTAGCGCTGAACATGTTCAGGATTTTAGCGAAAAGAACGCCGCCAACGGTATCGAATACGAATGCTACAGCACCGAGAGCCATGATGAGAAGTACCTGGAAGTTCAGGAAACGTTCAGCAGTCATGGTACCGCCGATGGTAATACCAAGTACGAGGGTTACCAGGTTGGACAGTTCGTTCTGAGCGCAGTTGGACAGGTTATCAACAACACCGGATTCTTTAAGAACGTTACCGAACATAAGAGCACCGATAAGAGCAACAGACAGAGGAGATACAACGCCTGCTACGATAACGATCATGATCGGGAACAAGAATTTAGTGGTGTCAGATACAGGTTCTTCGTTTTCAAAGCCCATACGGATTTTGCGTTCGTTCTGAGTGGTAACAGCTTTGATAACAGGCGGTTGGATAACCGGTACCAAAGACATGTAGCAGTAAGCAGCTACGGACAGAGGTCCAAGCAGTTCTACTGCATAACGACTAGCTACATAAATGGTGGTCGGGCCGTCAGCTGCACCGATGATACCGATAGAGGAAGCATGCGGGAAGGAGAAGCCCAGGAAAGTAGCGCCGATAGCGGTAGCAAAGATACCGAACTGAGCAGCTGCTGCGAACAGCATTACGGACGGACGGCGAATCAACGGAGCGAAATCGCACATTGCGCCGATAGCAATGAAGATAAGTACAGGGAACAGTTCGTTTGCGATACCTGCATTGTACAGGGTAATCAAGAAGCCTTCAGCACCCGGTTCAGTGGATACTGCAGAGGAATGCGGAATGTTAGCAAGAATTGCACCGAAGCCAATCGGAAGCAGCAGAGCCGGTTCATAGTCGTATTTAACGGCCAGGAAAATCAGCAAGCCGCCGATAAGCCACATAATAACATGAGTATAGCTAAGACCAAGAATACCCTTCAGGAGTTCTTCAAGATAAGGGTATTGTACGAGTAAAGAATCCATTCTTAAACCTCCAATATTCAATTGCTTTCCTATAAATTCATCTGATAGCAGTGCCGGTAGTTAAACTGCCGGCATTGCTACTATACTTGAAGAATTGAAGGAAATTAGCCGATAACAGCCATGATCTGGCCAGGTTTTACGTTTTCGTTAACGTCTACGTTGATGGATTTAACGGTGCCGTCAACAGGTGCAGCAATTTCATTCTGCATTTTCATAGCTTCGAGCATAAGAACTACGTCGCCTTTTTTAACGGTGTCGCCAGCTTTAGCTACGATTTTGCTTACTTTACCAGGCATCGGAGCGGTAAGCGGGGTGTCGCCAGCTGCTACTGCTGCCGGAGCCGGAGCTGCTGCCGGAGCCGGAGCGGGAGCCGGTGCTGCTGCCGGAGCAGGAGCTGCTACCGGAGCCGGAGCGGGAGCTGCTACCGGAGCTGCTGCTACCGGAGCTGCTGCTACAACGCCTTCTTCTGCAACTTCAACGGTGTAAGCTACACCATTAACGTTAACTTTGAATTTTCTCATTTGAAATTCCTCCATTTCACTTTTTAAAAAAATTTTATTTTCGTGCAGCAGATAACTGGTATCTGCTGCAGTCAAAACTAAAAATTAGTAGCACTCTTGTCTTTTGTTCATCAAAGACAAGCGGCCAGTCTGAGCCCAAAGCGTACTCGGTTTTTTAATACGTACTACAGCTACGCCGCCGCCAGCATGCTGGATAGCTGCTGCCATTGCTGCAATCATTTCATCGTCATTCATAACCATGCTGATTGCACCGCTGATAGCTGCAATTACTTCGGGGGGAGTGCCGGCGGGAACCGCAGGAGCCGGAGCTGCTGCTACCGGAGCCGGGGCTGCAGCTTTAGGAGCTTCTTTTTTCTTCTTGCTGCCGCCAAATAATCCAAAAAATCCCATTACGATTTCCCCTTTCTATGCATTAAAGCGGAATGTTACCGTGTTTCTTAGCCGGACGGCTTTCACGTTTGGAATCCAGCATTTGCAATGCATTGATAATGGTCGGGCGGGAATCTTTCGGTTGAATTACGATATCAACCATGCCACGTTTTGCAGCCTGATACGGGGTTGCAAAGTTGTCAATGTATTCAGCAGTTTTAGCTTCAACATCAGGATCTTTACGGAAGATGATGTTAGCTGCACCAGCAGGGCCCATAACTGCGATTTCAGCAGTCGGCCAAGCGATAACCTGGTCAGCACCAAGTTCCTGAGAGCACATTGCGAGGTAAGAACCGCCGTATGCTTTACGGGTAATCAAAGTAATTTTAGGTACGGTTGCTTCAGAGTATGCATAGAGCATCTTAGCGCCATGACGGATAATGCCGCCATATTCTTGGTTGGTGCCAGGCAGGAAGCCCGGAACGTCTACTAGGTTCAACAGAGGAATGTTGAAAGCGTCGCAGAAGCGAATGAAGCGGGAAGATTTGTCAGATGCATTGATATCAAGGCAACCTGCCATAACTTTCGGCTGGTTAGCAATAATACCTACGGTCTGGCCATCCATACGTGCGAAGCAGGTAATGATGTTCTGAGCGTAGTATTGCTGAGATTCATAAAATTCACCGTTATCAACAATGCTCTTGATAATGTCTTTCATATCATAAGGATGATTGGAATTATCAGGAATAATGCTGTTCAGTGCTTCGTCGGTTCTGGTCGGGGAGTCACCGGTTTCGATAATCGGTGCGCCTTCCATGTTGTTGGACGGAAGGAAGCTGAGCAGATAACGGATTTGTTTAATGCAGTCTTCGTCGTTTTCAGCTGCAAAGTGAGCTACACCGGAAGTCTGGTTGTGGGTCATAGCGCCGCCCAGTTCTTCTTGGGTAACTTCTTCGCCGGTAACGGATTTAACAACTGCAGGGCCGGTAATGAACATTTTGGAAGTGTTCTTTACCATGTAGATGAAGTCGGTCAGAGCCGGGCTGTATACAGCGCCGCCTGCGGAAGGACCCATGATAGCAGAGATCTGAGGAATAACACCGGATGCGCTGGTGTTTTCGAAGAAGATCTTGCCATAGCCGCCCAGAGCGTCAACAGCTTCTTGGATACGAGCACCGCCGGAATCGTTCAGGCCAACGCACGGAGCACCCATTTTGAGAGCAAGGCGCTGTACTTTAACGATTTTGTTAGCATGCATTTCGCCGAGGGAGCCGCCTTCAACGGTGAAGTCCTGAGCGAATACATAAACCAGACGGCCGTCCACAGTGCCGTAACCGGTGGTTACACCTTCGCCCGGGAGTTCTTTTTTGTCCTGGCCGAAGTTGGTGCAACGATGGCTTACGAAACGATCCAATTCAACGAAGCTACCTTCGTCAAGTAATAATGCGATTCTCTCACGAGCAGTTAATTTACCGCTAGCATGTTGTTTAGCAACTTTCTTTTCGCCGCCAGCTGCGATAATGTGTTCGGAGAGTTTGAGCATTTTCTCAATTCTTTCTTGAGTAGACAAATCTTACACCTCCATATAATTGGGGAGAACTTATTTATACATGCAGGCGGGCGTAGTATCAGGCGCCCGTCTGTTATGTATCTGATTTTTGTGTGCTGCACAAGCAGCTTAATTTCTGTTCAGGCAGAAATTATTTTTTTGCAGGAGCGCAGAGTTCGAGCAAAATGCCAACAGATTTCGGATGAACGAAAGCAATGTCCATTCCGCCTGCACCACCGCGAGGTGCTTTGTCAATCATGATGCCGCCTTTTTCCTGTACGCCGGCGATAGCAGCTTCGATGTCGTCAACACGGAGAGCAATGTGCTGGATGCCCTGGCCGTTTTTAGCAATGTATTTGCCGATCGGGCCATCATTGTTTTCGGTAATATCAACAAGAAGCTCAAGCAGAGTTTCGCCGCAAGGAATGAATACGGTTTTTACGCCCTGTTCGGGAACCGGTTCTTCACCAGTGCATTCCAGACCGAGAACTTCGGTGTAGAATTTTTTGGATACATCCAAATCTTTGCAGGCAATACCTACATGGTCAACACAAATTACTTTGAACATTTTTAATTCCTCCTTAAAGAATTAATTTGGTGGTTTTATTTCAAAACTTTACCAACAATGTCATCAACTACAGAGTACGGTTCAATTTCGCGGCCCTGCAGTTTTTCTACCAATGCGTCAAATTCATCGGTAGCTACTACATTTTTATCAATGTAGCGGTTTACTTTATCGTTAAGCATCGCAGTAACTTCGTTTTTAATACGAGCTTTGCGGATTTTAACGATTTCGCCGCTATCATTCAGATATTTCTGGTGCTCCTCAATGGAGTCTACAACTGCTTCTATGCCTTCACCCTTGCTGGCAATGGTCCGGTTGATCGGCGGACGCCAGCCAACATGTTCGGGATTTAATTCCAACATCATTTCAATCTCTATGTTGAGCTTGTCTGTGCCTTCACGATCAGCTTTGTTAATCGTGAACAAATCACCGATCTCAAGTATACCTGCTTTAATAGCCTGAATATCATCACCCATGCCCGGGATTACAACAACCATGGTGGTATCGGCAGTTTTTACGATATCAACTTCAGATTGCCCTACGCCTACGGTTTCGATGATAATGATGTCAAAGCCAAAAGCATCCATCAATTTGACTGCATCGCCTGCTTTTTGCGATAAGCCGCCCAAGCTGCCTCTGGTAGCCATAGAACGGACAAAAATGCCTTCATCCGAAGACAAATCCAACATTCTGATACGGTCGCCCAAGATAGCGCCGCCGGAGAACGGACTGGTGGGGTCTACTGCAATAATGCCAACAGTTTTACCGCGTTTACGGAATTCTTTGGCAAGTTTATCGGTCAAAGTACTTTTGCCAGCACCCGGAGGTCCGGTTATACCAATGACATAAGCATTGCCGGTGTGGGGATATAAAGCTGTCATAATTTCAACAGCATTGTCATACTCGTTTTCAACGGCCGTAATTGCTTTGGCCAGTGCCAAACGGTTGTGGTTTAATACGCCTTCAACAATGTTCAAATTTCACACCGCCTTGTTGAGGTCTGATAAAAATTTTAGGTTGCAAGGCGGACAAGCCGCCTTGCAAATTTTTAAGACCTAATTATTTTACGTTTGCGTTGATGAAGTCAACGATAGCGCTGGTCGGGGTGCCAGGAGTGAATACTTCGGCAATGCCAGCAGCTTTCAGGCCCGGGATGTCAGCGTCAGGAATAACGCCGCCGCCGATAACCAGAACATCGTTCAGACCTTTTTCTTTCAAAAGTTCTACAACTTTCGGGAAAAGGGTGTTATGAGCGCCGGAGAGCAGGCTCAGAGCAACAACTTTAACGTCGTCCTGCAGAGCAGCTTCAGCGATTTGTTCCGGGGTCAGACGGATACCGGTATAAATTACTTCAAAACCAGCGTCGCGCAATGCACGAGCTACAACTTTAGCACCGCGGTCGTGTCCATCAAGACCCGGTTTTGCTACTAAAACTCTGATATTAGACATTATCTACTTACCTCCCTATTATTGTTGGCTAAGTTAATTACAGCTGGGTATGAGCCTGGTATTCGCCGAATACTTCTCTCATTACGCCGCAGATTTCGCCTTCGGTTGCATAAGCTTTAACAGCTTCGAGGATCAAAGGCATCAGGTTAACGCTTTCATCAGCGCAGCCTGCTTTAAGAGCAGCAAGGGTTTCTTCAACTTTAGCGTTGTCACGGCGAGCTTTCAATGCAGCAATTTTTTCAGCCTGCAGTTTGCCAACAGAGCCGTCTACGCGCAGCAGGTTTTTCGGGGGTTCTTCTTCCTGCTGGAATTTGTTAACGCCAACGATAATACGGTTGCCTTTTTCAACGTCCATCTGCCATTTGTAAGCGGAATTCTGAATTTCTTTCTGGATGTAGCCTTTAGCGATAGCTTCCGGAGCGCCGCCGAGTTCATCAATTTTCTTAATGTAATCCCAGCATTCAGCTTCGATCTTATTGGTCAAAGCTTCTACATAGTAGGAACCGCCCAACGGGTCAATGGTGTCAGCCAGGCCGGATTCGTAAGCAACGATTTGCTGAGTACGCAGAGCGATGGTTACGGATTCAGTGGTCGGCAGAGCCAAAGCTTCGTCTTTGGAGTTGGTGTGCAGGGACTGGGTACCACCCATTACTGCAGCTGCGGTTTGCAGAGCAACACGAACGATGTTGTTGTTCGGCTGCTGAGCGGTCAGCATGGAACCAGCGGTTTGGGTATGTACGCGGAGCATCATGGATTTAGCTTTCTTAGCGCCGAATCTTTCTTTCATAACTTTAGCCCATACACGACGGGAAGCGCGGAATTTAGCAACTTCTTCGAGTACGTTGTTGTGAGCATTCCAGAAGAAGGACAGACGGCCAGCGAAAGCGTCAACGTCCATGCCAGCTTTGATAGCAGCTTCTACATAAGCAATGCCGTCAGCGATGGTGAATGCGATTTCCTGAGCAGCGGTGGAACCAGCTTCACGGATATGGTAACCGGAAATGGAGATGGTGTTCCACAGCGGAACATTTTTGGAGCAATATTCAAAAATGTTGGTGATCAAACGCATGGAGGGTTTCGGCGGGAAGATATAAGTGCCGCGGGCAGCATATTCTTTCAGGATATCGTTCTGAATGGTGCCGCGGAGTTTATCAGCGGAAACGCCTTGTTTTTCAGCAACTGCGATGTACATGCAGAGCAGTACGGATGCAGGAGCGTTGATGGTCATAGAAGTGGAAACTTTGTCCAGAGGAATACCGTCGAACAGGATTTCCATATCTGCCAGGGAGTCGATAGCTACGCCTACTTTACCAACTTCGCCTTCGGACATCGGGTCGGTGGAATCATAACCGATCTGGGTCGGGAGGTCGAATGCGCAAGACAGGCCGCTGCCGCCGTTAGCCAGCAGGTATTTATAACGTTTGTTGGATTCTTCAGCAGTGGAGAAACCAGCATACATACGCATGGTCCAGAAACGGCCGCGGTACATGGTAGGTTGTACACCACGGGTGAAAGGATATTCACCAGGGAAACCGAGGTCTCTTTCATAATCGAAACCTTCGATGTCAAGCGGGGTGTAGAGTCTGTTAGGCTCCAGGTTTGCGCGTTCAGGGAATTTAACCAGTTTAGCTTCTACTTCTTCATGGTATTTAGCTAAGCCAGCTTTCAGAGTTTCATTTGACATTCTCAAATCCTCCTTAAAATTTTTGTTTTCATACTCGGGTTGGACTTCCCGGGTACGGTGAGAGTGTCCGTCAAAGACGGTCTATGGCAAAGCCTTTCGGCTTCGTCAACATATTTATTTAAGCTGTGCCGGAGGACTCGCTACCGCCGGCACAGGCTTAAGCCCCAATTAAACTGGGATTATTTTTCCATGGTGCCGGTTTTGTTGAAGCGGTTATGGAAATCGAAAGCTTCTTCAAGCAGATGCGGAGTCTGGCTGTTGCCGCAAGCTTCGCAAGCTCTGTGGAAGTAATCCAGCAACATCGGCTGATATTTCGGGTTAGCAATCTGATCAATGATGATCGGAGCTTTTTCTTTCGGAGTCAGGCCACGGAGGTCAGCAACGCCACGTTCGGAAACGATAACGTCAACGTCGAGGGTTGCATGGTCGATATGGCTGCAGAACGGAACAACGGAGCTGATTTTGCCGCCTTTTGCCAGGGAGTTGGTGAAGAATACGGTAAGGTAACCGTTACGGGCAAAGTCGCCGGAACCGCCAACGCCGTTCATCAATTTGGTGCCGCAGATATGAGTGGAGTTTACGTTGCCGTAAATATCAACTTCAATAGCGGTGTTCATTGCGATAACGCCAATGCGGCGTGCAACTTCAGGGCTGTTGGAGATTTCCTGCGGACGGAGAATCAGGTAAGGTTTGTAATGGTCAAGGTTTTCATAGAATTTTTTCTGGCATTCCGGGGACGGAGTCAGAGCGGTACCGGAAGCAACACGGAGTTTGCCGGCATCGATGAGGTCGAACATACCGTCTTGGATAACTTCGGTGTAAACGGTGAGGTCTTCGAAGTCGGAGTTAACAAGGCCGTTGATAACAGCGTTAGCAACGGAGCCTACGCCGGACTGCAGCGGAAGCAGGTTTTTCGGCAGGCGGCCTTCAGCAACTTCTTTTTTGAAGAATGCTACGAGGTTTTCGCCCATGTGTTTAGCGTCTTCGTCGATTTCGCCGAGCGGACGAACTTTATCGGTGATGTCGCAAGGAACAACAGCAACGATTTTGTCGAGTTCGCAAGGAATGTACGGAGTACCAATGCGGTCTTCCGGTCTTTCGATAGGAATCGGTTTACGGTACGGAGGATCAAGAGGTACATAGGAGTCATGCATACCTTCCAAACCTACCGGTTGGCTGGTGTTAACTTCTACGATAACTTTTTTAGCGCCTGCTACATAAGAGGAGCTGTTGCCCATGGAGGTGGTCGGGATAAGGCCTACTTTGCCGTCGCCGAGGTCGTTGATTTTGCATACTTCAACGATTGCTACGTCTACGCCTTTGCGGTTAGCCATGAAGCCATAGCGAACCATCTGTGCCATGTGGCTGAGGTGAATGTCAGCATATTTTACTTTACCTTCGTTGATAGCTTTGCGGAGGGTGCCGTTGGTCTGATAAGGCAGGCGGCGGTCCATAATGCCAGCTTCTACCATTGCCTGGTCAATTTCAGGGCCTACAGAAGCGCCGGTCCAAACGTTAACTTTGAAATCGGTGCCTTTGTATCTTTCAGACAGGGCAAGAGGTACAGCTTTCGGATAGCCAGACGGAGTAAAGCCGCTGACACCCAAGTTGTCACCATTGTGAATAAAGTCGGTTGCGGCTTCTGCGCTCATTACTTTGCCAGCAACCGCATCGCAAATACGATCTTTAATATCGATCATGTTCCTTCCTCCTTGAAATTAAATATATATGGTTTCTGCCTTTCGGCACTTAACTTATCCGGCGAAAAATACTCTGCAAACGCCAGGCGTTTGTCTATACCGTCCGCCAAATAAGGCAAACCCATAACATAAAAAAGGAGCACTTTAGTGTTATCCCGAAATTTAATAATTAAACTCAATAACGCCAAGTGCCAGCTCACGCATTTTCCGGAGCGGGCACGCCCGGACTGCAAGCCGCCGGCGTAAGGCTTCCGTAAAGGTTCCGCTACCCTGTTGTCTGCCAACGCCTGAACATACCTTCTTTTGGTTTCTTTATATACTTCGACACCACCTGCAAAATTCCTTCTGCCGAAGCTCTATTTGTGATATTTTTTTGAAATTTTTTATGAAATTGCCGTTAAATATTCAGATTTTCATCTAACGTTATTATAGCACATAACCTGTCAGGATATTTTCTGAATTTTTAACAAGCTCAGGCCCTTTTCTGACCCTTACAATATAATAGCAGTAAAATTGTAACATGGCAAGCCTTTTGTTTACATTTTTTAAAGAAATACCCTTCGGACTCAAAAGTCCGAAGGGTATTTTATAGCATTTTATTAGTATATTTAACGTATTTGCTGGTGATAGTGCGTGTGCAGAAGATTGTGTGCTTTTTCTCCAAGCGGTTTGCCCAGCCAAGTATCATAAAGTTCAATTATTTCAGGATTTTCGTGCGATTTTCGTAACTCATTGGCTCTGTCACAATCAAAGAGTCCCTTTCTGCGCAGTTTCCTGATTTCGGCATTAACCGGAACAGGCTGCCCGCCGCCGCCGATACATCCGCCCGGGCATGCCATTACTTCTATGAACTGATAATCGGCAGTGCCGTTTTTAACTCTTTCCAGCATTTCCATTGCCGATTTAAGAGTATGCACAACGGCAATTTTTATTTTTTTGCCGGCAATTTCAAGTTCCGCCTCACGGGTATGTTCCATGCCGCGCACTTCTTCATAATCAACGTGCGGCAGGTTTTCACCGGCAAGCACATCGGCAACTGTTCTCAGCGCCGCTTCCATAACGCCGCCGGTTGTGCCGAAAATTACGCCCGCGCCGCTGCCCGTGCCAAGCGGAGAATCAAAGTTTTCTTCCGGCAGGTTTTTAAAATCAATTCCTGCTTCGCGTATCATGCGCCCAAGTTCGCGCGTGGTAATTACTATATCAACGTCGCGGTAACCGGAATCGCACATTTCAGGCCTTGCGGCTTCTGCCTTTTTGGCCGTGCACGGCATAACAGATACGCTGACTATTTTGGCAGGGTCAATGCCGGCTTTTTCCGGATAATAGGTTTTAGCGATTGCGCCGAACATCTGCTGGGGCGATTTGGCCGTAGAAAGATGGTCCAAAAGTTCAGGATATTTCAGTTCAATCATGTTAACCCAGCCCGGGCTGCACGAAGTAATCATCGGCAGCAGCCCGCCGTTTTGCAGGCGGTCTAAAAATTCATAGCCTTCTTCCATAATGGTAAGATCGGCAGAAAAATCAGTATCAAAAACTTTATCAAAGCCCAGATGGCGCAGTGCTGCAACCATTTTGCCTGTTACAATGCTGCCGGGTTCCATGCCCAATTCTTCGCCAATGGCAACACGCACGGAAGGCGCGGTCTGCACAATAACAATTTTATCGGGGTCATTAATGGCATCCCAAACTTTTTCGGTGTCGTCACGTTCAACAATGGCGCCTGTCGGGCAAACGCTGGCGCACTGGCCGCAGTAGCTGCACGCCACATTGCCGAGGTCCTGTTCAAACGCAGTTGAAACGATGGTATCAAACCCGCGGTTGGCAAAGCTGTAAACATTCATGCCCTGCACATCGCGGCAAACGCGTATGCAGCGCCCGCAGAGAATACATTTTTCCTGGTCGCGCACAAGGCAGGGGTTGCTGCCGTCAATGGTGTGGGCTTTGCGTGCGCCGCCTTCAAAGCGGATTTTGCGCAGGCCAAGGTCTGCGGCAATTTTTTGCAGTTCGCAGTCCCCGCTTTTCTGGCAGGACAGGCAGTCTTTGGGGTGGTTCGCCAAAAGCAGTTCAACAACCATTTTGCGCGCTGCCCTTACTTTAGGCGTGTTGGTTTTAACTACCATGCCTTCCGCTACCGGATATACGCAGGATGCAACAAGGCTTCTTGCCCCGCTTGCTTCCACCACGCACAGGCGGCAGGCGCCTTCCGGCGCAAGCTCCGGATGGTAGCACAGAGTTGGTATATAAATTCCGGCACTGCGTGCCGCTTCCAAAATTGTTGCATTTTTAGGGGCCTGTACAGTTTGCCCATTAATTGTTAAGGTAACCATTTCCATTCTTCTGCCCCCTTATCCCTTAACTATTGCCTTAAACGGGCAGGCTGCCATGCAGGCGCCGCATTTAATGCATTTAGTGGTATCAATAACGTGCTGGCTGCGCGGCTGGCCGCTGATGGCCTGAACCGGGCACTGGCGCGCGCAGAGGCCGCAGCCTTTGCATTTATCCGTAATCTGATAGTTGGCAAGTTTTTCACATACTCCTGCCGGACAGCGTTTTTCTTTAATATGCGCTTCGTATTCGTCGCGGAAATATTTAAGCGTACTGAGTACGGGGTTAGGCGCTGTCTGCCCAAGGCCGCAGAGTGCAGTTTCTTTAATATTGCCGGCCAGTTCCTCCAAAAGTTCAATATCGCCTTCGCGCCCCTGCCCTTCCGTAATGCGGGTTAAAATTTCCAGCATACGTTTGGTGCCTTCGCGGCAGGGTGTGCATTTGCCGCAGGATTCGGACTGCGTAAAGTTAAGGAAGAATTTGGCAACATCAACCATGCAGGTATCTTCGTCCATAACTACAAGGCCGCCGCTGCCCATCATTGCGCCGACGGAAATCAGCGAATCGTAATCAACGGAAAGGTCGAGCATGGATTCCGGCAGGCAGCCGCCGGACGGGCCGCCAATCTGTACGGCTTTGAATTTTTTGCCATTGGTAATGCCGCCGCCGATATCAAAAATAATCTCGCGCATGGTAATGCCCATCGGCACTTCGGCAAGGCCTGTGTTGTTGATTTTGCCGGTAAGGGCAAATACTTTGGTGCCTTTGGATTTTTCCGTGCCGAAGCCGCAGTACCAATCTGCGCCGTTGGTAATAATGGAAGCTACGTTTGCGAAAGTTTCTACGTTGTTAATATTGGTAGGCTTGCCCCACAGGCCCGATACTGCCGGGAACGGCGGGCGCGGGCGCGGCATGCCGCGGCGTCCTTCGATAGATGCCATAAGCGCGGTTTCTTCGCCGCATACAAAGGCACCGGCGCCTTCTTTTATATGAATTTTAAAACTGAATTTGCTGCCGAAAATACTCTTGCCCAAAAGGCCCATTTGTTCGGCCTGGTCAATGGCTATGCGCAGGCGCTTGATAGCCAGCGGATATTCCGCACGCACATAAATATAGCCTTCGTCGGCACCAATGGCATAACCGCAGATTGCCATGCCTTCAAGCACTTTATGCGGGTCGCCTTCAAGCACGCTGCGGTCCATAAAAGCACCAGGGTCGCCCTCGTCGGCGTTGCAGATAACATATTTTTTATCGTTTACGGAATTAGCGGCAAATTGCCATTTCATACCGGTGGGGAACCCGCCGCCGCCGCGTCCGCGCAGGCCGGATTTTTTAACTTCGTCAATAACCTCCTGCGGAGTCATGGTGGTAACGGCTTTGGCAAGCGCCTCATAGCCGCCTACCGCAATATATTCTTCTATCTGTTCAGGGTTAATGGCGCCGCAGTGTTCAAGCACCAGGCGTTTTTGCTTTTTATAAAAATTAATTTCCGAATAGGAAGGAATCTGTTCATGCGTAAGCGGTTCATGGTATAAAAGACGCTCAACAATGCGCCCTTTAAACAGATGGCTTTCTACAATTTCTTCCACATCTTCCGGTTTTACGCGGCAGTAAAAAGTACCTTCCGGGTAAATAATTACCAGCGGGCCATGCTCGCAAAAGCCGTGGCAGCCGGTTTCTACAATCATAACCTCGTCGCTCAGCCCTTTTTGTTCAAGCTGTTTGGCAAACTCCAGCTGCACTTCTTTGCTGCCCGCAGATTTACAGCCGGTACCGCCGCAGACAAGGACATGTGCTCTTATATGCTGCATAAAAAACCCTCCCCGATTTTATTCCTGTTCTATCTTGCCTACAACAAGCTCCTGCACTACTCTGCCGTTAACTACGTGTTCGGCAACAATTTTTTTAACATCTGCCGGTTTTACTTTGCCGTAGGTAATGCGCGGTTCTCCAGGCCGCACAACATCCACCAGCACTTCTTTTTCGCACATGCCGATACAGCCGGTCTGCTGCACCTGCACATCCGTTAAATGGCGTACAGCCAGTTCGTCAAGCACGGCTTTCATTACTTCGCGCGCACCGGCAGCAATGCCGCAGGTGCCCATGCCGATAATAATTTTGGTAGTACTGTTCTGACGGACTTTAATATCGTTTTTCAGCTTTTCCCTTAAAGCCTTCAAATCCTCCAAAGTTTTCATTTTATTCCTCCTGCCCGGCATGCAGCGCGCCAAGCTGCTGCCTCAGATATTCTTCAGTCCAGCTGTAAATTTCCGGATGCGCAAAATCGGTGTCTTGCCCCAAAACCTCACGCACTTGGCGAGTGTCAAAGCAAAAAGCGCCGTTTGCCGCTTTATAGTTAAAAACAAGGTTAAGCTCATCAGGCGCGCCTGCCAGCAAAACGGCAATGCTGCCTGCAATATCGCCCAAAGGCGGACGGTCAATGTTATCTGCCTTAAAAGCGGCTTTAACAACTGTGCCCTCTCCCGGCTGCGATTTAATATCAAAATAACCGCCGCACTGGCTTGTTACCATATCCATAAAGGGTATTCCCATGCCTACTTTGCGCGTAAGACGTGTGGTAACAAACGGGTCGCGCACTTTTTTAACCATTTCTTCCGTCATGCCGCGCCCGTCGTCACTGATGGAAAAAGTAAAATATCCGTTTTCGTTTTCATCAATGTCAATTTGCAGATTACGGGCACCGGCTTCAACCGAGTTTTGCGCCAAATCAAGTATATGCAGTGAAAGTTCTCTCATAATTACTGGTATTTTGCCAAAATAGCCTTTAATTTATCCGGCGTCAGCCTGCCGTGGGTATCTTCGTTAACCTGCATAACAGGGGCCAGGCCGCATGCGCCGATGCAGGCAACCGTTTCCAGCGTAAAGCGCAGGTCGTCAGTTGTATGCCCTGCTTTAATGTCAAGTTCTTTTTCCAGCGCCTGCAGAATAGTTTTGCCGCCGCGTACATGGCAGGCAGTACCCTGGCATACGCGGATAATATTGCGCCCGCGCGGATTAAGATGGAACTGCGAATAAAAAGTTACAACGCCGTAAATCTGCGCAATGGGGGTGCCGGTTTGTGCGGCAACATATTCCAGCGCGTCTTTAGGCAGATAATTATACAAGGATTGTACTTCCTGTAAAATCGGAATCAGTGCGCCCTTAACACCTTCATATTTGGCAAGGATTGCGTCAATGCGGGTCTTTTCCGGATTTTCGCCGCCGCAGCAGCTGCATGTTCTCTCCACAAAGCTCATAGTACATTCTCTCCTTACTGTTAAATTTAAATGTACATATATTACTATAACAAAACACCGGCTTATATGCAACACTAATTAACATGTATACTTTAATTAGTATACACTATATTGTTTTTAATAATCACGGTTCTCCAAAAAACAGCCCGGCTGCCAGCTGCGCCCGCCTTCTGCCGCAAGCGCCAGTTTCAGCTCTGCCACCGTTAAATTTTTAACCGTAATTAAATTTTTAGGGCCGTTAATAAAGCTGTCCATCATGTGCGCGTCGCTGTCGGTAACATAGTTTAAGCCGCCAAGCGCCAGTTTCAGCTTCTGTTCTTTTAATTCCCTAATGCCGGCAGGGCTTATTTCAGCCGCTGCCAGCCCCATATCCGAAGGCAGAAAGCCAAGCTGCATCAAAAGGCTGTACGAGGGCCTGTCCACATGCGCGGCTATTGCCATGCCGCCCATGGCGTTTACTTTTTGTATAACTTCCGCAGCGGGCAGTTTTAATGGCCCAAGCAGCATGCGTTCTTCTTCGGCTATAAAGTTGTCATCATCATCAACAATAAACTGCGCGCCAAAACGCTCTGCATTGTTTTTAAGCCCGCTCATATTGGCATCAACTATTTTCTGCCACGCGGCCAGCTGCTCCAGCGTATCAAACAGCACAACTATGTGCGCTTCTTCGCGGCATTCAACTTCCATGCCCGGAAAAACCTTAACGCCGTAGTTTTTGGCTGCTTCAACCGCAGCCGCGGCATTGGCGGAAGCGTTATGGTCCGTAATGGCAACCGCGTCTACGCCGTACTGCGCCGCCCGCATAACAATATGGTGCGGCGTCATTTCTATTTCCGCACAGGGCGAAAGCAAGGTATGGATATGGAAATCAGCCAGTAAGGTTTTCATTTTCCGTTGGTAATGCCAAGGGCATAAAGCTGCCCGGCTACAACATAAGCAGGCGAATCAGTAACGGCAATGTTTATATTGTTGGCATCGGCTTTTTTCAGCGTTTCTTCTTCTACCGGGGCGCCGCCTGCCACAATTACCGCCGCAAGTCCTATTAAAGAGGCCACTGCAGCCACGTTCTGATGCCCCTGCATTGTTACCCATACCATGCCTGGTTCGGCCTGCCCCATAACATTGCTTAAAAGGTCAGAAGCATAGCCGCCCGTAACCTCGGCCTGCATATCGCCGGTATGCGTTAAAAGCTGCAAATTCAAGCTGTTAATTACTTCCTTTATCTGCATTGTTTTCTTCTCCGTTATCGTTAAAATCGTTATTGTCAATAGGTATCTGCCGTGCAAGTTCCAGCATGCCGTGCGCAAGTTTTTTAACGCTGGCACGCAGTTTAAAAATGCAGTCTATTTCCGTTGCCTTACCCTGAACAATATCTTCCGCAAGGCACTGGCAATTTGGCGCGCCGCAGGCGCCGCAGTCCAGCCCCGGAAGGGAATTGAGCACTTCTTCCATTTGTTCAAACTTCTTCATGGCTTCCAAAATATCGTCGTCAAGCTGCATCATCGGGCGCGGCACCAGTTTTTTTACATAAGCGCCGGATTTGGGGAAGCCCTCGCAGACCATGCTCTGCTGCATTGCCTCCACCCTGTCTGCCGGTTCGTGTTCACGCATCCGCGCAAGGCGCAGCTTAAGGTTCTTTTCTGCCACAAATTTATTTTCAGCCGTCAGCGGGCCACCGATACAGCCGCCGCTGCACGCGCTGCATTCCACATAATCAACATCCGGCATTTTATTCATGGAAATCTGCTCCAGCACGTCGTACACGTTTTCTATGCCATGCACCGACAGACCTTTTTCCACGCCTACGGCTGCAAGCTCGCCGCCGTAACAGCCCCAGCCCATGCCATAGGAAGAAGCCGCGGTTATTTTTTTGCTTTCTTTAACGCTGCCGATAGAACGCATCAGCCTGCCGTAAATTTCCGAAATAGCAATGCTGCCGCTGAGCTGCGTATGCACTACGTCTACCGACTGGCGGATATTAGCGTCTTTCGACGGGCAGGGAGCCAGAAACCATACGCCAATCTGCGATTCTTCAAGCCCCAGCCGTTCCATGGCCTCTTTTTTTACATAAATTGCGGCAGCCTCCACAGGCGGCAGCACCGGCACCACCTGTTTGATAAGTTCCGGGAACTTAACCTGAATAAGGCGCAGCACCGCCGGGCAGGTACAGGAAATTAAAGGCTTGCGCCCGCCATTGTAGTTTTTAATGTAGTCTGCAATTTCCAGGGAAATATATTCCGAAGCCACAGCCACGTCAAAAATTTCATCAAAGCCAAGGTTGCTTAAGCCCCCACGTATTGTTTCCTCCGAAATATCGGCCGGAAACTGCGCGTACAGCGAAGGAGGAGGCAAAACGATATTATATTGGTATTTTTGTATTTCTTCCAGTTTGTCCGAATATGCTTCTACCGCGTGATACGCACAGCGGCGCATACATTCGCCGCAGTCTATGCAGCGCGCCGCGATAAGTTCGGCCTTGCCGTTGCGCACCCTGATAGCATCGGTAGGGCACGCCTTAACGCAGGTTACGCAGCCTTTGCATTTAGAAGGCACAAAACGGACGGAATGAATATAGCCTTCTGCCAATGGGCTCACCTCTTTTACAAGTCTTCGCTGATATGCTTAAACTCCATTGTGATGGAGGTTCCTTCTCCTATTTTAGATTGTATGTCAAATTTATCACTGCATTTCATCATGTTGGGCAGGCCCATACCGGCGCCAAACCCCATCTGGCGGATATAATCCGGCGCTGTCGACCAGCCCTCCTGCATGGCAAGCTTAATATCAGGTATGCCGGGGCCGTGGTCGGTAATGTTTATTACTGTATGGTCCTGAAAAATTTCCGCAGCAACCTTGCCGCCGCCGGCGTGAATAAGCACGTTCATTTCCGCCTCATAAGTGCCGATGGCTATGCGGCGCACAATATCTGCCGGTATGCCAATTTTTTGCAGCATGCGCTTAATGCCGCTCGAGGCTTCCCCGGCGCGGTCAAAATCGCCGCCTGCCACATCATAACTTATTTTTACAGATTTAGCCTCCGTCATAACCCGCAGCCCCCTTTTTCCTGCGAACATCCGCGCAGCCCGGCCACATATAACAGCCCGCAGGCTTCAAACAGAGTGCAGTTTGTTGAAAGCACCGGCATCTGCGCTTCACGCGCAAAGTCCAGAAAATCCGGCCCGGGCAGTTTGCCGCGCACTATAATAATGCCGCACAAATCGGTAATGCCCGCCGTACGGATAACCTGCATATTTGTAAGGCCTGTACACAAAAGGGTATTGCATTTGGTAAAAGCCAGCACATCACTCATAAGGTCACTGCCGCAGCAGGTTTCAACGGGGCGTTCCATCAATTCTTCTCCCACAAGGATTTTTGCTTTTAAAACCCTCTGTACATCCTTTAAATTCATTTTTCCCTCCACAAAAATTAAAAATTTTCTGATTTTATTGTAGCGTGTCTGTCCCGGTATGTAAAGCAATTTTCTGCAGCCCGCTGCGGCTCAGCCTATTTAAAAGGCTGCACTGCATCATTACCATCGACACGCACCAGAACAAAAGTCCCATATCCATATTAAAGTATACATGGTCGGTAAGGCCGCCTGCCAAAATACCAACCAATGCCGCCAGATACCCCTGCCCTACGGCGCGCAGCCACGGGCGCACGCCTTTTACTGCCAGCTTAAAGGCATGCCAGGCAAAAACGGCAAGCACCAGCACAAAAACAATAAGCCCGTGCCAGCCGAGTTCTGCCAGAATATTAAGCATCAGGTTATGGCAGTGGTACATAATTACATTGGGGTTGTTCAAATAAAAATCGTATTCCGGGTAAATATACTGAAACCCGTACCAGCCTACGCCGTATGGGTGTTCTTCTATAATAAAAAGCGTGCTTTTAAGGTAGGCAAAGCGCAGCGCCACGGAGGTATCCTGCGTGCCGAAAATAGACATCAGCCTGTGCCATACCGCACCGTGCATAAAATATACGCCGCCTGCCGCACAAACTGCCAGCGGAATGAGCCATTTGCGCCAGAAAAACAAAAAGTAAAAAATCATGGCGCAGGCGCAGGCCACCCAGTTGCCGCGCGAAAAAGTATAAACAAGGCTTATGCCAAGCACCGCTGCCAGCACCAGTAAAAAGCCGCGTATTCTGCCTGTTGTTATTTTTATAAACGGCACGGCTATGCTTAAAAGCAGTACCAGATAACCGGCAAAAATGTTGGGGTTAATTAAAGTGCCGACAACGCGTGTTTTAAGTTCCGGAAACTGCGAAGGGTCTACCCACGGGTCGGTAGGCACAACGCCGGTAAAATGCTGGTAAATGCCAAGCATTCCGTTGGCAAAGCCTGCCAGCAAAAGCACAGCCAAAAGCAGCAAAGGGCGCGGCCATTCGCGCGGCTTCTGCCAGTCAAAATCAAGTTTGCCGTCGCCGCCGCAGCGCAGCACAAGCCATACCAAAAGCACGTACTGCCCCACAACGTAGCCAAAATTATAGGCCGAAACGGCACTATCTGCAGAAAAGCGCAGCGAATACCAGGTAATTGCCAAAAGCAGGTATAAAAGCCCCTGCTGCACGCGCGGCAATACAGGCACGCGCTTTAATTTGCGGTACTTAACGGCTACCGCCAGCCCGGCAAAAAAAGTTACCGCCACCATCAACAGCGTAAATACCTGGTTTACCGGTATTACTGCCGCCGTAAAAAGCAGCAGCAAAAATACATATTTTTCTGCACTGTGGTATTTGGCAACGCCGCCCATTAATTGCACCTTGCCTTTTCTTCCATTAATCTTGTTTTAAACGTGCCTACCAAATATAACGAACCGCAAATAACTACAACGCCGCCGCTGCCGGCTTCGTTAACCGCTTCAAGGTACGCCTCATAAACATCACTGCGCGGCGCGGCGTTAGCGCCGATAATATTTGCCAGCTCCTGCGGCTTTGCAGCGCGTTCGCCGCCGTCCGCCGGTACTGTGTAAACCAAATCCATCGGGCGCACAATGGTGTGCAGAACATGCTGCATATCCTTATCACCCATCATGCCGATAACAAAAACGCGTTTCTGATTCGGATAAAATTTATCAAGCGCTTTGCGCAGAGCTTCCGCGCCGTTAGGGTTATGCGCACCATCTAAAATAACATCCGGCTTTTCGCCAATGCGCTCCAGCCTTCCGGGCCAGAAGGTGTTGGCAACGCCGATATGCAGCGCAAGTTCATTAATGCGGTCATCCTGCTTGGAAACAAGTTTGGCCGCCACTATTGCCACAGAAGCATTGGCAATCTGATGCTCACCGGCCAGTTTAATGGTATAGTCGCTGCTGTAAACATCGCCTGCATGCAGGGTAAAGGTCTGCCCGTCCATCGTGCTTTCTTTTTCTTCGCCCCAAAAAGCGCGCCCGTAAATATACACCGGCGCCTGCTTAAACATGCTTACAGCGCGGATAGGCCCAATGGCGTCGTCGCCCGCAGCCGCCGTAACCACAGGCACTTTTTCTTTTATAATGCCTGCCTTCTGCATGGCAATGCGCTCTATGGTAGTGCCGAGCTTGTCGCAGTGGTCAAGCGCTACATTGGTAATAACGCTTACCACCGGCGTAATTACGTTAGTGCTGTCCCACAGGCCGCCAAGCCCTACTTCTATAACGGCATAATCAACTTTTTCCAAAGCAAAATGTAAAAAAGCCGCAGCCGTTAAAACTTCAAACTGAGTGGGCTGTTCACACACGCCCTTGGCAACAATGCTGTCTGCCGCCTGCTTAACGGCGCTTATAACCAGTGCAAAATCCTCGTCCGTAATATCGTTATTGTTAATGCTGATGCGTTCATTGTATTTTACAAGATGCGGCGAAATAAACTTGCCGGTTTTCAAATTACCTGCCAAAAGAATATTGGCAATCATGCTGCTTACGGAACCTTTACCGTTGGTTCCCGTTACATGCACGCTTTTAAATTTATCCTGCGGATTGTCAAGTTCTTTTAAAAGCGCTTCAATGCGCTCCATGCCAAGTTTAATGCCAAATTTTCCAAGGCTGTCCAAATAAGCCAAACTTTCATTATAATTCATTGCTGTTCTCCCGGTTATGTTAATATATGCAAAACGGCACGGCCAAAACTGCCGTGCCGTTTCAACCCTTTATTTAATTTTACTTTAATTCTGCCAAATATGCCATACGTTTTTTCACGGCTTCAATTTTACCGCTTAATTCTTCATATTTAGCGCGTTCTTTGGCAATAACGTCTTCCGGCGCTTTAGCCAAAAATCCTGCATTGTTCAGTTTGCCGCCAGCGCGCTGCAAATCTTTTTCCATTGCGGCAAGTTCTTTGCTCAGGCGCTGGGTTTCTTTTTCAACGTCAATCAAACCGGCTAAAGGCAGGTATACTTCAATGCCGGTTACAACGGCTGCCATGGCGTTTTCCGGTTTTTCGCCGTTAAGCGGGCGCAGCTCAAGGTTATCAATGCCGCCCAGCAGTTTAATGTAGCTGTCGTTATGGGCAACAACCTCGCGCAAGTCTTCGCTTACAAGCATAATTGCCGGAATTTTTTTGCCCGGGTTGGCATTAACTTCAGCGCGCATATTGCGGATAGCCTTAATGCTGTCCATAATGGCGTTCATGCCGCGTTCTGCTTCTGGGTCAATAAGGCTTTCGTCAGCCACAGGCCATTTGGAAATCATAATGCTTTCCGCTTCGTGCGGCAGGCACTGGTAAATTTCTTCGGTAATAAACGGCATGTACGGATGCAAAAGCTTCATGGCAGATACCAGCACGGTTGCCAGTACATGCTGCGCGGTTGCGCGTTCAGCCGCAGCTTCTTTGTTGTAAAGGCGCGGTTTGGCAATTTCAATGTACCAGTCGCAAACTTCGCTCCAGATAAAATCGTAAATGGCGCGACCTGCTTCGCCAAGCTCAAAGCGTTCCAACAGGCCGGTAACGTCTTTAACGGTATCCTGCAAACGCGAAAGAATCCATTTATCAGCCAGCGTATAAGGCGCAAGTTCTGCGTCCTTGTCGTAGCCTTCCATATTCATCAGCGCAAAGCGCGATGCGTTCCAAATCTTGTTGGCAAAGTTGCGGGTTCCTTCCACGCGTTCCCAGTAAAAACGCATGTCGTTGCCCGGAGTGTTGCCGGTAATAAGCATAAAGCGCAGGGTATCGGCGCCGTATTTTTCAATAACTTCCAGCGGGTCGATGCCGTTGCCGAGCGATTTGCTCATCTTACGTCCCTGGCTGTCGCGCACAAGGCCGTGGATGAATACTTTTTCAAACGGAATTTCCTTCATAAATTCCATGCCCATAATCAGCATGCGCGCAACCCAGAAGAAAATAATATCGTAACCGGTTACAAGCACACTGGTAGGATAGAACTGTTTAAGCAGTTCGGTGTTGTCCGGCCAGCCCATGGTAGAGAACGGCCACAGTGCGGAGCTGAACCAGGTGTCCAGTGCGTCCTCATCCTGATGGATATGCGTGCTGCCGCATTTCGGGCATTTTTCAATGTCGGTGCGGCTGGCGCTCATTTCACCGCAGTCATCGCAGTACCAAACAGGAATGCGGTGCCCCCACCAAATCTGGCGGCTGATGCACCAGTCGTGAATGTTTTCCATCCAGCCGGTGTAGTTTTTGGTAAAGCGTTCCGGCACAAACTGGGTGCGGCCATCAGTAACGCAGTCCACAGCGGCTTTTACAAGCGGCTGCATTTTTACAAACCACTGCGTGGAAACAAGCGGCTCTACAATATTATGGCAGCGCTGGCAATGGCCAACTGCGTGGCTGTGTTCTTCTATTTTAACAAGGTAGCCTTCTTCTTTTAAACGCGCAACAATCTGTTTGCGGCATTCGTAGCGTTCCAAACCGGCAAACGGCCCAGCTTCTTCCGTCATAACGCCGTCTTTGCCGATAACAACAATCTCCGGCAGGTTATGGCGCAGGCCCATTTCATAGTCGTTGGGGTCATGCGAAGGAGTAATTTTTACAGCGCCGGTACCGAATTTGGTATCAACATAGCTGTCGGCAATTACCGGAATTTCGCGGTTCAAAATAGGCAGGCGCAAAGTTTTGCCGATAAGTTTTGCATAGCGTTCATCTTCCGGGTTAACGGCAACCGCGGTATCGCCGGGAATCGTTTCCGGACGGGTGGTGGCAATGGTTAAATAGGTATCTTCTTCGCCAACAACCGGGTAGCGTACATACCACAAATGGCCCGGAGTATCTTCGTGTTCAACTTCGATATCGCTTAAAGCGGTATGGCAGTTAACGCACCAGTTGGTAATGCGGGTGCCTTTATAAATAAGCCCTTTTTCAAACAGGCTTACAAAAGTTTCGCGTACGGCGCGGCTGCACCCTTCGTCCATTGTAAAGCGCTTGCGTTCCCAGTCGCACGAAATGCCAAGGCATTTTAACTGGTTAATAATACGGTCGCCGTATTCTTCCTTCCAAGCCCAAACACGTTTTACAAATTCTTCGCGGCCAAGGTCAAAACGGGTTTTGCCTTCTTCTTTTTTCAGCACTTCTTCTACTTTAATCTGAGTGGCAAGGCCTGCATGGTCATAACCGGGCATCCATAAAGTGTTGTCGCCCATCATGCGGTGCCAGCGGATTAAAATATCCTGCAAAGTGTTGTCAAGTGCATGGCCCATGTGCAGCTTTCCGGTAATGTTCGGAGGCGGAATTACAATGCTGAACGGCTTTTTGCCCGGTTCCGGCTCTGCATGGAAATATCTGTTCTTTTCCCAAAATTCATACCATTTCTTTTCAACAGAAGCAGGGTCATAAACTTTGGGGATGTTGTGTTCTTCTGTCATGTTTATTCCTCCAGTCATAAATTTGCAAAAGTAATAAAAAACGTCCTGTTTATTACAAACAGGACGACAAAATCGCGGTACCACCTATCTTCCCGGCCAAAGCCGGACACCTTGAAACGCTTAACGCACGCTTACGGGCAAGCTTACTTTCAGTTCAGCCTGCCAACTCCCGGACTACTTCAAAGCCATTGCTTTAGGCACGTTGCAGCCGTGCGTGCCCTCTCTGCAAAAGCCTGTGCTTTTACTACTTCCGTTCATAGTTATTAACAGTATTTTGATAGTTAATATCTTATCAATTTCAAGGCGCGCTGTCAAGCGCAGAACAGGTTTATAAAGTTATTTTGTTTTACCGGCAGGTTCGTGGCAATGGCAGCAGCCGCCGCTTTCGCACCCGGAACAGCCACCGCCCGGGCAGCCTATACATTCACCACGGCGGAATTTTTTCCAGCAATAGCGCGCCGCCATAACAATTGCAGCAAGTAAAACAGCACTGATAATCCATGTAGCCACAGCTGTTTGCTCCTTTCTTTAAAAGACGCTGTAAACTGCGCAGGAACAAAGCCCGCGCAGTTTACGTTTTAACATTATTATATCACAAAGGTTTTAATCAGGCATTTACTGAACGCAGAGATTCTTTAGCTTTCGGCGCCGGGCGGAACATCATGTACAGCATGATGAGCGCAACCACGCAGGCGGCAGCAGTCATGCCCGTAAAGGCTTCGCCCATGATGAGCACAAGCCCGAACTGGTAAATCATAAAGGTCATGGCATAAGCAAATACGTTCTGGAAGATGATGGCAAACCACAGCCATTTGCGGCTGCCGAGCTCTTTGTTCATGGTAGTAATTGCTGCCAGGCACGGGCTGTCAAGCAGGTTGAACACCAGGAAGCTGAACGCCGCCATCGGGTTTTGGAACATGCCCATAGTAGCTGCCCACAAGCTTGCATCGTCTTCTGCAAGTTCGCCGACGCCAATCAATACGCCGATGGTGCTGACAATGGCTTCTTTGGCAACGAAACCGGAGATAGAAGCCGCAACAGCCTGCCATTCGCCGAAGCCCAGCGGTGCAAAAATCCAGGCGATTGCCCCGCCCATGGAAGCGATAAAGCTGTCTTCAGGTTCTACCATGCCGTAACCTTCAGCGCCGATGCCGTAGGTGGAAAGATACCACATTACCACGCAAACAAGGAACAGAACGGTTGCAACCTTTTTAATGAAGGCAAAGCAGCGTTCCCAGGTATGCAGCAATACGTTTTTAGCAGCCGGAATATGGTACTGAGGCAGTTCCATAACAAACGGTGCAGGGTCGCCTGCAAACATTTCGGTTTTCTTTAAAATAAGGCAGGAAAATACAACAGAGATAATACCAATGAAGTACATAATCGGCGCCATGTACCAGTCGCCGCCCATAATTGCACCGGCAATCAAAGCGATAACCGGCAGTTTTGCACCGCAGGGAATGAAGGTTGTCGTCATAATCGTCATACGGCGGTCGGTTTCCGTTTCGATAGTGCGGGTTGCCAGAATACCGGGCACGCCGCAGCCGGAGGAAATAAGGAACGGAATAAAGCTTTTGCCGGAGAGGCCAAACTTATGGAAAATACGGTCCATAATAAACGCGATGCGCGCCATATAACCGCAGTCCTCAAGCAGCGCCAGCAGGAAGAACATAATTGCCATCTGCGGCACAAAGCCAATCGGTGCGCCAAGACCGCCGATAATGCCGTCAACCACCAGCGATACCTGCCATTCGGCAGCACCGGCATTTTCCATAGCTTCCTGTACGGAAGGCATAATCATTTCGCCGAACAGCACGTCATTGGTCCAGTCGGTAACATCCGTGCCGATTGTAGTAACGGCAATATAATAAACAAAGAACATTACGGCTGCAAAAATAGGCAGAGCCAAAATGCGGTTCGTAACAATCTGGTCAATCTTATCGGAAGTAGTCATGCCTACTTTAACTTTTTTTACACAATCGGCCATTAAGCCGGTAATGTAATCATAACGGGCGTTGGTAATGATGCTTTCGCAGTCGTCATCAAGCTTTTCTTCAACACCAGCAATAATTTTTTCAAGCTGCTTTTGAATAACATCCGGCAGATTATATTTAGCCCATACTTCGCGGTCGCGCTCAAACAATTTAACAAGCGTCCATCTTGCACCGGTTTCTGGCAGGGAACTGCCCATAATGTATTTAATTTCTTCCAGCGCTTTTTCCACATCAGCGTTAAAATGCAAGGGCTTGCACTCAACGGTTTTGGCTTTGGCCATTTCAACGGCTTTGGCGGCAGCTTCTTTCAGCCCCAGCCCGCTTAAAGCGGAAGTTTCAACAACCGGGCAGCCAAGCTTCCTGCCAAGCGCCGCAATATCAATTTTATCACCGTTTTTACGGACAATATCAATCATATTCAGCGCAATAACAACAGGCACACCCATTTCAAGCAGCTGGGTTGTTAAATACAGGTTGCGTTCAATGTTGGAACCGTCTACCAGGTTTAAAATAACATCAGGATGTTCATTAATAATATAATTACGGGAAACAACTTCCTCCAACGTATACGGAGAAAGCGAATAAATCCCCGGCAGGTCGGTAACAATTACATCGCTGTAACCTTTTAATTTGCCTTCTTTTTTCTCAACAGTAACGCCCGGCCAGTTGCCAACATACTGGTTGGCACCGGTTAAATTGTTAAACATGGTTGTTTTGCCGCAGTTAGGGTTGCCAACCAATGCAATTTTTACAGCCACTTCAATCCCTCCTCAAATCATTCAACCACAATGTTTTCAGCTTCGCCTTTGCGCAGCGAAAGCTCGTAGCCCCTTACAGTTACTTCAATAGGGTCACCGAGCGGCGCAACCTTACGCACATAAATTTCTGTGCCCTTGGTAATGCCCATATCCATAATACGGCGTCTTACAGCGCCTTCTCCCCCAAGCCGGCTTACTTTAACAGTCTGACCGCACTCAACATTTTTAAGCGTTTTCATGGCATACCTCCGTTAAATCATTATTTTTGAAGCAAGATCTTTGTTTAAAGCAACACGCGCGTCTTTAACATTGACGATTAAATTTCCGGCAAGTTTGGATACGACGGTAATAGCTGCCCCTTCTACAAACCCCATGCTTTCCAAAAAACGTACTGTTTCATTTCTTCCGCGTACGGCTTTAATGGTATTTACCTCGCCGGTTGCGGCAAAAGTCAACGGCATAATTGGAACCATCCCCTTCTTCTGTATAGCCGGAGCTAACCTTATATTGCTTTTTAAGTTAGTTTATTCTAACTTTCTTTGCAAATTGTAGTTTACTACCGCTAACAAATTTTGTCAATAAGTTTTAGTAAACTTTTTTGTAAATAAACTTTTACAAAACATACTTGACAAAAAAACAAAGCCTTATTACAATTTAGTTAATCTTTTTGCACTGCAACTACAGTACAAGCTGATCAGGCCGTAAAACCGGCCGGGCCTTACGGCAGCAGATTATCCTACATCTGCGGGACAGGAGTAGTTCCGCAGATGTATTTTGTTTTAAGGAGAAATTTAAATGCAGCAAGACCAATCTTTAAATCAAACCCTTGCCCTCAGCACGGTAAAAAAAGGCATTGCCCTTAACGTGTTTCTGGCAGCCTCCAAATTTGCCGCAGGCATTTTGGGCCATTCGGCCGCCCTTGTTTCGGATGCAGTCGATTCGGCGTCTGATATTTTCAGCAACCTTATTGTTATGGCCGGCATAAAAATATCGCACAAAGCGTCCGATATGGAACATCAGTACGGGCACGAACGCATGGAATGTGTTGCCTCCATCATCATGTCGGCGCTTCTGGCACTGGCAGGTGCGGGCATCGGCTTTGCCGGAATACAAAAAATACTGCACTTTTCCGCCGAAGGCGAACTGGCCGCACCGGACGGCATAACGCTTGCCGTTGCAGCCCTTGCCATTATAAGCAAGGAAGGCATGTACTGGTACACCCGCAGCGTAGCAAAAAAAATAAACAGCGGCGCGCTTTTGGCAGACGCCCTGCACCACCGCAACGACGCCTTAACCTCAGTCGGCAGCCTTATCGGCATCAGCGGAGCCATGCTTGGCTACCCCATTTTTGACCCGCTGGCCGCCATTGCCATTTGCCTGATGATTATTAAAGGCGCATACGATGTTTTTACCGACGCTATCGACCGTATGGTAGACCGCAGCTGCGACGAAGAAACAGTTGAAAAAATGCAGGAGCTTATTGCCGCACAAAAAGGCGTAGACCATGTAGACAAACTGCAAACGCGCATTTTTGGCTCGCGCGTATATGTGGATGTGGAAATAAGCGCAGACGACCACTTAACCCTTGTTGAAGCACACTCCATTGCCGAAAACATTCACGAACAAATAGAAAAACAATTTCCGGAAGTTAAGCACTGCATGGTGCACATTAACCCCTGCAGCGAAAAGCACCATAATTTTTAAACTGCTTGGTAAACAAAATAAGCCTGTACGGCGTTCAGCACTGTACAGGCACTTGCAAATAAAACTTTAAAATTGTATAATAAAAGCACGGAGTATTGATGTTTGGCCGCATCGGTCTCCCCTATGTGATTTTAAGTCAGAAGGAAGCCGTGTAACCGTGTTATACGGTTTTTTTCATGCCGTTATTTACTACGAGATAAAAATAAAAAAGGTTGTACTGTATGGCTTTTGCCAGCCGGTACAACCTTTTTTGTTAGTTTGTTATTTTGCGGCAATTACTTCAATTTCGCAAAGTACGCCTTTGGGTATGCCTTTTACGGCAACGCAGCTGCGTGCAGGTTTGCCGGTAAAGTATTTCGCATAAACTTCGTTAAAGGCGGCAAAGTCTGCCATATCTGCCAAAAAGCAGGTGGTTTTTACTACGTTTTCGTAGCCAAGGCCTGCTTCTGCCAAAATTGCGCCTACATTTTTGCAGCTTTGTTCTGCCTGTGCGGTAATGCCTTCCGGCACTTCGCCGGTAGCGGGGTCAACAGGAATCTGCCCGGAAGCAAAAAGCATGCCGCCAATTTCAATTGCCTGAGAGTATGGGCCAATAGCGGCCGGAGCTTTTTCGGTAGAAATTACTTTCATTTTAAAACCTCCTGAAAATATTTTTTCTTTTTTTAGTATAACAGCAAAAGAGGTTTTGCTCAACTTTTTGCGGCAAAATAAAACAGCCGCCGCAAAAGCACGGCGGCCAAAGCAGCACCTGCACCCCAACGGGCACTGCAAGAGGAGTAGAGAATGAGTATCTGAGAATGTTAAATGAATTTTAAAAAATCAATATTCCAACCTGCGCAGGCAAGATAAAAACCCGTCTTTCCAAAACGAAAAGACGGGTTCAGATAATTACAATCAAGAGGCCCTGCCACTCTCACATAAACAAAGCCGGTTGGTTAGTAAACATCTCCTTCCTGTCTCCCGCAGGTCAAGCAGTGATGCTTATACAGGCTGGGTGACCGGCTCCGGCTTTTATTGCCGTTACGGCGACGGGATCGCATCGGATTTGCACCGATAAACATTTAAACAGTTACTGTACCTGTACGAAATATTGATTTGTTGCCCTAATTATAACTATTACTAATAGTGTTGTCAAGCCTTTTGGTAAAAATTTACCGTTTTTATTTTTGCGTTATAACATCCTAATTGATATTATTTATCTTTAAAGTACCACGTCAGCCCCATTGGCACGGTGATATTTAAAATAAGCATTCTAACCAGCTGATAGGTTAAAATTATCGAAACGTTTTCGCCCATGCTCATGCCTGCAAGGCACATTTCGGCAATGCCGCCGGGGGCCATTGCCAAAAAGGCGGTTATAAGCGAAAAGCCGTAAATGCCGGAAAGATAGTAGGCCATAGCAACGCTGACAGCAATAATTATTAAGATGCCTGTTATTATAAACGGCATAAGGCGGGCGGTTTCTTTTATGCGCGCAGGGTCAAGCAGCATGCCCATGTACAGGCCGATGCTTATTTGTGCAACCGTCATGAGAGGGTCGGGCACGGGCTGAAAGGTACCGAAAAAGTATGAGCAGGCAGACGCGGCAAGCGTTGGCCCCAACAGGCGCGGCGTTGGTATATGCAGCTTTTGCAGAACAACAGCGCCAATTGCTGCGATAGGCACCATCCACAGCCAGGTGTAGCCGCCTGTTTGTGCTGCCGGAAGTGCGGTATCTTTTATTTCCGCACCAAGGCCGTGCACTACCAGAAACGGTACAATGATAATGGCGCTCATAAGGCGCAGGGTTTGCATTACCATTACCACGCTGAAATCAACGCGCTTGTCGGTTTCGCTCATAAGCATCATTTGCGTAAGCCCGCCGGGCATACAGCCCATTACGCAGCTTTGCAGATTGGCATAGCTGTGGCGTGATGTCCACCACGCTATGATAACCGAAGCACCTACGGCGGCGCCGGTTGCTTCAAGCACACCAAGCGACTGCATGGAAAGTTCGTGCATTGTTTCTGCCGTAAAGTTGCGCCCAATGCCGTAACCGGCTACGCAAAGGCCCAGTTCGCGCCACTGGCGCGGCCAGTATACCTGTGCGCCTATAACCTTCCAGAACATGGAGGATACTATGCCGCCAAGCAAAAACGGTATAGGTATTGCCATGTATTGAAAAAGAAAGCCTATAAGCACTGCCAGCCCGAACATCATCAGGCGCCTTACATGCAGCATTATGTCAAAAATCCCCATACAAACCACTCCCTACAATCTGTGCGCTTACAAAATCATCTGTGGTTTTCCAGTGCCGTCATAATACGGTTAATAAGTTCACTGCGCATAGTGTTCTGAGTTACCGAATAAGTTATAATGCGGCTGTCATCAAGCCCAAGTTCGCGTTTAAAAAGTGCTTTCTGGGCCATGGCTGCATTTTTGGAAAGCTTATCGGCTTTAGTGAGAATAATCTGCACGTTAAGGCCGCAGCCCAGCAGCCAGTGGTAACACTCTATGTCGCTTTCCATCGGCTTATGGCGGATATCAATCAGCTGGCATACTAATGCCAGGTTGTCCGAACCGGAAAGATATTTGCTGATAAAGCCGGACCATAAATCTTTATTTGATTTGCCTGTTTTTGCAAAGCCGTAACCGGGCAAATCGACAAGGTAAAACTGTGCTGTATCGGCGCCGCCTTCTACATTGCGTTTGGCATTCAGCAAATAGTAGTTAATTGTTTGCGTTTTGCCGGGGGTGGCGCTTACGCGTGCCAGCCCGTTGCGGCGGCAGAGCGAGTTAATAAGAGAAGATTTGCCGACATTGGAGCGCCCGATAAAGGCGGCTTCAATCATTTGCGGCGAAGGGTACTGTTCTGCCTTAACGGCAGACGTGACAAACTGCGCACGGACTATGTCCCAAACTCCTTTGTTCATCGCGTTTAATCCTCCAATGCTATTTTTAACACCTCGTCCATATGTTTTACGGGAATAAAGTGCATTTTTGCACGTACGTTTGCGGGCAGTTCTTCCAAATCCTGCTCGTTTTTAGCCGGCATAATAATGGTTTTTACGCCGTAGCGGTGAGCAGCCAGGAATTTTTCCTTAATGCCGCCAACCGGAAGCACTCTGCCGGAAAGCGTTATTTCGCCAGTCATGGCAAGGTTCTTTTTAACTTTGCGGCCCGTTAACGCCGATATCATTGCCGTTGCCATGGTAATGCCGGCCGAAGGCCCGTCTTTTGGTATTGCACCTTCCGGAAGGTGAATATGAATATCTGTGGTTTCGTAAAAATCTTTGTCAAGGCCAAGTTCATCTGCGCGCGAGCGGATATAGGTATAACCCGCCTTGGCAGATTCCTTCATAACGTCGCCAAGCTGGCCCGTTAACGCAAGATGCCCTTTGCCTTTGCAGGCCACAACTTCTACCTTAAGCAGTTCGCCGCCAACGCGCGTCCACGCAAGGCCGGTGCAGATGCCGGCTGCTGCTTCGAGGCTTACATCGTCTTCAAGATAAATTACCTTGCCGAGATATTTATGTAAATTTTTAGCTGTTACTTTTGCGCTTTTGGCTTCGCCGTTAACAATGCGCAAAGCTGTTTTACGGCAGACTGCCGCAATTTTGCGTTCCAGATTGCGCACGCCTGCTTCGCGCGTATAGCCGCGTATAATCATGCGCAGCGCATCTTCCGTTATGGAAAGCGTTTTGGCTGTTAAGCCGTTATTCTGGCGTTCTTTAGGCAAAAGATGCAGTTCGGCAATTTTTACCTTTTCATCTTCGGTATAGCTGGAAAGCTGCACCACTTCCATACGGTCGAGCAGTGCGGGCGGAATTGTTTCCACGGTGTTGGCCGTTACAATCCAGAATACCTGCGACAGGTCAAACGGTATTTCAACATAATGGTCGCTGAAGGTGTTGTTCTGTTCCGGGTCTAAAACTTCAAGCAGTGCAGAAGCAGGGTCGCCGCGGAAATCGGACGACATTTTGTCCACTTCGTCCAGCAGGAAAACCGGGTTCATAACGCCGCAGGTTTGCATGCCGTGAATAATGCGGCCCGGCATTGCGCCGATATATGTACGGCGGTGGCCGCGGATTTCGGCTTCGTCATGCACGCCGCCAAGCGACATGCGTGTAAATTTGCGGTCGATAGCGCGGGCAACGGACTGCGCCAGCGAAGTTTTGCCCACGCCCGGCGGCCCGACAAGGCACAAAATCGGCCCTTTGCCGCTTTTGGTAAGAGCACGCACCGCAAGATATTCCAAAATGCGCTCTTTAACTTTTTCAAGGCCGTAGTGGTCTTTGTTAAGCACTTTTTCGGCGTGTTTTAAATCAAAGTTATCCTTGCCATAAATGCCCCACGGCAAAGCAAGAAGCGTTTCCACATAATTGCGGATAACGCCGCTTTCTGCCATCATCGGCGGCATTTTATACAAGCGGTCGAGCTCTTTGTTAATTTTATCTGCTACTTCGGGCGGCAGGTCGCGGCCTTCCATCTGCTTTTTGTATTCGTCAACTTCGGCCTGGCGTTCGTCGCCTTCGCCAAGCTCTTTGTTAATAACCTTAATTTGCTCGCGCAGATAATATTCACGCTGGTTTTTTTCTATTTGTTTGCGTACTTCCTGCGTAATGTTTTTTTCGAGTTCGGCAATTTCAAGTTCTTTGCACAAAAAAGTATGCAGCTTGTGCATACGCTCTTTTACATCGGCAAGTTCCAGCAGTTCTTCTTTTTCGTCAATGCTGATTGTTAAATAACCGGCAATGATATCGGCAATTTCACCGGCGGTAGTTATGTTTTTAAAGTTAAGCATAACTTCGGTGGTTACTTTTTTGCCGGTAACAAGCCATTTTTCAAAGCTTTGCAGCAATACGCGGCGCATGGCTTCGGTTTCGGAATTTTCTTCCGGCTCAATGCTGGCTACCGGCATGGCAAAACCTTCAAGGTAAGTATCTTTAAAAGGCGCGTCAATTAACGAAGTAAGTTCTGCCCTTTCAAGCCCCTGAATTAAAATACGGATTGCACCGCTCGGCAGTTTTAAAAGCTGCTTAATTTCGGCAACAACGCCATAATTATACAGTTCTTCGCGTTTCGGGTCTGCGGTTTCGGCATCGCGCTGAGTTACCAGCAGTATTTTTTTATCAAGCTGCATGGCAGCATTAACCGCATTTATTGATTTATCCCTGCCTACATCAAGGTTTACCGTCATTCCCGGGAATACGATAATTCCTCTTAACGCCAGCAGGGGCATTAATTTTCCTGATGCTTCCATTTATATTAGCATCCCCCTATTTTATATTAAAATTCAAATCTCTTATAATTGTATCACAAAAGGCCCATAAAACCAAAAAGAGGGAAGGTTAAAATCCCCTTCCCCCATTATTTTTCTTTCAGCCTGCCGCCACAATCATTTTAGGTTCTGCATGATTGCGGATGGAATCGGCCGTTACAATACATTTTACAACATCACTGCGCGAAGGCACGTCGTACATTACATTGCGCATTACCGCTTCAATAATGGCGCGCAGTCCACGCGCACCGGCACTGCGTTTCAATGCTTCTTCGGCAATGGCGTCCAGTGCATCCGGCTCAAATTCAAGTTCTACATTGTCCATGGCCAAAAAGTGCTGATACTGTTTTACCAGTGCGTTTTTAGGCTCCTGCAAAATCTTAATCAGCGCAGCTTTGTCCAGTGCTTCAAGCGTTACAACAACCGGCAGGCGTCCGGCAAATTCCGGTATCAAACCAAACTTCATCAAATCTTCCGGCAATACCTTTTTAAAGGTATCCGTCAGGCTGATTTCGTCTTTGGTTTTAATATCAGCGCCAAAGCCCATATTCTTTTTGCCTGTGCGTGCGCTGATGATGCTTTCCAGCCCGTCAAACGCGCCGCCGCAGATAAACAGAATATTTGTGGTATCAATCTGCAAAAATTCCTGGTGCGGATGTTTGCGCCCGCCCTGCGGCGGAACGTTGGCAACCGTGCCTTCCAGAATTTTCAGCAGAGCCTGCTGTACGCCTTCGCCGGAAACATCCCTCGTAATGGAAGGATTTTCGGACTTGCGCGAAATTTTATCGATTTCATCAATGTAGATAATGCCGCGCTGTGCACGTTCAATATCGTAATCTGCATTTTGGATTAAACGCAGCAGAATGTTCTCCACGTCCTCGCCTACATAACCGGCCTCCGTTAAAGCGGTGGCATCGGCAATGGCGAAAGGAACCTGCAATATTTTTGCCAGAGTCTGCGCCAGCAGTGTTTTGCCGCTGCCGGTAGGCCCAAGCATTAAAATGTTGGATTTTTGCAGTTCAACGTCCTTGTCACCGGGAACATGGTTAAGTTCGTAGTCAATGCGTTTGTAATGGTTGTAAACGGCTACGGCAAGAGTTTTTTTAGCTTCTTCCTGGCCGATTACATATTCATCCAAAATTGCTTTTATTTCTTTGGGTTTGGGCAGTTCGGCAATTTCAGTATGGTTTACAGCCCTTGCCCGCATTTCTTCTTCAAGCATTTCATTGCAGAGTTTTATACACTCATCGCAAATAAACAAATCACCTTCGCCAAGCACTTTGCTGAACATTTTGCTGACCTGCGCTTCGCGCTTGCCGCAGAAAGAGCAAACCGGGGCATCATGGTGATTGTCCCCACCGAATTTCATTTTGAGTATCTCCTTAAAGCCTTTATTTTTCATTAGCAGGTTTACGCGATACCACTTCGTCAATCAGGCCGTATTCCTTGGCCTGCTGGCTGGACATGTAGTTATCGCGGTCAGTATCCTGCGCAATCTTTTCTTTGGTTTGTCCGGTATGGCTGGCTAAAATACCGTTCATTTCATCACGGAGGCGCAGAATTTCGCGCGCGGTGATTTCAATTTCGGAAGCCTGCCCCTGAACGCCGCCCAGCGGCTGATGAATCATAACTCTGGAGTACGGCAGGGCAAAGCGTTTGCCCGGAGCACCGGCAGCCAGAAGCACGGATGCCATGCTGGCGGCCATGCCCATGCAGATTGTGGAAACATCAGGCTTTATGTACTGCATTGTATCATAAATTGCCAGGCCGGCGCTTACGCTGCCGCCCGGGCTGTTAATGTAGAGATGGATATCCTTATCGGGGTCTTCCGACTCTAAAAAGAGCAGCTGGGCGATAACGAGATTGGCCATAGTATCATCTATTTCGCCGGTAACAAAAACTATCCTGTCCTTTAAAAGGCGGGAATATATATCGTAAGAGCGTTCTCCGCGGTTTGACTGTTCTACAACTATTGGCACATAATTCATTATTGTCACACCCCTTTACTGTGGTTTAACCGCGCTTAAATTATTTCGCGCTGTCAATGATTACATGGGCAGCTTTGCGGCGCAGAATGTTTGCGAGCAGAAGGCCCATAGTGCCATTGGATTTAATGATTTTCTTAACGTCTTCAAGAGTTGCGCCATGCTGGGAAGCGATAGCGGTAAGTTCGCTGTCAACATCTTCCATGGATACCTGGATGTTTTCAGCTTTGGCAATAGCGTCAAGAACGAGGTCGGTTTTAACGTTTTCAACAGCAGCGTCATGCTGGCGTTCACGAAGCTGTTTCATGTCGATGCCGCTGTACTGCATGTACTGTTCCAGAGTGAGCTTGCGTGCTTCAAGGCTCATGCGCATTTCGTCAATCATCTGGGTTACGCGGTCTTCAATCATGATTTCGGGAACTTCAAATTCAGCATTGGCAACTGCAAGGTCAATCAGTGCTTTTTCATAAGCAATCTGGGCATTGTTTTCAGCTGCTTTCTGCATGCGTTCTTTGTAGCTTGCGCGCAGTTCTTCAACAGTTTTGCAATCGCTGTTTGCTGCTACATATTCATCGGTAAGTTCCGGCAGTTCTTTGCGTTTTACGTCCTGTACGTTTACTTTGAAAATAGCCTGTTTGCCGGCCAGTTCCTTAACAAAGTATTCTTCCGGGAAGGTTACGTCCACATCGGTGGAATCGCCTTTTTTAAGGCCTACAAGCTGGTCTTCAAAGCCGGGGATAAAGGAGTTGGAGCCAACTTCCAGAGGATAGCCTTTGCCTTCGCCGCCGCTGAACGGTTCGCCGTCAACGGTGCCTGCAAAGTCGATAATGGCAAAGTCGCCTTTTTCAATTACGGCGCCTTCTTCAGCTTCTACCATTTTTGCATGGCGGCTGCGCAGGCCCTGTACCTGTTCTTCAACTGCTTCGTCGGTAACTTCAACTGCTTCTTTTTCTACATGCAGTTCTTTGTAATCACCAAGTTTAACTTCCGGTTTGAGGGTTACTTTAATGGTAAGTTCCATATCTTTGTTTTCTTCAAATACGGAATCTTCAACCTTCGGGTCGGATACCGGAATCAGTTTTTCCTGTTCCAGAGCTTCGGTATAGCACTGGTTAGCAACCAGTTCAAATGCTTCTTGTTTTACTGCTTCTTTGCCATAGTGCATTTCGATAATATTGCGGGGGGCTTTGCCTTTACGGAAGCCGGGGATATTTACCTGGCCTGCAATTTTTGCAACGGCTTTTTTAAAGCCTTTGTTTACTTCCTCTGCGGGCAAAGTGATTTTAAGAGTTGCGTCGTTGCCGACTCTTTCTACTGTTACGTTCATTAATAAATCCTCCCTTAATTATATGTGCTGATTATTACAGCATGTTTTTTACATCGGTTTTATTGTTAAAAATGCAGCTGTTTACACACATTGCTCATAATATAATATCACAACCAGCGGTACTTGACAAGAATTTTACTGCTATTCCTACAATATATCATTATTCTTTTCTGAATAAATTCAAAAAACCCGGCAGTAAACTGCCGGGCTGACAATTCATGGAGCGGAAAACGAGATTCGAACTCGCGACCCCCTCCTTGGCAAGGAGGTGCTCTACCACTGAGCTATTTCCGCGTCTCTCAACAACGAAGTTAATTATACAGCAGTAAAATCTGTTTGTCAACAACTTTTTTAATTAATTTTAAAAAATTCCCAAAACAATCTGGCTTATATTTTTGGAATGGTCGGAAACGCGCTTCAGGTTTATTAAAATTTCCATCATCATAAACCCGGCAACAGGGTCGCAGCGTTTTTCGTTAAGGCGTACAATATGGTTTTTGCGGATTTCCTTCTGCGCTTTTTTAACCTGGCGGCAAATATCCCACGCTTCCTGTGCCAGCACCTTATCGTTATTGGCAAGCGCTTCCATGGCTTTGCCGCTGGCCTGCATAACCAGTTCGCCCAAAGCGCGCAGTTCGGTTTTGGCTTCTTCGCTGAATTTAACATCGTCTTCAAACATGCGGCGTGCATCTTTGGCAAGCGCTTCGCCATGGTCGCCGATACGTTCAATATCCGTGCAGGCGTGCAGCAGCCTTGTATGCATTGCCGAAAGTTCGGCGCCCATTTCCTTTTCGCTCATTTTGGTAAGGTAACGGGTTATGTCTTCTTCAAGCGCGTCAATTACAGGCTCATGCTCCAGCACGTATTTAATTTTATTTTCGTCCTTGTCTTCCAGTGCCTGCATGCCAACTTCAACATTATGGCGCGCCATATTGCCCATGCGCACAATTTCCTTAACGGCAAGCCCCATGGCAATGGAAGGAGTTACCAGCATTTTCTCATCAAGATACGCAGGTTTGCGCGAAATAATTTCGCCTTTGCCCGGCAGGCATTTTTCTATAAATTTAATGTATAAACCGGTAAACGGCATAAACAGCAGCGTATTTACCACGTTAAACGCCGTATGCGCGTTGGCAATCTGGCGGGCTATATCGTCTGCCGGAGAAATTGCCAGCACCAGTTTTATAAACAGCCCCATAAAGGTTATAAAAATAATGCTGCCGATAAAGTTAAACATTACATGCGCCAGCGCTACCCTTTTGGCCGTAATATTGGCACGCAGCGAAGCAAGCACCGCCGTAATGCAGGTACCGATATTATCGCCCAGGAGCACGGGAATTGCGCCTTCCAGCGGAATAAGCCCCTGATTGGCAATAGCAATTAAAACGCCGATTGTTGCGCTGCTGGACTGAATGACCATGGTCATTACAAGGCCTACGCCCACGCCGAGAATCGGGTTATCGGAAAAGCGGCCGATAAAATCAATAAAGCCCTGGTATTCGCGCAGCGGCATTACGGAATCGCTCATCATTTCCATGCCCAGCATTAAAATGCCGAAGCCCAAAATTACCTGGCCGATATATTTGCCGCGCTGGCGTTTTGCCAGAAGATGCACGGCAAAGCCAATGGCAAGAAACAAAGTAATGTAATCGGTAAGCTTAAAGGCAATAAGCTGTGCCGTCATGGTTGTGCCGATATTGGCACCCATTACAACGCCGAAGGCCTGCTTTAAATTCATCAGCCCTGCGTTTACAAAACCAACCGTCATTACCGTTGTGGCACTGCTCGACTGCAAAATACCTGTTACAACGGCGCCAAGCGCAACAGCCACCGGCAGAACGCCTGTCAGCTTTTCCAGTATTTTTTGCAGCTTCTCGCCTGCGGCACGCTGCAGGCCTTCGCCCATAAGCTGCATGCCGTATAAAAATAACGCCAGTCCTCCCAAAAATCCGAAAAAGTAAACCATAAGCCCTCCTGTAAGTTGTTTAACTTAATTTTTACTTATACTTTACATTTATTATACAAGATTAAAGAGGAATGGCACAAGTAATTTTCATTTATTTTGTAACAGATAATACAAAAGGCCCTGCAATTTGCAGAGCCCCGTTTATTATGCGTTTGCCTCTCCGGCAGGTTTATAATGTTTTTCTTTCCATTTTTCAAATTCCATATATACAACTGGCACAACTAAAAGTGTAAGCATGGTTGAAGTGATGAGGCCGCCAACAAGCACCACGCCCATGGACTGGCGCAGCTCCGCGCCTTCGCCGATGCCCATGGCGATAGGCAGCATGCCTAAAATGGTTGAAAGCGTTGTCATCAGTATCGGGCGCAGGCGCAATGAGCAGGCTTCCAGCGTTGCGCTGCGTATATCAAGCCCTTTTTCGCGCTGCTGGTTGGCATAGTCAATAAGCAAAATGGCGTTTTTGGTAACAAGCCCCAAAAGCATGGTAAAGCCAATCATACTCATCATGTTGGCCGTCTGCCCCGCCATTAAAAGGCCAAGCACGGCGCCCACAACCGCAAACGGCAGCGAAGCCATAATAATTACCGGCTGGCTGAAGCTTTCAAACTGCGCCGCCAGAACCATATAAACAACTACAACCGCCAGCACAATGGCCTTAACAATTTCGTTAAACGAACGCGACATTGTATCGGCTTCGCCAATCAGCTTGTAGCTGTAGCCCTGCGGCATATTCATGCTGGGTATCAGCTCGTTTTGTATTTTGGCAATCAGTTCGCCCGGAGATGTGCCTACAGTGTTGGCGTAAACAACAATCTGGCGCTGCTTGTCCTCGCGTTCAATACGCGTCGGGCCGCTGCCAAGGCTTATGTCGGCAACGTCGCCCAGTCGGATGAACTGCCCGTCCGGCGAAGATACGCGCAGATTTTTAACGTCATTAATATCGGTACGCTTGCTTTCCGGCAGCTGCAAAATAATATCGTAGTCATTATCGCCGATTGTAAAGCTGTTGCCGGTGCTTTTGCCCATAAAGGCCATTTCCACAACTTCACCGACGGAATAAGAATCGAGCCCCAAAAGGCTGGCGCGCGCCTGGTCAAGCCTGATTAAAATTTCCGGCTGTTCGTCCGAATCGGAAATATCGACATCCGTTGCGCCCGGAACCTTGCGCACCAAATCAGCAAGCTCCAGCGCGTATTCTTTAAGCTGTTTAATATCGCTGCCGCGCAGGCCAATCTGCACCGGCCTGCTGTCGCCGCGGCCACGCCCCTGATTGGACACTACCGTAACGCTCAGCCCCTGAACGTTGCGCACTTCGGCACGCAGGTCATCCATAATCTGCTGCATGGTGCGGTCACGCTCGTTGCTCGGCACAAGGCGGATATCAATAGAGCCCTGGTTTACCGGGTTGCGCCCGTTACCGATATTCAGCGCCGCTATTTTCACTTCCGGCATGGCCGTTATTTCTTTTTGCAAAGGCGTTGCCAGTGCTACCGTTTTTTCCATACTGGTGCCGATAGGCGCTTTAAAATTAACGGTAAACTCGCCAGAATCGTATGTCGGCTGGTATTCCGTACCTACAAACGGCAGCAGCACAATATTCATTGCCAGCGAAACTATGCCGGCGGCAATAACTTTTTTGGGGTTGTTCAGCGCCGCTTCCATAATGCCGCTGTACAAACCGCGGAAAATCTGAAAGCCTGCTTCAAATTTATCAAGCGCCAGCTGCACGTATTTGTTGCGGTGGCTTTCGCCCGGCTTTTCTTCTTTCAGCCAGTAGGCGGAAACCATTGGCGTAAGCGAAAACGCTACCAGAGTGGAAAACGCTATGGCAAAGGCAACCGTTAAGCCAAACTGTTTAAAATACTGGCCGATAATTTCGCCCATACTGCCAACCGGCACAAACACTGCCATTAACGACAGCGACGTTGCCAGTATTGCCAGGGAAATTTCCTGCGTTGCTTCTTTGGCTGCCACAAACGGCGTTTTGCCCATTTCGATATGGCGGAAAATATTTTCGATTACAACAATCGCGTCGTCTATCAGAATACCTACCGCAAGGCTCAGTGCCATCAGCGACATATTGTTTAAGGTAAAATCCATTGCCTTCATCATAAAGAAGGTTGCAATTATTGATGTTGGTATGCACAAGCCGCCGATAATGGTGGCACGGAAGTTGCCGAGGAACATATAAGTTATAAACAGCGCCAGCGCGCCGCCGAAGAAAATAGTATTCCACACGTCGGCAATGTTTTCGCGTACGTAGGTAGACTGGTCGCGCACAATATCAACCTTAATATCGGGCGGAATTACGCGCTGTTTAAGCTCTTCCATTTTGGCGTTAACGCGGTCGGTAACATCAACCGTGTTGGTTTTGGATTGCTTGCGCACGAAGGTCATAACGCAGGGTACGCCGTTGGCACTGGCGAAGGTGTCCTCATCTTCCCAGCCGTCAATAACATCCGCCACATCGCCAATGTACACAGCTTTGCCGTTATGGTTGGCAATAACAACTTTTTTTATATCATCGATATTGCTGTATTTACCAATGGTACGCACGGTTATTTCCATGTCGTGGTTTCTGGCTTTGCCGCCCGGCGTATTGTAGTTTTCGTCATCTACTTTCTGCAGCAGGTCCTGAAACGAAATTCCGTATTCCATTAACTTATCGGGCTTTGCCACAAGGCGTATTACACGCTGGCTGGCGCCTACCGCAGTTACTTCGGCAACGCCTTCAACCATCTGCATTTCGTCAAGAATACTGTCTTCTATTAAACGGCGTATTTCGCCGCGGCTGCGCGATTCGGAAGAAAACGTGTACGCAACAATGGACTGGGATGTTAAATCAACCGTTTGCACTACCGGTTCGTCGATATCGTCCGGCAGGCGGTTGCGCACGCTGGCAACCTTTTCGCGCACTTCGCTGGCCATAGCCTGCGGGTCTACGCCCATATTAAACTCCAGTACGGTTTCGCTGTAGCCTTCAAGCACGGTACTGGAAATTGTTTTATAGCCCGCAACCTGGCTGACGCGGTTTTCTATCGGCTTGGTAATAAGCGTTTCCATTTCTTCCGGCGAAGCGCCGTCGTAAGTAACGCGCACGCTGACGATAGGCATATCAACGTCAGGATTCAAATCTACGCCGATTTCCGGGTAGCAGCGGATGCCGAATACTACCAGCAACAAAATAAACATGGTAGTAAAAACCGGCCGGCGGATAAAAGTCTCTATCATAATTAATTACCTGCCTTATCAGTAACTACCTTGCTGCCTTCGCGCAGCTTGTTGTGCCCTTCGGTTACAATTACTTCATCGCCTTTCAGGCCGCTTAAAATTTCGGCAACCTTGTCGTCCGTATAGCCAATGTCAAGCACCTGACGGCGCACGGTGTTATCGTCTTCCACAATAAATACGGTTTTCTGGTCGTCACGCATTACAATGGCATAAACCGGGATTGTAAGCACATTCTGCCTTGGCTGCGCGGTAAGCTTTACCGTTGCAAAAACGCCTGCCAAAAGCCCTTCGGTGTTGTCAACACTTACTTCGGCGGCAAAGGTATGCGCAGGTAAATCGGCAACAGGGGCAATGCGCGTTATTCTGCCGATAATTTTATGCCCGGCAAAGGCAGGCAGTTCTATTTCGGCTTCGTTGCCAACGGATACGCCGCTGATATTGCCTTCCGGAATATTAATAACAGTTTTTAAAACGCTGATATCGGCAATGGCAAACAGAGGTGTGCCTGCTGTTGCGTAATAACCCTCCTGATGATAACGTTTGGAGATAATGCCGTCAGCCGGAGCTGTTATTACAGTACCTTCAAACTGCGATTCCATAGCCTGCACGGTGCCGCGGGCTGCATCCAGCTTGGCAGCTGCGTTGTCACGCGCAAAAGCGTAATCGTCGGCAACCTGTTCGGAAACCGCACCCTGTTTATATAAAGCGCTGTAACGTTCAAGGTCGCGCTCGGCTTTGCGGAGATTGGTCTGCGCGTCCATGTAATTGCCGCGCGCTTCACGCAGGGCAGCATCAGTATCGCGCTGTTCCAGTTCTGCCAGCACCTGCCCTTTGGTTACACGGTCGCCCTCATTAACATATACACGCTCCACACGCCCGTCAACTTTGGCGGCAACATCAGCCTGCCACTCCGGGTCAAGGCTGCCGCTGAACTCCAAAAACGGGGTAATCGTCCTGCGCTCCGGCTTTGCCGTAACAACCGCCACTGCCTGCACGCGCGACATTCTTTCCGCACGGGCACGCTCAGTTTGTATATTATCAAAAATACGGTAACAAACAATTAAAACAACGGCAATGCAAATGCCGATTAAAATTTTCATATTACGGTTATGCCAATCCATAGTACGCACCCAACCTTCTGCAAGTATAAGTTATTTTAATTATATAACTTTTTAAACTGTTTTAGCAAACAAATATCCTTGCATTAATGAAACAATTGTGTAAAATTGCTTTAATAAATTCTGCTTGCGCTTAATTCTGCGGCGAATTATAATGGCTTTGGGAGGCGAAATTATGGAAGCAATGTCACTTTTTGAAAACAATTTATCACAGCCGCTGGCGGCAAGGCTGCGCCCAAAAACGCTTGAAGAATATGTTGGCCAGGCCCACCTTTTGGGCAAAGGCAAAGTGCTGCGCCGTTTAATTGAAAGCGACCAGATTTCCTCCATGATTTTCTGGGGGCCTCCCGGTGTGGGCAAAACCACGCTGGCGCGGATTATTGCCAACACCACCAAAGCGGCGTTTATTGATTTTTCGGCCGTTACAAGCGGCATTAAAGAAATACGCAGCGTAATGCAGAAGGCGGAAGAAAACCGCCGTTACGGCGAAAAAACCATTGTTTTTGTAGATGAAATACACCGTTTTAACAAAGCGCAGCAGGATGCGTTTTTGCCCTTTGTGGAAAAAGGCAGCATTATTTTAATAGGCGCAACGACGGAAAACCCTTCGTTTGAAGTTAACAGCGCATTATTAAGCCGCTGCAAGGTTTTTGTTTTGCAGGAGCTTAAAACAGCTGAACTTGTGCAGCTTTTAAAACGTGCCTTAGCAGATGAAAAAGGCTTTGGCACCCAGAAAATTAACATTGAAGAAGAACTTTTGGAAATGATTGCCGTTTTTGCCAACGGCGATGCCCGCACGGCGCTTTCCACCTTAGAAATGGCAGTATTAAACGGCGATATGGACGCAGGCGGCGCAACGACGGTAACACGCGAAACGCTGGAACAATGCACCTCAAAAAAATCGCTGCTGTACGATAAAACAGGCGAAGAACATTATAATTTAATTTCCGCACTGCATAAATCCATGCGCAACAGCGACCCGGACGCCGCCGTGTACTGGCTGGCACGTATGCTGGAAGCAGGAGAAGACCCGCTTTACATAGCCAGGCGCGTTACGCGCTTTGCCAGTGAAGATATCGGCCTTGCCGACCCAAAAGCACTGGAAATTGCCGTTGCCGCCTACCACGCCTGCCATTTTATCGGCATGCCGGAATGCAGTGTGCATTTAACGCAGGCCGTGGTGTATATGTCGGTCGCGCCAAAATCAAACGCACTTTATATGGCGTATGAACACGCCAAGCGCGACGCCGCCAAAATGCTGGCCGAGCCTGTACCGCTTGTTATCCGCAATGCGCCCACAAAAGTGATGCAGGAACTTAACTACGGCAAGGGCTACCAGTACGCACATAACACAGAAGAAAAACTTACCAACATGCAATGCCTGCCCGATTCGCTCGTGGGAACAGAATATTACAAACCAACAACGCAAGGGCTGGAGGCACGCGTAAAAGCAAGGCTTGATGAAATAAAGCGCTGGAAGCGAGAGCACAGCGGCAGGTAAAAAACAGCAAAGAGTGATATAAATATAAATTAAAAAGTACAAAGAGTATACTGTTTCAGCGTTACAAAATGCTGCGGCTTCTCCGATTCCGTCCGGACTTTACAGACCGGACTCTCTAAAATAGAATCTAAAATTTAGCCGCCGCAGTTTTTGCTGCCGCTTTACAGCATACTCTTTGCACTTTTTTTAATCAATTACATTTCATATTGTTTTCGCAAAGCTGAACAACATAAGCATTGCATTAAATTATTCATTTAATACTTACGGTTCGCAAATTTTGCTCATTATCCAATCGCCAAATTTGCGTAACTTCGCTGGTACAATTATTGCCTTCGCCATCACTTGGCACTAATTGGCGGCTCAGTTAAAAATACACTTTTTTATCTACCGGCGCGGTGGAAGCAATAAGTTTGCCTTTGCGGTAATTGCGCAGCACCGGCGCATTATTGTTTAATGCGTCATACCAGTTTTTGGCGTCAAGAATAATAAAGTTTGCATCTTTGCCGACCGCAATGCCGTAAGCATCTCCCAAATGCAGGGTGCGGGCAGCATTTTCGGTAACAAATTTATAAGAATTGCAAATTTCTTCATAACCAAGCATATGCCCGGTATACAGCCCCATAAATACCTGGTCGCGCATATTGGCATTGCCAAGCGGGTTCCATGGGTCAAAAATATCATCCGAGCCGAAAGAAACATTAATGCCTTCGGCGGTAAGTTCTTTTACGCGCGTCATGCTGCGGCGTTTGGGGTAAGTATCCGCACGTCCGCCCAAATGCACATTAACGCACGGATTTGCCACAAAGTTGATGCCGGACATTTTTAAAAGACGCATCAGGCGAATCATATAAGCGTTGTTGTAGCTGTGCATGGCGGTAGTGTGCGACGCCGTTACCATATCGCCCATGCCGGTTTCATAAGCGCGGGCAGCAACAGTTTCCAGTCCGCGCGATGCCTCGTCGTCAATTTCGTCGCAGTGTACATCAATCAATTTGCCATATTTCTGCGCCAGTTCAAAGCAGATGTTAAGCGATTCCACAGAATATTCACGGGTAAACTCAAAATGCGGAATGGCACCGGCAGCATCGGCGCCCATTTTCAGTGCTTCTTCAAGCAGGCCTTTGCCGTTGGGGTAACTTAAAATTCCGTACTGAGGAAAAGCAACGATTTGAATTTCAATATAATCCTTAACTTCCTCGCGCAGTTCCAAAATTGCACGCAGGGCGGTCAGTTCCGGGTCGTTAATATCTACATGGGTTCGCACATATTGAATGCCGTTGCCGGCTTGCAGGCGGAGCGCCTTGTTTACACGGTCTTTTACTTCCTGTTTGGTAAGGAAAGGCTTATATTCTTCCCAGCGCTGAATGCCTTCAAACAGTGTGCCGGATAAGTTCCAGTGCGGGCGTCCTGCCGTAAGGCAGGTATCAAGATGTACGTGCGATTCCACAAAAGGCGGCAGCACCATTTTACCGGCGCAGCAATCAACCACTTCTTCGCCGGGCAGCGCTTCCAGCTGAGGAGCAATAGCGGCAAATTTACCGTCCGTAACGCGGATATCTACCGTTTCCGTGGCATTTGCCAGATACAGTTTTTGCAGCAGCATAACAATTCATCCTTTCTTTACAGTTATTATTTATTTTTACCAAGCATTTCGCCGATAAAGAAGAATGCAGCAGCAACCACCATGGCATTAATGGCGGCAATGCCCCACTGCAGCAGGTTTGCACAGGCGGCGCCCACTATAATACCGGCAATGTTGAACCAGTTAATGGTATATTCGTTAAAATCGCTGCCGAATTTTTTATGGTTAAAGAAATAATCTAAAATAACAATAATGCCAATCGGCGGCAGTGCACAGTTAAGAATGCTGAGCCAGCTTACAAAATTGTAATAAAGCCAGATTGCAAGCGCCGTGCCGATAATGCCGGAAATCCAGGTAGTCCATTTCATGCGTACTTTGGAAATATTGGAAATGGCAAGGCCGCCGGTGTAAAGAGCATTATTATTGGTAGTCCAGATATTGGCGCCAAGTACAATCAAAGCCGGAATGGCAAGGCCCTGTGCAATCATAACATAGAAAATATCATCCTTGCCGGTATAAGCGCCGCCAACCGCGCCAAAGCAGAACATCAGCGTGTTGCCTAAAAAGAAGGCAATAACCGTAGTCCATACGGCAATACTGCTGTTTTTGGCAAAACGTATAAAGTTAGGCGTTGCAGTACCGCCGGAAATAAAAGAGCCAATAACATAGCCAATGCCGGTAAACAGGGTAATCTGCCCGGCAGACTGCGCAAAAATGTAAGCCAGCCCGCCGCCTTCTGCGGCAGCGGTAACCATGGAATAAACACCCAGAATAATAATAAGCGGAACGGAAATATAGCTGACAATTTCCAGAGCCTTCATGCCGGTAGCTGCGGTTGCCGTCATTAAAAGGCCGGCAATAATGGTAAGGGTCCATTCATTCATGCCCATAAGTTCCGCCGCCGGGATGGAAAACATTGCCACGCCTACGCCGAACCAGCCGATTTGCGTAAAGCCCAAAATAGCAGAAGAAAGATAAGAGCCCTTGCTGCCAAAAGTACGGCGGCAAAGCAAGTCCATATTCAAACCGGTTTTAGACCCAATAAAAGCCAGTACACCGCAGTAAGCCGACAGAATAATGCCGCCAATCAGGCAGGCCCATACAAAGCCTGATAAATCGAGCCCATTACCCAATTTGGCGCCTACGCTCATACTGGCAGAAAAAAACGTAAACCCCAGCATAACGAAGAACATCTGCCAGAAGCCTTTGCGTGCTGAATCGGGCACGGCCTCCAGCGAATAATCCGCGTCCACAGGAGTGGATGTGTTTTGCTTAACAGATTTTTCCATTGATTGTACCACCTTCCAAAAATATCTTTTTTGAGGGCAGACAGCATTTTTACTGCCCCTGCGCAATACCTAATATACTATACCATTGCAGGCATGCTTTGTCCACAAGTTAAAAGAAAAATAACCTGCACAAATACCGGCGCTTTTAAGCTAATGCCCCTTGTTTAATTCATTCGGGCATAAAAAAAGCAGCCTGTTTTACAAGCTGCTTCATTGCATTTTTGGTGCGGTTGGTGGGATTTGAACCCACACGGGTCTCCCCGCCACCCCCTCAAGATGGTGCGTCTGCCGTTCCGCCACAACCGCATTGGGGTATTGCTATTAAATTAAATGGTGCGGTAGAGAGGATTTGAACCTCCACGGGGTTGCCCCCACTAGCTCCTGAGGCTAGCGCGTCTGCCGTTCCGCCACTACCGCGTCAACATTGATTATTATAGCGCGCAAAAATCAATCTGTCAATAGTTTTTTATTTTATTTTTATAATAAAGATAATATTTGTCGCGGTCGCGCAAAACTTTTTTTACATACTCGCGCGTATCCGGGTAAGGTATGTCTTCAATGCGGTTAAAATCATAGTTCCAGCCGTTTTCCTGCATCCACGCGCGCGTGTTGCCTCGCCCCGCGTTATAGGCAATCATCATCAGCACCCAGTTGCGCTGAAATTCATATTCCAGTTCGCCAAGATACCAGCAGCCAAGCCGCACGTTATATTCAGGCCTGCGCAAAGCTTCCAAGTCAAAATGGTCAAGCCCCATCTGTGCAGCAATCCATTCGCCGGTTTCCGGCATAATCTGCATCAGCCCCACGGCACCGGCGTGCGATACGGCTTCAGTATCAAACCCGCTTTCGTTTTTTATAACTGCCGCAACCAAAAATGGGTCGATTTTGTTTTTGGAGCTGTACTCCAAAATTTCGTTCTGGTAGGGCCACATATAAACAAAGCGCGTCTGCACGGCTTCGCTGCTCCATATTTTCATACCGGCTTCACCGATGAGAAAAATGGCGGCAGCAACCATTAAGAATTTTACCCACCATCTGTCGATAAATTTTTTCTTTTTCCGCCTGCCCAACTTATGCCTCCGCCGTAAAATTTTTCCATGCTGCGGCAACGGCTTTTTCCGTTTCGGCAAAGGTGCCGCTGTTATCAATTACAAGGCTGGCATAAGCCTTTTTTTCTTCCAGTGTCATCTGCGCTGCAATGCGTGCCTTAACTTCTTCACGCGTCATGTTGCTGCGTGCCATGGCACGTTCTATCTGCGTTTCGCTGTCTACGGCAACAAGCCACACGGCATCCACATCTTTGTACCAGCCGCACTCAATTAAAAGCGGTACATCAAGCACTGCCGCCGGCAGATTTTTACTGCGGCATTCCGCCAGAAAGCTCTGCGCAGCAGCCAGTACATTTTTATGAATGATTGCTTCCAGTTTTTTCAGCGCTTCTTTATCGTGGAAAACAAGTTCCGCCATTTTGGGGCGGTTAAGTTCGCCGCCGTCCGTAAGGTATTCAATACCAAAGGTAAGGGCTATTTCATTAAGCGCCGCACGCCCTTTGGCAACCAGAGCGCGGCTTTCAGCGTCGGCATCAAACACAGGCGCGCCGAGGCTGCGCAGTAAATTTGCAATTGTACTTTTACCGGAGGCTATGCCCCCTGTTAAACCTATTACTTTCATTTTTTCACCGTTTTATTTTTGGCAGTGCGGGCAGTATGTTGTGCCGCGCCCGCCTACTTTGGTACCCAAAAGCTCGCCGCCGCACATTTTGCAGCACAAACCTTTGCGCCCATATACCAGCAAATGGTTTTGGTTATCGCCCTTGTTGCCTTCGCCGTCTTTGTAATCGCGGAAGGTTGTACCGCGGTTGGCAATGCCCTGCGCAATAACTTTGTTAATGGCGTCATGCAGGCGGTCAATTTCTTCGTCTGTCAGCGTGTTGGCCGTGCGCACCGGCAAAATGCCGGATAACGCCAGGCACTCGTCGGCGTAAATGTTGCCAAGTCCTGCAATAAAAGTCTGCTCCAAAATCAGAGTTTTTATAGGCTTTCTGCTTTTGGCTATAACCGGGCGCATATAATCCGCCGTAAAGCCTTCGCTTAAAGGCTCGGGGCCTAAAGTTTCGTAGCCTTCAATATAAGCGTCATTATTGGTAACAAGGTACAGCGTGCCAAAGGTACGGATATCGCAGAACCACATGGTTACGCCGTCCGTCAGTTCAAATTTAATTTTGGCGTAAGGCGGTTCCGACTTATCTGCCTCCTGCGCAATCAGGCTGCCGGTCATGCGCAAATGCACAATCAGCTTCTGGTTTTCGCCTGTTTTCAGCACCAGGTATTTGCCGCGGCGTCCTATGTCCAAAATGGTTTTGCCTGTTAAACCGGCAATAAATTCTTCCGGCGAAGGGTATTTTATCAGCCTTGCAAGGTTAATTTCTATATTTTTAATGGTTTTGCCCTTAATATGCGGAAGCAGGGTTTTGCGTACCTGCTCCACCTCCGGCATTTCCGGCATGGTAATTCCTCCCTATTTGGCGTCTGCCCAGTTTACGCCGTAGTTAACATCGGCAATCAGCGGTACGCTGAGTTTTACAGCGCTTTCCATAGTTTGTTTTACAAGTGCGCCAACTTCTTCGCGTTCGTCCGCAGTAACTTCAAGCAAAAGTTCGTCGTGCACCTGAAGCAGTATGCGGCTTTTATAACCGCCCTGTTCCAGCATTTTCTGCACATTAACCATGGCAATTTTTATAATGTCCGCCGCTGTGCCCTGTATCGGCGTGTTAATGGCGGTGCGCTCCGCAAATCCGCGCAGGTTAAAATTGCGGCTGTTAATATCCGGCAGGTAACGCCTGCGCCCGAACAGCGTCTGCACATAGCCCTGTTTTTTGGCGCTCGCCACCATATCATCCATATATTTTTTAACGCCGGTGTAGCGTCCAAGATAATTTTCAATATATCTGCCTGCTTCGCCACGATTGATATCAAGCTGTTTGGCAAGCCCAAAATCGCTGATGCCGTATACGATGCCAAAGTTTACCGCTTTGGCGCGCGTACGCATGGTGCCGGTAACTTCGTCCAGCGGCACGCCAAACACTTCCGCAGCCGTGCGTGCGTGTACATCCTGCCCGTGCAGAAAGCTTTCCAAAAGCAGTTCATCCTGCGCAATATGCGCCAGCACGCGCAGTTCTACCTGCGAATAATCGCAGCTTAACAGATAATCGTAACCTTCGCCCGGCACAAAAATTTCGCGTATTTTTTTGCCAAGTTCCGTGCGGGTAGGGATGTTCTGCAAGTTCGGGTCGGTACTGCTCAGGCGGCCGGTAACAGTAACAAGCTGCTGAAAATGCGTATGTATACGCCCCGTAACAGTATTAATCAGCGGTCGCAGCCCTTCAAGGTAAGTGCTGTGCAGCTTCGTCAGCTTGCGGTGTTCCAAAATAGTCCGCACCAGCGGATGTTCGTTGCGCAGCTGCTCCAAAACGGATACGTCTGTGGAATAACCTGTTTTAGTTTTTTTGATGACCGGCAGGCCCAGCTTTTCAAATAAAATAGCACCAAGCTGCTTGGTAGATTTTAAATTAAAGCTTTCTCCAGCCTGCTCTACCGCCAAAATTTCAAGCGCTGCAATCTGCGCCGCCATTTCTTTGGTTAATTTATCCAAAAGCACTGCATCAGGCTTAATGCCTGCCAGTTCCATTTTGGCAAGCGTGCGTGCCAGCGGCAGCTCCATTTCTTCATATAATTTTATCTGTTCGTGCTCTGCAAGTTTGGCACGCAGCACAGGCACAAGTTCGGCAACGGTTTTGCATTCCTGCGCATAGTCCTGCGTCAGGTACGCTCCGCCGACGGTTTTAATGCTGTATTCGCTGCGCGCAGGGTCAATAAGGTATGCGGCAATGGCAATATCATCCGTTATGCCGCGCGTTTCAACACCAAGGCACAAAGCGGTTTTAATAATTTCCTTGCTGTCGCAGCAGGCTTTTTGGCAGTTTTCATTTGCCAGCCAGTCATAAAACTGCTGCCAGCCGGGGCACTCGCCTTCAAAAATATAAACGCGCCCATCACATAAAAGCTCCGCACGTTTAAAATATAAATCCGGCAGAGTACCGCCAATTTGTACAGTAAGCGGCGTAACTTCACGCCTTACGGCGATAAGTTTAAACAACGCTTCCGCATCGTCGGCACTTTTTACAATTTCTTCCGGCAGCCCGGCAGGCTTGTCTTCCACAAAGTCGCCAAACAGGCTGAAATCGCCTTCCGGCGCGCCCATAACGGCATTAAAACGGTCGTACATATTGCGGAATTCCAATCCGGCAAGCAATTCGCGCGCTTCCGGCTTTAATGCTTTCAATTCATAATTTGCCAAATCCGCATCAACCGGCACATCCGTAAAAATTGTTGCCAGTTTTTTGGAGAGCAGCGCCGATTCTTTGTTGTTCTGTACTTTTTCGCGCAGAGCCTTGCCGCTGATTTTATCGGCGTTAGCCAGCACGTTTTCCACGCTGCCGTACTCGCCAATCAGCTTCAGCGCCGTTTTAGGGCCAACGCCCGGTATGCCGGGAATGTTATCTGAAGTATCCCCCATCAGACCTTTCAGGTCGATAAGCTGCTTCGGTTCAAGGCCTTCATATTCTTCTGCGAAAACTTCCGGTGTATAAATTTTAAGGTCCGAAATGCCGCGTTTGGTAAAATATACGCTTGTGCGGCTGCTTAAAAGCTGAAGTTCGTCGCGGTCGCCCGTTACAATAATCACGTCCGCTTCCTGCGGCGCGTGTACGGCAAACGTGCCGATAATATCGTCCGCCTCATAATTATCAAGCTCCAGCACGGCAATGTTCATTGCCTCCAGCACCTTGCGCGCCAACGGGAACTGCTCCGAAAGCTCGCTCGGCGTCGGCTTGCGCTGCCCTTTGTAATCGGCAAACATCTCCGTGCGGAAGGTTTTGCGGCTTTTGTCAAACGCTACCGCCAGCCACTTGGGCTGTACATCCGCCAGCAGGCGCAAAAGCATATTGCAAAAACCGTACACAGCGCCCGTATGCACGCCGCTCTGTGTCGTCAGCGGCGGCAGGGCAAAAAACGCCCTGTGAATCAGGCTGCTGCCATCTATAACTAAAAATTTATCTGCCATGGCTGTTCCTCTCGTTCAATAAATCTGATAATATATTATACCACAAGCAAAGGTGTAGGTAAAATTAAGCATAAAAATAAAGCCCTGCTTATGCAAGGCTTAAATCATCCACGCAGGAATATACATAATGTTGTTTTTATCCATACCGAACTCCGGCACAAGGCAAATGACACTGCCGCCAGCTGTTTTAACTTCTGTACAGCTGCCAAACGCCGCTTCTATTATATTGAAGCGCTTATACATTTTTTGCACCTGCGCGCTTTTGCTGATAACGCACGGGTACAGCACGCCGTTATGCAAAATTAATAGCTCAACCTCTTTGCCATTAAAGTTGCGGTAGTAGTATAATGGCACTTTCTGCGCGCTATTGGCAAAACTTTTATACACTTCGCCGATAACCCAGGTTTCAAAAAACTCCGCGCTCATCGCGCCAAGCTCCAAAGCGTCCGCCGTATTCCAGCGCAAAAGGTACGCCGCAAGGCCGGTATCCGTAAAATACAGCTTCGGTGTTTTTACAACGTACTTAACGCCGCTGAACGCCGCAGGCTGCAGCAAGTAAACTATCCCCATACGTTCCAAAATACTCAGCCACTGCTTCGCCGTCGGTATGCTGATACCTGTTTCTTTCGCCATAACGGCATAGTTTAAAAGTTTCGCCGTCTGCGACGCCGCCGCGCACAAAAAGCGGTAAAACTTCATCTCATCGTTAAGCTGAACAAACTTACGGATGTCGCGCTGCAAAATATCCTGTACCAGCTTGGCATAAAACGCCTGCCAGTCCGCACCTTCGTTGTACATTGCAGGTTTGCTGCCGCGCCAAATGCGCTCGTAAATTTCTACCACGCTGTGCGGAACAAGGTTCTGCATCCGTCCTGCAAACAGCTGCATATCAGGTATAAACGGCGTGCTTTTTCTGCCGTCCAGCTCCGCACTGCTTAAGCCGCAAAGCTCCATGCAGGAAAACTTATCGCCAAGCTCCTGCATAATAGCGGTAATAGTTTCTGCGTCCTCTTTCGGCGCAATCAGCCAAAAATCGCCCGGCTTGCCGTGCTTTCGCGCATAATCCTTAATAACCGGCACAAGTTCCGGCGCGTACTGAATATTATCAATCAGCACCGGCGGCGCATACCGCTGCAAAAATAGCACCGGCTCTTCATTAGCCATACTGCGCAAAGCAGGCTCCGCAAGGTCAGCGTACTTGCGGTTAGCATTAGCAAGGTGCTTAAGGAAAGTTGTTTTGCCGGATTGGGATGGGGCAAATAACCCAAATAAATAAATCTCATTATTTAATTTTAAAATCTTATTTTGTATATTTCTAATAATAAACATAACTATTTAAATGCTTTATGATGTTATTTGCTTTTTAACAAATGCTCTGTCATACTCGAAATCATCAATAGTATCTACATCAACAGATCTTTTTTATCCATTATATAGGCGTAAGAATTTTTTACATATAAATCATTATCTTCTAAAAATTGTTTAACACTCGCAATATATATTGCTCCGCTAATTCTATAATATTGTTTAAAATTTTGTTGTTGTCCTATTGCACTTTTCGGTCAAAAATTCTCTGATGAACAATCTTCATTTAACACATTTTACGCCTTTTGTATTTTAAAATCATATATTATTATAAATTTCAGCAAATTCTATTTTGTTTTCAAATAAATATCTTCCAATTACTTCCATCAATTCAAAATCATTTTCATGATCTAAATCTAAAATTCCAGTGTCATACATTTTTACACACTCACAATATCCTTCAAAAATTCCCTTTTGACTCATTAAAAAATTTGGATTATAGGCGTAAATGGAAGCGTTCATATCAAAAACTTCTGGAGCTTGTTGCCGTGCTGTATAATTTGATGATACTGCTCTAATATATCCTTTTGTAGTTTTAATAACTTGATTAAAATAAGGATTACGCCTAGCATTTGTAACAGTAGTAGTTACGTCAGCATTAGTTAAAAAATGCTTTTCTATTACTCTATCGAAGTCTTTAACAGTTCTCAATGGTGAAGTAATATCTAAATCAACAACTACATCATATTGACATTTCTTTAATGCCATCATTTTTATTAAACAATCAGCTATTACATCAATTTTTGCAATATCATCACTAGCTAATTCCGGTTTCCTTTTAATATGTTCAACCTTACGTAATTTATTTTGTGAACATAAATTCAATAATTCCCTACTATCTGAATTTACAGCTATATCATATTGAATACTTTTATCTTTAGTCTTTATATACAAATCAATAATAGAAATAGAATAATATACTAGAGGTTTACCGACAAAATTTCTTATATTTTTATTCTTTATTCCTTGAGAACCAGCTCGTCCACAAATAGTAAATAAAATTCTCATTTTATAAAACTCCTTGCGTTAATTTTAAAGTTTGAATTGCATGAGAAAAATCATTATCATTATTTTTTTTATGAATGATAATATTAAAAAAATGTCGCAACTCTCGTATCTGAAAATCATCACGTTCTTCATTGAAATTAAAAGTTTTATTTGATTTTAAATAATGGATTTTATTATTTGCAATATCCCCAATTATTGTATCTTCATTTGTTATTAACATAATTTTCCTAATAGTGTACCTACCATAATAATCTAAATGCAAAGAAACAATTTTATTTCCATAATTAGCTATATATTCAGCAAAATCTTCAGTATCTATCTCTAAGTCAGATATTTTACCAAATCTATAAAACACTTGACTTGGCATTCCAAACAAATATGTTAAATAATCCCACTCATGAATTAAATCAATACTAACTCCCCCTCCTAAATTCTTATGAGCACTATAAGTAGTTCTATAATCTATATTTGGGCGCCAGTCTGGTAAATAACTAGAGGATATGCATCTTACGTAAAGGACATTTTCCATTTTTACATTATTTTTTATATATTGAATCACAGAATTATAACGTAAAGGACACGCAACATAATATATCTTATTTTTTGGCAAAATTATCCTCTCAGCTATATCAATTTGAGAAAAAGACGCAATAGGCTTTTCAATAAAAAAATTGTCACTTAAAGATATTACATTCTTCAAAGCCGAAATATGATATTCCGTTGGATTTGTTATAAAGATAATATCATAAAAAGTCTTTATATCTGAATAATCATTATAAACATTATTAATGTTGTACTCAATTATATCATCAAAAACTTTTTGTCTTCTAAGAGCATCAATACTTATTTTAATTTGTTCATGATTTGCAATTTTTTGCAAATTTTTTATGTGCCTTTTAGCTATTGATCCTATTCCAACAAATAATATTCGTAATTCCATTACATTACCTTTCTATTTCATTAATTAAATTTAAAGTGTTAAAATCTTCTTCAAAACCATACTGTGCTGATTTTCCGTTTATGACTTTAAAAAATTCTATTATTTCATTTTTATATGCATTTTCTACTATAAAACTATCATAACCATTTATCCGTTCTGCAGACTCTAATAATTTTATCTTTCTTAATTTACGAGCTTCTATATCAAACGCAGTTAACGATTCAGGGGTACCATTCCATTTAATATATTTATTTTCAGTATAGACTTCTAAAAATCGTTCGGCAATTGGTGAAACTACATCAATAATTAATGTTCCTTTATTTCCATTTTCATGTAAAAGAATAAGCAAATAATTATCATTATATTCTATATCTAAATTACTCATTTTATTACTTACTACATTATAATTTACTATTTTTCCAAAAGTTGCAATTAACCATGGTAATTCTATTGCCATTATTTCTCTACAAGCGTTTGTTCTTTTTTTACTAATAAAAAAGTCTTTATAATTTTCCCAAGGATGCCAATCTGGAAGATACTGACTGATATGGTAAATATAATTCCAACCATTAGTAGTACTTACTTCGTTTTTAATATATTTAATTTCATCTCGATATAAAAAAGTAGATGATAAAAACAAACAACACTTATTCTCTTTTGCTAATCTCATATTATGTTCATATCCATCAGTTACTAAATTCAATTCAGTAAAAACATGCCAGTAGTTCTGCAAACAAATATTAATTATAGAACTGTGAGATAATGGTGATGTACAAATAAATGCAGCATTAACTTTATCTTTGTATTGTATATCATCAATGTTTTTTACACATGAAATTTTAAATTGATCACTAACTTCTTTTCTTCTATCATCCCTCAAATCTACGCCAATAATAGTCAAATTAGGATACAATTCTTTTAACAATCTTATTCTTCTTTTTCCCATGGAACCTAAACCAATAACTACAATATTCATTATAATAACCTCCATATTCGTTTAAAAGAATAGTTAAATATCAAAAAATTTTTTCTTTAACTTCATTTTTTCGTTTATTAAATAATTTTTAGAAATCTCCACTATCTTAACTGATGTTTCCCCATCACCATATGGATTTTTCATATTATTTAATCCATCTAAAAACTCTTTTGACAAAGCTTTCTTTACGGCTTTTAGTATTTTATTTTCCTGAGGTACACAGTTAATAATACTTTCAGCTTGTATTCTACCAAGTTGTCGATCGCCTATATTAATTGTTGGTATTTTAAAACTCGGAACTTCAACTATACCACTTGAGGAATTTCCTATTACAAACTTTGCATACTTAACTGCGCTCAAATAACCTTGTGCGCCTAAAGAATCTACTAAATATATATTTGAATATTTTTGAGCGTACTGTTCTATAGATTCATTTATAATTCTGCCATTGGCATCTGCATTAGCTTTAGTACATAAAAAGGTTATTTCCGGTAATTTAGTAATCGCTTCCAATATCTCTTTTATCTGTTGTTCAGCAGTATTATTTTCTAATGTAACAGGATGAAATGTTAAAACAGCGTAAGCATCGCCTAAAGTAAAACCTAATCTATCTTCTAAAGCCGCTTTGCTTAAAAGTGACAGATTTTTTGCGTTTTCAACCCCCATTGCACCTACACAAAATACTCGATCTGGAGATTCACCCATTTGTATAACACGATGTTTATACTGTTCTGTACTAGTAAAATGCAAATAACTCATTTTGGTAATAGCATTTCTAACAGCTTCATCTATCGCACCTTCTGTAGCTTCTCCGCCATAAAGATGAATTATTGGAATTCTTGCGTTCATTGCAGCACAAGCAATAGCCAAAGTTTCATATCTATCACCGAGCACCATCAATGCATCAGGCTTACTTTCATCAAAATATTCGGCAAAACTGATAAGAGCTAAACCCATACTTTTAGAAATAGCCACCGGAGTATCGGAACTCAACAAGATTTCTATTTTTTTATCAATAGGAATCCCATCATCTTCTATTTCCTTAACAGTCATACCAAATTCCGGTGATAAATGCGCGCCGGTAACCGCTATTCTAACGTCTATTTCAGGCTCATTTATAAACTTTTTTATAATTGGTGCCAATAAGCCATATTCGGCCCGTGTAGCAGTTACAATTGTAAGTTTTTTCATATCTCTATGACCTCATCTTCAACAAAGTCCCTAATCGCTTTACTTCCTAATACCTCATTCCAACGCATAGGAGATATCCCTGTTCCCGGTCTTTTAGTTGTTAAATTATCTATTGTTAATACTTCTCCTTTTTTTATATTCTTTGCGGCTACTATACTTTTTCTGGCAATAGCAATATTTTCACGTTCAGAATTTGATGCCGTTTTATTGGGTGAACCCAATGCTTCTTCAATATTCCTTATAGATGAAATCATAGCTGCTAATTCTTTTGGCTCTAAACTAGCTTTATGATCCGGTCCGGGAAGATTTTTATCTAAAGTAAAGTGTTTTTCTATAACCTCTGCACCTAAAGCGACTGCTGCTATTGGTACTTCTATACCTTTGGTATGGTCAGAATATCCAACTTTAACTTTATATCTATTCCTTAATGTTTCCATAGCCCTCAAATTAACATCTTTATATGGAGTTGGATATTGTGTATTACAATGCAATAAAGTTATATCTGTTGTACCATTAGTTTTCAAAACTTTAATCGCTTCATCTATTTCTTGCAATTCACACATTCCAGTTGACATAACTACAGGCTTACCTGTTTTAGCAATTTCAACAAGATAGGGATAATTTGTAATTTCTCCTGAAGGAATTTTCCAAAACGGTACCATATCATTTAAAAAATGAATGCTTTCTATATCAAAAGGTGTCGAAAGGAATTGAATGCCAACGTCATCACAAAGTTTTTTTACAATAATATAATCTTCAAATTTTAAGTGTATTTTCTTACACATATCTAGTTGACTTTCTTCACTACCTGTATTTATTTTTTGATACTCAGCTTTTTCTGCAAAACGCGAAATAACTAATTCAGGCTTTGCAGTCTGAAATTTTACAATATCAGCACCAGCATTTTTAGCTTCTCTTACCATATTTAAAGCCATTTGTAAATTACCGTTGTGATTTACTCCAGCTTCAGCAATAATTAACACTCTATCCATTTTATTCCTCCAATAGACACTCGATATTATTTACATCAAAAACATCAATACCAAATGTGTTTTTAACCTCGCGCCTTTCACCATAAGAATCATCAATGAATATTGAATTTTTATATTTTATATAGTTTGTTTTTTTATCTTTTTTTTCAATATGTATAATTTCGTCAAATAAATTTTCGATTCTATATTTTTTTAAATCACTTTCAAGATCACCATCGTGTTTTGTTAATAATATGATTTTCTTTTGTAAATTAACGCATTGATATAAAAATTTAATCACGTTTGTATTAAGTTTATTATTAGGATTTATGATTGTATCATCATAATCTATGTAAACAACATCATAATGAATATCTAATTTGAAAATATTGCCTAAAGCTCTATCCAATTCAATATTATAATCATTTACTATAATATCATTACAAGGAATACCATTATAAATATTTGCCGATAATAGCGGTAAATTAACTCCAACATTTCTTGTAAGTGCTGATGTACCGGCAATTCTTGAAGATATCTCTAATAATTTTAATGTTCCATCATTAGCCTCTTTAACTTGAAAAAACCATCCCCCTTTTTGTTTGATAGTGTTATTAATAATTTCAGCATATGTTTTAAATTCTGGTCTATTTACAAAAAAGGAATTTACGCTAATGCCATTCTTTATTCTTTTTCTATCTCTACCTCGACAATATAATAATTTACCTTCCGCATTAGTGAAACAATCAATAGTATATTCTTTGCCAGGAAGATATTCTAAAATTAATTGTGAATCATCATTTTTTTTAAATTTTTTTAATTCTTCAAGAGATTTTATTTTTTGTGTACCTACTGAACCTTGTCCAATATCAGGTTTTAAAAATAACGGATAGTCAGTATTATTTTTTATAACCTCTTCAAAAGTATATATTTGCGGAACCGGCAGAATTTTTGAAAATAATTTATAAGTTAATTTTTTTGAACGAGTAATTTTTGTAGTTTCATAATCAGCAGCAATAACTGCCGGCGATAAACAATTTTTAAATTTCGAAAATAATGTAACCATACCATCCATCGCTGGATATAACATATCTATTTGATATTTTTTTATTTGCTCATTAAACTCTATTACTTCTTGTTTCGTACTAAAATCTGTAAGAAACGGTAATTTATCAATATGATTTTTATATACGAAACGTCCATGGTCATAACTACTAGAGCCACCAATTAAATTATAATGAATAGAATTATTCAAAGCCCTGTAAATTTCCAAGCCAATTTCAGTTCCGCATGGATATACCAAAATATTTTTCAAATTATTACCTCCGCTAATTTATCGTAAGTTTCTTTTCCATTCTACTTAACTCATCAAATTGCCCCATATCAAGCCAAGCATCTTCATGTATAGGATAAATACCAACTTTTTTATTATCCTCTTTAATTCTTTCAATGATATCAGGAAAACCTATATTTTCATTATCTGCAATGTAATCAAAAACAGAATTGTTAACTATATAACAACCTGTATTTGTTAAAAAATTCAAAGTAGGCTTTTCTTTCATTTCTATAATATTTTCATTTTTATCCAATTCTACAACACCATAAGGAATTGTAAATTTCTTAGCTGAGCAAATCATAGTAACTACATTATTCTTATTACTATGCTGCTCAATTATATCGCTAAAGTCAGCTTTTATTAAAATATCGCAATTAGTTAAAATAAAATCTGTTTGCAAATAGTTTTGCAAAAGCTTTAACCCGCCACCGGTTCCTAAAGGCATATTCTCATCAATAAAAGTTATAGTATAGCTTTTTTCTTTTATTTCATTAAAATATGCCTTAATCATGTCTTTTTTATAGTTAACAATTACATAAAAGTCTTTACATCCTGCTTTTACAAACTGTTCTATAATTCTTTCAATGATAGGTATATCACCAACAGGAATCAACGGTTTAGGTAAAATCTTAGTATATGGATATAAACGCGTTCCTTTGCCGCCTGCCATAATTACAACCGGCAATTTTATTTTGCTTTGAGGTTTTAATTCTATATTGCTATCTGTCCAAAAAACTATTGTTTTTATCGTTTTATCAGCATTTAAAACCGGCAATGCTGATATACTGTTTTCCAGCATATAGTTTTTAGCTGTAATGATATCAGTATCAAATAAATATTTAGGATTAAAATTAGCAATTTTATCTACCGGTGCTGACATGTCCCCGCTTTTTAAAATCCATCTTCTGATATCACCATCTGTAATTGCTGCCAGTAATTGTTTATTTTCATTACAAATAAACAATATCTTTTTCTGGCAGGCATTAAGCCTGCCCAGAGCATCTATTATGCTTAAATCATGGGCTACTATGTAATTATTTATATCCATATCTATCTTCCACCTTAATTAAACAACTTAATTTGTTCAACAACGGCTTTAATTTCTTCATCAGTAATATTAGTGCTGCACGGTATATTTACCACACGTTCCCAATAATATTTTGCTTTTTCAATTTTATATGCATAAGCGTCCAAATATGGTTTTTGTTCATTAATCAATCCCCATATTGGTCTGGTTTGAATTTTTTTATCTAATAAGTAAGCAATTAATTTATCCCTTTGGTCGCTATTTTCACATTCTAAAGCATAAAACCATTTATTGCTCCTTATGCCTTCTCTGAATTTTAACAGTTTAAATTGCGTGTCTTTTAATAACAAACTATACTCATCATAGTTTTTATTTTTTGCAGCAATAAATTTTTCCAGTTGCTCCAATTGCGCTAATCCAAGAGCGGCCTGCAAGTTTGTCATACGATAGTTATAGCCAATCATGTCATGTATATAATTTAATTCATCGCTTTTAGCCTGTGTAGTTAAATGTTTGGCTAATTTCAAATAGTCTTCATTATTTGAAACTATCATACCGCCACCGCCGGTAGTAATAATCTTATTTCCATTAAAGGAATAAATTCCAATATCACCCATCGTTCCGGCGTATTTTCCTTTTAATTGGTCTTCGGTATAATATGTGCCAATAGCTTCTGTGGCATCTTCTATAACTTTTAAGTTGTATTTTTTTGCAATATCTAAAATATTTTCCATATCTGCCATATTGCCAAATACATGTACTACCACTAAAGCTTTTATTTTTTGCTTAGTTGATTTAAATACCAATTCATTATCAACAAATTCGCATTCAACTTCGCAAAATTCTTTTAATTTTTTCGGGTCAATGCATAATGAATCATCACAATCCATAAAAACAGGCTCAGCTCCAATATATTTAACAGGGTTTACTGCTGCAATAAATGTTAGAGTCGGCACAATAACCATATCATCTTTTTCAACTCCAACAGTCATAAGCGCAGTATGTATACCAGCCGTTCCATTTTGACAGGCAACAGCACCTTTTACATTTACATATTCAGCTATTTTATTTTCAAAATCGGTAACGTATGGACCACCAGTAGATACCCATTCCGTCTTAACTGCTTCAGTTACATATTGCAATTCATTGCCTTTTAAATTAGGGACTGATAATGGAATAAAATGATTCATATTAACATCTCCAATTACAAATTATAAATATCTACTTTGTATTTAGATAAATTAGCTTTTAAAAATTCAATGGTTTCCGCTAGGCCTTCTTCAAAAGTATATTGAGGTTTCCAATCAGTTAATTCCATAATTTTTTTATTAGAGCCAAGCAGACGGTTTACTTCGCTGTTTACAGGCCTTAATCTCTGTTCATCACAAATTATCTTTGCTTCAGGGTTTATCTGCCTGATTAACTCCTGTGCCAGTTCACCAATAGAAATTTCCTTTTGGGTTGCAATGTTTATTTCCTGACCGATAGTTTTATCTGATTTATAAATTTCGATAAATCCATTAGCAGTGTCTTTAACATAGTTAAAATCACGAGTAGGCGTCAAAGAGCCTAATTTTATCTCTGTTTTGCCAGAAAGTAATTGTGTAATTATAGTAGGTATAACAGCCCTTGCCGATTGCCTCGGCCCAAAAGTATTAAAAGGCCTTACGATAGTCACCGGCAAATCAAAGGAGCGATAAAAAGATTCTGCTAATCTATCTGCACCTATTTTACTTGCGGAATAAGGCGATTGCCCTTGATAAGGGTGGTTTTCATCAATAGGAACATATTTAGCAGTGCCATATACTTCGGATGTAGAAGTTACCAATACCCTTTCAATATTTAATTCCCTTGCAGCCTGCAAAATATTTAAAGTACCTTTAATGTTAGTATCTACATATGTATCCGGAGAATGATAGCTGAAAGGTATAGCTATTAAAGCAGCTAAATGGAATACTGCATTGCAGCCTTTCATCGCTTCTTTTACTCCATGCGGGTCTCTTACATCGCCGGCAAAAACTTCTACATTATCCATTATTCTTTTAGGCAACGTATCCAGCCATCCCCAGGAATTAAATGAATTGTAAAATACGAATGCCTTAACCTGATATCCTTTTTCTACCAATTCCTCTACTAAATGGCTGCCTATAAAACCATCTGAACCGGTTACTAAAATTTTAGACATTTTTATCACCTTTCTATCTTACTAATATCAATTAAACATCCTGCCCAAGACAAGCCTACACCAAAACCAACCGATAAAACTCTTTTTATATTTTTATCCTGATTAGCCTTTAGCATATCTGCTAAAGCAATTGGAATAGAACAAGATACAGTATTACCATATTCTTTTACGTCATTCCAAAATGGATAGCCAATTAAATTGCATTTCATTTGTAAAAATTCAAGCATAAATTTATTAGCTTGATGAAGCACAAAATAATCTATATCATCTTTAGTCAAATTTGTTTTGTCTAGTATTTTTTCAATTGTCGGAGGCACTACTTCTAAAGCAAAATCACTAATAGCAGAACCACTCATATATAAATTTTGGTTTGTTCTATAATTACCATATTGATCTATATATTCTTCAACTTTAGAATCGTAGTACTTATGCTTCATTCCTCCAACAGGGACTATAAGCTTATCATAACCTGCACCATTAGTTCCAAATACAAAACCATCTAACCCAGATTCATTTTCATCATATCCACTAATAAGTGTAGCTGTCGCTGCATCACCAAACAATGGAGCAACTGTATTATCTTTAGGATTAATATATTTACTGTAAGTTTCTGCTGTTAAAAGTAATATATTTTTTGCCTGGCCTGTTTCAATTAGACCTTTTGCTAAACTTAGTCCATAAATATAGCCGGAACAACCTAAATTATAGTCAAAAGCTCCACAGCTTGTAGGTAAACCAAGCCTAAACTGCAAAATACAAGCTGTTGTTGGCAAATAATAATCAGGAGATTGTGTACATAAAATCAAGAAATCAATACTGTTTTTATCTACTCCAGAAGCAAATAATTTTTCTGCCGCAGCAAATGCTAAATCAGATGCAATTTCATCTTCTGAACAAATATGCCTGCTATAAATACCAGTCTTTTTAGTAAGACGATTTTTAGGATTATCTACTTTATTTTGTGGTAATACATATTCAATTTTAGTTATATATGCCTTCACAACAATACCTCTTAAGCCAAATACCCGCCATCAACAATTACATCGGTCCCAGTTATCCATTTTGCTCTGTCACTCAATAAAAATAATACCATACCACTAACATCTTCAGGATTACCGGCTCCCAATAAACTACTACTGTTAACCTCAGACAAATTATGGGTTTCTTCCAAACCAGTAGTCATATTTGTATTTACCCAACCTGGGCTAATTATATTAACTCTCAATTTTCTATTTGATGTTTCTTTAGCAAATGTTTTCATTGCTATTTTAATTGCCGCTTTAGCAGACGCATACGCAAATAGACCTTTGTCCGTGTGTATTGCACGCACAGATGAAAATGCTAAAAATGAAGCTCCTATATTGGAATATTTAGCTTTCGTTGCAATTTGCATTAATTTTACAGCAGCCCAAAAACTAACATCCATAATTTGTTTTGCTTCATCGTTATCATACGCTCTTAATGGAGTTAACTTGCTTATTCCAGCTGCATGTACAGCGCCGTCAATTTTACCATATTGACTTATAAAATCTTTTATTGCAGTTTCCAACTTTTCTTCATCGCAAACGTCTAATGAAGCAGGAACTATAAGATCAGGATAAAGTAAATTTAACTGCTGTAATTCTTTTTCCCTTCTTGCTATGGCTAATACTTTAGCTCCTGCTTCAGCAAGCTCTAAAGCTATTTGCCTGCCCATACCGGAAGATGCACCTGTTACAATAAAATTCTTACCTGTAAAATCAAATGTTACTTGTTTCATAATAAATATCTATTTCACCAATTCATATAAATCACCAATCGTTTTTGCCATTTTTACATCGGCAGGAATTACTTTTTTACCGTAAGCAGCATTTGCCATTGCCATAAAACTTACAAGGCTTAAAGAATCCCATTCTTCTAAATCCGCAAGTACAGTTTCCATAGTAACCTCTTGCTCGCAGTCTAAAATATCCGTCATTTTTTCTAAAAATTGTTCCATAATGTCTCCTTCTTTCTTTAGTTTAAATTCTTTACGAATATTCAACTAAAATTTATTTATAAATTATAAACATCATTAGCATCAAATCTTGCTAACTTGTAAATATTATCAGCAGTTAGCACTGCTTTATCTGCTACAGTTGTAAAACCTAATCTACAATTATATTTTTTTAATAACGCTAACAATCTATCATCATATGCTCCATACGGATAGCAAATAGTCCAACCTTCTTTTTCGGTTTTAACTCCAATTTGTTCTAAAAATTTAAGTGATTTTATTATTTCAGACTCCTGTTTAGCTGAATCCAAACTATTTAACCAATAATGGTCATATCCATGAGCGCCTATATGCATACCGTTACGATACATACACTTCAATTGTGCTTCATTCATATAAAGAGAACGAGAAAACGCTGCTTCATTATCAGTTACGTATTCTTCAAAAAGTATATTAATAAAAATTTTTCTTATATTTTCCGGAAGTTCAACTTGCAAAAGCCTTTTAATAAAAATTACTTCTGCCGTATCCCATCTATTAGGAACTGCAAGTTTTTTATAATAATACTCATTGGTTTGCAAATTATAATCTTTTCTATATTCATCCAACAACGCATATAATCTTTTTATTAAAACTTTTTTATCGGCACAAGCAGCTAAAATAAAATGAATTTTATTTACATCCAAAACTTCATGGTTTGTAATAGCTTTAACAGGCACATAAAAGCATCCTTGAATTCCATATTCATTTAATATAGGGAACACGTTTATATAATGGTCTAAATACGCATCATCAAAAGTTAATAAAACTGATTTCGAGGGCACTTCCCCCCCATAAATACAAGCGTTTATTAAATCTGATGGAGTTATAAATTGGTATCTATTTTTAATAAAAAACTTAATATGATTTTCAAATTCCTTTAGTTCTAGCCCTTTAATATCAGGATAAAATGAATTTTTTAAATCACGAACATAATGATACATTATTACATTGCAAATTTGCATACTTTCGCCTCCAGATTAATTTGGTCTATCTTGGTCTGCATCACCTTTTGTTACATACCATTGTTGATCAATAACTAAATTGATTGATTTTTTCGCATTATTATTTAAACGAATAGTCCCTTTAATATTCATTATCTCGTAATCTATTGGTTGAAAACGCGTTGGAATATATTTTTTACTTTCATCACTATCCAATCGTATAAATCCACAGCGTTCCAAAGCTAATGCAGTAATAGACGATAAGCAATAAAAGTCCCAAAATAAAATATCATTTGCAATTGTTTGCAGCTTCGCAGCCAATTTTATACCATAATCAATATCTGTATAAATAAACTCTAAAATTCGACCAAGCTGATATTGTCCATCTAAAATATCCTCAATTCTGTAAATCGCCAATCCTTTATATTGTCCTAAACTATCTTTTATTACCAACAATTTGTAATCAAAAAACGGATAGTCTATATAGCGCCATTTTAAAAATTTATAATCTCGCATTACACCAATCGTTTTAGGTGCAAATTCTTTATTATAAAAATCATTCCATTTATTTTCTTCTAAAAAATCAGTAAATTCTGCATTTATAAAAGTATTATTATTTAATTTGTTTTTTAAAGAATTCAAATTTGAAAACTCAGGAATTTGAAAAACTTTCTTTAATTGATCAAAATTTTCCGTCCATATCCATCGCGGAAAATCATCGAACGTATACCACCCTAATGCTTTATATAATTTTTCTACACGAGAATTAATACCTATTCCAAAATGCATACACGGATCAGATTTAAAACTTTCCTGTAATAAATCAATACCGATAAATTTATAATTTTGTTTATCTATTTTTAAAATGGTTGCCGTTGAAGCAGATACAGATCTTCCCAGAATATTACCTTCTAACGGTATGAAGCCGTGAAGTCCTACTATTTTATCTTCATCTAATATAACAAAATAAGTTGTATCCTCGTTATTATCACAAAAATTTTTTCGATATGGTGTATTGTATACCAAATATTTCAACAACTCAGGATTTCTACAATATACATGATTTGGATTCCACAATCGACTTATGGCCTCTATTAATTTATCAAATTCAGAAATTTTTAAGAGTCTGATTTGCATTTTATTTTCCCCTTTTATAACGTTTTTAAAATTTCATAACATTTTATTGATGCATATTCTTTGTTTAAAAAAAACTTATTTTGAGCTTTTTTTAAATATAATTTAACGTTATCATTTTTCAGTAACATTTCCATTGTACTAATTAAATTATCATTTTCCAAAACAGGAATAGCAAGATTAAATCTATCAGGTCTATATTTTCTGTTATATTCAGAATCAATATTATCAAAATCCATCAAAATTAAATCTTTCTCAAAAAAACTAACTTCTAACGCCATAGTCGATTTACCAACTAAAAACACTTCTCCTATTTCCAATAATTTTCTATTATCATATTTATGCAACACTTTTACATTACTATATTTATTAAAAATGTTCATAAATTTTTCTATATTTTCTTCATTAGGATGAAGTTTGATAATAAAATTATAATTTTTAAAATATCTAACTGCTTTTTCTACTTCTTGAATTTCTCTTGGATTTAATGCCGTACTATTATCCACGAACCATACTAAATTTTTCATTCCAATATTAATTCCAATATCTTGATAAATTTCTGTTAAAGAATCGTCGAAAGGTTGCAATAAATAATCAAATGCAGGTTGACCTGTAATACAAATTTTATTTTTATCTATCCCATAACTTACTAGTTCTTTTTTTGCAATATCATTCATTACAAAATGTATATCTACATTATTGTATAACTTATTCTTTTGAATATAATACCAGTCATGAATAAATACCGTTTTTATTCCTAATTTTTTCGCTTCCAGTACAGCAGCTTTTTCCATTCTATAAGGTACAGTTGTTACAACAATATCAGGCTTTTCTATTTTTAAAATCTGTTTCATTATGCTTGTTGGGCAAAAAGCCTTCCTTCCCTCTGCTTCAAATTTTTCAAATGCTTTTTCTTCGCCTACTTTTTTTATTAAATCATGCATTGAACATCCTAAATACGCACTAGTCTGCTCTATTGAAAATCCTGCATCAGAATTATGATATTGACAAGCCAACTTATTACCTATATTTATAATTTCATTATTATTTTGCAGCATAGGTAAATAATCTAATAAAGTTTTATACTTTAGCCCTGAATTTTCTAAATTAGGTATTGCCGTAGTAAGCGCAAGAATTTTATAATCCATATTATTATGCTTTTCTATTTCTCTTACTATAGGAATTACAATATTTACATGTCCGCCGCCATAAGTTACAAATAATATCTTTTTCATAATTACTTAATCCTCTATAACAATTCTTTTATTCAAATCTTTTGCTATATTTTGTAACATTATATATTCATCATTAGAGAATTCTTTTAATTTAATGCAAACAAAATCTGCATTAGACTTTAGAACTTTATTCCACATATTTTTATAATTATTTTCAAAAACACAAAGCTCCATAATACAACCTTTTAAATTTATCTTATTAAAAGTGCTATTTTGGGTAATATAAAGATACTTTTTTAATCTTACAAATTTAATCTTATAGAATTTTTTCAAAGCATAATCAACCATACACGATGCTCTGTTAAATCCAGATTTTAAAAATAAAATATTATATTGATCTCCAACATTGCCTGACACTATAACGCAGTTTACTTCTAAAACATAAATTTTTTCATTGTCAACAATAAGGTCAATTCTAATTAATCCCTTTAAAGCAAATTTCTCTACTATAATTTTTGTATAACCTAAAATTTTATTCTTTTGATTTTCCGTAAAATTTAATATATAGGAGTCTTCAAATCCTTTCAATTTATCATCAATAGCTTTACTATAACTCATAACAAAAATTTTCTTTATTTCTGTATCATCTATAAAAACTGGAACAGTTGCATCAGCTCCATGTATAAATTTTTCCACAAAAACACAATCTTCTTTTTGCAATAAATCTTTAACTTTATCTTTTAATGCGTCTTCATTAAAAATTTTTTCTGGTGGTTGCACATCTTCAATAGATTTTAAAACACACGGATAGCCAATTTTATTCTTTATAATTTCAAAACTTTTATCATTAAAATTATCTGTATATAGTAAAAAATCTTCTGGTGTTTCTATTCCAATTTTTCTTAATTTCTTTTTAAAAGTATATTTATTTTTACACAGTCTTACCTTACTTAAATCTAACGATATTTCAAATTTATCTTTTTCAAACTTTTCAGCTAAATCAATAGCTAATCTATGACCAGTTGCAAATAAAATATTCTTTATATTAATTTCATCAAAAAATTTTTTAATTAAAAAGTATTCTTTTAAATCACAAATAAATACTTCATCTGCAATATCAGTGCCTGCCTCACCATCTTTACCGGCTACTAAAGCTACTTTAAATCCACGTCTATGTAGTTCATCCGTAATAGTATCTCCACTTTTTCCCGCAATAACACCAATCCAATTATTCATTTAATTAACTCCTTTACGAAATAGAACTATTTCTATAGTTTTCAATAAAATTTTAATATCAGTTGAAAAAGAAATATCTTTCACATATTTTCTTTCCCAATTTAATTTTTGCTCGCCTGTTAAACTACTTCTTCCGTTAACCTGCGCATAACCTGTAATACCAGGTTTTAATGTATATTTTATATCGTTATAGTCATCTTCGTCTCTAAAAACATCCGGTCTATATCCAATTAAACTCATCGTTCCATTCAGTACATTAAATAACTGCGGCAACTCATCTAAACTGGTTTTTCTTAAAATTTTTCCAATTTTTGTAATTCTATTATCATTATTTAATGTAGATAACGGTCCAACTTTATCCGCATTTTTTATCATGGTTCTAAACTTATAAATATAAAACCCTTTAGCATTTTGACCAACTCTTAATTGTTTATAGATTAAAAGAGCTTATTTATTTCTTACT